>Ga0154020_10011058_pt1 | contig 10295 bp, 7 predicted proteins | sample Klosneuvirus_201_FD_109709 | JGI IMG/M metagenome (GOLD analysis project Ga0154020, IMG submission 109709) | Active sludge microbial communities from wastewater, Klosterneuburg, Austria - Klosneuvirus_20160825_MG | ecosystem: Engineered > WWTP > Aerobic digester > Activated sludge | place... | reverse complement strand
CTGGGCCAGATTCGCCCGGCCGTGCAGGCCGACGAACATGGGGTTATTCGCCTAAATCCGCCCTTGCCCAGCACCCCGGCAGGGGTGCCAGCGGGTAGCCGGGGGTGAGCGAAGCGACATCCCGGAAATCGCAATGCGCGCCGGAGCGCAATCATCCCGGGGCCCTTCGACAAGCTCAGGGCCCCGCGTTCCAATGGTCCGCAGGTGGAGCCCACCATGGAGGTGGGCCCCACCTGCGCCAATCCTCTCTACGCCTGCGCTAATGCTGCCCGATATAATCCAACGGTTACCGTAACGAATTCCAACCGCCTTGTCCTGCCCCCAGTCCGGGTCAGGCACACGCGGCCGCGCACGCTGCTATGTTCAAAAACTTACTCACCAAAATCGTTGGCTCCGAAAGCGAAAAGGCCCTGGCCAAATTGAGCGGCCTGGCCGACGCCTGCGCCCGCCTCGAAGCCGACTTCCAGAAGCTGACCGACGCCGAACTCAAGGCCAAGACCGAAGAGTTTCGGGGCCGCCTGAATGAGGGCGAGACCCTCGACCAGCTCATGCCCGAGGCCTTCGCCACCGTGCGCGAAGCCGCCCGGCGCGTGACCGGGATGCGCCACTACGACGTCCAGCTCGTCGGCGGCGCGCTGCTGCACCAGGGCAAGATCTCCGAGATGCGCACCGGCGAAGGCAAAACCCTGGTCGCCACCCTGCCCCTGTATCTCAACGCCCTGACCGGCCTTGGGGCGCATCTGGTCACCCAGAACGACTACCTGGCCAAACGCGACGCGCAGTGGATGGGCGCCGTCTACCACGCCCTGGGCATGAGCACCGGCATCCTGCAGAGCTCAGGCGAGGGCCGGCCCGATGACTCGACCTATGTCTATGATCCCGAGTACCCGTCCCGCGACGATCGCTTCCTGCGCCTGCGCCCGGTCCGCCGCCGCGAAGCCTACCTGTGCGACATCACCTACGGCACCAACAACGAATACGGCTTCGACTACCTGCGCGACAACATGACCCAGGAGTTGAGCGAGTGCTCGCAGCGGGTGGACGAAACGGGCCAGCCCCTGCTGCACTTCGCCGTCATCGACGAAGTCGACAACCTGCTCATCGACGAGGCCCGCACGCCGTTGATCATCTCCGGGCCGGCCGACGAGCCCTCGCCGCTCTACAAGCGCTTCGCCGAGCTCGTCACCCGCCTCACGCCGAGCGTCAAGAACGACTTTAAGGAAGCCGACGGCGACTACATCGTCGAAGCCCGCTCCAAGAACGTCACCCTGACCGAGGAAGGCGTCAACCGGATCGAGAAGTGGCTGGGCATCTCGAACCTGTACGCGACCGAGCACTCGGACATGACCCCGTATCTCGACAACGCGCTGCGCGCGCATGTGATCTTCGAGAAGGACCGCGACTACGTCGTCAGCGACAAGCAGGAAATCATCATCGTCGATGAATTCACCGGGCGTCTGATGTACGGCCGGCGCTTCAGCGAGGGCCTGCACCAGGCCATCGAAGCCAAGGAAGGCGTCAAAGTCCAGCGCGAGAGCTTCACTTACGCCACGATCACCTTCCAGAACTTCTTCCGGATGTATGACAAGCTGTCTGGCATGACCGGCACGGCCATGACCGAGTCGGAAGAGTTCTTCAAGATCTACAACCTGGAAGTCGTGCCGCTGCCCACCAACATCGAGTACATGGCGCAGCAGAAGAAGCTCATCCCGCAGCCCGACAAGTTCGTCGACGGCACGCCGATTACGACCTACGTCGAACCAAAGTCACAACGGAAATACTTTAAGCGTCTCGATTACCCGGACCTGGTCTACAAGAACACCCCGGCCAAGTTTCAGGCCGTCGCCGACGAGATCATCAGCATCAGCAAGTCCGGCCGGCCGGTCCTGGTTGGCACCATCGCGATCGAGACCAGCGAAATGCTGAGCAAGCTGCTCGAGCGCAAGGGCGTCAAGCACGAGGTGCTCAACGCCAAACAGCACGAGCGCGAGGCCGTCGTCATCGCCCAGGCCGGGCGCTACGGCTCGGTCACCATCGCCACCAACATGGCCGGACGCGGCGTCGATATTTTGCTGGGCGGCAACGCCGAGGGCATCGCCCGCGACCGGCTGCGCAAGCAAGGACTTGACCTGACCCAGGCCCCCAAGGAAGTCTGGGAGACCGAACTCGCGCAGGCCGAAGCCGAGGTCGCAGAGGACAAGAAGAAGGTCGTGGCGCTGGGCGGGCTGCATGTGGTCGGGACCGAGCGCCACGAGGCCCGCCGCATCGACAACCAGCTTCGCGGGCGCTGCGCCCGCCAGGGCGACCCCGGCAGCGCGCGCTTCTTCGTGTCACTCGACGACGAGCTCATGCGCCGCTTCGGCGGCGAGCGGGTCAAGGGCCTGATGGACCGGATGAAGCTCGAAGACGATGTGCCGCTCGAATACGGCATCCTGAGCAAGTCGATCGAGCAGGCTCAGGAAAAGGTCGAGGGCTACAACTTCGATGTGCGCAAACACGTCATCCAGTACGACGACGTCATCAACAAGCAGCGCGAGGTGATCTATCACCAGCGCCGGACGATCCTGGAGAAGGACGATCTGCGCGATGACGTCATGCAGATGATCGAAGAGCAGATCAAAGCCATGGTGACCGAGCACACCCAGGGCGATCTGCCCGAGAACTGGGACTTGATGGGCCTGGCCAACGAAGCGCGGACCATCCTGCCGCTCCCGAAGGACTTCAAGTGGGAAGCCTGGGCCAAGGGCACCCGCGACGAGATCATCGACCAGTTGGACGAAATCTCAGTAAGCCGCTATGACGCCGGCTTGCGCGACACGGCCGCCAACATCCACACCCAGGTCAAGCTGGCCAACCTCACCCTGACGGATATGAAGTCCTCACGTGAGATGTTGCTGCGCTGCATTGACGTCTGGCTGCGCAAGACGCTTGACGCGAAGGTGGTTGCCGATCTCGAGGCGGCCAAGACCGGGCTGAACGATCTGCCCGAATCAATGCGCGACGAGGTGGCCGAGGCCTTCCAAAATGGCGTGCGGTTGTATCGCGATCGCTCGCTCATGATTCAGACCGTCGACCAGTACTGGATCCGGCACCTGACCGACCTCGACGAGCTGCGCGAGGGCATCGGCCTGCGGGCCTATGGCCAGCGCGACCCGCTGGTCGCGTATCGCCAGGAAGCCAGCAACACCTACGCCGAGCTGCTCGATCAGATCCGCGAGACGGTCGTGCAGCGCATCTTCAGCGTGCAGATTGCCGCCGCCGCGGCCCCGGCCGCCACCCAGCAGCGTGCCACGCCGGCCCGGACGAGCGCGCCCCTGGGCGGCGGACAGCCCCGGCCGGCGCCATCGCAGCTGCGCGCGTCGGGCGGAAGCTCGGCCGCGGCCGCGCCCAAGCCCGTCGCGAAGGGCGGGGTCAAGGTCGGCCGTAACGACGTGTGTCCCTGGTGCAACTCGGGCAAGAAGGTCAAGCACTGCGACTGCGAAGGCGCGCGAAAGTTCCGCGGCGAGATATAGGAGCCAACCCAACCCGTCTGGAGGCAAAACACTCGCCCCGCGCTTTGCGCGGGGCGAGTGTTTTGCCTCCAGTAACCAAGGCCTGGGTCATCCGCCCAACACCGCCGCCCTTGGATCGTCCACGAGCACGAGCGGCAGGTCAATTCGCCTGCCGCGCCGGGCAGACTCGTAGGTGGCGAAGATCAACTCAGTCGCCTTGAGCGCCCGCGCGCCTGAGGTCTCGGGCTCGCGGCCTTCCTTGAGCGCGTCCAGCGCATCCGCAATGCTCGCGGCCACAGTCGCTCCGAAGCCTTCCCATTCGGTGGTCGGCGCATCGACGGGCGTCCAGGCGGATTGGCCCCTACCCCACATCCGCAGCATCGGCTTGAACTGCAACCCGACTTCAATCATCCCGTCGGCGCCGATCAAACGAATCGAAGCCTCAAAGGGGTCGGTCACCCGGGTCAGGGCCAGGCCGGTGACGCCGTTCCTGAAGCCGACCCAGCTCACCGCTTGACGTTCCATCTTCACCCCAAAAACGGTCGGCCCGCCCGGGGCCTCGACCTGGCCCAGAACCCATTCGGCCGGAGTTTCCTCGTTGAAGAAGAAGAGCATGTCGAACCAGTGCGTCCCCCAGTCATAAAGATTCGGGCAGACGGCCTCCATGCGCTGAAGCCTGCCAATGGCGCCATCCCGCAGCAACGCCCGCGCCTTGGTGAATGGCGCGCCAAACCGGCGCTGGTGATTGAAGCCAAGCTGCGTGCCGGCGGCGGCGCACGCCTCGACCATTCGCCTGGCGTCCGCGTAGGTCACGGCCATCGGCTTCTCGCAATACACCGCCCGTGTGCCTGCCTCGGCGGCGGCGATCACCATCTCGGCGTGCAGATGCGGCCACACACACACGCTGACCATGTCGAGCTTCTCCTCGCGCAGCATCCGGATGTAGTCGATGTACAGCCGATCCGCGCCGTAATCGGCCTGAAAGGCCTCGGCGTTGGCCAGGACAACGTCAGCCAGCGCGACGATGCGGGCGCCGGGATAGGCGAGATAGGCCTTGGCGTGAGCGTGGGCGATGCCACCGCCCGTCGCCCCGGGCGTGCCGCGTGGGCGGCCGCAGCCGATGATGCCGATTCTCAGTTCAGTCATGATTTCTGGATATGTCGGCAAGATGACCATCCCCGCGCTTCGCGCGGGGATGGTCATCTTGCCAAAAAGAAACGCCGGTTGGCAAGCGCGCTGTCGAAGGCGCTTGGCTTGCGGGTGGTGTCGGTCTCCACGATCAGCCAGCCCGAGAAGCCGGATGAGGTCAACGCATTCACAAATCCGGCGACATCGACGCCGCCCTCGCCCAGCTCGGTGAAGAGGCCGTTCCGCTCGAAGGTGTCGTAGTCCCAGCCCTCCGCCACGCCGCGCGCGCGCACGCCCAGGTCGATGTCTTTCACATGGGCCGCCAGAATGCGGCCGGCGTGGCGGCGGGCGAAAGCGACCGGATCCGCCCCGGCAAAGGCCAGGTGGCCGGCATCAGGACCCAGAAAGACAAGCGCCGGATCTGTCGCGGCCAGCAGCGCCTCGACTTCCTCCTCGTGTTCGATCGCGCTCCCAGCGTGGTTGTGGAAGCAGGCCCGCACACCCTCGGCGAGCGTCGCCGCGCCAAACGCATTGAGCGCATCCGCAAACCGGGCCAGGTCGTCGGGCTGGATGCGGGCGCCGGCCAGCCCGCCGAGCCGGCCCGCGACCGCCTTGCGGTCGCCGCGCGGGGTGGCATAGTCGCCCACCCACGGGGCGACGAACATCTCGGTCAATCCGAGGGCGGTCGAGAAGGCCGCCCAGCGCCGGGCATCCTCGAGCAACGCGCCGCGCAAGTCGGCGCGCCAGAAACGCCCGCCGTAGTAGCCGGGAGCGTGTTTGAGCGCGACCCGCTCAAAGACGGCCCGGGCGTGAGACGTGTCCCACTCGGGCAGAAACGGCACAGGCGCGCCCGCATAGCCAGCCCGGGCGATTTCGGCCAGGGCACGCTCCGGGCTGAAGTCGGGGAAACGCCGCCAGGTAATCAGGGCGCAGCCAAGTTGAATCGCCATGTTGTGCGATCTACTGCGCCGCCCCCGGCAGCGGCGCGGGAGGATGCAGTGCGAGCCATTCGCGGGCCAGGGCATCCTCACGCGCGACCGCTTCACGCGCGGCGATCTGTTCGGCCACCTGCTTGCTTTGGCCCGCGCCCGTTGCGGCCAGCAGATCACCCAGCCACACCTCAGAGGTGAAAACGCGGGCATGGTCGGGCCCGGTCGTCGAGGTCAGCTTGTAACGCGGAGTGACACTGAAATAGGCCTGACTCCACTCTTGCAAACGGGTTTTGAAGTCGCGGTCGAGATTCTCGCTCAGGATGGCCGGCATGGCGGCCTCGAGCAGGGGCTCCAGAAACAACCGCACCGCATCAGTGCCCTGGTCGAGATACAGCGCTCCGAGCAGGGCCTCAAATGCGTCGGCCAGAATATTCGTCCGTGTCCGCCCGGATTCAGCCTCGCCCTTGCCAAGCCGCAGACGGCTCGGCAGGCCGGCGGCCTCGGCGAAGCGGGCCAAGCTCGTCGCCCGCACCAACGCTGCCCGCACCCGGGTCAGGCGGCCCTCTTCAAACTCCGGGAAGCGCTGAAAAAGCCAGGCGCCAGCCACGAAGTCCAGGACCGCATCCCCTAGAAACTCGAGGCGCTCATTGTCCCCGGGCCCAGCCCCGGCCGACTCGGGGGCCAGCTCGGCATCGTGCTCGTTCGCCCACGAGGCATGCGTGAGCGCCCGGGTAAGCAGGCGCAGATCCTTGAATTCCGGCAGCACAGGCCCTGACTATTCGAAGCGCTTGAAAACGACCACACTGTTGTGGCCGCCAAACCCGAAGGAGTTGTTGATGGCGTAGTTGACCCGGCCCTTGCGCGCCTCGTTTGGCACATAGTCCAGATCGCACAGGGGATCGGGCGTGGTGTAGTTGATGGTGGGCGGGATGATCCCGTCCCGGATCGTATAGATGCAGATCGCGGCCTCGAGCGCGCCGGTTGCCCCCATCATGTGCCCGGTCATGCTCTTGGTGCTGCTGATCGGAATCTTGTAGGCGAGATCGCCCATCACCGACTTGATGGCGGCGGTCTCAGCCGGATCGTTGGCCGGGGTGGCCGTGCCGTGCGCGTTGATATAGCCAATGTCCTCAGGCTTAACACCGGCTTCGGCCATCGCCCGCTTGATGGCGCGGGCCGCGCCTTTGCCGCCCTCGGCCGGGGCGATGACGTGGAAGGCATCCGTGGTCTGCCCATATCCAACGATCTCCGCCAGAATGCGGGCGCCGCGGGCGACCGCGAATTCCATCTCCTCGAGCACAAGGCAGCAGGCCCCCTCGCCGACGACAGTGCCGTCGCGGGTCTTGTCAAACGGACGCGGCGTGCGCGGGGGCCAGCGATCGTCATGGCTGAGCGCCCCGATCTGCTCGAAACCGGCCATGCCCAGGCTGGCCACGGTGGCATCCGCGCCGCCGGCGACCATGACCTTGGCGGCCCCGCGCCGAACCAACTCAAAGGCCTGCCCCACGCTGTCATTGCTTGTCGCGCAGGCTGAAACCGGAGAGTACGACGGACCCTGGGCATTCAGCTTGATGGCGACCATGCCGGCCGCGCCATTGCCCATGATCATCGGGATCGCAAAGACATTCATCTTGCGATAGCCCTGGGTTCGGAGGATGTCGTACTGGGCCAGCATCGAGGTGAAACCGCCGACCGACGAACCGATCACGACCCCGACGTCTTCGGCGAGTTCAGGGGTAATCACCAGGCCGGCGTCATCGACCGCCTGACGGGCCGCCGCCACGCCATACTGCTCGAAGATGTCGGTGCGCCGGACTTCCTTGGCGTCAAAATACTTGAGCGGGTCGAAGTTCTTGACCTCAGCCGCGTACTTGACGGGCAATACCCCCTCCGGAAAACGCGTGATCGGGCCCAGACCGGAGCGCCCATTCACGATGCCGTCCCAGGTTGTCGCAATATCATTTCCCAGGGGGGTCACGGCGCCAATGCCGGTGACCACAACGCGTCGGTTTTCCATGTTTTTCTCCGTCGGCTAGATTTCGCTGACTGAATCTTCAAATCGGGTGGTGCGCACCCGCCACAGCCCCTTCAGATCCTCGGTGGCCGTCGACACGATTTTGACCCGCGAGTCGGGATCATCCTCCCAACGCACCGGCACTTCCCAGATCGTATAGCCCTGCTGCTCACCGCGCAAGAGCATCTCCGAATCAAAGAACCACTTGTTGTCGACGATATGGGGAAGCAACGTCTCGGCGGCATGGCGGGTGATGGCCTTGAACCCGCACTGGGCATCGTAGAAACGGCGGCGCGGAAACATCACCTTGACGATGAGGTTGTATGAGCGCGAGATAAATTCGCGCTTCAACCCGCGCTTGACTTGCGCGCCAGGCTTGAGACGCGACCCCGTGGCGATGTGATATTCGCCGCGCATCAGCGGGTCGATCATCGGCAAAAAGAAAGCGAGGTCGGTGGACAGGTCCACATCCATGTACGCTCGAACATCGGCGCTCGATGCCAGCCACGCCTTTTTGAGGGCACGGCCGCGGCCTTTCTGGTCAAGGTGGATATAGTCGACTTCGCCAGGATGCGCGGCCTTGAGCGTCTTCGCAATCTCGAGCGTGCCATCCGTCGACGCGTTGTTGGCGACGACAATGCGCCAGCGATAGGGGCACTCTGCGGCAAATCTTGCCCGCAGCGTGCCGACGCACTTCGGCAAGTCGCGCTCTTCGTTGTAAACGGGAATGATGACGTCGACGCTTTGCTGCGACGCCGGCCTGGTCTGGGTCAAGTTGTATTGCTCCGCGGCGGGATTATAAAGCGCGGGGCGTCAACGTGCCCGCGCCGGCCCTGGTTTGGGCAGACCCAGCGCAACGATCGCGCCGATCATGACGATGGCCGAGACGCCACCAAAGGTGATCCCATACGCGGCGCGCGAGCCCACGACCGTCGTCAGGCTGTCAATCAAGACCCCGCCCAGGAAGGGCGATAGCGAAATCAGCCCGCTCAGGGTATTGATGGCGGCGATGTAGGCGCCCCGCGACTGGTCCGACGCGATGTCCATTGCGTAGCCAAGATATCCCATGACCAGCGAGTGCTCCAGCGCGCCATTGATGCCCATCACCACCAGCATGACGGACACGCCGATCGGGGCCAGCCCGGGCACAAGAATGATGAGCAGGACCAGCATGGGCGCCAGAAAGTGCAGCCATGACGCGAGCTGCGACACCCGGCGTGTGCCAAACCGATCGGCGATCGTCCCAAAGATCGCGACGCCGATCACACTGCCGACGATAAATGCCACGCTGAACAGGCCGACCGCCTCGGGGCCAAGACCAAGCTCGTTCTTGGCGAAGACGACGTAGAACGAAGACACCATTGTCTCGAGAAACGTTAGCCCGCGACCCAGCAGCGCCCGCCGAAAGGCGACATCCCCCGAGAACGCGGCCGACAGCAGATCGCGAAAGGAGCGCTGCTCCACGTGCTCCTCGCCGGGCGCGCCGGGAACTGGCGGAAGTTCCTGGATCAGGATAACAAATAGCGTCGACACCTGGAACCCTAGATAGCCGCAAATCAATACTGCCGCATACCGGGTAATCACCGGCCAGCCCTCGTTGGCGAGCAAGCGTTCAGCGATCACACCCACCCCAATCCCGATCAGCGAGCCCACGAATTGCCCGACGGCAAAGAGCCGGCTGCGCATGCGGGGGGTGAAGGCCCGTCCCAGCAAGTCAAACCAGGCAATGCTGGCCAGCGCGTCGCTGCCGCTGAAGATTGCAACCGCCCCAATGATGAGCCAGACCGTCAGCAACGGCGCGCTGCCCTGGGTGAAGATCAGCCACAGCGCCAGCAGCAGTATGGTCTGCCGGCCAAACAGCGCCGACCAGAACAGATACGGCTTCTTGCGCGGACGGCCATGGAGCAACCTCGCCGCCAGCAACTGAGGCAGATACCAGGACGCCTTCCAGGCCAGCCCGACGATGCCGATCAAGGCCTTATCATCCGTCAGCAGGCTGGCCAAACCCACCAGAATGGTCGTGGTCGGCATGAAATACATGCCGATGTTGAAGGCGCCCATGTCGCCAAAGAAGGCGATCAGGTTTCGGCGCGAATCACGCTGAGGCGGGCGCAGGGCGGCGTCAGCCGCAGAAGAGACAAGTTCGGACACGGGCCAGTATCATACGCGGTCAGCGCCGCCACAAGCGCCGCAGGATGTTATGGGAAGAACCTTTGCCGAAAAAGCCCTCGCCCGCGCGGCGGGATTGCCCGATGTCCAAGCTGGACAAATCGTCGACGCCCAACCCGATTGCGTGCTTAGCCATGACAATACCGCGCCGATTTGGAAGCTGTTCAAACAGCTCGGCGTGGAGAAGGTCCGCCATCCCGAGCGCCTGCGCATCACGCTTGATCATGCTGTGCCCGCCCCGACAACGCAGCATGCCCAGAACCACGCCGACGCGCGCCGTTTTGTCGCAGAGCAGGGAGTCGATCATTTCTGGGAGGTCGGGCGCGGCATCTGCCATCAGGTGCTGAGCGAAGAGGCGGCCGTGCTGCCGGGCCAGATGATCGTTGGTTCGGACTCGCATACCACCCACTTCGGCTGGCTGGGCGCGTTTGGGGCCGGCATCGGCCGAACCGAGGTTGCGGCGGTGTGGGCCACCGGCGAGATCTGGCTGCGCGCGCCCGAAAGCATGCGCATTACGCTTGCCGGCAATCTCGAGCCATGGGTGACGGCCAAGGACCTGTG
>Ga0154020_10011057_pt1 | contig 10296 bp, 11 predicted proteins | sample Klosneuvirus_201_FD_109709 | JGI IMG/M metagenome (GOLD analysis project Ga0154020, IMG submission 109709) | Active sludge microbial communities from wastewater, Klosterneuburg, Austria - Klosneuvirus_20160825_MG | ecosystem: Engineered > WWTP > Aerobic digester > Activated sludge | place... | reverse complement strand
CCCCTTGCCAGGTTGCCGGATCGCTCCAGTTTCCACCACCTGTGCCATTCGACTGCACCTGAGCCTGGGCACAAAAACCAAAAGAGGCAAGGATAAATACAGTAAAAAGTTTATTCATGCGTTAATCATTATTTTTTAGTGGCCACATGGAATTCGTCATTGAGTTATCTTATCATTATCAGCGAATTTAGTTCTTGACTAAACTCATTTCATGTGAATACTTGTATGGCATATAAGACAAAAGTAACTAAAACACTTGATTTTTGATTAAAAACTTACATTAAATACCTTGAATTGTAGATTTTGTAACCGCTCCATCAGACCTCCAATAATTCGAGTACTTCGGCCTGTTCGTCTTCTTTGAGTGATGAGGGCAGACAAAGACCCTTCTCAAAAAAATCATTTGATATACCGGTCATAAATTTTTCAAAATTTTCAAATATTGGCTGGCTGTGCATTGGCTTCCAAAGCGGTCTTGTTTCAATTGAATGTATTCTTAATTTATTGACAATCAAATTTTTATATCCAATATCATCAAAAACAAAAGCGGAAAGCCACCGATTAGAAGTCTTGATTTCTGAGTCTTGTTGAAAACAACATCTACCTTTTAAAGCTTCATCATATTTCCTGAAGACTGCTTGTCGGGCTGAATTTCTATTGATTAACCCTGATAATTGACTTAGCCCCATCGCGGCATTCAAAGAACTCATCAGATAGTTAAATCCAATCGTGCTGTGCTCGTAGTAAGGCCGATCCTCACGGGCTTGAGAAGCATAAAAACGAGCTTTTTCAGCTAATCGAGGCTCCTTTGTAATCAAAGCCCCACCCCCGTAAGTAGTTATTGCCTTGTTGTTGTTGAATGAATAAACTCCAATCCGTCCGAAGGTGCCTGTTAACCCGGTTTGATAGGTTGCCCCTAGTGATTCAGCCGCATCTTCAATAATATCAATTCCTTCGCGATCAGCAATTTTCATTATCTCCGACATTTGAGCTGGCATGCCATAGGTATGGACAATGATTATTGCTTTGGGAAGAGTTCCCTTTTTCTTTTGGGCGTCTATCGCTTGCTCGAGCAGGGCCGGGTCCATGTTCCAGGTTTCCCTTTCACAATCTACCAATACGGGTGTTGCACCTACATATAAAATTGGGTTAATGGTTGCCACATAGGTGAAGGTAGGCGCTATTACTACATCCCCGGGTCCAATCCCCAAGGAGAGTAATGCCAGATGAATGGCAGCCGTACCTGAATTGACAGCCACTACCTGTGAGGATGTCAAAGCACCTAATTCATTTTCAAAATCTGTGATGATCTGGTTGTGATGCACGCCCTCATGGGATCTTAACACTTTTGTTAAAGCATCAACATCAATGGGATTATAGGAAAGCGGGATTCGGTACTTCATAGCGCTTAATCCTGAAAGGTAAGGGGAAAATGGGGAATAGGAAACGGTAAGCGGTAATCGGTGAGCGGTAAGCAGTAATCGGTAATCAGTAAGTGGTAATCGGTAAGTGGTAAATTAGATTGTAATAAGAGATTGAGGAATAAAGAATTTTGAGTGACGATTTTGGAATAGAGAAAATAGTTAATCCCTCAGCCCCCTTCGGGGGGGGCAGGCTAGCCCTCTCCCCGGGGAGAGGGGTTCGGATTCAATTTCTGATATAGAAATCCTATCATCAATAAAAACATAAGCAACGGATTGACGATGATGCGATGAATTTGTGACAAGAAAGGCGATGATAATTCGGAGTCACCTTCTAAAGAAAGTTTTATCGCAAAGTAGAGCGGCAAAATTATGAGAAGTTCGACCACGAAGACAAGAAAAGCAGCTCTTAAAAATTTTGTTTGCTGGAACACGGCCCAAATAATTACCATGCAAGCCGCATCATTCAAGATTAGTCTGAGTACACGATTAAAAATAAAGACTGGGTTAGGATTCCTAATTTCAAGTATCTCAGGTAAGATCGAATTTAAAATATCCGCATAGCTTATCCTTTGAAATAAGTAAATCAAAACCAAGGCTAGCAGCGCAAAGCCCAGCAGGATATAGCGCTTCATGGCTTTTGATTGATCAGTTTCTTAACCGAAAATCCGCTTACCTTTTCCATCCACCACCACCAAAGCGCAAACACAATGAGGTAAATAGTTGCTGTAAATAGATATTTGTGCACGTAATAAAAATATCGTTGCCAATATCCAGCCACATAATACAGCGCAACGACCCGCAGCAGATTTGCTAAATAAATAATGGCAATACCCATCGGTAAAAACCAGGCGAGTTGTTTCCGCTGGCCCCGAAAAGCAAAAAGAAAGGCGACAAATACAATCATTACGTTAATCCCATTACACCCTTCAAAAACACTGATCACTGATTTCGATTCTTTTATAATCGATACAGTAGGTGATTCCTCTTTGGGTTGCGTAAATGTTTGTTCACCAAATAAATTAACAACGAAAGATGTTTGTTCCGTAACCATCCGGGTAGCCCAGTCGGCCGAACCTTGAAACGAGGAAATCCATAAACCGTAAACAAGATTTAATCCGAAATAAAGTCCCAGAAAGACACCCAAAAACCGAAACGCAGGAATAAACTCTTTCATTATTTTTTTGCTGGAATCCCTTTCACCGTACTATGACTATCTACATCTTTTGTTACAATGGCTCCGGCCCCCACGCGCGCGCCACTCCCTATTCGGAGATGTTGTAGTACGGAAGCTCCGGTACCCATTAAAACGTGATCTTCGAGGATAACAAATCCGGACAGGTGAACGCCAGGCATTATGCAAGTAAATTTACCAATGGAAACATCATGACCTATGGTAGAATTTAAATTGATCAGTACATGCGCTCCTGTTTTTATATCAATCGTTAATTGACAACCGGCTGTGATAATGGTACCCGCACCGAGTTCAATTCCTAAACCCACGCCTGCTGTTGGATGAATTAAAACCGGAAATGAAATTTTTGGATTCGTTATTTCAGATGCAATTTTTGATTTGATTATCGGGTCGCCAACTGCTACCACTACATTCAAGTTATAATCAATTTTACTAAGCTCAGAAATTTTTCCCAGCACCAAATGACCCGCTACTTTGTTTCCTATAGGAACGGCATCATCATAGAAGCCAATTACATTCCACGTTAATTCTTTCTGATTAATCTGATGAATCAAGACTGCCATCTCTTTACCTAATCCACCAGCACCCACAATAGCTATGTCTTTCAAACTCATATAGAAAGTGGAAAGTTAGAAGTTTAAAGCTAGAAGTTTGACGTTGAAAGTTAAAAGTTTAACGCTAAAAGCTGTTGCTAGTCGATCGGTGCTGGTGGCTTAGCCCGTAAATTTTTCTTCGTTCAGGGAAGTATCTTGTTTGAAGGATAGTGCCCATAGAAATGTTTTGAACAGGATCGTTAGATCAAGCCAAAGAGAACAGCGGTTGACGTACTCGACATCGCATTTGAATTTCTCATTCCATGACAGGTTATTCTTGCCACTTACCTGCGCCAAGCCCGTGATGCCGGGAAGTACCTCGTGGCGTTTATTTTGCTCTGCAGAAAACAAGGTTGCATAGTCAACCGGCAACGGACGCGGACCGACCCATGACATTTCGCCCCGCAAGACATTCCAGAGCTGGGGTAGTTCATCGAGGTTGGACGCGCGGAGGATAGTGCCCCAGAAAAATTTTCGCTGTTGCAATGTCTTGTTTGTATCCGTAGAGAGCGTACGAAATTTCCAGAGTGTAAATACTTTGCCATTTTTTCCAATGCGTTGTTGGTTGAAGAAGAAAGAGATTTGACCCGTTAATACGTACCCGAATAGTATCAGCATCATTAATAACCCGGCCGGTATCAGCATGATCACGATGAGCAGGTAATCCAATAGGGGTTTTATGTAATTTCTATAGTCCAACTAGCTGAGGATTTCGTGTAAACTTAACCAAGTAGAGAGACATAAGACATAGGTAGCAAGACTTAAGATCTGCATTGGATGTTGGTTGTATGGGATTTCCTCTTCTCACCTACATTAAAGCTTTGGTGGGCTTATAACCTCACCCTTATCCCTTCTCTTCACCTGCGCTAAAGCTTCGGTGAACAGGCCGGAGAGGGGAAGTTTAATGGATGGCGTTGGGAGTAACAGTGCTTTATGGGTGCTTTATCTGTGCTTGATCCCTGCTTTATCCCTGCCGGATTTCCAGGCGGCCTTATCGTTGTAAAACTTACCGGATCGGGATAAGCCGGAATACCCGGCACCTTCCTACACTCCTTTTTTCTTTTCGGCAGACGCGGAACAATGTGCGTATTTTCTTTCAATGCGGAATGATGATTATCCTGATACAAACTCTTTGTTCGTTGACCCTCTGCTGCAGCAAGGCTACCTCTCCGGCCTGTAACAGGAGATCATTTAAACAATTTAAGATTATGGCTAGACAAGATGGGGTCATTAAGTTGACCGGACAGCTGGGGGATATCTCCTTCTATAAGTCCAAAGACGGGCACCTCGTGCGGCAAAAAGGCGGCATCGATGGGAACAGGATCAAGAACGATCCGGCTTTTGCACGAACGCGTGAAAACGGGATTGAGTTCGGGCGAGCGGGCTCAGCCAGTAAGTTGCTACGCTCCGCGCTGCGCCTGCTGGTAACGAATGTGTCGGACAGTCGCATGTCAAACCGGCTCACGCAGCTGATGGTGAAAGTAATTCAAGCTGATGCCACCAGTACCCGTGGAGCGCGGAACGTGATTGATGGGGAGGCTACGTTGCTGACTGGTTTTGAGTTCAATCAAAACGGGCGATTGGACAAGACCTTTTTTGCACCGTACACTTTTCAGCTTGATCGGGTTAGTGGAACACTCCGTATTAGCATCCCCGCCTTTGTTCCCCTGAACCTGATCACTGCCCCTCCGGGAGCCACACATTTTAAGCTGGTGAGTGGGGCTGCTGTGGTAGACTTTGAGAAGGGCTCCTTTGTGAACGGACATGCAGACAGTGGCGAACGGGTGCTGTCCATCGAGGCCGTTCCTGAAATTGTGCTGTCGCAGACGGTTACTCCGGAAAGCACGCACCCCCTTTTTCTTGCCTTCGGAATTGAGTTTTATCAGGAGGTGAATGGGAACCGGTATGCCTTGCGCAACGGAGCGTTTAATGCGCTGGCGATTGTGGGAGTTGGGTAGAGAAAGGTAAAATCCCTCACCCCCAACCCCTCTCCCCGGAGAGAGGGGTGAATGGGAGTTAACGATGGAGAGGGTAAGTAAATGAAGTAGAAAAATTTAAAAACCTTAAAACAAGTAGTGTATGAATTTAGTTGAGCGGGTTAAGGCACCGACCCCGAAGTTTTTCAGAGTGCTACGAACCATCGGGTTGTCGTTGGTGGCAGCCAGTGGGGTCTTGTTAACGGCACCGATCTCGTTGCCCGCTGCAGTGATTACCCTTGCGGGTTATCTGACTGTTGCGGGGACTGTGATGTCGGCAGTAAGTCAAACAGCCGTACAGGATCCTGATGATGCAGAAGCTGCCCTTGACGATGGCAGCACATACTAACCACGCTGGTACCGTAGCGGGTACTATGAGCGGAACCTTGCTTACCCTGTTCGCCAACATCCATTCGGAAGACCTTGTTAAAACGGCCGTACTCGCGTTGATAGGAGCAATTGTGAGTTTTGTCGTTTCGCTTGGGCTACGGTGGATTGTAAACATGGTTAAGCGATAAGGTTATTGAATAAGTGACCCTTACCAAGACAGCTTATCTCCCCCGGAAGATATCCGGACTCCGAACGATGAAGCTGATTTTTGGGAGGGTCATTTTTTGGGGAAAGATAAAAGTGAAAAGTGGAAAGTAGAAAGATAAAAGTGGAAAGATAAAAGTGGAAAGTGGAAAGATAAAAGTGGAAAGTGGAAAGATAAAAGTGGAAAGATAAAAGTAGAAAGTGGAAAGATAAAAGTGGAAAGTGGAAAGTCCGTCTACGATAAAAGCTTCAACATACGCTAAAGCTCCGGTAGATAAAGTTGAAATTTAAGATTAGCGGCCGAGGCGTTGGTTTACAACTTCCTCTTTGAGGCCCGTGTAGGTGCAGAACTCTTCGATGGTAACGAACTGGTGATCTTGCTTATTAAAATGGATTTTAATTTTTCGCAACAATAAACGACCGTAGCGATCACTCTTTCCTGTGATTCGCTGAATGTCCTTGGGGTAGATAGTTAACCGATCCATAGCCATCACTTTTTCGTTATCCTACAACGAAAACTTTGATCCACCTATGTGGGAAGAAACGGAAGAAGGCGGATAATCTTGTATTAAGTGGAAAAAATTTACTCTGGTAAGTTAGTGTGAGGTAAGAAGTTTGTAAGAAATTGGAAGGTTATGCGATTTTGAATGTTTGGTAGGCGTTAAGCAGTAGTTGGTGATCGGTGGGGAAACCGTAAAGGCCTGCCTGCTCCGCCACCTGGGGGTTCCGGCAAAGGCAGCAGAGACGCAACAAGTTAGTTTATTTTCTACTGGACATAATCAGCCAAATAGTTTGGGCAATGATTTTCAGGTCGACCCAAAAGGAACGGGTTTCAATATATTTCAGGTTGAGTTTTAATTTGACCGGCATGATTTCACGCATGTAGAATTCGATCGGGTCGGGTTTGCCTTCGAGTAATTCATTTTCATTTCTGAATTCGATGGAAGCATAATCGGTAATGCCGGGCTTAACTTCAATTACCCTCCGTTGTTCGATTGAATAGCGGTCGACAAATTTTTTGAGTTCGGGTCGGGGGCCGACCAGGCTCATGTTGCCCAGAAATACATTAATCAGTTGCGGTAATTCGTCTATTTTAAATTTGCGCAGATAATATCCCAATCGCGTAATACGAGGATCACGTTTGCCCACGGTAATTGCCGTGAGCTTATCGGCTCCAGTTCGCATGGTTCTGAACTTGAAAAGTTTAAACAAAGCTCCATCCTTCCCTACCCGTTCCTGTAAATAAAATACAGGGCCTGATGAATCAAGGCTGATGAAGAAGGCAATGATAATGAAGAATGGGAAGAGAAGGAGGAGGCCGAAGGCTGAGATGAGGAGGTCAAAAAGTCGTTTGGACATTTTTCATACAAAGTATTCTTCAAATGTAATCAGAATGTGAGAAACCCTCACCTCTTATCCTCTCCCTGGGGAGAGGAAGATTGTGAACGGTTTTTGATTTCACCTTTCACCCGTTGATAGAGAATGGTAAGCCGATACTACCGCATTTACAATGTAATTGATTTTGGCAGAGTCGAGCTCCGGATAAATGGGAAGGGAAATTTCACGGGCATATGAATCGTGAGCTATAGGGTAGTCTAATATGATGTAGCCGCGGTCGCGGAAGACGGTGAGTAAGGGTAAGGGTTGAAAATGAACGTTGACCGAGACCCCGGTGGCGGTGATGTGATCGATCATCTGATCGCGTTGCGACTCGGAGATGCTGTTGATCCGCAGGGCAAACAAATGATACGAAGATTTCTTTTCGTCCGTATCCTGCGGGGGGAGTTGGGCCCAAGGGTATTTTGAAAATAAAGCAAGGTATTCATTAAAGACTCTTTTGCGCTCAGGTAAAATAACAGTCTGATACTTTCGTAACTGCGCGAGTCCAATCGCGGCACACACATCGGGCATGTTCATCTTAAAGCCCGGATAGACGATGTCATACTTCCACCCTGCCCCCTGGGTTTTAGCCAGCGCATCTTTCGTCTGGCCGTTGAGCGACCAAAGCTTTAGCGTCTTATACACTGCACGGTTATCAAAGCTTTGGGGAAGGTTGATACACATTGCTCCCCCTTCGGCTGTGGTTACATTTTTTACCGCATGAAAAGAGAACACCGTGAAGTCGGCCCCATGGCCCATTTGTTTTCCTTTATAAAGCGCACCAATGGAATGTGCTGCATCTGAGAGGATCATGATGCGGCCTAGTTGTTGCTGGTTGCTGGTTGCTGGTTTGAATTGGCTCTTTACCTGTGGTTCGTTGATGATTTCATTGAGTTGATCATAATCACAGGGCCAACCGGCAATATCCACGGGAATAATGACTTTGGTCTTCGAAGTAATTTTATCGCGGATTTTATTTATATCTATATTAAAATCAGAACCACTATCCACCAGCACTGGAGTGGCGCCCAGATGCATAACGACCAACGCAGTTGCGGCATACGTATAAGCCGGAATAATCACTTCATCGCCCCGGGTAACTCCATACCAATGCAAGAGCAACATCAATCCGGAGGTAGCCGAGTTACAGCATGCCACGTGTGGCACTCCCGTTTGTTCCGCCACGAGTTTTTCCAACGCCAATACTTTTGGGCCCGAGGTAATCCAACCGCTGTCAAGCGCTTCGAGCACTTCGCGTTTTACGTCATCATCGATATAGGGTGGGGAGAAAGGGATTTTCACAAAAAAATAATTTCTTTAAAAGTAAACAATCCGATTATATCAATTGCTTTTCCATGGAAGTTGATGCGCCTTCTATTTTAGTTATTGACCAACCGTTTCGTTCGTAGGATTTTATGGCAATTGAATTATCGGTTCTAACGGTTAACATCATTTTATCAAATCCCAAGTTTTTAGAAACCCGTTCAAACTCCTGAAGTAACTGCGAGCCATAACCTTTTCCCTGAACGTTAGGATCAACACCGATTACAACTAAACCTGTATGGGGCTCAGTCGTTATACTACTCAAGTTTTTGACCTTTACCTCAATTCCAAGAATCGATTTAATACGCTTTAAAATATTTCTGAAAGCCAATTTATATTTGGTTAAGAATTCAGGATGAAAAAAGAGCCACGGTCTTATTAAGAATGTTTTAACAGCCTGGTTATAACTATGCTGAATCATACTGCTTGCCGAACCAGCACGGCCCGTACTCTCTGATTTCATTCCACCACAATACCCAGTGCAAATACCATCTTCTTCTAAAAGGAAAATAAATGCCCGGTCATCCACCAGATACCACTCGAGCATTTTTGCAAGGTAGGTAACACCCATGGCAGACGACAATGATTTCGGAAATGCCTTCTGATGACACTTCGCAATCTTTACTAAATCCTCATGTTTTGCTGCTCTAAGATCAGCCATGGTTTTATTCTTTAACATCTAAAGCCTGTAAGAATTTTTGGTGGATCTGCTGTCGATCAAAGTTACGCTTTACGTATCCTTTCCCATTCATACCATATTCAAGACGCAGTGATTGATCATTTAAAAGTACTAGAATTTTGTCCGACAACTCATCAGCATTTTCAGGTTCAAAGAACAATCCTGCGTTGCCTTGTTCAATAAAAAGTTCTTTGGCTTCACCTTCTACACCCAATAGAATCGGCTTGCCCATAGCCAGCGGTTCAAAAAGTTTGGATGGAATAGCACCCTTAAATAAATCAAGTTTTCGCAACGGAACCACGTAGGCATCGCATGACTTAATCAAAGAAGGCATTTTAGCTTTTTCAAGATTTGGAAGAAAATACACATTGACCAACTTTTCATCCGAAGCCATCTTTACCAGCTTATCTTTTTCCGGGCCATCCCCCACAATAATAAAGCTAACTGGATATGACTTAAGCTTTTCGGCTGCTTTAACAATTACCTCAAGGCCTTGCGCATAACCAATAATTCCTGCATATAAAATTATCAGGTTTTCAGATGGCAGTTCAAGTTTTGACCGCCAGTCAATAACCTCGTGCTCCCCCTCGAAAAAATCAAAATCAACTCCATTCGGAAACCAAACTACTTTCTTATTAGGGAAACGTTCCGTTATGTTTCTCACAATGCCTTGCGTTTGCCCGGAGATTAGAAAAGATCTTTTATATATCCAGGATTCTAAGCCATACGATAAGTTGATTAAAAAACGGCTGCTGACTATGTTTAGCTTCTCTGCCGACTCGGGCCATAGATCAGAAACATTAAAAATTAATTTACTACCCTTCAGTTTGGATACAAACACGGCTGTAATTCCAAGAAACAAAGGTGGCGATTCACAGATAATCCAGTCGGCTTTTGAAAGCTGAAGTAGTTTGAAGAATGAAGTAATAACAAACGAAAAGTAATTTAACAACCGAGCAACAACACTACGCGAAGCACTAACAAATATCCAGGTTCTATAAACAGATACTTCGTCAATAAATTCGTGAACTAAATACTTTCCTTTGTAAGCGGGGAAAATCTCATTCTTTGGATAATTGGGCAATGCCGTTACAATTGTTACTTCATAGCCAGAACTTTTGATATATTTCGCAAGACTATGTAGCCGATTTTGCGGAGCTCCTGTTTCGGGTGGATAGTATTGAGTAAGAATAAT
>Ga0154020_10011056_pt1 | contig 10296 bp, 4 predicted proteins | sample Klosneuvirus_201_FD_109709 | JGI IMG/M metagenome (GOLD analysis project Ga0154020, IMG submission 109709) | Active sludge microbial communities from wastewater, Klosterneuburg, Austria - Klosneuvirus_20160825_MG | ecosystem: Engineered > WWTP > Aerobic digester > Activated sludge | place... | reverse complement strand
ACCTCTACCGCGCGCTCCGGAAGGAAGGGCTCGACGGCCAGTTCCACCCGTCGTACACGCGGATGGTCCCTGCGCACCACGTCGTCGAGCTGCGCGTGATCGGCTGCCCCGATCCGGAGCCGACCTGTCGCCGCTTCTTCGATCCCGCGCGCAACACCGCCTCGACCGACCTCGACGAGCTCGGCCGCGCCTACATCGGCGCCCTCGCGGACGAGCTGGCCTCCTGGCTCCGGTCCATCCCGGAGCGCGAGCCGATCGGCGTCTCCTTCTCGGGGGGGATCGACAGCGGCGCGGTCTTCCTCGTCCTCCACCACACGCTCCTGTCACTCGGGATGAGCCCCGCCCGGCTCAAGGCCTTCACGCTCACCTGCGGCGACGGCCCCGACCTCGAGCAGGCTCGCGCCTTCCTGGAGAGGCTCGGCCTCGGACTGTTCCATGAGCCGGTCGAGGCCGACCCCTCCTCCCTCGACCCCGGCGAGGCGCTCGCGGTCCTGGAGGACTACAAGCCTCTCGACGCCGAGTGCGCGGCGATGGGGCTCGCCCTCTGCCGAGGGATCCGCGCCCGCTACCCCGGCTGGCGGTACCTCGTCGACGGCGACGGCGGTGACGAGAACCTGAAGGACTATCCGATCGAGGAGAACCCCGAGCTGACGATCCGGAGCGTCGTCGGCAACCCGATGCTCTACCAGGAGGGCTGGGGCCCCGGAAAGCTCAAGCACTCGGCCACTTACTCGGGGGGCCTCTCGCGCGCCGCCGCGCGCTCTTACGCACCGGCGCGCCGCTTCGACTTCGAGCCCTTCAGCCCCTTCACCGCGCCGGACGTCGTCGCCGTCGCGGAGTCGATCCCGTTCGACGCGCTGACGAAGGGTTCCACGGAGAAGCTCTACTCGCTGAAGGGCGAGGTCGTCGCCCGCGGCGTGCGCGCCGTTACCGGATTCGAGATGCCGGTCTTCCCCAAGCGACGTTTCCAGCACGGGGCGACCTCCGTGGAGCGGCTCCACCAGCGATTCGGGGCGACCGAGGGTGCGCTGAGGAAGCAGTATCACGAGCTCTACGCCTGAGCCGGCCGCCTCCCCCGCGCCCTATCCGGACGACACCACGGGGCGGGGGCGCTATGTCGTCGCGCTTCGGCCGCCGGTGGACGGGGCGGACCCCTGGGCCGCGCCGCCGATCCAGCTCGAGCCGGAGCGGAGCGCCGGCGGCGAGCTCGTCCCGGTCGGGACGGTCTTCCTGGCCGGCGCCGCCTGCCCCTGGCGCTGCGTCTTCTGCGACCTCTGGAAGAAGGCGGCGCCGGGCCGGACGCCTCGCGGGGCCCTCCCCGCACAGCTCGACGCGGTCCTGCCGCAGCTCGGGGGCGCCCGCTGGCTCAAGCTCTACAACGGCGGCAGCTTCTTCGACCCGGCCGCCGTGCCGTCGGAAGACCTTCCCGCGATCGCGGAGCGGTGCACGCCGTTCGAGAGGGTGATCGTCGAATGTCATCCGGCGCTCGCCGGCTCGTCCGCGCGCCGGTTCAACGACCTCCTCCGGGGCGACCTCGAGGTGGCGCTCGGGCTCGAGACCATCCACCCCGACGTTCTCCCGCGGCTCAACAAGAGGATGACGGCCGACTCCTTCCGCCGCGCGGCGAGCTACCTCGTCCGGAGCGGAATCGACGTCCGGGCGTTCGTCCTCGTCGGGCCTCCGTTCCTTCCCCCCGAGGAAGCCGTCTCTTGGGCGGTCCGCTCGGCCGCCTTCGCCTTCGACTGCGGCGCGTCCGTCGTGTCGCTGATCCCGGTGCGGTCCGGGAACGGCGCGCTCGACGCTCTGGCGCGGCAGGGGCTCTTCACGCCACCGACTCTCCCGGATCTCGAGGAGGCGGCTGCCGCCGCAGTCGAGCTCGGGCGCGGCCGCGCGTTCGCCGACACCTGGGACCTCGGGGCCTTCTCGCGCTGCCCCGCCTGCCTGCCGGCGCGGACGGAGCGGCTCCACACGATGAACAGGACGCAGCGCGTGCCGCACCGGATCGCCTGCGCGTCCTGCCCGGAGGAAATGTGAAACGGTTCGACCTCGCCATCGTCGGCTCGGGCTTCGGGGGATCGATCCTCGCGCTGATAGCGCGAAGACTCGGCCGGTCCGTCTTGCTGCTCGAGAAAGGGACCCACCCGCGCTTCGTCATCGGCGAGTCGACGACCCCGCTCTCGAACCTCCTCCTCGAGGAGGTGGCCCGCCGCTGGGACCTGCCGCGGCTCCTGCCTTTCACCAAGTTCGGCAGGTGGCAACGGGAGCGCCCGGACGTGGCCTGCGGCCTGAAGCGCGGCTTCACGTTCTACCGCCACGAGCGGGACCGTCCCTTCGCCGGGCGGCCCGACCGGAGCGACCAGCTCCTCGTCGGCGCCAGCCCCCGCGACGAGGTGGGGGACACGCACTGGTACCGCCCCGACTTCGACCACGCCCTCGTCCGCGAGGCGGAAGACGCTGGAGTCGACTACCGCGACCGGGTGGCGCTCGACGCGGCGACGGAGACCGCGGACGGCATGACCCTCGGTGGCGTCCGCGACGGCACACGCTTCGAGGTGACCGCTCGGCTCGTCGTCGACGCCACCGGGCCGCGCGGCTTCCTCCACCGCGCGCTCGCCCTGGGCGAGGAGCCGTTCCCTCACCTGCCTCCGACGCAGGCGCTCTACAGCCACTTCGAGGGGGTGACTCGGATGGAGGCGATGGAGCCGTTCGCGCGCTTCCAAGACCCGCCCTACCCGCCTGACGACGCCGCGGTCCACCACGTCTTCCCGGGCGGCTGGATCTGGGTGCTGAGATTCGGGAACGGCCTGACGAGCGCCGGCGTCTCGGCCCTCGACCGCGTCGCCGACGAGCTGGGCCTCACCGAAGGCGAGGCCGGCTGGAAGCGGCTTCTCGACCGGCTCCCGACGGTCCGCGCGCAGTTCGCGAATGCCCGGGCGACGCTGCCCTTCGTCCACGTCCCGCGCCTCTCGTTCCGCAGTACCTCGGCCGCAGGACGGCGCTGGGCTCTCCTCCCCTACGCCGCGGGCTTCGTCGACCCGCTCCTCTCGACCGGCTTCCCGCTGACGCTCCTCGGCGTGGTGCGGCTGGGCGAGGCGCTGGAGCGTGACTGGAACGACGATGACTCGCTCGCCGCGGCGCTCCGCCGCTACGAGGCCCGGACGCTCGACGAGCGCGACCTGGCGGGAAACCTCATCGCGGCGCTCTGGACCTCGTTCGACGACTTCCCGCTCTTCCGCGCGCTGTCGCTCCTCTACTTCGCGGCCGCCAGCTGGACCGAGGCGTGCCGCCGCCTCGGCCAGTCAGAACGGGCGCGCGGCTTCCTCCTGGCAGAGGAGCCCGCTTTCCGCACGGCTCTCGTCGCCTGCTGCGACGCCGCCCTCGCCCTCCCCGCCCGCGGTCCCGACCGAGACAGGGCACGTGACGAGCTCCTCGCCCGGATCCGCGAGGCGATCGCTCCGATCGACGTGGCGGGTCTCCTCCGCACCGACCGCGACGCCTGGTTCCCGGTCGAGGCCGCCGACCTGCGGGCGGCGCGGGAAAAGCTGGGCGTCGAGGCCGAGGCGATCGAGGCGATGCTGACCCGGTACAGCTGAACGGCCCCGATTTCGCCGTCCGTCTTTCGGGTCCGTCCCAGCTCGGATGCCAGCGACTAAGTACTGAGTACTTATAGAGAGGCCTGCCCGGCGTCGGGAACCGGGTCGGGATCGTGACCGTAGATCCCGCCACGCCGAAGGGTGTTGTAGAGGAGGTTGGTGAGGCGCCCGGGTCCGTCCATCACGCGGGAGGCGATCGCGGGCCAGCGGTACGCCTCGCGCCGCGCCTCGATCCAGCCCCTGTAGAGGCGCTCGGGGGTCATCTGCCTGGGCCGGAAGACGACGTGACCGTGGTCGTAGCGGTTCCAGTCCGTATGGAGCAGTCGGCCCTCCCGCTGGTACTGGTGGAAGAGCTCGGTCCCCGGATACGGGGTCAGCACGTGAAACGTCGGCAGGCTCGGGCCGCACGCCTCCAGGAAACGGACGGTCGTCTCGAAGACGCTCTCGTCGTGGTCGTCGAAGCCGAAGATCATGGAGGCCTCGACCACGATGCCCGTGTCCCGGATCCGTTTGATCAGATCTGCCTGCGAGGTACGTCCACCCGTCTTGGGGTGGTTGGCGTGGACGCCGGTCGGCGATTCGAGCCCGACGAAGATGCCGACGCAGCCGGACCGCGCCAGCAAGGTCACGAGCTCGGGATCCTCGGCGAAGCGGAGGCTCGCCTGCCCGCCCCATCGGAGTCCCATCCCGGCCATCCCCTGGAGGATCGGCCTGGCCCGCGCCGGGTCACCCAGGATGTTGTCGTCGAGGAAGATCGTGAGTGATTTCTCGAAGCTCCTCAGCTCGGCGAGGACGTCCTCGGGGTCGCGATACCGGAACGCGCGGCCGAAGTAGGGGGTGACCGTGCAGAACGAGCAGTCGTAGGGACAGCCGCGGCTGGCCTGGAGCGTCTGGGTCGTCAGATACCGCCGGCCGGCGAGGATGTCGCGACGGGACCACGGGATCTCGAGGCGGCGCCCCTCGGGGATCGAGCGGTAGGTGCTGGAGAGCCTCCCCGCCAGGAGGTCGGCGAGCAGCCGTGCCCAGACCGGCTCGGCCTCGCCGATCACGACCGCGTCCGCGTGCCGGAGCGCCTCCTCGGGGAGCACCGTCGGGTGGATGCCTCCCAGGACCACCGGCACCCGGCGTTCGCGAAAGCGGTCGGCCACCTCGTAGGCCCGGATCGCCTGGTGGGTCATCGCGGTGATCCCCACGAGGTCGAAGTCTCCGTCGAAGGGGATCTTCTCGTGGAGCTCGTCGACCATCTCCACGTCCCACTCGGCGGGCGTCGCCGCAGCGACCTGCTTCAGGGCGAGCGGCGGAAGCTGGAAACGGCGGACCCAACCGAGCCTGTGGGTGGAGGGGTAGACGAGGAGGAGGCGCGGGCGCGAGGCCATCGGTCAGGCCCCGGGCTCTTCGGGACGCGGCAGGGCGCGGGTGCCGCCGGTGTCGAAGCCGGGCCGCAGGATCTCTTCCTCCGAGGAACCCAGCAGGCTCGCGGGCCATCCGGGCTCGCGGTCCGGAATCCGCCGCAGCGCTTCTGCGAGCGTCTCGGCCCACGCGAGAGCGTTCGCGATCCTCAGCGCGGGGTCCTTGCGCAACGCGAGACCGAAGATCTCGTCGAGGTCCGCGGAGAGGCCTGGCCTGACGCTCGAGATCCGCGGAGGGGCGGCGGAGACGATCTCGGTGAACGTCTCGCTGAGGATCCTGGACGTCACGAGCGGCAGTCCGGTCAGGGCTTCCGAGAGAGTCGCCGCCAGCGCGTAGACGTCGCTCTTCCGCGTGACGGGCTCGCCCCGGACCTGCTCCGGGGACATGTAGGCGGGAGTGCCCACGACGAGACCGGACTTCGTCAGGGCGTCTCCGCTCGTGAACGACCGGGCCAGGCCGAAGTCGACGACCTTCACGATGAAGCCCTCCGGATCGGGAACGAGGAAGAGATTCGCGGGCTTGATGTCCCGATGGATGATCTTAGCCTCGTGCGCCGCCGTGAGGGCGGCGGCAGACTGAACCGCGAGAGAGGCGATCTGGTCCGCGTTCCCGCGGCCGCGGCGGGCGAGGACCGTGGCCAGATCGAGACCGCGAAGCCGTTCCATGACGAGGAACGCGGATCCGTCGCCGAGCTGGCCGAAATCGAAGATCGAGATGACCCCTCGATGCTGGATTCGCGCGGTGGCGCGGGCCTCGCGGTCGAACCTCAGCCGGAGACCCGGATCGTCGAACCGCTCCGGACGGATGATCTTGATCGCGACCTCACGATCGAGCTGTTCATCCGAGGCCAGGAACACCATCCCCATCCCCCCCTGCCCGAGCAGGCGGCGGAGCCGGTAGCGGTCGACGAGACGGAACGGCAGCAGTCCGATCGGCTCGAGCCGAAGGCCGTCCTCCGGGCATTCCTCGGCCCCCTGTGGAAAGCAGAGGCCGCACCTCGGGCAGAGGAGCGCGGTGGAGACCCCTTTCTCCAGGAGCTCTCGATGAAGGACCTGCCGCGCCGTCGCGGCTCTCTCGAGACGTTTCTGCATCCGGCGCAGCTCGAGCGCCCCGCCGATCTGGTGAGCGAGGGCGGTCACCAGCCGGCGTTCGGTCTCTTCCCAGTCCCGGGTATGACCCTCGACCGCGAGAGCGCCGACGAGGTCTCCGGTGGCGCCACGAAGAGGGAAGAGGATCGTGTCCCCGACGGCGACCTCGGCGGCCCCGTCGGTGAGCTGGCCGAGGGCCGGCGACGAGAGCGAAGGGGGAAGCGGTCCGTCCGGGGAGCTCGCGCCGCCCTCCTCGAGGAAGTGAACCGATATCCGGCGCGCCTGGATGAGGGGAGCCAGCTCCAGGGCGGCGTCCTTCGTCCACCGTTCCAGCTCCTCGTGCGCATGGCCGCCCGTTTCCATCAGTCGCGCGAGGTGCTTCTGGGCGTCCTCCAGCTTCCCGTTCGCGTCGGCCAGCTCCCGCGTCTTCTCCGAGACCTTCCTCCGGAGGATCTCGGCGTGGTCGCGGAGGCGCCGCGTCCGGAGGATCACCGCGGCATAGCCCAGGAGGAGGACCACGGCGAGGAACGCCAGGCGCGCCCATCCCTTCTGCCACCAGGGAGCCGCGACCGCGAAACGGAGCCGTGCGGGGGTCGAGCGGAGGCCGGAAGCCGAGAGCGCCCGGACCTCGAACGTGTAGTCGCCCGCCGGGAGGTTGGTGTACCGGGCGCTGGCGGAGACGTGCGGCCGTGAAAAGGTGTCGTCGTAGCCGTGCAGCCGCTCCTCGAAACGGGTCTTCTCCTCGGCCAGGAACGTGGGGGATCGAAAGGCGAACGTCAGGCTGTTCTCTTCGTACGGGAGTCTCGTGAGATCCGGTACGGCCCTTCCCCGGAAGTCGAAGGCCCCGAGGAGCATCACCTCGGGAGGCCGCGCCTCCGAGGGCCGCGACCTTCGACCGATCCTCGACGCCCCGCCGACCATGCCGGTCCAGAGCTCGCCCCCGGAGCCGAGGAAAAGGCAGTTCTCCGCCGTCGTGCTGGCGCCGGCGAGTCCGGAAGAACGGTCGACGACGCGGCCGATCGCGCCGTTCTCGAGCTCGACGATCCGGTCGGTCAGTGCGGCCCAGACGGATCCGCCAGGAGTGCGCACCAGCGCGACGACGTAAGGTCTGTCGAAGCGGCCGTTGAACATCCTGTCTGCCGTCGCTCGCCCGTCGACGAGTCGAAAGAGGCCGCTGTCGGTCCCGATGAGCGCCTCGTTCCGCGAGAGCCCCAGTATGGAACGGCAGACACCGGTCGACAGGCCGGCGTCCGGTCCGAAGTGGTCGAGGGTATTCCGGTCCCACCGGAAGACTCCGTTCCCGTCGGTTCCGATCCAGAGCGCGCCATCCGGGGCCAGGCTCAGGCCACGAGCTTCGCCGATCGGCTTGCCGCCGTGCTCCCGCACGACAAAGGTGTCCGAAGGCCGATGCGTTTCGGGATCCCAGCGGAACCGGACGAGCCCGTCCAGCGTGCTGGCCCAGATCCAGCCGTCTCCGCTCGCGAGAAGGCCGAAGACGCGCCCTGTGCCGGCGCCCGGCAGCTGAGCGAAGCGGCTGAAGCGGCCCTCGCGCATCGCGACCAGGCCGTTCCGGGTGGCCAGCAGAACGGTTCCGTCCGGGAGAGGCAGCACGGACCAGACGCCGCTCTCCTCCGTGCCGGAGGGAAACGGATCGAACCGCTCGGCTCCGTTCCGGGAAAGGCGCGTCAGCCCATCGGAGTGTCCGATCAGGATCCGGCCGGCCGCGTCCTCGGCGAACGAGAGGACCATGGCGCCGATCTCGGGGGGCCGGGAGAGGTGGGACACGACGTCGAAGTCGAAGATCTTGACGAGACCATCCTCCGTCGCGAGCCAGAGAAGGCCGCTCCGGTCGGCGAGGGCGCCGTGGACGGTGTTCGAGGGGAGGCCCTGCTCACGCGCGAGGAGCCGAAAGCCCTTTCGGGGATCGAGAACGACGAGTCCGCGAGCCGGCGTCGAGACGCACAGACCGTCACCGAAAAGGGTGAAGCCCGACGGGTTCAGGCCTGCCGGAAGGACCCAGTCGGGGGCCGGCACGAACTCCGTCCCGGAGAGCTTCGAGATTCCGTCCTTCTGCAGGAGAAGCGTTCCGAGCGGACCGTCCAGGAGCGCGACGGCTGGACCGAGCTCCTGGGGAGGGGTGGCGACGCTCGCCTCGGTGGCGACGCTCGCCTCGCTTCCCGGCCGGGCGTGAACGACGGCGTCGGGCGTCGAGAACCAGGCGTCGTCCGGGCCGACGGGTCCGAGAGAAAGAGCCCCGTCGAGGTGAAGCCCAGCCGGAAGAGACAGCCGTCTCGCGACGCCGCGCTCGACTCGCCAGAGACCCTCCGTTCCGAGGAGCCAGAGGACCGGTCCGGCGGAGGAGATCCGCCGCAAACGGGAGCCGTCGATCGCGTCGAGGGACGAATCGCGACGGAGGACCTCCGGGGCCCCTTCCGGTCCGCCGGTTGCCGAGATCTTCGCCAGACCCTCCTGGGTGAGGACCCAGATGGTGCCGGAGCTGTCCTCGGCGATCCCGCGGACGGAATCGTGTGGAAGGCCCTGCGCCTTGGTGAGGGTCCGGAACTCGCGACCGTCGTAGCGGCTCACGCCGTAGGAAGTGCCGGCCCAGAGGAACCCGCGGTGATCCTGGAAGACGCAGAAGACCTGGGAGAAGCTCAGTCCGTCCTCGATGGAGTAGACGCGCAGGGCGGGCTGCTCGGCCGAGGCCGCGAAGCAGAGCGCCAGCCATCCCGCCACCACGCCGAAGACGGCGGCCGGACCCTTGATCATCGTCTCGGGACGGGCGACGGCGTGCTGAGCAGCTTTTCGCCCCTGCGAAGCCGGTACGTCCCCGCCGGAACCTCGCCGAGGTCGAGCGTCTCGCCGCCCGGCCAGCGGACCGGGACGCGCGCCGAGGCTGCCTCGCCGAGCCCGAAGTGGAGCGGGACCCACGAGCCGCTCGCGTAGGACGGCACCACGCCGAACTCCTTCGTGTGGCCGCCGACGGTGATCGACGTGCCGACGATCGTCCGCCGGTCGTCGCCGGCGACGGGGAGGATCTCGATGGCGCGCCCCGTGCGCGCGCCGTTCCGGAGGACGACGGCCGCGCGGTCGATCGGGTTGAGGACGAGGTCGAGCCGGCCGTCGCCGTCGAGGTCGCCGGCCGCGAAGCCCCGCCCGACCACGACGAGCCGGCCGAAGTCGCCCGCTTCCGCCGAGACGTCGCGGAAGCGAAGGGCGCCGGGCTCGCTCTCGTTGTGGAAGAGGAGCTGGCGCTGGGCGTAGCTCTTCTCCCCGACGGCGAAGTTCTTCGCGATCGGGTTGAAGCGCTCGGCGAGGACGGTCCAGAAGCGCGAGAGGATCTGTCCGTTGCTGATCGCGAGGTCGTCGCGCCCGTCGTCGTCGTAGTCGAGCGCGACGACGCCCCAGCCCGAGAGCGGGATGGACGGGTCGCGGTCGCCCCCGAAGGCCGCGCGCTCGCTCCCCTCGAAGACCGCCCCCTCCACGTTTCGCATGAGGGTATTCGGCTCGTTCGCGTAGTTCGTGACGAGGAGGTCGGGCCGGCCGTCGCCGTCGAGGTCCGTGGCGACGAGGCCCATCCCGCTCCGCGTCTTTCGCCCGAAAGCCGTCGGCCCTTCCTGCGGATAGCCGGTCCCCGTCTCGTCGGAGACGTCGCGGAAGCGGCCCTCCCCTTCGTTGTGAAAGAGCGTGTTGCGCCACTGGTCGTTGGAGACGTAGAGGTCGGACTTGCCGTCCCCGTCGTAGTCGAGCGCCACGGCGCCGATCGACTTCGACCCCGGATCGCGCGTCCCGCTCGCGTCCGTGACGTCCGTGAACCGGAGCCCCCCGAGCCCGCGACAGAGCGTGTTGTCCTGGCCGGCGTACTCGTCCGGCGTCTTGAAAGCCCTGGCGGGGACCACCGACTCGCGGTCCGGGTCGGTGTCGAGGTAGTGGCTCAGGTAGACGTCGGCGAGGCCGTCCGCGTCCGCGTCGAGGACCGCGACGCCGATCGTGAAGAGCCCGCTCTCGAGGCCCGAGCCGAGGGCGCGGCGGAACGTGCCGTCGCCCTCGTTGCGGAAGAGCGCGTTCTTCTCACCGGCGTTTCCGATGAGGAGCTCCGGAAGGCCGTCGCCATCGAGATCGGCCCACGTCGCCGAGACGCCCCAGCCGCACGCGTCGACGCCCGAGCGCCCGGTGACGTCCTCGAAGGTGCCGTCGCCCCGGTT
>Ga0154020_10011055_pt1 | contig 10296 bp, 7 predicted proteins | sample Klosneuvirus_201_FD_109709 | JGI IMG/M metagenome (GOLD analysis project Ga0154020, IMG submission 109709) | Active sludge microbial communities from wastewater, Klosterneuburg, Austria - Klosneuvirus_20160825_MG | ecosystem: Engineered > WWTP > Aerobic digester > Activated sludge | place... | reverse complement strand
CCCCCCAACGATACAAATATCGTGGTCGTTGTTTTTCATAATTTCCCCTGTAATAGCTCAATTATACCCTGCAAAAGCATACAATCAACTCAGGATCTTGATTTTAACTATGTATAATGCAAGAGTAGGGCCTTTGAGGGATATATATAGTACGAGGAAAATATGACAAAAATATCAGATAATTTATCGCAAATTTATGATCAGAGGTTTCGTGACAGGAATGATGATCGAAGCATTTTGTGGAAGACGCTCACAAAGTACTATTTTCAGTCATTTGTAAATAAAGAAGATACAGTTATTGATCTGCCGGCTGGCTACTGTGAGTTTGTAAATAATATTGATTGCACTAGAAAGATTGCGGTAGATTTAAATCCATCCGTAAAAAAGATGGCGGCTAAGGGGGTTAAGGTATATATTGCTCGCAGCACTGAGCTACCAAAGGAACTCCATGGGTCTGCCGACGTAGTTTTTGTCAGTAATTTTTTTGAACACCTTCATGATCATGAAGAGCTACTACAGACTCTTAAACAAATACACCTATGCTTAAAGCCTGGGGGAAAACTTATTGTATTGCAGCCGAATATCAGGCTTGTTAAAGAGCGCTATTGGGATTTCTTAGATCACACGTTGCCCTTGACAGAAAAAAGCATGAGGGAAGCATTGCGCCTTACTGGATTTACGATCCAAGTTGAGAGAGTCCGTTTTTTGCCATATACCACCGAATCACGTCTGCCAATTTCAGCATTACTCATCCGTCTATATCTGAAGTTTTTGCCAGCCCAGTGGCTACTGGGTAAGCAGAGCTTATTTATAGTCAAGAAATAACTAACTTTGTGTGAAGCTAGAAAAAATAAGGGAGGGATTTTAACGGAAGTATCATGGCTGGATTACTAATCTTCGGCGCAATAGTTTCAGTTATCCTGTTTTTGCCTGGCTATGCTTTACTCACGCGATTACAGTGGTTGAAAAGCTCGCTCGAGCGCTTTGTATTTGCGCCACTTGTTGGCTTACTGTTAGCAGCCGGGTTGGGCCTCGCACAGGCGACTAAGTTACTTTCCGACGCCCAGGTAGTGGCAATAACTTTGATTGTTATTGCGCTTTCTATCTGGCAGTTAATTGTCTTTAAGCGGTATGTCCGAGTGAATAAAGAAATAGTCAGACTATTCTTGGTGTTAATTGCATTTTTCTTGATTACGACGTCATACATCTTTTTGCCGCTGGTGCGAGATATAAAATATGTACCCGATCCTGAGGCTGTGAATGGTAGTAACTACAATGTTTTGAATGTAAAAATTATAAATCTTGCAAAAACAGCTGCTAACGATAATTTTGTCCCTTATAGACAAGCTCAGTTTTTTCAGAACCACATAAATATCCGAGAGCAGCCTTATCTTCAGCCAGAGTGGGGAGTGACATTTTTCTTCCGCACACCATTAATGGGCCTGGTTACGTCATATTTCTTTGACATCAGCATGACGCAGCCACCATTAGAGTACCCTTGGAGAGTATTGCAGCCAGATACCAGTAATTCGTATCTAAAATTCCAATTACTCGCCCATGCTTTAAATGGCCTCTTGATATTGTCTGGCTATTTAGTCATACGAAACCTATTTTCAAAGCGCGTCGCACTTATTTCGGTTGCGCTTCTGAGCATAAATGCCTTCTTTATTTATAATGCATTTTTCTCTTGGCCGAAGTCATTTGTAGCTTTTTTTGTCTTGGCTGCACTTTATGCAATATTACAGTATCGTAACTATTTTGTAGCCGGAGTTATTATCGGTTTTGCATATTTGGCGCATGATCTAGCTATGCTCTATGCAGCTGGACTGTTTTTTATGGCAATTACTGAAACTCGTCACCGTTTAAAACACTCTATTCTTCTAATAGCACCAGTGATTGTATTTATTTCTCCCTGGTATCTTATTTCGAGGGTGATCTATAAGCAATCGAGTCTTTTTATGTATTATCCTTTCTCTCTTGCAGGTATCCCACAGTCAGGAGATGGTTTAATCGCAGATTTCTTCAGAGCTTCACCATTTAAAATCTTGAGTATAAAGCTGCAGTCTCTTGCCTTCCTGGTCACCCCATATCAATTCCTTTTTGAGAAAGGAAAGTTTCATGACCTTTATTGGGGTATGGTTTTATTTTCTCTACCAGGGGCAGTAGGGCTCGCGCTGTTCCCGTGTGCACTCGTAGAACTTTGGCTAAAATGGAAAAAGTATTGGCGTGTAATGATTGCAATGGTCATTATCCCCGTACTGATGGCTATAAGCTTTATAGGTTGGCCAATGGGTCTTGGGGCCACTCATTTTGCTCAACCAACCGTCTTTCTACTATCGAGCTTTGGCGCAGCATTACTTCTGCGTCAAAAGAAATGGCTTAAAGCATTAGTAATCGCATTGCTTGTCTTGCAGTCGGGCTTTTTCTTGTTTATGGGTTTCGACTATATCGCAACCGATTTTATCAGCTCTATTAAAGAAATTGCAAAAGTCATGGTGTTTATTTCAATCACTGTAAGTGTATTCATATTTGCACTTCGCCAGCTTTTACCTTGGCAGAAGGCACGACAAATACATTAGGGCGTTTTAGGCTTTTGATTTTAAATATGCAATAATGATTGTCATTATGGTAAAAATGCGAAATATACCAAAGCGACTTTCTCAGAAAGCCCTCAATGTCCTGCCGGCTGAATTGGCCTACAATTATTACTGCGAAAAGGCTTATCGTAGCGAAAAAAGCCAGACGGGTAAAGAATATATTCGTCTACAGAAAACTTGGAATAGAGACATTATTAAAAAACTTGAAAAGTATGCTATCGGCTCGGAAAAGATGATAGGCATAGGTGCTTTTTATGGCCTGGTGGAGATGTCGTATGCGTCTCGTTTTAAGAATATTACATGCGTTGATCATGAGAATTACCTGCCTAAATGGGCGCCAAACAATATTAATACATACATAACGAATATTGATAGTGGTCAATGGACTATGCCAACCGATGAGGGAATGTTTGATTTATGCTTGTTTGTTGAGACGGTTGAGCATCTACGTTGGTCGCCATTACCGATTTTGAAATGGATTCGTAAAAACAGTCATTTAGCGGTAATTTCCACGCCTGACGATAAGGAGTGGCCACCGATGCCTAACAAGCCTTGGGTACAGTCAGGGCACTTTACGAAAATTCCTAAAGCAAAACCTAATTCTAAAGGCAACCCAAGTCCTATGGATCACTGTAAACAATATGATCAAGTAGAGTTTATCGAGCTTCTTGATCATGCTGGATTTCGAGTTATGGAAATGTTCAGGACTGGTGAAGGCAAGCATCAAATGGTAGCTATAGTCACCCCGCGAGTGTAGTCGAATATTGTTATGTTTTGTGATAACATACATCATATAACCACGGGGGGATATGGCGTACGGACCTACCTTAAAGAAGCAGCGAAATAAACCTTTACAAATCGGCATTATCATTGTCGGTGGTTTGTTGGTTTTGTGTGTTACTGGATACTATGTTTACGATAAGGTTATCAAGCCACGACTCGTGAAGGATCCACCAGCTGCAGCAGCTCAAGTGCCAGATAGTGCACAGCCGGAAGGGCAAGTTCAGGATAATAACCCTTCTACTGCGCCAACTAGCTCTAATGCTCCGGTGAACTCAGTACCAGCCGCTGAACAGCAGGCTGTTGCAGCATCAGTTACAATCACCTCACCAGTGGCAAATTCAGCCGTAAGTGGAGGTACGAAACTCGAGGGATCAGCCCCTGCAGGTTTTAGTAGAGTATCTTATCGACTTCAGAGCGATGAAAAAGGCTTAATTGGTCAGGGAGATCTGAATGTAGCGGCGGGCAAGTTTAGCGGCACAGTTTATGCGAGTCAAGCTAGTGGCGCCGGGTTTATAGAAGTATTTGTTGTTGATGCAACTGGAAAAGAACAGGAGCATGCAAAGGTACGGGTAGGTTATCGATGAGATTTAGATCGATATTGACACGAATAAGCTTACGTCTCATATCCGGATTAATCATTTTGGGCTGTCTTACGCTTATTCAAGCTCAACCTGCTGATGCTGGCTATGATTCGAACAATTTAATTGATGATTACGCGTTTACTAATTATGGATCCATGGACCAAAATGCGATCCAGGCGTTTTTACAAGCGCGAGGAAGTTATCTAGCATCCTATACAGATCCGACGGTCAATCAGTCGGCAGCAAAAATCATTCGGGATGCAGCTTGGGATTTTGGCTTGAATCCTCAAGTTATTATGGCGACCATGCAGAAAGAGCAATCTTTAATAACGAACCCTAGCCCAACCGCATCAAATATCCGCTCAGCCATGGGATATGGCTGCCCAGATGGAGCTGATTGTAATACGCAGTATTATGGCTTTTATAATCAAGTAAGAAATGGTAGCTGGCAATTGCGATTTAACTACGAGCGATCAGGGGGTAATAATAGCACCTGGACTGGACCATCAGGTGCGGTGTGGGGAAATCCAAGTATTTCTTATGCCTGTGCGGGCTCTTCCCGATATTATAGCGCGGGTTTATATCCGGGTCGAACCGTTACGTTTTATGCTGAAGGTGGACCTAGCCAGCCATATGCTGTCGTGACGATTGCTAATCGAGCAACTGCCTCAATGTATTGCTATACACCGCATGTTTATAATCCCAGTGGAGTACCAAATTATTACTCGGGAAGTTATAATTTCGTAACTTTTTATGAACAGTATTTTGGATCCACAATAAGTGGACTATGTCTTACGGCTGCAATGCCAAGTAGGGTTGGAGTATCGATGCGGAAATATGTACCAAGGGTTGATACAGGTGTATTTACGATATTTCAAGGTGCAAGCACAAATTGTGTAGAGTCGCACACATGGAATTCTGGCTTCGCTTCTTGGCGTACACATGAAGTATCTAATCAGCCTGGTTTAGACCCGGATAATAATACGATAGCCTATGAAGATCTGAATGGTGATGGCAAGGATGAGCCTATAGCAATAGGGTTTAGGAATACAGGTTCAGGAAAAGTTGAATTCCATGTGTGGAACTACGATATGAAAAGTTGGATAGTAAATACTGCTACCAATTTGGCATCCATTAATCCTGCGAATATGACTTTGCAGTTTGCATCTTTGGCTCCAACTCGCGTAAAGGAGCCTGTAGCTATCGGTGTTCAAAATACTTCTACTGGTATGGTCGAATTTCACTATTGGAATAAGGGTCTACAAACATGGCGTACACATGTTATCTCTAATTTACCTACAAATAACCCAGCAAATTCATTGCTACGATTCGGTGACCTCAATGGAGATGGTGTAGATGAAGCCATCGCGATTGGTACTGCAAATACATCTACTGGAATGGTGGAATTCCACACCTGGAATCCAGGGTTGTATTCTTGGGCCAATCATACAGCAAGTAATTTACCGACCGTCAATATGACAAATTGTGACATTCAGTTTGCCGATGTGAACGGAGATGGAAGAGATGAAGCTGTACTGATTTGCTTCGGAAATACCGGAAGTGGCCGTATAGAATTCCATGTATGGAATCCAGGCTTTACTTCATGGCAGTCTCATAGCGCTTCTAATCAGCCTGTCGTGCAATAATAATGCCGTTATCTGATATAATTATCAGGTATGAAATCCCTAAATAATCTTAAATCATGCCTAATCTTGTCGTACGGACCTGTGCCTACCCCAGATTACCAGACAGTTGAGGGTGGCGGTATGCGCGCTTGGGGATTAGCCCAGGGCTTACGTGATAATGGTATTGATGTGACCGTTGCCGTGAACTCAGGTTTTCCGCAAAACCTCAGCATACATGAAGATATTTTCCTTAAGAATTGGTCGCTAGATGACGAATTTAAACATAAGATCAACGATTATGATGCTGTAATCGTGAGCTATTGCATGGGGGATCTCTCTGAGTTTGTTGCTGAGCACATTTCACTCGACACGCAGCTGATACTAGATGCCTATGTGCCTATTTACATTGAGGTCTCGGCTCGCGACTCGAATAATATTGAGCAAGAATATGCGGGTTACATGCGCGAGATCCAGCGCTATAATAAGGTTTTGAAGCGTGGCGATTACTTTCTCTGCGCCAACGAAACGCAAAAAACTTTTTATATCGGCGTGCTTTCGAGCTTGGGTGTTGTAAATCCTCGCTCCTACCGTGAACATCGAATTCTTGTAGCGCCTTTTGGCATCGAGGATCAGCCTCAGAAGCCAAGTCGCAATCCATATGCTGAATTAGGAATAAAACCAGACGATTTTGTGGTACTCTGGTTTGGCGGTCTTTATCCATGGTTTAGGGTTGAGGAATTTCTTGAGACCATGAAAAGCCTTAAGAAAAATCAGCAGATAAAATTTGTGATAGTGGGGAGTAAGAATCCCTATAACTCGGCCGAAGATTTTGTTCGCCAGCACAATAAAGCCTATCAGTTTTGCGAACATGAAGGCTTACTAGATTCAAGTGTATATTTTGTGGATTGGGTACATTATGCGGAGCGAATCAACTGGTATAAACACGCTGACATTGTGATCAGTCTAAACCAGCCAGGCGAAGAAAATGCTTTCTCCTGGCGCACACGGGTTATGGATTACATTTGGGGTGATATGGTGATTGTCAGTAACGGTGGTGATCCGTTGAGCGAAGAGCTGATCGGGGCTGGCGCTGCTTTTCGATTGCCCGACTTGTCGACTGCGGCGATAGAGTCCGCCATATTACAACTTTACCGAAAGCCAAAGGAAATCCATACTGCACGCAAGCATGTGCATGACTTAAAGGCAAAATATTATTGGTCTCAGGTTACAAGTGAGCTGACGAATGTTATCGATCATTCAGACGAGCTTAAGCCGTACCGTAAAGAGAAGGAGTTTGCTCAAAAAATTGGCGCTCTTCAATCTAATGGACTAGCGGCCAAGCTAAAGAAGGTCGGCAAGGTTGCGCCGAAGACTCGTGGGTATATTCGGCAGCACGGATTCAAAAATACTGTGCGTTATAGCGCCGAGCTTGTTGGTGTGATGGGCCGTAATGCGGCGACTCGTTCTGGCAAGCGTTACGTTTTTATCTCGCATCCGATAGATAATACGGGCGCACCTTTAGTACTTATGGAAATAGTGAAGGAATTTACAGAGAAATTTGGAGCTCGACATATTAAGCTCGTAGCGCCGAATGTGAATGACACAAATCGTCGCGCCCTCAAAATGCTTGGGGTGCAAGCTGATAAGGCAGCCGGGAGCTACTCATCAAAGATCTTGCGGTTTCAGTTAGCCTTGCGCCCTGATGATTACGTAATGATGAATACAATCGCAATTCATGACAATTATCGCCAGTATGTCTTTGCGCAGCTCAACAACGGGAAGCTCAAAGAGGCCCACTGGTTTATTCATGAGGATGAGGCGCAGTTTCGAGTCATTGCCCCGCATCTTCTTGAGTCCCACAATATTCAATTGATTCGTAATCTAGCTAATGACGGTAAGCTTAAGCTATATGTACCATCGAAAAGAACTCGAGATTCCCTCAATAAGCTATTTGGTATCAAGAGTATTCAAGTGGTGCCCTTGCGACTCAATATCAATTTGAAGCATCGACTCGAGCGAAAGTCTTCTGACTACAAGCAGCTTACCTTCTTGCTATCAGGCAACCCGTCAGATGGACGTAAAGGTCAACTGATAGCGCTGGCAGCCTTTGAGAAATTCCTGACTAAATATTATGCAAAGGATCCAAAGCGGTATCGGTTATTTCGTCTGCAACTTCTGTCAATCGGCCATGATTATATGTCCGAGCAGATTCGTTGGATCGGTAGAGGTACGCTTGGCGACAGGCTCGTCGTGCATCCAAGTGTGAGTTATGAGCGGGCATTGGGGCTCGCAAAAGAGAGTAATGCTGTCATTTGCTGTTCGCTCAACGAGACCTTTGCGCTGTATGTCGCTGAGGGCATGGTGATGGGGCATGTCGTATTGCGCAATAACTCGGCTGGCATGGAAGAGCAGCTGGTTGACGGCAAGAATGGGTATTTCATTGATCACACTGACATTCTTCAATTTGCAACCATAATAGAGCGCTTACTCAATAGGCAAAAAACCACAGATGAAGCATTGGCTAAAATGGGCCGAGAATCTCAATCTATGATTGAGCCATACCTAACGCATACCTATCTCGACAAAGTACTATAAATAATTGTTAAAGCGAATAGTGGTTATACGAATGTTGGGTGGAGTCCGTGTGGTTGAAACTAGCGACGAGTTAATTTTTGCTTGAATCGTGAGTAGCGAACACGGAGCTTTTCGATCCTGCGATAACGACCCTGGAGTATATTGAGCCTTTGTTCGAGATCTTGCATAACTTTGCCTTGTTCCTCAATGTGGGCCCGTACTGACTCTTCGTACTCTTGGACTTCGCGCGCGCTGTAGTGCTGAGAGATAGCTGCAAGCGGAGTAACTGATTCATTGATTTTGCGATTACTGCAGAGAAAATAGAAATATAGGGCTTTGTCGATGCTGGCTGGTGCCGTTTGTATCGTGTGAATCGTGCGTTCCCAGTCCTTGGTCATATCCTGCTCTACTGAGATCATGTTGTGCAGCCAGGTTGATTGATAGTATGCCTTATGATTTATGAAATACTTCTTTATAAGCTGTTTCAGCTCTTTATCTTCGAACTCGTGAACATGGTAGTGGTTGCCCTTGGGGAATTCAGTCTTATTCGGCGTAGAAAGGATAAGTAATCCGTCATCTTTAAGTACGCGATGGATTTCTTTCATAAAATTATCATACGCTTCTATATGCTCAATGGTCTCGAAGCTCGTAACCATATCTACTGAGTTGTTGTCGAGTGGGATAGTCTTGCCGTCACCGAGCAAGAATCGTAGATTGTCATTTTTATAGTTCTTCTTCGCATACTCAATAGCGGTGGGGTCAACATCAACACCGAAAATTTTCTTTGCATGCTGTGAAAGTAGGTGAGAACCATAGCCGGATCCAGAAGCTATATCTAGTACGGTCTTACCTTTGACAATCTCGGCCGCTGCCGTATAGCGGGTGATATGTTCTCCAAACACAAGGTTGCCCTTGTGGTATGACGGAATCATGCGCTCGCCAGTATCTTCTATGCTTTTATCAGGATTTTTTGTCATGCGAAATATTATACCTACTGAATTACTTGAATATTATGGTCAATATTGATTATAGCAGTACTGTTAGCAATTTTGTTCACCTCAAAACTCAGGAAATTGTCACGCCAATCATATATTGTACTACCATACTTATCTGCGACCGCTGGGGCAACGTAGTATTTGCCGTTACTGAACAGGTTTGGAAGTGTCCACTCAACCTGTACCTTGCTTCCCGTGGTGACTGATTTAGTTTTAATTTTTTGCCAGTGTGTATTTGAGGTGAGGATATTTACACCGCTCGCATCGGTGATGGTGATGCCATAAATCGGCATTTCATAGTCATCTTGTGATTCATAGCTAACTTTTATACGGAGCTCCTTATCCTTTTCAGTGAAGAGGGCTCTCTTTCTGTGTGTTTTTGCATCCAGGGTCGCGCCATTGACAACCTCAATGCCGCCAACACCCCAACGCTTTTCTTCAGTTGAGGCCTGACTGGAATCAAGACGTTTTTTCTCATTCGCTTTATTGAGCGAATCGATGTAATCATTGACGACATCATTGATATCGCCAGCACTTTGAATTCGTCCGTTTTCGATGAGGATTCCTCGATCACAAAACTCCAATAGACTAGATACGTCATGACTAATAAAAACTACCGTGCGATTCCTCTGCTTAAGTTCCTTAAAATAATTGAAGCACTTTTTTTGAAATACAGCGTCACCCACTGCTAGCACTTCATCGATCAGAAGAATATCGCTCTCAGCCCTAATAGCAATCGAGAAAGCAAGACGTACTTGCATGCCTGATGAATAATTCTTTAGTTTTTGATCCATAAAATCTTCTAATTCGGAGAAGGCTACTATCTCATCGTAAATGGCGTTCATTTCCTTACGGCTAAAACCCAGTAAGGCTCCATTTAGAAATACGTTTTCTTTACCTGTTAATTCTGGATTAAATCCGACTCCCAGTTCGATAAAAGGTGTTAGTCGGCCATTTATATTAATGGTTCCTTTGTCGCTTGAGTATATGCCAGCTAGTAATTTTAATAACGTACTCTTTCCGCTTCCGTTGCGCCCTACAATACCAAAAAACTCTCCTTGCTGAATTTCGAAACTAATATTCTGTAGAACATTAAATTTTCTATATTGCGATCCCTTAAATCCAGAGACTATCAGAGTCT
>Ga0154020_10011054_pt1 | contig 10297 bp, 5 predicted proteins | sample Klosneuvirus_201_FD_109709 | JGI IMG/M metagenome (GOLD analysis project Ga0154020, IMG submission 109709) | Active sludge microbial communities from wastewater, Klosterneuburg, Austria - Klosneuvirus_20160825_MG | ecosystem: Engineered > WWTP > Aerobic digester > Activated sludge | place... | reverse complement strand
TTAAAAACCGGCCATTGGGAAAAAAAACAATACCTCCTCCATTCTTGGTGGCTGCAGTAACTGCTTTTTCAATAGCAACCTTGTCTGATTGCTCATCATTTGGTGTTGCACCAAATGTTGTTACATCAAAAATTCTGGCTTTTATATCTGGTATTCCTATCTCTCCATGATGATAACCTGTATAAGAAAAGTCTGGCAGTATTGAGGCCGATGGATTGTTTGCATATTCATCAAAAACCGCCGATCTTTTTTGTGCTGATACAGATAATATAAACACCATTTGAAATGCAGCAAACAATAATATCGTTTTATGATTCTTCATTTGATGTATATATTTATTTAAGTTGTACAATCATAAAAATATTTTCACAGTTATCGGTATCAGCTTCCCGATCTATTAATTGGCTCCTTCATTACTTGTTCCAGTTTTAATGCAAGTTCTTTTACTTTTTCTGGAAATTTCATTGCCAGGTTATTTTCTTCTTTTGGGTCATCTTTTAAATTATAAAGTTGAGCAGTAAATTGCAAACCAGTAGCTACATCTTTGTTTGCCAGCCATCCTGGTGTTGGTTTTGTTTGCGGAGCTATATATTTCCAATTCCCGGATCTTATTGACAGGGTAAAGGCTTCCTCAATCATTTCTTCTCTCCCTTTATTTGAATTACCTAAGAGCAGATCTAACAATTCAAAACTATCGGGTGCAGTTTTATTATCTGTAATTTTTTGATCTACTAATTTTGCTATGGTAGCAAAAAAATCAACCTGACTTATCATAGCATCCGACTTTCCGGGCTTAATTTTTCCAGGCCAATAAGCAATGGTTGGTACCCTGGTGCCTCCTTCGTAGGCACTATATTTTCCACCTTTATAAATACCGGCTGGCTTGTGTGAGCCTAAATTAGTTACTGCATTGTCAGCATAGCCATCATCCAAAACAGGTCCGTTATCGCTGCTGAAAATAATCAATGTGTTATCTGCAATACCCAACTCTTTTAATTTTTTTGAAATTTCACCCGTCATCCAGTCCATTTGCACAATAGCATCTCCCCGTGGACCCATACTTGTTTTACCAATAAATCGCTGGTTGGGTGCCCTTGGCACATGAATGTCAGGCAAAGAAAAATAAAGAAAAAATGGTTTATCATTATTTTCTTCCATAAACGTTTTAGCCTTATTGGCAAGCACTATTGGAAAGTCTTCGTCTTTCCAATAAGCACTGTGACCACCACTCATAAAACCGATCCTGCTTATTCCATTTACAACAGTACCGCTATGCTGTGTATCCGCTCTCATTTTCAGCATTTCTTCATTTTCCAAACCAATTGGTTCGCTGCCAATGGGCTCATTATAATTTACTTGAATAGGATCTGTTATATTAAGATTTACCACACGATGGTTTTCTACAAATACAGTTGGCACTCTGTCTGGAGTAGCAGGGATAAGAAAACTATAGTCGAAACCAATCTCTAGCGGCCCTGGTTTTATATCAGCATTCCAATCAGGTTTACCATTACCTAAACCCAAATGCCATTTTCCGATTACACCGGTGGTATAGCCTGACTTTTTAAGCATGGATGCAATGGTTTCCTGCCTGGTATTGATAATAAGTGGTGCATCGCCGGGTAGAATAGCGGCATTGTTTCTGAATGCATAGCTACCGGTAAGTAAGGCAAATCTTGAAGGTGTACACGTAGAGGCGGAGCAATGTGCATCTGTAAATTGAAGACCACCTGATGCCAATGCATCTACATTTGGAGTATTTACACTAGTAGCACCATAACAACTTACATCACCATAACCCAGATCATCTACATAAATAAAAATGATGTTCGGTTTTTTTTCCAACAGTTTTTTATTTTCGGCACACGAAGCCAAAAGTAACGATATTACCAACCAGCGTATTATAGTAATATATTTATTCACTGCATTCAGATATTATTATTAAGCCCAATCAGTCCTGATCTTTTCATTTACAAGTTATTCTACTTACAAGAATGCTTTAATACTCTTATATAAATACTTAATCGCAGCAAATTGCAATTAAATTACAATTTGCTGCGATTAAGTAAACCAAATTACCACCCGGGATTTTGTGTCATTAGCTTATTAACGGTAATTTCCGCTGCTGGTATCGGGTACAATTTATGCTTGTCGGCAATGTTTTCACCACCCAAACCACCATACGCAAATCCGGCTCCGTAAGTTCTTTGATCTGCAGCCACAGCATGCATTACGGTGATAAGTTTTCCCCAGCGTACCAGGTCTTCTCTTCTTAAGCCTTCAAAACACAATTCCCTTGATCTCTCATCTTCAATGGCGAGTTGAAAATCATTTTTTGACAGTCCCGGCGTAAGATCTGCAACAACACTGGGTGTGCCTGTTGGTAAGCCGTAGCCACGCCTTCTCACCTGGTTAATGGCATTATAAGCTACAGCAGTAGGTCCGTTTACCTGATTTTCTGCCTCGGCTAACATTAATAATACATCAGCATATCGCAAAATAGGGAAGTTGGTGGGTCCGTGGTTTTTATCTTTTGGTCGCTGAAGTTCATATGACCTTCTCCATTTGGCTGCATCACGACCATATGTATTTGCCGTGGGAGAAATATTTACCCTTGCTCCTGTAGAATTATTATAGGTATAGGTTGTAAGCGACCAGGCTTTTCTCAAATCAGCATTGCCATACAACTTAAACAGCCTTCCTGTACCTTTTATAAAACCATAGCAATACCCTGTGTCTGCCTGAAAATTAACAGAGGTCATTGTAATACCCATTGTATTGCCCAGCCTCCCCGTTTCTACATAACCATCAGCCCTGGTTCCTTTGAAATCGGCCTCCCACATGCTCTCTTTTACATCATAAATATCCTGTGCGTGATTGATAAATATCTGGCTGTAGGCACTATTAGTAAGTGCGGCATTAAAAGTTGTCCTTAATAAATGTTCTCCTGAAGTTTGAACTTTATTTGCCCAGGCTAATGCTTCAGCGTATTTAGTAGCATCATTTAATGGGTAGCCGGCCATGTGTAAACAAACCCTGGCCAATATACCCTGAACAACCGTTTTGGAAACTCTGCTGGCATGACCCATTGCTGTAGAAGTATTTACTTTGGCTTCTGCATCAGTCATGTCCTTTAATATTTGTTTGTAAACATCTGCAATGGGCGTTCTTGCAATATCAGCGTTATTAGGTGAGGTGGTGGGCTCTAAACGAAGAGGAATATCGCCAAACCTCGTTACCAGCAAAAAATAATAATAGCCTCTTAAAAATAAAGCCTCGCCGAGAATAGCGTCTCTTTTGGCTGCATCCATAGCCGGTATATTAATATTGGCTATTAACTGATTAGCTCTTTCAATCCCGGTATAGCAATTGGCCCAGAATGATGCTATTCTGTCATTGGAATAATCAAAATTATTTACCATCAAACCTGTCGTTTGCGCTGATCTGGCATAATATCCATCATCGGTGCATCCATTCCATTCCAACCACAAATTATTACCATATAAACCTTCAGAACCAATCATATCGTAAACTCCTGCCAATGCGCTTGTTATTTTTGATTCAGTATTATAATATTCTTCAGGTGTTAGACTGTCTGTTGGTTTTGTGTCAAGAAATTTTTTGCAACTATTTAGGCTAAACAGTGCGAAAGCGAAAACAATTATTAATGTTGACTTTTTCATACAATAATATTTTGCAGATTAAAAAGAAATGTTGGCCCCAAAGGTTATAGTTCTTGCCCTTGGGTAGGTGGAATAATCAAAGCCCGGGGTCAGTGCTGAATGATATGCACTTACCTCTGGGTCCATGCCACTATATTTTGTCCATGTAATCAAATTCTGGGCTGAGGCATAAACCCGGAATGCTTTGATCTTTAGTCGCTTTAAAACTGAAGCGTTTACATTGTATCCCAATGACACTGTCTTTAATCTTAAAAACGATCCGTCTTCCACTAAAAAGGACGAATAGCCACCTCCAAAATATCCCCGGGTTCTGGGAAGATTTGAACCGGTGTTATCCGGAGCCCACCTGTTGGCATACTCAGCATATTGATTGAAAGTTAGTCGGTTAACCCCGTTTCCAACAAACAAAAGACGGTTATTATTCAGAATATCATTTCCATATGACCATTGAAAAAAGATATTTAAATCGAAATCCTTATAGGTAAAGTTGTTTGAAAACCCTCCGATGTGTTTGGGTACGCCGTTTCCAATAACGGTATAATCGTTTGCGTTTACGATCAGGTCACCATTGAGATCTTTATATTTAATATCACCTGGTTTGATACTGCTTCTTGTATTTCCATTTGTTGTTACACTACTTTTTAGCACATAAACACCGGGTGATGGCTGATCAAAATCATCATACTGGTATACACCATCCCAGATATAGCCATACATCTCACCAAGCGGTTGTCCTAAACGGGCGATATAAGCAGGTGTATTTCTCCAACTCCCATCCCAACTGATAGAACTCAATAAATATTCCTGGTTTTCAGCCAGGCCCAGGACTTTACTTCCTTTACCATTGAAGGTTATATTAAAGTTAGTACTCCAGGAAAAATTCTTATTCTTTATATTGCTTGTCGTTAAAGTAAACTCCAACCCTTTGTTTTCTACGCTACCTACATTTTTAAATGCTTTGTTAAACCCGGTTGATGTCGGCAGATTTGCATATAATAATAGGTCAGTTGTGGTTTTCTTATAAGCATCAACTGTGAGCAAAATCCGGTTGTTAAGGAATCCCAGATCAAGACCAATATCTGTTTGCTTTGTTGTTTCCCATCGCAAATCAGTATTGCCTAAGACCGTTGGTACAATTCCACTAATATAGCTGTTATTAAACACATAAGTATTACCAATGGGCAACCCAAAAGTGGTGAGGTAGGCAAAATCTCCGACCCTGTTATTTCCTGTTTCTCCATAGCTGATCCTTAATTTACCATCAGACAGGATCTTACTGTTACTAAAAAACTTTTCCTTGCTAAATCTCCAGGATATAGCCCCTGATGGAAAATAACTCCAGTGATTGGAAGATGAAAATTTGGAAGAGCCGTCTGCCCGGAAGGAGGCGGTTAATAGATATTTTGAACTATAACTGTAATTTACACGACTCAAGAAGGATGCCATTGTCCATAACGAACTGGTAGCACTTATCGGTTTTAGATTGCCTTCATCAAGCCCACTCAAACCAAGGTCTTCATTTGGCAGATGGTCTGCTGACATACCATAGGAGGATGTTTTCGCTCCTTGTGCTGTAAATCCTCCCAGTACATTAATTTGATGCTGATTGATATTTTTATTCCAGGTCAGCGTGTTCTCATTCAACCAGGAGTTATATTTATTAAAGGTAATGGAGCCATTTACCTCATTGGCACTTCCTGGATATCCGTATTGGGTCCGGGAGTTATTGAAAACATCATTTTCACCTAAATTATCGACAAAGCCTCCGGTTACCCTCAATTTCAGAGAGGGTAATATGGAATACTCTGCATATGCGTTTACTCCAAGGCTTTTTGTTTTGTTTTCACGAACAAGATTGTTCAGGTTAATTACAGGGTTAACCCTGTAATCGTTGGCAGGATCTATACTTGGATCCTGTAAAAGATCTTCGATATCGGAAACATTCGGAGTTACGGGCCTTGCCCCCCAAACAGATACCATAACATTATGTGAAAAAGCAAAAACGGATTGGCTGGGACTAATGCCTGATTGCTTAAGTGTGCTATAATTTGTATTAATACCGACTTTTAGTTTTTTGTTAATTGTTTGATCAAGAATAATTCTTCCCTGGTATCTTTTGTAGCCTGAGCCTAACATAATTCCATCCTGATCGAAAATTGATCCGGAAATTGAATATTTGGTCTGGTTACTTCCCCCCCTGATAGATAGGTTATAATTCATCATGGGTGCCTGTTTTAAAACCAGACCCTGCCAGTCTATTCCCTTAACATTTCTGTAATCATCCAGGGTTTTCCCATTGTCCAAATAGATTTGAGTTGGGCTTGGAAAACTGGACGTCGAAACAAGCGTTGGGTCATATTCCACCTGATATTTTACAAAGTCATAAGGACTCATCATAGGAATTTTTCTTAAATTATTTTGAATACCGTAGGATGCGTCAAAACTAATAACCGGGGGGCCTTCTTTCCCCTTTTTTGTAGTAATAATTATTACACCATTTGCGCCTCTTGCACCATATATAGCGGTGGCAGAAGCATCCTTTAGAACTTCAATCGATTCAATGTCCTTGGGATTAATGATATTGTTATCCGGATTTTCTATAGGAAAGCCATCCACAACATATAACGGGGAATTATCCTGCGTAATGGAATTATTACCCCTGATTACAATGTTAATGCCGGATCCTGGTTGCCCATCTACCGAATTTACATTCACACCTGCGACCCTTCCTGCTAATGCTTCATCAAAAGAACGAACCGGTGCCTTATCCAGATCCTGGATATTTACTTTGGCGACAGAACCGGTTACATCTTTCTTTTTTAATGTTCCATAGCCAATTACGACTACTTCATCTTCTTCCTTAACGTTTACCTGCAGAGTAACGTTTAGTGTAGTAGTTTTTTCAACCGAAATTTCCCGATCTGCATATCCCACTGATGAAAAGACCAGGATAACGCTTTTTTGCGGTACAGTAATACTATAACTACCCATTGCATCAGTAGTTTTAGCTATTTTGGTTTCTTTTACAATCACCGTAACGCCTTCTAAAGGTTTGCCATCCGGGCCAGATACGGTGCCCTTTATAGTTACTGACTGTGCCTGTGCACCTACAGCAACTAAGAGCAGAATCAACGCAAGCAAATAATTTTTCATACTTCTCTTGTTTAGCAATTAAAAATTGTTTTGGTAATAATAAAAAACGGGTTTAATTATATTTTATATAACGCAATAATGCTTCCAGATAATAGTAGTCAGCATACACCAGGGGGACATCAATTTCGTTCCCATGCGGGAAGCTGCCCACGGAATGTTTGAGAATAAAATAACCGTTGGTTCCGGGCTCCGCCAAATAAGCGGATGTATTTAACATGTTAATGGTTGAAATTGCAAAGTGCTTATAAGGAGCACCATTTGAACCCAACTGTTCACTTAATTCAAACAAGGCAGAGCTAACGATTGCAGCGGAGGATACATCTCTGGGTATATAGCTGAAAGCAGCCGGGTCATACTTCCAATCAGGAGTATACCCTTTCTGATTTACATTAAAATCCCAGTACGGAATTTTATCAGAAGGAAGATTTTTATGATCCATATAAAAATCAGCCATCTTTTTTGCCGTTTCAAGAAAACGCTTGTCGCCGGTTTCCCGGTAAATCATTGTAAACCCATAAATTCCCCAGGCTTGCCCCCGCGCCCAGGTTGAATTATCTGCATATCCCTGGCAGGTTTGCTTATTCAATACATTTCCCGTGACAGTATCGTAATTAACCACATGGAATGAACTATAATCACTGCGAAGATGATTTTTAATGGTTGTTTCAGCATGCCGGATAGCAATATGCCTGTAAACAGAATCACCGGTAACCTTCGAGGCAAAGAACAGCAACTCGAGATTCATTAAATTATCCATAATAACCGGGTAATGCCACTTCGTTTTACCATCCCAGGAAAGCCGATAATCCCATGATTTAATGCTTCCAACTTTAGGATTGTACCTCGAAATGAGGGACTTGGCTGATTGTATTAAAATATCTTTATATTTTTCGTTCCTGGTCATTCGATATGCATTTCCGTAACTGCAGTACATCATGAAGCCCAGGTCGTGATGGCTGGTGTTAAACTGATTTTTTTCCAGGCTTTCTGTCCACCGTATTGCCTCTTTTTTCCATACTGAATCTTTTGTATACTCATATAGATACCACAGATTACCAGGCCAAAAGCCGCCGGTCCAGTCAGTAATCGGTACATACTTGGTTTTCCCTTCTTTATCTGCTGTCCTGGGATATTTTGCAAGATCGGTAGACCGAAATAGCATTTCACCGTACTGCTTTTTTGCAACCGACATTACATTTTCAATGAGTTCTTTTTTCTGCGATTTATTTCCACTGAATACAAAGGCACAGCTTACTGTTATTAAAACGAAAAGCAAGAGGGTTCTGTGGAATATAGTTTTTATATGCATACCGGCGATCTTAGAAAATTGTTAATACACAAATCTTACTATTCTTCCGGAACTGAAGGGGGTAAAAATATCTTGAATTAGGGGTTGTTTTTTATTCTCCGGCCGGTTTTGACCCCTTTTCGTAGTCGTCCAGGTACTCGGATGGCGATTTTCCGTAAAAGCGCTTAAACTCTTTGCTGAAATATTTCCGGTCAGTAAATCCAACTTTCCAGGCTATTTCAGAAATATTAAATTTGTCGTGTGTGAGCAAAAAGGCCGCCCTTTTCAAGCGCATGGATTTTATGAATTCTCCAATTGGAATTTTAACGAGTGCATTAAACTTTTTATAAAGCACCGCCTTACTCATTCCTAATTCTTTCGCTAATACAAGCACACTGAAATCAGGTTCTTCCATATTGTCATTAATAATTGCCATTAACCGCTCCATAAATTTTTTTTCTATCGTACCTACCTCTATATCCAAAGGCGATAAAAAGATTTTCTGGCTGAAACGTTGCCGCAGCATCTCTTTTGAACGCAGAAGATTTGTGATGTAAGACTGTAAAACCTGGATACTGAAAGGTTTGGTTAAATAGACATCCGCACCATGTTCAAGGCCTTCTATTTGCTGTTCAACAGAAGCTCTCGCTGTTAACATAACAACCGGTATATGGCTGGTACGTTCATCTTGTTTCAGGTTAGTGCATAAAATATTCCCGTCCATTCCTGGCATCATACCATCGGTCACAATCAAATCCGGCAGTTCGCTGACAGCTATTTCCCATCCCGTATTTCCATTGGCCGCTTCATAGAGATCATACTGGTGTTCAAGACAGTTTTTAATAAACTCTCTCAGCTCATCATTATCCTCAATAATCAGTATTTTCTTTTCCTTCATGCTTCTACCGGGGATACTATTCGTTAATCATATAATTGCCATCAAAATGCTTTTTTCCAGTCGGAAGGGAAACAATAAAGCAAGTATGTTTGTTTCCCGTATCGGCGTTTATTCCGGAATGAAAACTTAGTTTTCCCTTATGCAATTCTACCAGGCTTTTGGAAAAAGCGAGACCAATACCCGAACCCATCTGTTCAGTCCCGCCGGTATCTGCCTGAAAGAAGTTAGTAAATATACGCCCCTGGGCTTCTTCGGGGATTCCGATACCATTATCACAGACTGTAATTTCCACATTTTCCGGTTCCGGAATCGCAATATGGACGGAAACTGTACCGCGAACATGCGTAAACTTCAGGGCATTTGACAACAGGTTCGACAGTACAATCTCCAAATGATGGGGATCGAAGTACAGGGGAATATCAGTTTTCGCAGAATTGAACGAATAGGAAATTGACTTCTTTTCAGCTTCGCCGGCAAATTTATCAAATTGCGCTTTCGTAAAGGTTACGATATTTAAACAGCTAATAGTAAGATGTGCATGTCCCGATTCGGCCTTCCTGAAATCGAGTAACTTATTTGTAAGGGTTAAAAGCCTGTCTGCGTTACCCTTAATTGTCGATAACATCTTCTGTGCCTGCAAGTTGTTTGGCACTAAGCCCGATAGCATTTCAACAGGTCCCATAATCAAGGTAAGAGGTGTTCTTATTTCATGGGAAATATGTGTAAAAAAATCCATCTTCATTTCTTGAAGTTCCTGTTGCTTAATGTTGAGCAAATGCTCATACCGGAGTTTTCTTTTCAGGGCTGTACGGGACGAAAAGAAATAAATAATGCTAAATGCTATTAATGAAAGAATAATTACATACAAGGTGTATGCCCACCATGTTTTCCAGGGAGGTGGCTTAATCGTAATTTTTACTACCAGCGGTGATTCGCTCCAGACGCCATCATTATTTGATGCCTTAATCAGTAATGTATAATTGCCAGCAGGAAGATTGGTAAATGTTGCTTTTTGTTCAGTAGTATGGATCCAGTCTTTGTTGTAGCCTTCCAGTTTATAGGCTGACCTGTTTTTAGCCGATTTAATAAAGTTCACCACAGCATATTCAATGGTAACAACATTCTCATCATGATCCAGCACAAAATCGCTGATTTCGGTGATATTTTTTGATACGATGCGGGAAGAATCTGAATTAGTAACAATTTTCCCGTTTACCTGTAAGCCTGTAAGTACAATTTCAGGTGGTTTTATATTCAAAGAAATCTTTTTTGGAT
>Ga0154020_10011053_pt1 | contig 10297 bp, 7 predicted proteins | sample Klosneuvirus_201_FD_109709 | JGI IMG/M metagenome (GOLD analysis project Ga0154020, IMG submission 109709) | Active sludge microbial communities from wastewater, Klosterneuburg, Austria - Klosneuvirus_20160825_MG | ecosystem: Engineered > WWTP > Aerobic digester > Activated sludge | place... | reverse complement strand
GACGGGCGCATCAGCAAGCCACTGACTGCGGGCGATCTTGGGATCGCTGATGTAGGGGCCAAACCAGCCGTATCCGCGCTTTTCGTCGTACTTGTCCCAGCCGATCTTGAGGTAGGTTTTGCCGTTGACTTGGAGGGGGCTGGCTTTGGGTTCTCCGTTGGGATCTTGGAAGTTGAGGTAATAGGGTTGGCGAGGGCGCGGTGGATCGGCGCTTTTGATCAAGGGGAGGTCCGTACGTTCTTTGCCGAGGTATCGGCCCATCTCAAGGCGCAGTTTGGTGAGGGCCGCAGGGTCGCGGTTGTAGCTTGTGAGGCTAGAGACAAGGCGGTTGACGCTTTCGTCGGGAATCGCGGTCTGTTTGGGGATGGGGTAGCGCTGTTGGTTGATTAGCCAGAGGTATTCGTAATCCTCGAAGCCTTCGCGCAAGAGTGCAAATCGCACAGTCGGCTGTTTTCCGTTGGTAAGAAAAGATCCGACGTCGTAATACGCCCATCCTTCGGCGCGAAAGCGCCACGCTAACCAAGGGATTACGCGAACTTCGATGCCGTCATTTTCGGGGCGTGTGGGGTTGGGAAAGGGGGCGCTATCTTGGGGCAGACTGTACCACCATGTTTTTTCGCCGTGTTGGAGGTGGCGTTGCCAAGCATTTTCTGTGTAGGGCGCATAGGTGGGGATGTGCGCGATCCAGATATCATATCCACAAGCGCCCTTGCTATCGGCATAGATCTGTGGTTTGGCTTCTTCGCTGATGGCGATCTTGAGCTTGGGCGCGGCTTGGCGGATCAGGCGGCACAAGTGCGCGGCCAAGGCGTGATCCGCATCGTTTTGTGGTTCGTTCATCACATAGTAGTAGCCTTTGTCCAAAAGCCCCGCTTGAGCGAGATAATCTTGCAATGCTTTCAGGTACGCACCGTAAGCGTTGTTGTACTCGGTGGTTCCTTCGTGTCCTGTTCCTCGCGCAACGCCGCAAAAGCTGCTGGGTCGGGGGGTTGCGTTATCGACAAACTGGAACAGCATCATCGTTGGGAAACCGACGCCATCATTCCAACCTTGCCCAAGGCCATAACGACGCGCAAGATGGCCGATACTGTAAGGCGGTGACTCATCAGGCTCATCGTAGAACTGCTTACAGCGTTGGGGGTTTTTGTTGTTTTCCCATGTAATGGATGCCCCAAAGCCCGAGGGCCAAGGGACAGATTTGGGAGTAAAGCGATGTTCGATCAAAAAGCGCTTGGCGCGATCCAATTGTTCTTGATAGGTGCCTTTTCCGTCCATCAAGGGCTGGATCGAGAGGTTCATCTGTGAGCGAAAGTGCGTTTCTGCGGGCAGTTGGAACGCGAAGACGTGGAGTCGCAACGTCAGCGTGTGTGCGGTTGCTCCGTCTTGCAGCGTCAACGTGGTTTCGTGAGCGCCTGTGGGCGCATCTGCGGGGACAAACAATGTTCCCCATACAGCGAGCGTGCTGTTTGCTGCGATCGTGAGCGTTTGCCCTTGGACGATCGGTGTCAAAGACTCGGCTTTGCCTTGGCTGTAGCCAACCAACGCCATCTCCATTCGGTGCGATACGCCGAGGTTTGGGAAGGTCTGCCATCGGATCTGTATGCTTTTGGGGGTGGTGCTGCGCAGCAAGATTTGAAATGGTTCGAACTCTCGTTTGGCGCTGTAGATGCGTATGGCGTCGCTTTGGGCGGTTGGAGCCGTTGCTTCGGGCGTAGCCTTTTGAAGGGTCGGTTGTGTCCACACCTGAAAGGAAGCTGTCGAGGCAGGCAGTTTGTAGAAAAACTCGTCTTTGTTGACGATCACTTCGCCCGAAGTGGGTAGTACGCACAGCTTTTTGTCGTTGCACAGAAGCCCTGCGCAACACCCCACCGAACCGCACGATCCACCGTCTGCTGCGCAAGGTGGAAGCGTATTGTCGGGCGGCAGCGTATTATCGGGCGGCAGCGTATTATCGGGCGGCAGCGTATTATCGGGCGGCAGCGTATTATCGGGTGGCAGCGTATTATCGGGCGGCAGCGTATTATCGGGCGTGGATGTTTGTTCGTTTGGAGAGGAACAAGAAGCGTCAGCGGTACAGGGTTCTTGTGAGGCACAATGCCCTGTTGGGCAGGCTTGTTCGGGGCATCCGCCCAAGAAAAGCCCAAGGTAAACACATAAGATCATCCAACATATCGGATACAACAAGCGAATCGAACCAACCATTGTGGACCCCCTGTGTGGTCTGTGTAGCGTGGGACGGCATGGGCCGAACACACCACAGAAGTATCCACCGCACCGTTGTTTTTTGCAATGTGGCTCGCTTCACCATTGACCGACAAAGCCAAGCCCCACACCGCCCTGTGGGAGAACTGTTGGAATGATCGCAAAGGAGGCTTTCGGAGGTATCGGAGCAACGGTGGGTTGGGTTGTCGAGGATGGGTTGTTATTTGCGCTCAGCCGATGATGCGGACGCACCCATAGATCCGCGATCTCCCACACCCGAAAAGCCGCCCAAAGCGCCACCCCTACCCACAAAAAATTCCCCCATGCCGTGATCAAGTGATCGATCGTTCCTGCGGCGGACCCATCCCAATACATGATCGCCATCGCAAGCGCCGCGAGGATCGGGATCGAGAGGCTCAACACTTGGCTCATCGTAAAGACCCATCCCATCGAATTGTACTCCCCAACGATGCTGTGTCCGATGCCGAAGCCAAGAACCGAACCTGTCACTCCTCCGACGATGTAGCGCGTTTGGGTTAGAGGTTGGATCTGGAGTGCTTTGGTGATGGCCGCTTTTTTGGATGTTTTTTGTAAAACGTCTCCTTGAGAAGACGATGATGGATTCGCGTAAACGTTGTGTTGTAAAGAAATGATGCTAAAAAAAAGAAAAAAGCTTGCGTATCTTTGTCTCATGAGAAAGCTCCTTTGTTCTTTGATTTGTTGTATTCGCCCCACGTTGGTTTGTTGCATTTGATCAAGCGGCTTCTTGGCAAAATTCCCGTGTTCGTGGAGGTTCAAGCGGCACCGCTGTTTGTTTGAAATGCTGTTGTTCGTTCCGCCAACACGGGGTCAAGGGGCCGATGGCCCCTTGTGGGGCGTGGGGCAAAGCCTCACCAGAACGCCGAATCAGCCGTGTTATTTTGATATGGAGAGGTCCAGTACAAAACGAGCGGTGTGGGCTTTTTCTTCGTCGGGTGCGCGGAAGAGTTCACCGCGTGTAAGCTCTTTCATTTGCAGGGTTTGTGTGGAGGCTTCACCGCTGAGATTGACGACGGAGAGGTCACCGAAAAATTCGCGTAGCATCGTGCGTGCCTGATCGTCTGCGATGACAGAAAAGTCCTTGGGAGGAATTAAGCCAGCGCGGATGGGGGCCTTGGTGCCTTTTTGCCAATAGTCGCGGGGGCGGATCTGTGTGACCATTGTGTGGACGTGGTGAAAGGCGAGGAACAAGGGGGTTCCATCTTTTTGCAAAATAGGTTTTCCCTCAAAGAGGATGCGCAAGGAAGAAGGAGAGCAGACAAAGTGGAAGCTGTGGAGTTCAACTTGTAGCGTGCGACCAAGATCTTGGCGTTGAAGGGTTCCGCTGTAACGGAGTTCTTCGGGGTTGGTGGGGGTGGTTTGAGGAGCAGGTTGCGTTGTAGCCGAAAGGAAGGGGGTTTGGATCGCGTGGTGTGTTGCTTGGAACAACCATGCGGGCGCGAAGATCTTTTTATGAAAAAAGCCGGTCACGCCGTCTTGTTCACCTTCCACTCGAAGCGTTCGCGCTGCATTGCCTTCACCATCCTGAAATATCGTGATGCGCGAGGTGATGCGTCCCGAAGAGATCGTGGGTTGACGGTGCCAGTCAGGGATCGGGATACGGCGAACGTTTGGGGCGGGTTGCGTTTGGACGAATGTATAAGTCAGGAAGGGGTTTTCTCCTGATACATCGAAGTCATAGAGGCGCGTAAACATCTCGCCGTGTTGGTTGATCACGAAGAGTGTCGAACCGCTAACGCTCATCTGGATCGCTTGGAAGGTTCCGCGTTGGGGGCCGCACACTTGGCGACTCCAATCCGCAGGCAGCCACCAGTCGTTGTAATGGATCTTTTTCTTTTCGGGATCGAGCGCGTAGATGTGCGCAACGCCCAAGCCGATGTGATGGCGTGTTTCGTTGACGTCTTCGTAGTATTTGAGATCGAGGGTGTGAGCATCTGCGACATCCCAGATCATCTGAGATCCCCACTCGCTTTTGAGTCCGGGTCCACCGGCCATCGGCCATCCCCAACTATCGTTCCATTCCACCCCTTTTTCGATATCTTCTCGAAGGTTGGTGGCGCGATAAATGACCTGATTTTCTCCCAACGCTTGAAGATGGATACCATCCGCAGACAGCGACACAAGGCTTTGGGGGACGCCAAACTTCGATAACCCGCATCCTTCGGGCCTTCCTGTTCGCCCAAGCAATTTCCAATCGCTGCTTTTTTGGGTGTTTTCTACGTTGTGTTTGTACCAGACCCGCCCATCGCGTAGAGCGAGAACATAATTCTTGTTGAAGGTTTCTGTGCGGGTTCGGAAATAAACGTGTGTCGGAAGATCCGAAGGGGCCGTTAAGTTGAGGGGTTCGGGCAAGGTGCAGCAGCCTCCAAGAAAAAACAGACAAAAAAGTAGGTATAAATGCGTAGGTGTGCGCATAGGTTAACTACCTCGGTGATGTAAGTGTTTTGATGTTGAATGAAAAGAAAGAAAAGCGTTGTTGCCTTTCTGGTTCTTTCCGTGTTGTCAAGGTGGCGGGTTTATCAAAAATTGTGGAGAAAAATATGGGTAGAGTGGTGCGTTTGAGTGCGGGGTGAGAGGATCAAGTGTCAAGGCTTGTGAGGACGAGGGGACGGTCTTTTGTGATGATCAGGGTATGTTCGAATTGTGCGCAGCGATTGTTGGGAGGGGTGAGAAGCGTCCAACCGTCGCTGGAAAGTTGCGTCTGATGGGCTTTTGTGGAGAGAAAAGGTTCGATGGTGATCACTTGGCCTTCTTTGAGTCGGCGTGTATCACGGCGATCAAAGAAGCCTGCGATGAAGGAAGGTTCTTCGTGTAGGCTGCGCCCGATACCATGTCCTCCGAGATCGCGGAGCGTCTTGTAGCCGTAGTGTTTGGCGACGTGCTCGATGGATCTTCCGATCAGATGGAGGCGTTGGTCAGCGCGTGCGGCTTGTATGGCTTCGAGGAGGGCTTGTTGGGCGGCGCGGCACAGGCGCTGATCGGCTTCTGAGGAAGCTCCCACAAGAAAGGTATGCCCAGCGTCAGCGTAATACCCGTCGCGTTCTGCGGAAACATCGATGTTCACGATATCGCCGTCTTGGAGGACGCGGGGGCCGGGGATGCCGTGGGCGGCTTCTTCGTTGACGCTGATGCAGGTCGTTCCGGGAAAATTGTACATCTTGCGTGGGGCGGAGTGGGCATCGTGACGTTCGAGGCAGCATTTTCCGACATCGTCGAGTTCTTGGGTCGTGGTTCCGGGACGGATGTGTTGGCCGATCTCTTGGATGGTTAAAGCGACGATTCTCCCGATGATTTGGAGTTTTTTTAGGTCTTCTTCGGTTTCGATGGTCATCGTGGCTCCTTTGAGCGTGTTTTTTGGGTTTACCGTTTATCCGCTGATCCAACTGTGTCGCTTCTGTGCATATCAAGAAAGAGGGGGAGGGCCAAAGCTTTGGAGGAGGGCGTCTTGGATGCGTTGTGCATCGCCACGCATCCGATAATCGTCGGATTGGTCGATCCAGCGGACTTTTCCGTTTTCATCAACAAGGATGGAGGTTGGGATCGCCATGCTTTTGAATCCGCTTGGATAGCCAAGCGGGATACCCAAGATATCCCATGTTTTGAATTCGAGGGCTTTCTGGTGCTCCAGTCCCAATGCGCGGATATGCCGCAGTTCTGGATCGCAAAAGAGTCTCACAAATCCCAAGGCATCGCGTTCTTGGTGAGCTTTGGCTTCAGCGGGTGTGTCTTTGCTCAGGGCGTATACAGCGACGTTGTAGGTTTCAAAGAGAGGCTTTATTTGTTCAAACCGCCGCAACTCGGCGGAACAGTATGGTCACCAGTGACCGCGAAAGAACTTGAACAAAAAGCGTTGACCTTGCTGATCTTGGGTGTTGTGTAATTGCCCGTTGGCATCGACGATTTGGAGAGGTGGAAAACGATCGTTGACTTGTAATCGGAGTGGTTGATCAGGGAGGGGGGCTTGGCGCAACAGGTACACGAAAAACAAGGCCAGTCCGACGGCTCCAACTGAAAACGAAACCGCAAGCAGAGACAGCGGAAGCTTTTGGGCAACAGCCACCATCCAAGGAGCGATCGAAAGAAGGCTTCCTGCGAGCATGGTGGAGAGGGAAAACTGGGGATGCTTGGGGACTTTTTCTTTACCGATGAGGGACAGGTAATGCAGCCATCCAAAGACGACAACGCCCATCCCTACAGCAGAAAAGAGGGTTTGGATATCTGGAGTCAAGGCGAGGCTCCTTTGTGGGGTGTGGGGCCATGCCCCACGAAATGGATTCAACAAGTCACTGCGATCAGATGGAAAGACCCAGCCATCGCTTGTCGTGTCACATTTTTGTCTGTGTTTTGTCATCTCTGGGGTGTGTGGCTTGCGTTGTGAGGGGGGATGTTCATCTTTGGGCGGCGATGGGCTTGAGCGAGCGCATCAAGTCTGCGCTCAAGCCCGATCATGCGTGGCTTGGGCGTGGATGATTAGTGAGACGAGGAGGTTTGGATGCCGAAGAATCGGCGGATTCAGGGTCGTCGGATGGTGTTGTGGTTGGTCTTTGTGGGTGTGTTGGTGTTGTGGGGGTGGTGGTCTTTGACGGGTCTATTGATCTTTGTCGGAGTATTGGGTGTTTTTGAGATCGTGTGGATGGTTTCGACTTGGGTGGGTCGCTGTCGGTTGGGCGAAGCGCTGCAGGCTCCGCGAGTGGATCGGATCGCGTTGGAAGGCGGGTGGTCGTTGGCGGTGGGGCGACATCCTGCGGAGGGGCCTCGCCGTGCGGTGGTGGTGACGTGTCATGGATTCAATGCCAACCGAGGCAATATGGACCTGAGTTCTGGATCGAGCTTGGTCGAATTTTTCTGTCAGCATGGTTTTGAGGTGTGGAATGTGGATCTTCGGGGGTATGGGGAGAGTCGTGCGCGTTCCGTGGCGGAGGGGGGGCCGAGCGACCCGTTGTGGAGTTTTGATGATCATGCGAGCCGAGATGTCCCTGCGATCTTGGCGCATATTACCGAAGAATCGGAAGTTGATGCGGTTCATTGGGTGGGGCATTCGATGGGTGGGTTGGTGATGTATGCTTATTTGGGCCTTCATCCCGAAGAAACACGCGTTGCCTCGTTGTGTTGTTTGGGATCGCCTGCGGGGTTGCCACCGAGTCTCTCGAATCGACTGATCGCTTGGGTCGCGCCGTTGATCTTTGCGGTATGTGCGGTTTTTCCGTTGCGTTGGTTGGCGCGTGGAGGGGCGATGTTGATCCCTTATCTACCGATCCATCTGGGTTTCAGTTATCCCCCAAATATCGAGCCGTATGTGTTTCGGCGCGGCTTGTTTGTGATGACTGAAGACTTCAACGAACGGATCACGGCTGTGTTTTTGGAGATGTTGCGTTCGGGTCGCTTCTTGTCGGCGGATGGAAAGATCGATTATCTCGCGGAGCTTGCCAAGGTTCAGGTGCCGCTGTGTTGTATCGCAGGGGAAGGCGATACCTTGGCGCCTCCTGCACAAGTGCGCCTTGGCTACGAGAAGATCGGCTCTTCTTGCAAAGAATTTCATGTGATGGGGCGGTCTTTTGGGGCGCGATTGGATTATTGTCACAACGGATTGATCTTCGCAAAACACGCCCACGAAGAAGTCTATCCTCTGATCTTGCGCTGGCTTGAGGCGCGTTGCGCGTAAGACTGGATGGACGCCGTTCGATCGTTTTGTGGGGTGCCACCCCACACCCCGCAAGGGGCTATAGCCCCTTGACCCCGTGTTGGCGAAAAGATCATCGTTTTTTACGCCAATAACTCTCTCGCTTGAAACGGCACGAACACGGGTTTTTTGTGCACCTCGTGAGTTCTACAAGATCTGACGGACGGGCTTGTTGTCTCTGCTAGTCGCCCCACGAAGGCTTTGTGACACAGAAAACAGCGTTCTTATCGCCGACTCTTGGAGGAGAGTGTTAGTCGCACCATGTGGGCTTTTTGACTGGGATGATCGCGGCCTCTCCTTTTAATTCGCCGTTGTTTTGTTTGGTCGAGAGATCTTTTGCTGTCCCATCGTCAAAATTCCAGTATCCAATCAAGCCTTTTTCCTGAGGATTTATTTTCTTTTTCATATTCTCTTTGATCTGCTGCTCGGATCTTGCATAGTCCCAAAGTCGCACTTCATCAATGTATCCAAGAAAGCGATCCACTTCGCCCCCGCCGCCTCTTCCGATGTACATTTGTTGCCTTGGATCTGTTTTCACGGGGGCGCTGATAGAGGTGCTTTTTTTCAACGCGCCGTTGACATAGAGGTTTCCTGTTTTGCCATCGAATGAAAACGCCAGATGCAGCCAAACTTTGAGTGACGATTGTTCTGGGGAATCTAAGATGATTTCTCCGGGGGCGGCCACGACCATGCGTGCGTTTGGCTTGTCTTTGCCTTGGCAAGCGTTTGTGCAAAAATGCAACACAACTTGTTCATAAGTCGATCCCGGCAATCCAAGGCTGAATACTTTGGGATTGCCGGGAAAGGGTGGGGTTTCGTTGATGAAGACCCAGCTCTCCATCGTGAATTGGTTTTGTATTTGGATGTTTTGTTTGGCTTGATCCACGAAAACGTAAGAAGAGGTTCCCTTCAATTCGAGCATTTTTCCAGAGGAGCAGCAAGCCGCTGAATCGTCGATGAAACCATTGCAATCATTGTCTTTCCCATCGCAAACCTCAGCGGAAGATGCTGTTTGTGGTGTGCATTTTAATTGGCCTTCTTTGCACTCCAGCTTGCCTTTGGCGCATTCTCCTTTTTCTCCAGAATCGCATTCTTTTCCGATCGTGGCGAGATTATCGATCGAGCCATCGCAGTCATCGTCTTTTTGATTACAGGTTTCTTCTTTCGGGACGGTCTCGTTTTGGCAAGAAGCCCAAGAGCCATTTACGCAAAGCTGTCTACCTTCTTTACATTCGCCTTTTCCGCGAGAAGATTCTGGCCCAGTATAACAATTTCGAGCGGCGATATTTTCATCCACGGCACCGTTGCAGTTGTCGTCCAACCCGTTGCAGACCTCTTCTTGCAAACATTTTGGATCGGCCACACATGCTCCGTTTTGGCAGATCTCTGCGATCTTACAGTCTTTGTTGTTTGTGCATTGAGGTCCCGATGTGCATGTTCCACTTTGACAGATATCTCCGTTTTTGCAGTCTTTGTTGTCTGTGCATTTGGGGATCTCAACGCAGATCAAAAGCTTTTTCTCGCAGTATTCGCCATTTTTACAATCGCGATCACCCGCACAAGGCGTAAATTTCGATTTACACACCGAGTTCTGACAAGTCTCGTTTGCTTTACAGTCTTTATCTTGTAAGCATTTGGGTGATTCGATGATGACGCAAGAGCTAGAATGTAGCACAGTAAATGCGAAGAAAAACCAGAAAACGCTTGAATTCCTCATGATGTATCTCCAACGTATGATTGATTGTATCAAGCGTTTTTGACGCTATCACGAGAAGGATTCTTCTGTCAAAGAAAAAACAGTGTCTTTCTGTTTTGGTACTTGTGCGGAACATGGTTCCCATCGTACAAGTCAGACGGTGCCAATATGTTTCCCGCCGAATCGCTTTCAACACACGAAGCGGCCTGAAAAGGAGTCGAGATGTTTTGGAATGCTCTTGACAAACTGAAAGAAATAGCAACGCAAGCCGCTCCCGCACTTGCAAAATTGTACGAGTTGCTACAGCAAACAAGCCCTTGATCTGTCCCAGAATAAATCTTTAACACAGAGGATACGCAAGATGATCGGAGCCATCGCAGGTGATATCATTGGATCTGTGTACGAGCGCCGTCCGATGAAGACCAAGACATTTCCTCTCTTCCATCCATCGTGCCGTTTCACAGACGATACGGTTTTGACGGTCGCGATCGCAGATGCCATACTCGGTGGAAAACCTTATGTCGATTCTGTGCGAGAGATCGGTCGACGCTATCCGAATGCTGGTTATGGTGGCACGTTTATTCGGTGGCTTCGCGTTGAAAACGCCGGACCGTACAACAGTTGGGGCAATGGCTCTGCGATGTGGGTGAGTCCCGTTGCCTTCGCTTTTTCCACCGAAG
>Ga0154020_10011050_pt1 | contig 10299 bp, 6 predicted proteins | sample Klosneuvirus_201_FD_109709 | JGI IMG/M metagenome (GOLD analysis project Ga0154020, IMG submission 109709) | Active sludge microbial communities from wastewater, Klosterneuburg, Austria - Klosneuvirus_20160825_MG | ecosystem: Engineered > WWTP > Aerobic digester > Activated sludge | place... | reverse complement strand
CTGGCGGATCAGCGAGCGCTGGGCCCGGAAGGGCGTGAGCACGATCAGCTCCTGGGGCTGCCAGCGGCCCGTGGCCAGCTCGGCGGCCACAGTTACGGCAATGAACTCGGCCGACTCGCGCCGCACCGGCCCGCGCTCTGTGGCAGACCAGGCTCCATCGCTGTCCAGTTCGTGCAGCAGAAGGTGCTCCTGCACGGCGCTCTGCGCCAGGGGGCGCTGGCGGGCGGCCCGCCAGTCGGCGCGTCGGGCGGCATCGTCGGCCACCCGCAGGCTGCCGTCGTAGAAGAGGTCGCTCACCAGGGCAGAGATCGGCTCGGCCATGCGTGACTGCTCCTCCAGCCGCACGACAGCCGACCCGCTGCGCGGCATGAGGGAAAACGCCGATCGGCCTAGCCAGCGCCGTGCCGCCGGTTCCGGGCTGCGCAGCACCGGGGAGAGCTGGCTCGGGTCCCCCGCAAACAGCCAGGCACGGCCCAGCGGCAGCAGCGCCAGGGTGTGCGCCAGGCTCACCTGGCTGGCCTCGTCGAACACCAGCAGGTCGAAGGGAGGTTCACCTCCGGTGGCGTCACCTTCGCCCCCCAGCTCGCGCAGGCTCCTGAGGGTGCCCACTGCACGGGTGGTGGTCATGGCCGCCAGCCGGCAGCGGCGCAGCACCTGCTGGGCACTGTGGCGCAGCTCCAGGCGGAGGGCAGCCACCCGGTCAGACCAGGCTTTGAGCGCCTGCGGATCCCGCGTGGCCGGCCGCGCCGCCTCTGCCCGCGCCAGGCGCTGGATCAGCCCGCCCTCCCCCAGCGCATCGGCCGGGATGAGGTGTTCTCTCCCCACGTAGGCCGCCGCCTGGAAGCGCGTGCCGAGACGCTGGACGCCAGCACGCCAGACCTCGCGGCGGCCCTTGTGCAGCGCCTTGTCCACCGCCAGCGTGGCCAGGTCCACCGCGGCGTTGGTGGTCGACAGCATCAGCACCCGGGCCTTCGGGCGCAGCTCCAGGTACTCCGCCAGCATCACGCCCAGCGTGGTCGTCTTGCCGGTGCCCGGCGGCCCCCAGAGGAAGGCGCAGCGCTGCTGCAGCAGGCCCAGCGCCCGGCGTTGGCCCGGGCGCAGCCACCGGAAGGGGGAGCCGGTGAGCACCGGTCCGTCGGCGGCGTCTGCCTCACCACCCGCCCACCCCGTGTCACGCCCGGCGGCTTGACGTTCCAGCCGGTCCAGCGCCTGCAGCGCCTGGGCCGCCCAGCCGGCATCCCACCAGGCCTCGGTCACCGCACGCAGGAAGCGCGTCGGGTACAGGCGAATCAGCTGGTCAGGATCGGGTGGCGGGCTGCTGGCGTTGTGCAGCAGCAGCTGATCGTCCTCCACCGACAGCGCCAGCACCCCCGCAGTGCCGCGCTGCGGTGCCCCCCACCAGGCCGTGGCACCGTCCAGGCTGTCGTCCAGCAGCGCCTGCGCCGACGCCAGGCCACCGCGGCGGCCTTCGGCAAAGACATATCCGGGCTGCAGGGTGACGCGCCAGAGCGGGCCTTCGGCCTCGCGGCGCTGGACCTTGAAGTCGTAGAACTCCGGTGTGGCCTCCAGCTCGGCATCCAGCGCGGCGCGGATCTCGTCAAGGGTCATGGCGGTCGGTGAAAGCGGGCGGCATTGTGCCGTGCCGGCACAGTCGGACGAGCCGCGCCGACTTCAGCCCGCGTAGACCGTCACCGGCATGTCCGCCATTGGCACCGTCAGCCCCTTCAACCAAGGATCCACCTGCTCCACCGCCACCGGGCGGCCCAGCAGGTAGCCCTGCACCGCATCGCAGCCGATGTCGCCGAGGAAGTCGAGCTGATCCTGTGTCTCGATGCCCTCGGCCAGCGTGCGGAACTCCAGCGCCTGGGCCATGCCGACGATGGCGCGGATGATGGCCTCGCTCTTGCTGTTGCGGCCGATGTCCTGCGTCAGCGAGCGGTCGATCTTGAGCTGGTCGATCGGCAGGCGCGACAGCTGCGAAAGGTTGGAGAAGCCGATGCCGAAGTCGTCGATCGACACCTTCACGCCGGCTTCGCGCAACAGCTTGAGGCGGCGCGCCGTGCTCTCGAAATCCGACATCGCAATCGACTCGGTGATTTCAATGGACAGCCAACGCGACGGCAGATTGCAGGCCTCCAGCGTGGCCAGCACACCGGCAGCAAAACCCGGATCGGTGAACTGCGATGGCGACACGTTCACAGACACCACCTGCGGCCGGCCACATCGCAGCCACTGCTGCGCCTGCTGCACCGCCAGCTTCAGCACCTGCTGACCGAGCACGCCCATCAGTCCAGCCTGCTCCGCCACGTCGATGAAGGCACCGGGCATCAGCAGGCCGCGGGTCGGGTGGTTCCATCGCACCAGCGCCTCCAGCCCGACGACCGCCGGCCGCTGACCTCGCCGGGCCGGTCGAGCCTGCAGCTGAAGCTGGTAGTGCAGGAGCAGTTCACCGCGCAGCAGCGCCTGGCGCAGATCGGCTTCCAGCCGGTTGCGCTCCAGCAGCTGCTGGTGCACCTGCTGGTCGAAGAAGCGGCAGCGCCCCTTGCCGGCCTGTTTGGCGTTGTACATCGCCAGGTCGGCAAAGGTGACCAGTTGTTCGGCCGTGCTGCAGTCGTCCGGTGTGACGGCGATGCCGATGCTCGCGCCGATGTTGACTTCGTTGTCCTTGACCGCGAATGGCAACTGCAGCGAAGCAACGATGGCCTCTCCCACCCTGGTCAGCTCGCGCCGATCGGTCACCCCCGGCAGGATGGCGATGAACTCGTCACCGGCAAAGCGCGCGAACACCAGATCCCTCGGCAGGCGGTTGCAGGGCATGCCCAGGCCGTCCAGGCAGGCGTCGATGCTTTCCATGTCCCGGCCCAGCCCCTGCTCCAGGATGCGCCGCGACGCCAGGCGCAGCAGGATGTCGCCGCCATCGTGACCCAGGGTGTCGTTGACGCGCTTGAAGCCATCCAGGTCGATGAACAGCAGCGCAGCGCGGAACTGCCCGGCCTTCGGCCCATTCAATGCGTACTGCAGCAGGTGGTCGATGGCTGCCCGGTTGGGCAGTGCGGTGATGCCGTCGGTGTAGGCCAGGGTGTTGATGCGCGTCACATTGGCGTTGAGCCGCGAGCGCATCTTGCGAAAGCTCTCTGCCAGCCCGCCGATTTCGCAGGCACAGTCCACCTCCACCGGCGCTTCGAGATGCCCCTGGGCAATGGCCTCGGTGCTGCGCTGAAGCTGCCGGATCAGGCCGGTCAGCCGGTCGGCCATCCAGTACGTGGCCGCCGCGGTGCCCAGCACCAGCAGCGCCAGGCTGAACAGCGACTCGGCCGTCCAGGCCGGCTGCGTGCCCAGCCAGTGGTCCCGCGCCAGCCCTCCGCACAGCGCCAGCAGTCCCGCAGCCAGTGTGAAGCGCCAGCGGATGCTGGTCAGACCGGAACGGAAGCCTCTCACGTCAAGCGCTCCTGGATGGAGCACTGCTCACTCTTTGCGTTTTCTGAAGGCACCTGGACCGATCGCCTCCAGTTGCTGGCTCAGATCGGCCCGGCCCTCGGCCATGCCGATGAAGAACAACCCGCCGGGTCGCAGGCGCTCGACCACCCGTTCGATCACCTGGCGGCGGGTTTCGGCATCAAAGTAGATCAGCACGTTGCGCAGGAAGATCGCGTCAAAGGGCCCCAGCGGCTCGAAGTCCTCACAGAGGTTGAGCTGGCCAAAGCTCACCCGTTCGCACAGTTCCGGGCGCAGCTGCACCAACCCTTCGCAGTCGCCCTCGCCGCGCAGGCAGTGCCGGCGCAGCAGGGCCTGCGGCACATGGCGCATCCGCTCGGCCGGGTAGATGGCGGCCTGTGCGGCGCGCAGCACCCGGTCGCTGATGTCGGTACCCAACACCGACCAGCCGGGGCCGATGCGGTGCAGCGTCTGCAGCTCCGACAGCACCATGGCGATGGTGTAGGCCTCGTCACCGCAAGACGACGCAGCACTCCAGACCTGCACCGGTGCGGCGGGTGTGCGTTCGCGCGGTCGGCCGAGGTGCTGGCGCAGGATCTCGAAGTGCACCGGCTCACGAAAGAAGTAGGTCTCGTTGGTGGTGAGCAGGTCGATGGCCACCTGCAGTTCACCGTCCCCACGTTCCTCATGCAGCAGCGACAGATAGGCGTCGTAGCCCTCCAGACCCAGGCGGTGGATGCGCGGAGCCAGCCGGGAGGCCACCAGCGCCTTCTTGGTCGGCGGCAGGTTCAGGCCGATCGTGCCGTGCATCAGCCCGGCAATGTCGCGAAAGGTCGAATCGCTCAGCACGGTCTGCACCTCTTCAAGCCAACGCCCGCTCCTGGGCTCGCTCACACAGGTCGGCCATCTCGCGCACGTCCAGCGCCCGGTCGGGCTCCAGCAGCACCACGAAGCGCTGCCCCACCTTGCCGATGCCCTGGATGAAGTCGCGCCGCACCACACTGCCGAAGTCCGGCGGCGGCTCGATCTGCGACGGGGTGATCTTGATCACCTCACTGACCGCATCCACCAGCAGACCCAATTCCACGCGCTCACCATGGCGCTGGGTGTCGAACACCACCACGCAACTCTTCTTGCCCAGGACGGATGACGACCGTCCGAAGCGGGCGTTGAGGTCCACCACCGGCACCACCGATCCCCGCAGGTTGATCACCCCCCGCACGAACTGCGGCATCAGCGGCAGCGCGGTCATCGGCCCGGCCTGGATGATTTCCCGCACGGTGCGGATGTCCATGCCAAACACCTCCTGGCCCAGCCAGAAGGTGAGGTACTGCAGAGGGCGCTCACCGCCGGCAGCCGCCTGGCTTTCGCTGGCGCTGCGTGCGGCGTTCAAGGCTTTCATGCTCATCGCTTCTTCCCCATCACCATCAGTACGGACGGAAATTGCCGCGACCGGCATTGGCCACCTTGCGCGGCGTCAACGACGGCGAGGCGGCCGCCGCGGAGGTGGCCGATGCCGTGGGACGCAGGGCGTGTCGCATCGGAGAATTCGGCGCGCGTCGCTCGACGTACCCGTCTGCGCTGGAGGAGGAACGACCCGCAGCACCACTCCCACTTCCGTCCTGAGAGAAGAACGACACCGAGCGCTGCAACTGCTCCGACTGCCCGGTCAGCTCCTCGGCGGTGGCTGCCAGCTCCTCGGAGGCCGAGGCGTTCTGCTGCGTGGCGGTGCTGAGCTGCCCCATGGCCCCGCCGATCTGGCCCACCGCCTGGCTCTGCTCCTCGGAGGCGGCGGCGATCTCCTGCACCAGCTCGGAGGTCTTCTTGATCGACGGCACGATCTCGTCGAGCAGGCGGCCGGCCCGCTCCGCGGTGGACACGCTGGTGGTGGCCAGGTCGCCGATCTCCTTGGCCGCCTCCTGGCTGCGTTCGGCCAGCTTGCGCACTTCGTCGGCCACCACCGCAAAGCCGCGGCCGTGTTCGCCGGCTCGCGCCGCTTCGATGGCGGCGTTCAGTGCCAGCAGGTTGGTCTGGTAGGCGATGTCATCGACGATGCTGATCTTGGCGGCGATCTGCTTCATCGCGGCCACCGTCTGCGTCACCGCATTGCCACCCTCAGCCGCCTCCTGGCTGGCCTTGGTGGCCATGCCGTCGGTCATCTTGGCGCTGTCGCTGTTCTGGGTGATCGAGGCCGACATCTGCTCGATCGACGCGGTGGTTTCCTCCACCGAGCTGGCCTGCTCGGTGGCCGCCTGCGACAGGCTCTGAGCCGTGGCGCTGACCTGATTGGCCGCGCTGTTGAGGGCCTCGCAGGCGCTGCGCACCTCCGAGATCACTTCGGTGAGCTTGTCGCAGCTCGCGTTGGCATCGTCCCTGACGCGCTCGAACACCCCGGCGCAGTCGCGGTCGATGCGCTGAGACAGGTCCCCTTCGGACAGGGCAGACAGCACCCGGCCAACGTCGCCGAAGATCTCTCTGGTGGTTTCCAGCAGTGCGTTGACGCCTTCGCTCAACGCCTTGGGTGCGCCGCTCTTGCCCTCCAGCGGGATGCGCTGATCCAGGTCGCCGTCGCGGGCCGCGCCGGTGACCGCCTGCGCCTGCTCCACCGTGAGCGCCAGCATCTCGGCCGCACGCACCTGCTCGGTGATGTCGGTGGCGTACTTCACCACTTTGAAGGGTTTGCCATTGAGGTCAAGGATGGGGTTGTAGGACGCCTGGATCCAGATCTCCCTGCCGCCCTTGCCGATGCGCAGGTAACGCCCGGCATCGTATTCACCGCGGCCGAGGCGCTCCCAGAACATGCGGTACTCGGCACTGGCCCGGTGCGCCGGATCCACAAACTGGCTGTGATGCTGGCCAACGATGTCCTGCAGCGAGTAGCCCAATGTGTTCAGGAAGTTGTCGTTGGCCCGCAGCACCTTGCCGTCCAGGCTGAACTCGATCACCGCCTGGGCCTTGCCGATGGCATCGATCTGGCCGCTGTAGTCTGCCGCCTGCTGGCGCGCTGCGGTCACCTCGGTGCCGATCATGACGATCTTCACCACCCGTCCCATCTCGTCGCTGACCGGAGCGTAGATGGCCTGGAACCAGGCCTCCTGTCCGGACTTGGTCATGCGACGGTAGATATCCTTCTGCGGTCGGCCGGCGCGCAACTCGGCCCAGTGGCGCTCGTAGGCAACGCTGGAGGCCTCGTTGCTGTCGACCAGGACCCGGTGGTTGCGCCCCACCACCTCGTCGACGCGATAGCCCATCGCCGCGAGGAAAATGTCGTTGGCCGACAGCACCTGGCCGGACAGGTCCATCTCCACATAGGCGCTGGACGCATTGATGGCCGACAGGATGCCGCGGGCGTTCTGCCGCTCCAGCTCCGCCTCGGTGATGTCGTAGCGCACACCCAGGTACTTCATCGGCTTTCCGTTGTCCCCGAGGATGGGCGCCACCACCGCATCGACGTAGTACGGAGTGCCGTCCTTGGCGCGGTTCTTGATGACGCCGCGGAACATCTCGCCGCGTCCGATGGTGGCCCACATCTTCTTGAACACCTCCTTGGGCATGTCGGGATGCCGGGTGGTGTTGTGGGGTTGCCCGATCAGCTCGTCCCGGGCGTACTTCGAAACTTCAATGAACTTGTCGTTGACGCTGAGGATGTCGCCCTTCTTGTCCGCCTCCGACACGATGCTCGTGACGTTCATGATCTGGGTGCGCACCTGCAGCTCCCCTTCGACCACAGCCAGGCGAGATCGCATGGCCGCCAACTCACTTTCAATTTGGGTCCGTGCCAGGTCCGCAGATTCCTGTGCGGTCCGAGCCGACTGAAGCGACAACTCGAGCGCGTTGCGCCCGGACTGCAGGGATCGGCATTCCAACTCGACGGAGTGGCGTGAAGCTTCGGCCTCGGAACGGGCACGCTTGTGCTGTTCAACCTCCTGGCGGTGCATCTCGATCTGGGACCCGGCGAACAGTCGGGCCAGGGCGCTGGGAGCGGGGGTGTTCATCGGCGGTTTCCTTCGACAGAGAAAGCGTCGGCAGTGGCGACGCTGGAGGGTTCAGTGAGATCGCGGCGGCCGGAGTCGGACCGCTGCGGGAATGAGGGATCGGCCGCGGTGGCCGAGGAGGCCGATCGAGCCGAGGGCGCGTGCCGGCCACTGGCCACGATCTGGCCCAGCGCCTCCGCGTCAATGATCAGTGCCACCTCGCCCGAGCCGAGGATGGAGGAGCCGGCGATGCCGCGCAGGCTGCGCAGCAGCCGGCCCAGCGGCTTGATGACGGTCTGGTGCTGGCCCAGCAGCGTGTCCACCCGCACACCGACCTGGCGGCTGCCGCAGCGCACCACCACCACGCTGTGGCGCTCCACCTCAGCGGGATCCAGGTCGTAGAGCTGGCGCAGATCCACCACCGGCAGCAGCCTGCCGCGCAGCTCCACGCAGCCACGGCCCAGGGGGTCGGTCTGCATCGACTCCGGCCGGGTGGAGATGACCTCCACCACCGATTCCAGCGGGAAGATGAAGCGCGATGCCCCCACCCCGACCAGGAAGCCGTCGATGATCGCCAACGTGAGCGGCAGGCGAATCTCCATGCAGCTGCCCTGACCGGGTGTGCTGGAGATCTGGATCGAGCCGCGCAGCGCCTCGATGTTGCTGCGCACCACGTCCATGCCGACGCCGCGGCCACTGAGGTTGGTGACCTGCTCGGCGGTGGAGAAGCCCGGCTCGAAGATCAGCCGCAGGATGTCCTCCTCCGGCGGCACCACGCCTTCAGGCACCAGGCCACGCTGCCAGGCGCGCTGCAGCACCTTGTCGCGCTGGATGCCGCGGCCGTCGTCAACGATGCGGATCAGCACGCTGCCGCTCTCGTGACAGGCCGACAGCGTCAGCCGGCCCTGGGGCGGCTTGCCTGCGGCGATGCGCTGCTCGGCTGTCTCCAGCCCGTGGTCCAGCCCGTTGCGCACCAGGTGCATCAGCGGGTCGGCGATGCGTTCGACCACCGCCTTGTCCAGCTCGGTGTCGCCGCCGACGATCTCCAGCGCCACCTCCTTGCCCAGCTCGGCAGCGGTGTCGCGCACCACCCGACGGAAGCGCGCGAAGGTGTCGCCGATCGGCACCATGCGCAGCTTGAGGGTGCTGTTGCGGATGCCTTCGATGAGCCGCGAGATGCGCTGGTTGGCTTCGATCAGGCCACGCTGACGGGTCTGCCGCGCCAGCTGGGAGGCGCCGGCACCCGCGATCACCAACTCGCCCAGCAGGTTGATCACCTCGTCCAGGCGGTTGGCGTGCACGCGGATGTAGCCGCCATCGTCCACGGCGCCCTCCTTCGGGCGAGAAGCCGCCGGGCCACCTGCTTTGGTGTTGCCCACACCGTTGCCCGGGCTTTTGCCGGTCACCGGCGCAGCACGAAGTCCCTGGCTCAACTCGGCCACGGCGGCCTGCAACCGGGCCTGCACAGCGATGGCCGGTGCGGCGGCATCGGCGACATCGACGACAGGAATACCGCCACCCACACCATCGACCGAGCCGGCTTCAGCAGACAGGGGCTCGATGTGCAGATCGCAGTCCTCCTGCACGAACTCGAAGGCGTGCTCGATCTCTTCGCGCTCCAACCTGCCGCCGGGCCGGGGCCGCAGCTCGCAGCCCAGGTGCAGATGGCAGGTTTCCGGATCCAGCCCCTCCAGCGGGGGCACCTTCGAGCGATCGCAGGACGCAGCGTCCAGCTCCCCGTGATCGGCCAGGTAATGGATGATCGCCAACGGATCCATGCCGTTGCGGAACACCTCCGGCCCGAAGTTGGCCTGGATGCGCCAGCCGGACCCTGTCGTGGCAGCCATGGGCACCGCAGAGGCGGCCGCAGTGCCAGCGGCAGGCCCGGCAACAGTCACCGCCGCTGCGCTGGCCATGCCTGCGCCGCAGGCCTGCTGCAACTGCAGCACCAGCGCCTGCCGTTCGGCGGCACAGGCCTCATCGTCGGGCAACTGGGCCGTGGCCACCAGCTCGCGAATGGTGTCGTTGCTGCGCAACAGCAGGGTGCTCAGCGCCGGAGTGAGTTGCAGCAGCCCGTCGCGCAGCCGGTCCAGCAGCGTCTCCACATGGTGGGTGAAGGCCACCACCCGGTCCAGCCCGAACAGGCCCGCCGAGCCCTTGACGGTGTGGGCACAGCGGAACAGCGCATCCAGGCGTTCCGGATGGTCCGGTTCGTCCTCGAGTTCCAGCAGCAGTTGCTCAAAGGCAGCCACCTGCTCGTTGGCCTCTTCGATGAAGGCCGGCAGCATCTCGGCGATCAGGTCATCGTCTGCGCAATCGTGGCTCACTGGGCCATCTCCTGAGCCGGCTTGAGCGCCGGGTTGCTGTCCTGGGCGGTGGACGGTGGCAGCGCCGCAGCAGGCGCCAGCAGGCTGTGAGCCCCCAGCAGCCGCAGGGCCTGCTGCAGCGGCGCGGAGGGCTGCTGCAGCAGCAGCGCCCTGCCGCGCTCCTCCAGGCTGATCGACAGCGCCAGCAGAAGCTGGACGCCGGAAGCATCGATTTCCTCGACCTGATCGGCCTGCAGGACGAGCGCTTGATCGAGCGGACGGCTGTCCACTTCGGCCAGCCAGCGCCGCGCCTGATCGGCACAAGCACTGACGCCGTAGATGTTCAGTTCGGTGGGGAGGACGGGTGTCTGTGACATCGCAACGCTCCTCAGTTGGGCAGCACACGCGACACCGCATCCAGCAGCATCGGCGGCTTGAAGGGCTTGAGCAGCCAGGCCTTCGCACCGGCCGCCTTGGCCTGAGCCATGCGGGTGCCGGAGTCCTCGGTGGTCAACATGATCACAGGTGTGAAGCGGTGGCGCGGGTGCTTCTTCACCTCCTGCAGGAAGGTGATGCCGTCCATG
>Ga0154020_10011047_pt1 | contig 10302 bp, 8 predicted proteins | sample Klosneuvirus_201_FD_109709 | JGI IMG/M metagenome (GOLD analysis project Ga0154020, IMG submission 109709) | Active sludge microbial communities from wastewater, Klosterneuburg, Austria - Klosneuvirus_20160825_MG | ecosystem: Engineered > WWTP > Aerobic digester > Activated sludge | place... | reverse complement strand
TGTCCGGCAATGCCATAGCCCAGTTTTTTCATGGCCAGACCATTGGCAAATGTGGCTATGGTGAATGTTGGACCGGGAACTGCCTGCAGCAGACCCAAACCGGTATTAAATTCATACATGGTGAGGTACTGCTTGGGCTTGTATTCGACAAACTCGGTCAGTATCATAGAATACAGCACGTTGCCACCACCAAATACCATACTGCCCATGCGGTAGGTGTTTTCAAACAGGCGTATGGGTTGTGAAAAAGCCGGAAACGTTTTCTGGGTCACCAGACCAACCAGCGCCACCGTAACCAGTATCAGCAACATAAGGGTCAGATTTGCCCAGCGTATGTTCAGCAGCGGTCGGTCGTTCCGCACAAAATCGCGCCGCCCGAAATTAACCGTTGCCACGCCGCCCAAAATCAGGAGTACCGGAAACGCAACCGGGCTGTGAAACATTACCGACAATACTGCAGCGGCAATGGCCAGACCAATGTTCAGCTTGTCTTTCCTGAGCAGTTTGCTCATCTGAAGCGCTGCCACAACAATAAATCCCAGCGCCATGGGGCCTATCAATGTGAAAATAGCCGGATTGACAAAGCTGGTGGAAACAACAAAAAAGCTCATCAGCAAAGTGGCCGGTAAAATCCAGATCATCAGCGCCAGAAATGCCAGTTTTGGTCCGCCAATTTTATAAGCAATAGCCGTAAGCGTCTGTGTAGAAGACGGTCCTGGTAAAATCTGACACAGGCTGTTCAGTTCCAGCAGATCGCCTTCAGAAATGTATTTCTTTTCTCTGACCAGGTATTTCATAAACAGAGAAATGTGCATTTCGGGTCCGCCAAAGGCTGTAACCGAAAGCAACAAAACATCTTTCAGAAAAACGATGTCCCTTACGCGTTTATAATCCGTCCTGGTTAACAATAATTGTAGTTGCGGTCAAAACTAAAATAAAAATCATATAATTTCGCAGCATGTTTAAATATTTTATCCCTTTATGCCTTGTTTTTGCCGCTTGTCAGGATGGCCATAAGGCCGACCATGAAGTACAGGCCGAACTCCGTATGCTCGACACACTCAATTCCAGACTGCAAACCGTTAAAATGTGGCTCGACTATATGCCGCTTGCAGAAATTCAGGAACGCAAAGACATCGTAAAACACAATTACGAATATTGCGATGCCCGCTACCGTGAGAAACAACTGGTGGTGGACGAAGAAACAGCCAGACTGATGGATGAATACAAAAGCTACGGAAAACTGTATGGCAAAGCCTCAGACAGCTTTAAACCGATTGTAACCGAAATGGAAGAGCTGCTGCTTCAGCTAAAAACACTTAAAGAATCTGCTTACAGCAAAGACTACGAGAAAACCACATTTCTAAAGTATTTCAATAAAGAAAAAGAAGATGTCCTTAAACTCTATCAACTTGCGGACATGGTACTGAAACCCGTCAAAGAAACCGATTTGTCTTTTGAACGTGCTCAGAAACGGGTGGAAGAACTTGCTGAAAGCCTTAAAGCAGAATAAACGGCAGCACTTAATTGCTTTGAAACACATCTTTAAGGCTCTTTATCGCTTTAGGGAAACAATTAGATATAAATTCTTGTATATCAATCATTTAAACATTTTGTTGATTTTTAAGACAAAAAATGATACTTTTGCACCCTTTTTTACCCCAATTATAGTCCAATGAAATTATCCAAATTCAGCTTCGATTTGCCGGCCAATCTGATTGCTCAGGATCCGCATAAAAACCGCGACGAAAGCAAACTGATGATCCTGAACAGGAGCACACAGAAAATTGAACATAAAAAATTTAAGGACATTCTGAATATTTTCGATGAGAACGATCTGTTTATTTTAAACAACACCCGTGTGTTTCCGGCAAGAATGTACGGCAACAAGGAAAAAACCGGTGCCAAGATTGAAGTATTTTTGCTCAGAGAGCTGAATGAAGAGCACAAACTCTGGGACGTTCTGGTAGACCCTGCCCGTAAAATCCGCGTAGGCAATAAGCTTTATTTCGGCGACGACGATCTGGTGGCTGAAGTGGTAGACAACACCACCAGCAGAGGCAGAACCATTCGTTTTCTGTTTGATGGCAGCAAAGAAGAATTCAACCACATCGTGCGCAAACTTGGCGAAACGCCAATTCCGAAATACATAGACAGACCCGTAAAAAAAGAAGATGAAGAGCGCTATCAGACCATATTTGCGACTGTTGAAGGTGCTGTAGCGCCTCCGACAGCCGGACTGCACTTCAGCCGCGAACTGATGATGCGTCTTGACATTAAAGGGGTTAAATTCACAGAACTTACCCTGCACCAGGGCCTCGGCACGTTCAGGAATGTAGAAGTTGAAGACCTGAGCAAACACAAGATGGATTCAGAAAGTTACGCCATCAGCGAACAAACTGCTGCGCTGGTGAACGCGACCAAAAACGAAAAACACCGTATTGTTGCGGTTGGTTCCGGTGTCATGCGCGCCATCGAATCGTCTGTATCTTCTACCGGCACTTTGAATGCAAGCACCGGTTGGACCGATAAATTCATTTCTCCGCCCTACGATTTTTCGATTGCCAATGCCTTTATCACCAACTTCCATGCCCCTGAAAGCACACTGATGATGCTGGCAACAGCTTTTGGCGGATACGACTTTGTTATGGATGCCTACAAAGAAGCCGTGAAAAAGAAATACAACTTTCAGTGCTATGGCGATGCCATGCTGATTCTGTAGGACTGTTCTTGAGCAATACTTTCTTTCACTTCAAGCAATTCAGCATCACCGCTCAGGAATCGGGACTGAAAGTGGGCACAGATGCCTGCCTGCTGGGTGCATATGCAGAACACGATGAACCTGAACACTGCCTGGACATTGGCACCGGAACCGGTGTCGTTGCGCTGTTTCTGGCTCAGAAATATCCGGAATCGAAAACCATTGCCATAGAACTGGAACCGACGGTATACCGGCAGGCGCTTAAGAACATTTCTGAGTCGCCGTTTTCAAAGCGCATACAACCGGTAGAAGGCGATTTCATGAACTTTCAAAGCGAACTGAAGTTCGATCTGATTGTCTGCAATCCTCCGTATTTCAACAAATCGCTTCAGAAACAGAACAGCCCGCTTAACCGCGCCATTCACAATCTGGGAATGCCCATGGATGGTCTGCTGGCTCAGGTGTCAACTCTGCTGAATGAAAGCGGCAGGTTCTGGATCATTTACCCGCCTTATGAAGCCGGCATTTTGCTTGAGAAAGCCACAGCCGTGGGCCTGCACATCCACCGCATCGTGCAGATTTTCAACAAACCCGGCAAACATTTTCGGACCTTGTTGTGTTTTCAAAAGGCGGTTATTGCAAATCCGTTACTGTCAGATTTACAGATGCACGATGCAGACGGAAGCCGCACAGAAGCATTTCGTCTGCTGATGTTGCCCTTTTATCTTGAAAACACAGAAAAATACAAAAGACAGCACCGGGAATCTTAAGATTCAATTATTTTTGCAAATAAATGGAAGAGATACTTAGCTCCGCAGGCCTGATAAGCCTCGTCACGCTTACCTTTATGGAGGTTGTGCTTGGCATAGACAACATCATATTCGTAAGCATAGTAGCCGGCCGCGCCGAAAAAAAAGACCAGAAACGGGCGCGAAACATCGGTTTGCTGCTGGCTATGCTGCTGCGCATTATGCTGCTGGTGGTGATACAGTTCATTATTGAAGCGCAAAACACGCTGTTTACCCTGCCCTTTGATTTTGAAGGCAAAAACATCAGCCTAAAAGATCTGATTCTGATGGCAGGCGGTTTGTTTCTCATTTACAAGTCTACCACCGAAATACACCACAAATTCAATGTAGACGAGCACATTGAACTGGAAAGCAAGTCCAAACAAAAGCTGAACGCCATCATCGGACAGATTCTGCTGCTGAACCTGGTTTTTTCGGTCGATTCGATTGTTACCGCCATCGGACTCACCAGCAACATAATTATCATGTTTATTTCCATCATTCTGTCTATGGCCATAATGTTGCTGGTTTCCGGCAGCATCAGCAGTTTCGTTGAAAAGCACCCGACGGTTAAAATGCTGGCTTTGTCTTTCCTCCTGATGATCGGCTTCATGCTGATTGTAGAAGCCTTTGAATTTCACGTACCAAAGGGTTATATATACTTCTCTATGGCCTTCAGTCTGTTTGTTGAAATGCTCAACATCCGTCTGCGCAAAAAAATGGTTCCGAAACATTAAATGTTTTATATCAAAAGCAACGCCCTGCAGATCAGTTTTGATGCCTTTCACCGTTTTGAAGAGGCAGAAAGCCTGTGGCGTTCCATTTTGCCGTCCGGTCACCACCTGCTATGTCCGGACATTCAGGCAACAGAAGCAGCCATGCCCGAAGATATAACATTCCGCTATGTGAACATAATGCGCAACGGGGAACTGATTGGCGTTATGTATCTGCAGTGCCTGCATTTCAACAGCAAACACTACCACCACGGCATATTCGACCGTCCGGTGCTCAAACAACTTAAAGAATGCATCATCAGGCAAAGTGTGCATTTGTTGATTTGCGGCAATCTGTTCCGCGTCAATTTTCAGGGCTTTTATTTTAAAGACAAGTCAGACCGCTCGCTGATTTTCGATTGTCTGCAGCTGTACCGTCAGTCGCTGAAACAGGATGCCGAACAATGCGGCATACTGGTTAAAGACTGCTCCAGAGAATTTGCCCCCGCTCAGTTCAGTTGCTACAAGTTCAAAGCCTTTGATCAGGATCTGACTATGGAACTCGGTATCCGGTCTGAATGGAAAACCTTTGACGATTATCTGGGCGACCTTTCGCGCAAATACCGGCAAAGGGCCGCTAAGATCCGCAAAGCGGCCGTTGGTATTACCCTGTCGGACATGGACTTGGGCATGCTGCAAATGCAGAAAAACCGTATCCATGAACTGTATATGAACATTGTTCAGAAGCAGAGTCTTGCCCTGGGCATACTGAATGCGGATTATTTCCTGCAGATGAAACAACATCTGGGCGAACAGTTCAAGGTTTTCGGATATTTCAAGGATGGACAGCTGATTGCCTTCAGCAGCCACATTTATTACCCTCAGCGGAATAAGATGGAAATCCATTACATCGGAATGGATTATACCCAGAACCAAATCCATCAATTGTACTTTAATTTGCTGTTCGACGGCATCCGGACCGCAATTGACGGCGCCTTTGACACCATAGAAATGGGCAGAACAGCCCGCGAAGCCAAAGCCAATGCCGGTGCCCACGCCGTTGAAAACTACAACTATATATGGGTGAAACCCGGATTGATACGCCTTGCTTTCCGCTTTATCGGCAACTGGTTTGAAAAAAACATCGGTGAAGACTGGAAAAACAGAAACCCGTTTAAATCCAGTCCCGGAATGGCGGAATCTGATCGCTGATTTCAAAACGCGCATTATCCGCGTTCCACCGCATAAAAATGTGCTGTAAACCGTTGCTCAGAAAAATACCGTCAACACCCAGAGTCTTATGGTAAATACCGGCTTGTTTCAGGGTTGCCGCACTCAGTTTAACATTGGGAGCCTTGCACTCTACCAGCAAACGCAGCCGGCCATCTGAGGCCGCAACGGCAATGTCAAAGCGCTTTTGCATGCCATTGTATACCAGCGACCTTTCTACAGAGATCAGTCCTTTGGGCACACCCAGATCTTCTGTCAGATAATGCAGCACATGCTGTCTGACCCACTCTTCCGGGTTCAGTCTGACAAACTTCCTGCGGATAATGTCGAAAATTAGTGTATTACCTTCTTCCGCTTTTGTCGTAAAATTGTAGGACCTAAAATTCAGTTTCAAGACTGCGAACTTAAACCATAATGGCCAATCAGACCAGTATAAAATTCGATCAGATCGTAGGCGACATCCGGCGCAGGAAGTTTACGCCTCTGTATCTGCTTGAAGGCGATGAAGCTTTTTATATTGACGGCATCTGTAACGAACTGGAAGAACATGTGCTGAAACCTGAAGAAAAAAGCTTCAATCAGACCATTGCCTATGGTAAAGACATAACACCGCTGGAAATCAAAATGGCGGCCAAACGCTATCCCATGATGAGTGAACACCAGCTGATCATCATCAAAGAAGCCCAGAACCTGACGGATATAGACCTTCTGGAAGACTATGTTGAAAATCCACTGTCTACAACCATACTGGTTTTGTGTTACAAAGGGAAGAAAGTAGACAAACGCAAAAAAATCGGCAAGTTGTTTTCCAAATACACCCATTTTACGGCCGACCGCTTGAGGGACTATGAGGTTATTCCATGGATAGAAATGTATTTTAAAGCCAAGGGCAGACACATTGACCCAAAAGCCATACAACTGATCGGCGATTATCTGGGAAACGACCTGGTAAAAATTGCAAACGAAATCGACAAAATGCTGATCAATGTGAAGCAGGATGTTGCAATCATAGGGGTCACTCACATTGAACAAAACATCGGTATCAGCAAAGAATACAATGTGTTTGAGCTTCAGAAAGCCATAGGACAAAAGAACTTTAACAAAGCCATTCAGATTACCAACTATTTTGCGTCCAACACCAAGCAAAACTCGATTATCCCGCTGATTGCCAACTTGTATTCCTATTTTTCCAAGGTATATGCCTACAACAATCTGAAAAGCAAACCCAAAAAAGAGATTGCCCAGGCGCTGGGGGTGCACGAATTTTTTCTGGACGATTACCGGGTCGCCAGCGGCAATTTTCACCCGGGCATGATTGAACAGATTTTTGCCAACCTGAAGTACTATGATCTGCGTTCAAAAGGCGTTGAAGACACAGGCACAGACGAAGGTCAGCTGATGATTGAAATGGTGGTCCGCATTCTGCGCATTGCCGAACTGCCCCAGCAACTGAATCTGGTCTGATTGCAGCTTGGTTCTGCATGAAAACAGCTGCTCAGGCCCTAAAACACAATTCCCTGATAAACAAGCGCCTGAAACCGGCAACTTTATTATGTCTGCAATTTTAACCTCTGCATCACATTATTTTCACATTTGTGTTTTAAAATTTCCGATTTTCGATTATTTTTACACCTTTAAACCAACAAACAATCCGATTGTTAATCATGAACAAAAAATTACTTTTTTCTGCTTTAATGGTGCCATTTCTGGCATTTTCACAAAGCAAAGACGCCGCAAAATTCGGCCAGACGACCGTAGGTTCAGCACAGACGCTCAGCAGCGCTTCAAATGCCGTTGAAACCAGCACCTTCGACTCGATGGTGAAGGCCGGCACAAAAGCGCCGCAAAGCAACGCCAAACGCGGTCTGATTACGTATAGCTTCATCAAGGTAGGCAGTACCTTTTATGACTTGCAGACCAACGCCAGTATCGGCAGACGTGTGCTTTTGCACAACGACGGCAAAGTATCTGTAGCCTGGACCACTTCCAACGATGCTGCTTACACCAACCGCGGAACCGGTTACAACCATTTTGACCTCAGCAACTGGCTGAGCGTTGGTAACCCGACCAGCAGAATTGAAAGCGTCAGACTCGGATGGCCCTCCATCGGTGTCAACGGTGGTAAAGAATGGGTTATGGGCCACGATGCCGCCAACGGTGGTTTCGTATTGTCCAACAATGCCTCTATAGGCAGCAACAGCTGGACTTCAGGCTCTAACATTCTTGCAGAAGACAACCTCAGACCAATCTGGGGCCGTGTTGCCAACAACGGCAATACCTTCCACGCAATATGCAGCTATTCCGACTCATCTGCACCCGGCGACCCAAGAGCACCAAGAAGAAAAGGTGTTTTTGCGCCTATGACCTATAGCCGTTCACTGGACGGTGGCGTAACCTGGGACATACAGCACGTATTGCTTCCGGGATACGACAGCAGCAGAATCAATTCAGGTGGTGGCGACGAGTATGCCATCGACGTGCGCGATTCTATCGTTGCCATCGTAACAGGCGATCAGCTAAAAGACGTTACCGTTTGGAAATCCACCAACAATGGTGCAAGCTTCACCCGTATGATCTGCGACACATTTGATTACGCGCCATACAACTCTAAGAAGCTGATGAGCGATACGCCATATGTGTGTGATGGGTCTGTAGAAGTGATCATTGACAACGACGGAAAAGTGCACACCTTCTGGGGCGTCAGCAGAATTTTTGACGAAGACACCACCGACGAAACATACAGCTTTTTCCCTGGCACTTCCCTGCTGGCCTACTGGAACGAAAACACCAACACAGTTCAGTATATAGCCGGTGGCCTTCAGTTTGACCGCAACAAGAGTGGTGCGCTCGAACTGTCTGCCGGTAACACAGCTGCACTGGAAAACGGACTTGTACCGCAGTCATTAAAAAACAACGGTGTATCCTCTGTCGCCAGACTGGGCAACACTTCCCTCTTGCACTCGCCTTCTGCCGGTATTGACGCCAATGGCAACATTTTTGTCAGCTTCTCTTATCCGCTTGAAGAAGATGTGGACGCAAACAACGTGAACATGAGAGACATCTTTATGGTGCATTCTACCGACGGCGGATCCACCTGGGCTGTTCCGCAGGACATTACACAATGGCAGGGCTTTGAAGAAGAATTCGCCTGTGTTGCCAAGAAAGTTGACAACTTTGTACACGTTATCTTCCAGCAGGATGCAACGGCCGGTACCAACCTGCAGAACAACAGCACCGCAGACAACAACCACCCTACAGGTGTCAATGATATTGTTTATGCCGCCATTCCGGTTTCTAAAATTCTCGACGGATCAATCGAAACCCTGTGGAGCACCGGTGTTCAGCAGTTTAACACCAATCAGGAAGTTTTTGTGGTTTCTCAGAACTATCCAAACCCGTTCAGCAATTCATCTGAAGTAATTGTATGGCTGAGCACAGATTCTGAGGTCAGCATCGAGATCACCAACATTTCAGGACAGGTTGTGAGCGTTCAGAACCAGGGCAATAAAGGCGCAGGCAACCACGCCCTCAGCATCAATGCTGACGGACTTGCAGCCGGTATTTATTTCTACACGGTTAAAACCGCCACCCACTCTGTTACCAGAAAAATGACCATCAACTAAGACGTCGTTTTAAACCATATTAAAAGCCCTTGCACAACGCAGGGGCTTTTTTTTGTGAATGGGTAATTGCCTGAATCAGACAGATTCTATAGAAAGCCTCGCATACCGGCTGTGCACTGCCCAGCTGTTTCATCCCCTTATCATCAAATCACCTCATCGCCCCATCATCTCATCATCCAATCACCTCATCAACTCATCTCTTACCTTTCAATCGTCTGTAAGCATCGTATTCTGCATACGACAGCGATAGCCAGTGTTTTTGCTCATAATTGTGCAGAAAACCAGAGACCCTTTGCCCGTACAACCCGTTATAATTGTCAGCCTTGCCGTTGTGCCAGCTGTTAGAATCAATCTGTCCCTGCATAAAATCCAGATGCTCGCCAATAAGCGGCAGGGTCTTGTCCGACAAAGTCATGGTCCAGTCTTTGTGCACAAAGCCGCTGTCTGAATGTGCGAAATTGTAGCGCACAATCAGCCTGTCCCAGTCGAACGGACAGAGCATAAACGCTATCATAAAACCGGAGGCCATGGTTTTGCGAATCAGATAAAAGCCGCTTTTTGCGTAGTGTATTTTTATCAGAATAAAGACCATGAACACAATGGCGGCCATCAGAAAATAAAGCAGGCCGATGCGGAGATGGGCCAGGTTAAAGTGTTCGATGTAGCGCCAGGTGCGCATAGCAACAGACAGCGCCATAAAGATGTTCTGACCGATCCACAGGTAAGTCAGCTGTTTCAGGCGCTTATTGCCGCTGAAGTGGTTCAGATTGTTTCTGAATATATGGAGGGCTATGGCACACGAGAACAGTATGGCCACTATCAGCAGATAGGTACCCTCGTGCACAAATTCTTTCAGTTCGCCTCCATCCCAGTGGTAGTGCAGCCAGACCCAGTCGAGGTCGATGATGTTGAGCACCAGAATCAGAACATTCAGCAATACCAAAAGCAGAACCATAGTCAGATATTCCTTCTTCAGGTCGGTCATTCTGAAATTGTTGCCGGTGCTACGCTTTCGGATCAGAACATCGCTTGCAGCGGCATCTCTGGCCAAGATGCGTGCAATGGGTTGCTGGAATAAAAAGGCCGCCGCCAGAAACAGGCCGCAAAGCATAACAACAATACTTTCTCCTGAAAACCCTTTAAACAGATTCAGAAACACATCTGAAATATTGGCCATGCCTTTTTCCATCAGGTGACTGAAACGCGAATTGGCCACCATATACAGTACAATAAACACGATTAAGATA
>Ga0154020_10011044_pt1 | contig 10303 bp, 10 predicted proteins | sample Klosneuvirus_201_FD_109709 | JGI IMG/M metagenome (GOLD analysis project Ga0154020, IMG submission 109709) | Active sludge microbial communities from wastewater, Klosterneuburg, Austria - Klosneuvirus_20160825_MG | ecosystem: Engineered > WWTP > Aerobic digester > Activated sludge | place... | reverse complement strand
CGAGAACCAGGCGGTCGTGCCCTCCACCCACTCCGAGCTCACGATCTCCATCCGCAAAGGCCCGAACAACCAGGACGGCTTCGACGCCGATCTCAAGTGGTTCCAGGGCATCAGCGGGACGGGTTTCTTCGCGGGGGGGCTGGCGGCGACGCCGACCTGGTGCGGCAAGAAGATCGCCGACACGTACAGCGGAGAGAAGGCGGTCGAGGCGCTGGAGCTGGCGGGCCTGATGGGCGACGTCATCAACAAATCTGCCAAGGCCCAGCAGCTGGCGGTCGGCGGCTACGGCGTGACCGGCGTCTGCAACGACTCGGTGGCGATCATCCAGCAAGCGATGAGCGGGCACGTCACGGCCTATCCGCTCGTCATGCGCGATGAGACGCTGGCCGGCGAGTTCAAGAAGCGGATGTCCGACCAGGACACCTTCGATGACAAGCGCTACCAGCGCCTGATCGACGCGGTGGGGATCGTGCCGCGCGATGACCTGATCTCTACCAACCTCTCGATCGAAGATGCCAAGGCGGTCCGGGAGGAGCGGAAGTTCCGCGCCAAGTACTCGATCCCCTACGAGAGCAAGAAGGAGCCGTTCTACAGCACGGAGCAAGCTGGGCTCATCCTGGCGAGCTGATCCGATCACCGTATGAGCTTCCCTCCCCAGCTGTTCAAGTTCCTCAAGGACCTCCGGGCCCACAACGATCGTGCCTGGTTTCAGGAGCATCGGGAGCGCTACGACAACTTCGTGAAGCTCCCGCTGCTCGCCTTCATCGGCGACGTGGGGACGGACCTCGGCAAGATCTCGAAGCAGCTGGTGGCGGACCCGAGCCCCACCGGTGGCTCGATGTTCCGGATCTACCGGGACACCCGCTTTGCCAAGGATAAGAGCCCCTACAAGACCCACGCGGCGGCGCAGTTTCGGCACGCGGCCTCCACCAAAGACGTGCACGCGCCCGGACGGTACCTGCACCTCGAACCGGGCAGCGTCTTCGTGGCGGGCGGGATGTGGCGCCCCGACGCGCCGGGGCTAGCGCGGGTCCGCGACGCCATCGTGAAGCGGCCCAAGGTCTGGGCGACCGCCAAGAAGGGCCTCACGCTCGGCGGCGAGTCGCTCAAGCGGCCCCCGGCAGGCTATGCGGCGGACCACCCCCTCATCGAGGATTTGAAGCGCAAGGACTTCATCGCCTCGATCGAGCTGTCCGAGAAGGAGGCCTGCTCGCCGCGCTTTCGGGCGCGCTTCATCGAGGCCTGCCGGGAGCTGGCGCCGCTGCTGAAGTTTTTGACCTCTGCGGTCGACTTGCCCTGGTGATGTCACGCCGCGCGGGCTGCCGCGTCTTCCTGGCATGAGCACACGCGCTTACGCCCTAGGAACCTTCTTTCTCTTTGCCTGCGCCGGTCCTGACTCGGCCCAGGTCGGTAGCACCGCCCAGAGCGTGGAGGCGCAGTCGATCTGCGTCTCCAGCTTTCATCGTCAGCGCGACTGCACCGACTCCTTCATCCCTGCGCTGGTCGATGCCCGCGTCGCCGTCGACGTGCCGCCCGGGATCCGCGCCGCCGGACAAGGTGCTGGGCGCGAGGAGCTGATCAAGGAGGCGCTCGAGGAGTGGAAGGCCGACAGCCAAGACGGGGCCATCGGCAGCACCTGCGAGAAGATGATGAACGCCCCCGCTGGCCGGGAGCGGAGCTTCGCACCGATGAAGGCCTGCCTCGAGAAGCAGCGCTGTGAGGAGTTTGTTCCCTGCGAGATCGCGGTGATCTCCGCAGAACTTAGCGCGCGTTGAGGCCGCGACGTCGACGCCGAGCCGGCGCTCAGAGCCCGGCCGGCTTCCCTCCCTTACCGTCGGGGACCATCGTCGAAGAGGGATCGACGATCGAAGCTCGGCCGATGTAGCGCGTCCTATCGGATCGCGTCTGGTCGAAGTAGACCGTGGAGCCCGCGGCATCGATGATCGCGATGTCCTGTCCCCCGGCCAGCTGCGCCGGACAGCTCCCCACCAGCGGCGGCAGGTCTCGCTGCGCGTAGGCTCGGATGGGCGCGAGGTGACCGCCGCGCGACACCACATAGATCTCCCCGCCCATCTCGACGAAGCCGCGCCGGGTCAATGAGTCATCCTCGAGGAGGCGGCTCCAGCCCTGTGCCGGGTGGTGAAAGAGGGAGCTCCGCGAGGGTGGTCCCTCGGTCGAGACCACGACCCATTCCCCCAAGCGATCGGAGCGGTGGATAGAGGCTTCGCAATACTGCTCCGAACTATCTCCCACCCGCTCCTTGAGAAAGCGGCGGGGGCCCGCCTGATACTCATGGACGACGGCGCTCTGATAGGTGAAGCGGACGACGCCAGGCCCGGCCAGCACCAGGGAGGAGAAGGCGAAGGCCCCGCTGCACTCGATGCGGGGCGCTCCGCCTTGGAAGCCGGTGGCCTCCCACTCGGAGGCTCCGGGGGCCAGATAGTACAGCTCGCCGTCGGCGAGGGACCCTTGCCCCTCCCGAACGAAGCGGGTCAGCGCGAAGGCCTCCAGCCGTTGCTGATCGTCGTAGGCGCCGGCCGCGGCCAAGACGTGGGAGCTCCGCGGGAAGCGCGCGCGCAACGCAAAGACGCGCCCTTCCAGATCGATCCGGAGCAACGTCCCATCATCGGACACCAGCCAGCGATCGTCGCCAGCCATGAAACCGGCAGGGTTGGCGATGACGCTGGAGGTTCGGACGATCTCGGCCTCGATGTCTCGGCGGCGGGTGAGAGTGGAGCCCACGACATAGGCGTTGAGCTCGACGTTCGGGACGTGCTCGGTCCCCGTGATCACCAGCTCTTGATCTGGACCGAAGGGGAGGAGCGCCCGCACCGGCCCGGTGGTGTCGAGCTCGAGCCGAACCTCCTGCCCTAGCGCGGGGCAGGGATCGGCCACGAGTCGCAGGCGCGAAACGAGTCCGGTGCTGGGCTCTTCGGCCCAGGTCGTCCCCTTGAGCTCAAAGGCCCGCCAGCTGGGCGGCAGAGGTCTCGCCAACGGGGGCGTCGCGTCGAGCGGAGCGAGCTCCACCTTCCCATCGATCAAGAGGATGCCGAGCTCGTCTGCGCTCTGGTCAAAGCGCAGCAAGTGGATCGAGCTGGCCTCCAGCGAGGGGCCGAGCAGGGCCGATCCCGGGCTCACCGCGGTGGCGGACCAGGCGCCGCTGGGGCCCTCGATGGCGAGGAGCGTCAGGCCAGCCGAGGCGTCCGGCGGAAATGGGATGCTCGCGACGGGCACACACGCGCTGAGGGAGAGCAGAGCGAGCGCGCATCCCCACGACCTGCACATCGTGCTCCATGCTACGCGGCCCCTCGGGGGTAGCCGCAAGTCCGCTTCGGTGCTCTGGCTACTTGCGTGGGCCCGTTATCGGCGGGCTGAACCCGCCTGCGGGCGCGATCGCTTCGCTCTACGGGCTGCGCGACGCGCGACAAGATGGCGCGTCGCAGGGTTGCCAGGAGCCGGTGTTCCAAGGGAGTAGGCGAGGGCGATGCCATCCTTCCTCCTCAAAGACTCCGCCCGCTCGGCGCTGCTCGCGCTGGTCCTCTTCGCGGTGTGGCCGCTGCTCTTGGCCATGGGCCTCGCCACCTGGCGCGGGATCATGATGCTCTTCGATCAGCAGCCGATCACCGCGTTCCCGGCCGGGATCAAGCACGGCAGCGACATCTACTGGCGCTACAACCGCGCCCACGCCAACGTGACGGAGAACGTCGGTATCGTCGCCGCGATCCTCTTGGTGGGGGCCCTGAGCGGCCTGGATACCTGGGCCTTTCGCACGCTCCCGTTCGTGGTGTTCGGCGCCCGCGTCGTGCAGTCCCTCGCTCACGTCAGCTCCGGCTCGTCGATCGCGACGTGGATCCGCTTCAGCGCCTTCGCGACGCAGGTAGGGGCGCTCGGGTGGATCGCGCTGGAGCTGGTGAAGCACCTCTGGGACTGAGTTTGGGGGTCGCGCCTCGGCTGCTCCGCGCGGATTGCTGAGCCCGAAGCCGCGTAGCCCGGCGGCACCACTGCCGCCTCCGTGCAGCTGAGCCGTCCAGACCTACCGGAGCAGGGTTGGCGCTCGCCCGCTGCGTGGGCATATTGCCGGGACGCATGGGCTCACTGCTCGCCCTCGCCCTCCTCGCCGGGGGCCCAGATATGCTTGAGGCTTGTTTCGCCGAGGCGATGGCCGGCCTCAGCGATCAGGAGCGAGCGGAGCTCACGCGCGGGGATCCGGGGCCGATCGACTATGACGCCCGTCAGAAGCAGGCCCTCTTCGATCGCTACGACTCGGTCCACGCCCTCCGATCGGTGCTGGAGACTGCGGTCGAGGCGGGTGACCGCGACCGAGCCGTCCAGCTCGCGGAGCTGATCGAGCGGGAGGCTGCCGCCAAGCCGCCCAAGTATGAGAACGACCGCCCGAGGCGCGAGCATGAGCTCGCCTTGGTGCAAGCGCTCGTTGGTCACCGGAAGGAGGCGCTCGCCCACGTGGAGGCGGCGCGACCTCGTCTCGCGCAGCTCGGTCACCCCTACGCGGCGTCTCAACACCGAGAGCTCCTGATCATCGCGCTCACGCTCGGCGATGAGCCGTTCGCCAAGGCCGAAGAGGCGGCGCTCCGAGCGGCGATCGACCTTGATCCCCACCCCGGTTATAGCAACGCCGCGGTCCAGGCCCGCTTGGTCGCCTAGCCCAAGGCGCTCGCTGCTTGGTGGAAGAAGGCGCCAGCGCTAGAGCGGGCGAGGGTGCTCCGGTTTGCACAGCGCGGGTGGCTCGACGTCTGCTCGGCCCCGCCGTGAGCCTGCGGTCCTACGACGCCGGAGGCGACTCCGGCACGTTCTTGGCCACCACGAACTGAGGCTCGATCTTCTTGGCCGACTCGAGCTGCTTACTGCCCTTGGTCGCGATGTAGAAGCTCTCCTTGCCGCGGCCCGCGTCGGGAGAGGTGATCGTGAGGACGCGGTCCACGCCGAGCGCGAGATCGACGGTGACCTTGGCCTCGCCCGCCTTGGCCTCGCTGATTCCTTGATAGACCACCGAGGCCAGATAGTCCGTATTCAGAATATCCTCGTGGTCGCCCTGGAAAATATCGACCTCTAAGGAGCGCTGATTGTCTCGGTGCGTGGGGATCATCACCCGGCGGGTGATCGGCAACTTACTATCCTTGTCGATGATCTTCATGAAGCGCCCATCGGAGAGGGCGATGCCGATGGGCTCCTTGAGAACCTCGATGGCGGCCTCGCGGCGGAGACTATCTCCGAGGAGCGCGGCGCCGAGCGCGATCACCTGCTCGGGCGGCAGCGTCGCGCGGGGCTCTTTGCCGAAGGCCTTGGTGACGCGGGAGATGAGGAGCGGCATCCGGGTGGCGCCGCCGACCAGCACCACGTCGTCGACGTCGCTCGGGGAGAGGCCGCGCTCGGCCACCACATGGGTAGCCAAGGACACCACGCGATCGGCCCAGTCGCCGGCCAGCCCCTCGAGGGTGTCTTGTCCGAAGCGCAGCGCGCCGATCTCGGCCTTTTGGCCTTTGGGGACCACGTTGAGCGGGATCTGCAGATCGACCGCCCGGAACTTGGACAGCTCGCGCTTGGCTTGTTCGGCGGCCGTGCGGACCTTGGTCAGGAGCGCCGGATCTTGGGTGAGATCCTTGCCGAACTTCTTCTTGATGTTGGCCAAGATCCACTCGGCGATCCGAGCGTCGAGGACGTAGCCGCCGAGGTAAGCGTCGCCGCCGGTCGCCACCACATCGAAGACGTTACCGGTGATCTCCATGACCGACACGTCGACGCGGATGCCGCCCATGTCGATGATCAGGATGCGGACGTCGGACTTGGAGTAGCTATAGGCCAAGGCCACGGCCGTCGGCTCATGGACCAGCTTCAGGACCTCGAGGCCGGCGCGCTTGGCGGCCTCGCGCACCGCCGCCTTTTGGGTGTCTTGAAAGTAGGCCGGAACCGCGATGACGACGTTGCGGACCTCTTGCCCGAGGTGCTGCTCAGCGAACTGTTTCATCTGCGCCAGGAGGACTCCGGCGACCTCCGAGGGGTTCATGCGGCGGCCGTCGATCTCGATCAGCGCATCACCGCTTTCGCCCTCGACGATCTTGAAGCCGACCCGCTGCCCGAGATCGCGCACCGCCTGCGAGCTGAACTTGCGCCCCAGGAGCCGCTTGATACCCGAGACCGTGTCGGCCGGGGCGGTCGTCAACATCTCCTGAGCGGCCCGGCCGACGACCGCGCCCTTGCCTGCCTTGTAGCCCACCACCGCTGGGAGCGAGGGCTGACCGCGCTCGGCCGGGATGACCTCGGGGGGTTGTCCGGCCGCGGCGACGTGCGCGGCGACGATGGACGTCATGCCGAGGTCGATGCCGATGACGGGGTCGGTAGGCCGCAAGCTCTCCGGCTTCTTTGCGGCGGGGGGGGCGGCCATCGTGGCGCGCATATTAAGCCGAGAACCCCCGGCTGTCGACCTTCACAGCAGGACTTGGAGCTTCCCGCTCTTCTTCGCGGCCATCAGCTTGCCTGCCACCTCGCTTTGAAGCTCCTCCAGGGAGCGCCGGCTGCGCTTGATCCACCAGCTGCGCCAGTCCTCCACGATGACCAGGTGCTGCGGCGCTCGGTCGCCGGCCTGCAGCTCCGGCATCAGGAGCCGGTAGAGGATTGCGCCGCTGATCGGGCGGAGATCGCGCTCCCCCGGACGCCCTTGAGGCGGCTCGCTGGCCAGCCAGACCAAGGCCGGCATTACCTCGACCCCGTAGGCGAGCAGCTCCTCCTCCAGGGCCAGCTTCCCCTGGGCGGACATCTGCGGGTCAGCCAAGAGCTCGACCATCTCCTTGGGATCGAGGCTGAGGTTGGCGTTGTCGCCGCCGCGGATCGTAGCGCTTGGGTCGGCCTTCTTGCCCTGGCTCCGGGGCGGCGCCGGTTGCGCCTTGAAGCCGTAGATCCACTGACCGTAGGGCAGCCGCCGGTGCGGGGTCTGGGCGCTCGCCGCGGTGGACACCACGATCGCTGTTGTCACCACCAGCAGGAGCCGCATCCCGGCGAGCCTACGCCTCGAGAATTTGGCCTTCAACGGGCCACCCACGATCCCAGGCCCGCGCGGTGTGGGGATTCCTGCTGATCTGTGCTATCAAGCCCCGTCCGTGGCCAGCTTCTCCGCATGGGCAAGGGCGCCCTTTGAGCGCGTGGGCAACGGCGCGATCGGCTTCTTCAAAGAGGTCGGCGAGCTCTGCTACCTCGCCGGCAGCGCCTTCGTGTGGGCCCTGCGGCCGCCGTACCGCATCGGCCTCTTCTTCCAGCAAGCGGACTTCGTGGGCGTAGGCTCCTTGTTCATCGTGCTCCTGACGGGCCTCTTCACCGGCTTGGTCTTCGCGCTCCAGTCCTCCTTCGCCTTCGCCAAGTTCAACGCGACGTCTCTGGTGGGCGCGACGGTGGTGATCTCGCTGTGCCGCGAGCTCGGCCCGGTGCTCACGGGGCTCATGGTGGCGGGGCGCGCGGGCTCGGCGATCGCTACCGAGCTCGGCACGATGCGGGTCACCGAGCAGATCGACGCGCTCGAGGCCATGGCCGTCTCGCCGGTGCAGTACCTGGTCGTGCCGCGCGTGCTGGCGCTGATCATCACGATGCCGCTCCTGACGATGCTCTTCAATTACCTCGGCTTTTTAGGGGCATTTATCGTCGCGGTGTATCAGAGCGGCATCAACGAAGGCACCTTCATGGGCCGCATCCACCGCCTGGTGGAGCTCAGCGATCTCCTCGGCGGGCTATTCAAAGCCTCCGTCTTCGGCCTGATCATCGGCCTCGTCGCTTGTCAGCGCGGCATGACCGCCAGCGGCGGCAGCAAGGGCGTGGGCATGGCCGCGACCCGCACGGTGGTCACCTGCTCGGTGTCGATCTTGGTGGTCGACTACTTCCTCACCACCGCGCTCCTCGCCTTCGGCGGTCAGTGATGGGGATCGTCGCCAGGCACGAGGGCAAGATCGCCATCCGCGTGGAGGGGCTCCACAAGAGCTTCGGCGACAACCACGTGCTCAAGGGCATCGACCTCGACTTCCCGGTGGGGACCACCACGGTCATCCTGGGCGGCTCGGGCAGCGGCAAGTCGGTCTTGATGAAGCACCTCATCGGCCTGCTCGACCCGGACGAAGGTCGCGTGCTGGTCGAGGGGCAAGACCTGGCCGAGCTCAGCGGCCATGATCTGAGCCTGTTTCGCATGCGCTTTGGCATGGTCTTCCAGTGGGCCGCGCTCTTCGACTCCATGACCGTCGGCGAGAACGTGTCGTTTCCACTGCGTGAGCACCATCGCGACATGGGGGAGGAGGAGATCAAGCGGCGGGTGGCGGCTCGGCTCGATCTGTTCGGCCTGGCCGGGACCGAGGAGAAGTCCCCGGCCGAGCTCTCCGGCGGTATGCGCAAGCGGGTCGGTTTGGCGCGGGCCACGATCATGGAGCCGCGCATCGTGCTCTACGACGAGCCCACGACCGGTCTCGACCCGATAACCACCGAGTCCGTCGACGAAATGATCATCCGCGCCAAAGAGAAGCTAAACGCCACCAGCGTCGTGATCAGCCATGACGTCGGCTCGGCCTTCCACGTCGCCGACTACATCGCGTTTCTCTACGGGGGCGAGATCGTGGCCTATGGGCCCCCGGCCGAGGTGCGTAAATCTTCGCACGAATTCGTCTCGCAGTTCCTGGCAACGTGGTTTGCGCGGACGTGATCTCGGTGTAGCGTCCTCGCTGTCTCGGGGCCCGATTGGCTAAGCGGAATTTCGTAACGCCCCTCAAGGTGGGCATCTTCGTGGTGGCAGCCGGCGCGGCCTTTGGAGCCTATCTCCAGGTCGTGTCCACCACCGGCTTCTCGGCGCGCGACAGCTACAAGGTCCAGGCTTACTTCGACGACGTCCTCGGCCTGGAGAAGAAGTCGCCCGTGCAGATCGCCGGCATCGACGTGGGCGCCATCGAGGCCATCGAGCTCGAGGCCGGGAAGGCCAAGCTCACCCTCCGGATCAAGAGCGAGGTCGAGCTCTACGAGAACGCGCGGCTCGAGAAGGTCTCCATCTCCTTGCTCGGCGACTATAAGCTGGCGATCAACCCCGGCGGTCCGCCCTCTCCGCGCCTGGCCGACGGGGGCTGGATCAAGAACGTGCGCTCGGCCTCGGACACCGAGCAGATCATCGCCGAGGTCCGCAAGATGGCGGAGACGATGTCCAAGCTGGTCTCGGGAACGCCGGAGAATCCTGCGCCGCTCGAGCTGATCGTGCGCGACGTGCAGGGCTCGGCCGTAGCGGCGCGCCAGGTGATCGAGGCGGTCTCTAAGAACATCGGCGAGAACACCGCCAAGCTCGATCGCATCCTGACCAACATCGAGTCTTTTACCCATGATTTGTCGGCGATCTCCGAGGGCAAGGAGAAGGACATCGACGCGATCACCAAGGACGCGCGGGAGATCGCCCGCTCCTTGAGGGTCACCTCTCAGAACCTCGAGCAGATCATCGGCGGCCAGGACAAGGAGGACATCTCCGAGTCGGTGAAGTCGCTCCGGACCACGCTCGACACCATGAACAAGGCCTTGGATCGCATCGCCTCGATCTCCGAGAAGATCGACAAAGGGCAGGGCACCGTGGGCGCGCTGGTCAACGAGCGCGAGCTGCACGACGAGATCACCGACGCCGCCGAGGGCGTGAGCGAGGTGGTGGGCGGGATCGCGCGGCTACAGACCTGGGTGAATCTCCGCAGCGAGTTCCAGTTCCGGGCCGGCGCGACCAAGAACTACCTACAAATCCAGCTCATGCCGAAGGACGATAAGTACTACATCATCGAGCTGGTCGACGATCCGCGCGGCGTGCGGACCACGGTCATCGAGGACGTGGAGACGACCTCACCCGAGAGCGGCCGGGATTTCCAGTACCGCGAGCGCCGCACGACCACCGTCGATGGCCTCAAGTTCTCGCTGCAGATCGCCAAGCGCTTCTACTGGCTGGCCCTGCGCTTCGGGATCATCGAGAACACCGGGGGCGTCGGCGCCAACGCTTACTTCTTCGATGACAAGATCGAGCTGGCGATCGACGCCAACCAGTTCGGCGAGGAGTCCCGGCGCCCCCGCCTCAAGGCCTTGGCCACGGTGGAGCTCTTGCCCCACGTGTACCTGGCCGGCGGCGTCGACGACTTCATCAACCCCGGGACGACCGACTTCTTCGTGGGCGGCGGCGTCCGCTTCAATGATGAAGACCTCAAGTACTTGCTCTTCACCACCGGCGGGCTCCCGAAGGGGAATTGACCCGGATTGGACCTGGTGCTCGCCCCATGCTACGTCCCGGAGGCGTGATCCGCCT
>Ga0154020_10011041_pt1 | contig 10305 bp, 18 predicted proteins | sample Klosneuvirus_201_FD_109709 | JGI IMG/M metagenome (GOLD analysis project Ga0154020, IMG submission 109709) | Active sludge microbial communities from wastewater, Klosterneuburg, Austria - Klosneuvirus_20160825_MG | ecosystem: Engineered > WWTP > Aerobic digester > Activated sludge | place... | reverse complement strand
CGAACTCGTGATAAATGATGTGTGTTATTCGGCATCGTTTCAATTGCAGTCTGGCTGCGCAGAAAGCTCGCCGCACTTATTGCGCACTCGTTGATTTATTGCTCACCGTCGCCCGCCACCCCAGTTCGCGCTCCACGTGATTTGAGCACGGCTGTGGAGTTTGTTTTCTTTTGTTATTTTTGTTTGCGGACTAGCTTGAAGTTACGGAAGTTCCCGTGACATTTGTCGAGGGGTCGTCATTTCGTCGAGTTTCTTGGCCTGTTTTCATTTCCCCCCATTTGCAGTCTCCGCCGCGGCGATCTGCCTGCGCCAGGCCTCACAATATTATTCTTAGCCGATCCTTTTATTATTTAGACCCGCCGAAGCCGCATGGGTCGCCACAGGCGTCTTATCCTCCACCTCGAGCCCACGGTCCGTCCTCTCCACATTTCGCTTCTCACTCGTATTACTCATTGCTCGAGATCGTAGGCGGCGCCTCGTTTGGATCTTCCGCGTCGTCATCATCAACGCGCGTGCCTACCAACGAGCCGATAAAGTGGCTCTACAGCAATCCCGTCGATATAGTCGACGGTCATGTCAAACCTGTTCCTGAGCAGAACAATACTCTTCGTACTCGTTATCGATTCTCATCGTCACTCCGCCCCCATCTTGCTGAATTCGCCCGTCTTCTTAGTTATCCCTGGGTTTTCGAAACTCTCTGGCGTGGAGCCTGAGGACAAGCTTACCTCGGAGCAGATCGAGGCCGGCTACAAGGCCCCTTACTTTGTCAACCATGAGGTCGATTCTCCTGCCCCATTTGATTTTTCTTGTCTTTCTGTTTCATTGTTTTCGTTTTTAGCGCGAATATGCCTCCTTCCGCACCATGGTCCCTGATAACTTGAAGATGTTGGGTCCCCTCATTCTAAGTCGGATTCAAGAGGTCGCCATTGCGCGCAAAACCAAGGCGAAACAGATGAAGGCCAAGCAGGAGAGGCTGAAGGTCTTTTCCCTCTTCCTTTCTGCCTCGACAAAATCTCATTGTCATATTTTCGATGCAGGTCGTGGTGGGAGAATTGTTTCCATCTCTCAACGTAAACTTGATCAACAAGAAAGACGAGTTCTTAAAAGGCCTCGCGGATTCAAAGCTCCGCTTGATGCGCCTCCGCTCCAAAGTTGGCCTTCCCATGGCGTCCGTAGCTTGATTCTGAAGTGCTCTTTGAGCTAAAATATATAACGAAATGAATGATTTTAGGTTCAATCAGTTGTCCACCTTGATGGACGCCTACGTCACTGAGCGAGTTCCTCTGCCTCGAGGCGTCTGGTTCCTCAAGATCGTGTTCCTACAGCGCTTATACAAGCAAGCTGACGGCACTCTCAAAGACCGTCAAAACACTGCCTCAGCGGACTATACGAAGAATGTGATGGACTTGCTCAAGGAAAGGCTCAACGACCTCTTCTCGATGAACCAAGCTAAGAAACCTCCACAGGGCAAAGTCAGCGGCGGTGGCGGCGTCAGCGCGTCGGCCCAAGATGAAAAACTGGTCGCCCTCAATTACATCTGCCGCTTCATCCAATGGACTTTCCACGAGAACCTCATCGATCGCCCTCTCATGTTCACTGCTTTGCTTGGTACTTCTTTAATGTCGATCTGCTTCTTGGACAATTGCTGAATCATCGCTGATAGACCTGGTGAGTGACAAGATGACGCAGGCGGATGCTTATGTGCTTGAATTTCTTGAACTCTTTGCAAAGGAAATCTGCGCGAGTCCTTTGCACCTACAAAAGCTGATTGGCTTGTGTCTCAGCCTCGCCAACAAATTGGTACGACGATTTGGTTTGCATCCATTCGACGGTTTCTGAAAGTGTTGGTACTCACCTTTTTCTGATTTCTCAGAATCAGATGAATTCGACGGAGCCCGCGCAATCCACGAATGCCTTCTTCATGAGGGAATCTTTTAGCGTTCTCTGTCGAGCTTTTGTGCGACATGCTCCCCAAGTCTTTGTGCTCCTCGATGAGGCCGCCTTCGACGTCGCCTGGAAACTTGTTGACCAGGTTCTTCCTATCAAAACAATTTTTGAGCAGACGATTGCGTTCATTTCGCCTTTCTATGAACAGATGCCGCAACAAATCTTAATGGATCGCAATCGCCTTAAGTCGCCCGTGTCGTTGCCCTCGTCAGTTGATCGAGTCGCCATCTTGGCGCAGCTCACTCAGTTCTCATTGGCGAGTCGTCCCGACTTCGATACTCTATGGAAGAGTATTTTCAAGTATGCAGTTTTTGAGCATCACCACACGCATAGTGTACGCTTTTTGGTTCATTGAAGACATTTGTTCATCTTTATCATTTATCTAAAATATCTACTATTCAGACTTCTCTGGCAGAAGTGGTCGGCCTGCTCTGCGAGTGGTCTTGTTGGGACACGGACCACTTGCCGCCTTATCGTCGCTACCTCGTCGCCGCCCTCCTCAAGATTACCAATGCTTATATGAAGTCGCTCCTAAGTAAATTTCCCCATATCTTCACTTTTCATTATCTTCATCTTATCCATTTTCATTATGTAGGAGTCACCGAATCAAACAGGAGGCGCTCTAAGAACTCTCCAGACTGCTACCCGCTTCAGCAAAAACTGATCGCTTTCTTGGATATCTTCCTACCGAAGAACGATCAAGGTAGGACCACGCTTGAGTGCCAGCAACCTCAAACGAATGGTTGGTGAATATTTATGTTAAATTTAGAATATACTAATTTGGCGCGGCTGTTCAGCGAGCTCATCCGTGAGGACATTTTCTCACACGTTCTCTATGGTCGCCAGCTCATTGCTCGCGAGATCCTCAAGCGCCCCGCTCTCGATGAGGTTCTTTTCTCTTTCTCTCTGTTCTCGTTCTTTTTTGGAGGTGATAAACACATATGCTGATAATTAAATGTTGTAGTTCGGAAAGCGCCATCGCAGGTATTACGCGACATTCCCTCTCTTTGGCAAGCTCGAGGAGGAGCGCTCTGATCGCAGCTACTATCTCTACGGTCTCAATTCTGTACTCTCTTCAGCGCGCCTTTATTTCTGTTTGTCTTCTATTGATCATCTCATTCAAATTTAAATCAATTGTAGAGTCCAGACAAAGAAGAATATGAAAAGGGTTTACTCTATGTTCATTCGGTGTTTCCGCCACCGACACCTGGCTCCAACTTCGTTCCCCGAGTCGTTTTGTCGGAGCTCCCCGTGGCGATCAGTTTTGTGGAGCACTGCTGTACGTTGCTCTTATGTTACATTCTGTCTCTATTGTTGTTAGACTGATCTACTTGTGGCTGCTTAGCGTCGGTCTACGTCCAAGAGATGCTCATTGAGTATCTCTTCAATTGGTGTGTCAATGCCATTCGTGGCCTCCAAACCGACCTCGCTTCCATCCGCTCTTTCACTGTTCCTGTCCTTCTCGTGATGGAGGTACGATTTTGATTGCTTCTTGTTTTCTGCCTTGTCTTTTCTCTTCAACGTTGTGCCTAGGTTGCGGAAGACTATCACTCGCTCACCTCCTTGCTACTATGGGTCATTCACAACCGCTCTGTCCCTGAGCTCTTCGTCCTCGACTACATCCAGTTTTTCGAATACGTTTTCTTCTGCAATCGCAAGGTGTTGCCACTGCTCGCTGGACTCCACTCCAAGGTAGCATCACTCTTATCTCCTCTCACCGTGATCGCCAAGGTTGATGGAGATATTGTCTAGATTGACGGCAAGGTTGGATCTCTGTCAGAGATTGTCAAGTCGCGATTGCTTACGGTGGTCGCCAAGTCACTCAAGTCTCTCGATTACTTGCCTGAGCTGCAGAACTGGCAGCAGAAGGTCGTCATCCTCGACACTTCCCTCAAGCAGAAGCTCAAGGAACTTGTACGACCCTCATACTTTCCACCGATTGTTGCGCTTCTCATCTCCTGGTGTTTAGGTGATGTTGAATCCTGCCAAGGTCGAGGTCGTGGAGCCTCCAGAAGCGATGCGCGGGCAGTTTGCCGCCACTTTCGCGCGTTACTTCTCGACGAGTGCAATTCTCTCGAATGAGGTACCTCTTGATTGATCCATTATCATTGCATCCTCCGTTCCTGACGGCGACGAGTCACAGGCCTTTCGAGATCTCGCGTCCAAGTTCAACTTGGGAACGGAGCGCAAGATCATCGCCACGTCAATGCTTGCTCTCCTCGGCGCCATGAAGGACGTGGTGTCTGCTACGGTGGGCCACGATTCCACCGAGCGCCGACCTACTCTTATGAACATGTGGAATCTCTTCGCGATGCTCAAGGAGTCTGTCCCGCTCCTCTATTCCATCTCTGAGGTTCCATTGGCGGTCGTCCGCCAGTTCGTTCTTTCTTCGCTCAACAAAAAGTGCTCCGAGTACGCTTCGTCGATCCCTCTCTCTCCACGATTGACTATTTTCATTTTATTCAATCAATTTCGCAGTTCGGAGATGGCTGGCGTGGTGTGCATCGTGCAACTCATGCTCCTCAAGTCCATCATCGGCGTTGCTGAGTTTTTCTCGCAAGTGCTTCCGTTGCTTTTGAAGGTCGACCTCGCCTCGTCTCCCTTCCCGGAGAACTACATGGTTTGGCTCAAGCTACTATTTGGCGAGAAACCCGACTTCTCTACAAGCGGACTCAGCACATTGGCGGTATGAGCTTCCTATATTTCCAATGTTTTGATATGATCTCTCTGATTGAAAATTTTTAGCACACGAGGCTGAGCATGGCTTCGCTCGACCTCACGATGATCTTTCCACTCATCGACAGTCTCTATCAGTTGAGCAAGAAGCGTCCCGCCTCGCCTAACCTCCAGCAAGCCCTTGGTGCTTTCAATTTGGCCAAGTCCTGGCTCCTCTCTTTCTTTTGCAAGGGTATGATGGCGTTCTATCGGCTCGCCTTATCTTGTTGGGTCTTCATTTTGTTCTGATGTTAGATTGCACGGCATTGTATGAACGTTTCAAGAACTACAAGGATCCTGCTGGTGTGCGCTCGCTCTTCCACCACTTGTTCCTTGGAGAGACGGTCGCCCCAGTCACCAAAGACGACTCTTCTTCCACTGGTACTTTTATCTTTCATTTTGTGAATTTCTCCTCTCAAATGCCGTTTTCCAAGGAGTCCCATTGATGCTAAAAACCATGGTGGAAGTGAATGAGCTCGGCCTCATGCAATCGTGGATGATTCTCCGCCTCTTACTAGACGAGTGGTTCTACAACACGAATGACTTGAAATCGGTGACTAACGTCCCAGTTGCTGTGCAAGCATTTGCCGATGCCTTTGTCTTTTGTGTCACCAAGGCCAAGTCCTCCTTCGCCGTCAAGTCTGCTGACGCAATGGACGTTGACTTGGCCGAGAGCTACGAGAAGGAGAAAGAGAGTGCTGGCTTTGTGAAATCTTTGCCGACCTTCTCCACGAACGACTACCGCTTTGAGGCCCTCGTTCGCTATCTGGCGGGCAATCTCGACTGCCAAGCCGGCATTCTCACTGCCTTGCGAGTTCTATTTGATACTCCCGAGTTCATCAACCGCACACAACCTCTTTGCGAAGTCGTCAAGAGGTGCCGTATTCATTTTCTTTTCGACGGCCTCTCAATTCTCCATGCTCAGCTTTGTTGTTAGGAATGTCGCCTCGACCGTGTCTTCTCTCGGCTCTATTGAGTTGAAAATGAGTGATGCGGATATTGAGGATGCCCTCCTCTTGCTCCTGTCGACAGCTTCTCCTGCTTTAGAATCATCCAAGTCGGGTATCGAGGACGCCTTCAAGCGCCAGCTCGACTCGCTCAAGGAGGCCCTTGCCTCACTGAAGAGCAATGTCTCCGCTCCTAAGTTGCCAAAGCTCATTGCAACCTTGCGATTTATCACCAAGTGCATCAGCTGCCTCGCAAACGACCTGCTCGTCTCCAAGGCGCCTGCTGTGGTCAGCAAGAGGGACGAGATCTCCAAGCTGCTCTTATCAATTCTCCGCATCCCCATCGTCGCCGTCTACGACCTGAGCCTGTTTAACTACATGGTCGAGGTGTTTGGCCTCCTCGTCTCGCCCGACAGCGATCGTTTTACCATGGCGCCACAAAACTATACCAAAGTGGACCGCCCTCAAATCCGCCGTCAACTTGCGGATATTCTGCAGACAGCTGCGCCGAACGAGCCCATGTTAGCGCCCGAGCTTCGATTGCGCATCGAGCAGCTCATGCCGCCGATCGCTCTCAAGATTACTCAGCAGAAACTTCCTGACCCTGCCAATGCCACGTTTGACAACATTGACCCTTGGATCTTGCTGGAGGAGTCCGAATCCCCGATTCTCTTCAACAAGATTGAGAAGGATGAGAAGGAGATCCCAAAGCGTTTGTCAAGCTTCATTAACACATTCGAACCCGTCAAGGTGCCGCAGCCAAAGGCGGCCGGTCTCAGCCCCAACTCGCAAGCCTTCAACGCGCCGACTCCCAAACCGATGAAGCTTGAGACGCCCAACAACCCTCTGACCCCGAGCTTGCTCACCCCAGGCGGGGGATTCGACCTGAGCCGCGGCCTTGAGATCCAGAATCCTTCTCCCTACCTCAGCCCTCCGACGAAGCCTCGTGGCGAGATGGACATCGAAACTGCCACGCCCATGCGCACTCCTTTGAGTGTCCCGCTTTATTCGCGCAATCCCACTCCCATCAAAGGAGCGCCGACTCGCAGCGTCTCCGGAGCGGGTCAGATGCACCCAAGTACCGCTGTCTATCGCCCCTCGCAACCTACCTCATCCCTCTCCACATATCCACCTCCACCTCGTCCTCCTGCGACGGCTACGGTGGGTCAGCTCAAGAGGCCTCCCTCTAACGAGGCCTTGGCGCACCAGAGCCCCGCCAAGAAGCCGCGCACTGAGTATCAGTGAAGACCCTCTTTCGTGCTAGTTGCAAGTGTTCCACCTATTGAACATCGTACATACATACAATAATATATTGTGGCCAATCAAACATGCCTCGCACCTCTTTTTGACATTCTCCGTGCTGTTGATCGATTCACATCTTGATAAGCTGATGGTGGCGGTGAGTGTTGATTGGAGTAATTGCACACCGTTGTGTCTTTCCCACAAAGAAGTCTTCTTCAAATTCCATTTATTTAATCTACTTTCTAATGCAAGAATGGAAACTAATCACAAACAAATCGGTGTTTGTCTATAACTTAGAGATTCAACAAGTCCATGTCGCCGAATCCTCTTTCGAATAATCCGGAAGTTAAATATTATTCAGTCTTGACATCCTCAAGATGGACGTAAGGCACAATCGGAACGCCCGCGACACGGTAGAAGCGAACCGTCATATGCGACTCGTGAACATCAATATCGTCATCAACTTGCTTCGGCGATAGCTCTAAGGAAAGGGCAAGATTGGAAAGGACAACAATGAAAACCAATGAAGACGACGGTACTTTTCCGATCTTCCAAGAATTGTCTCCGATGGGTTTCAAAGGCAACAAACACACAGAAAGCATGCACCGCGACACCGGAGAAGATATGGAAGATGGCGTGGGGATATATCCAACCAATGCGGCTGAGGAGAATCATGAGCGTAAGGAGCGCCAAGAAGTGAGAAGGAATCGACTCCGTACTCGCAATAGAAATGTTCAGGGAGCCAGAGGAAAAAGAATATGCCGGGGTAGACAAAGACCGAGGTCAATGCCAAGTATTTGGAGATCTTGGGGACACCCGCTTCGTTGATGAGCATCAGTGCGCGAGAGAGCAAAGCGGCGCAGCAGATGAAGTATGAAATGATAAAGAAGAAGAAAAGCTTCTCGAAGTAGAGGTAAAGAATGGTAAAAACGACGGCATAAGAGACCAGCGCTGGAATCGCCCATGGATATTTGCTAAAACAAAACAATTAGGCCTAAGTAAGGGCACCAAAGCAGAGAAGTACTGTCGACAAGTACCTCCGGCCAGACGGCGAGTAGAGTTCGAGAACACTGTAGGCGAACACCAATGTGGCATAAATCATCGGCAATTCGTCCATCATTTGACCAACTCGCAACAAAGTCTTCAAGAAGGTCAATCAAGACGAACAACACCGAAGCAACAGAACAGACGAGCAAGTGTACCCCATGGAAAGCCGCAGATCCGAATCCAACGAAGGCAATCGCGGAGCTCATCAGTATAAATCTCCTGTGATAGCCATATTTCACTGCCTTGTAGACGCCAAAGATGCCATAGGCCAGAATCACTATAAGATGAAAGTGCGGTGTTAAGAATGCAATGTCGATGACGAAGGTCGACGTCCTCGAAAGGTCGAGGGTCAGCGCGAACGACAGAGGAGATGGTGTTCTCAAAAAAAAAAAACGGAATCCAATAGAAAATCAATAATTATCACAATAATTAATTTGGTGAACAGAGAAGCGCTCGTTCTCAGGAGAAAGGATTTGGGGATTAGGACGGACCTGGTGAACAGACAACGTCCCGCACGAGCCTCAGCGATCGAGCGAAAAATAAATTATCAAAGAGAAACAATTTAATAAGCGCACCGAACGACGTCAGAAAGTTCCACCACTCGGCAACGTAATAGGAGACGACGTAATTGGACTCGCAGAAGTCATTCGAGCTCGTCCGCGAGCCCCAATAGCCAGCGCGTTCTGACCCAGTGTTCGTCATGAGGACGAGTGCGCAATGTAGCAATGATTACTATCATGCACTATCGACGGTGGATAAGACGATCCTCTATTCTCGTTCAAACAAAGTGCGGCGGGATGCTCGCATCCGTGCTGGCAGGAGGCAATCGGCGGACACCGATTCCGAACCGCACCACGTCACTGACGACACTCAGTCGGGCGACACTTTCTTTTTTTATTGTTAAGGTGTGCATGTCGTCAGCTGTTGACTCTATTGACGAGAGCGGTACTCCTCGCTGTTCTTGTCATGACATTTTCTATGGGAGCGACCGAAAATGTAGGAGCGCGCCTTCTTTTGCAGCTGGCCCTCCCTCTGCTGTGGCCATATTCGTAATAATATCCTTGGTTTATAACATTAGCCTCGGTGAAGACGGAGCAGCCCAATGCTGCTGGCATGGAGGCCAAGAAGGAGGAGACGTCATCGGCGCCTTCTAGCCCCGCCGTCGAGCCCAAGGTCGAGAAGGCCGACAAGCCTTTGATCGGCATCGACTTCGGCACCAAGAAGGTCCTGATTCCCTTTATTTGATATCATATTTTCGCTGATTTTATGGAAAGAGCCGCGTTCGTGCCCCATCGTTGGACTTCCTTCACTTGTTTCCACGTCCTTATTATTGCTCATGCAGATTGTCGTTGGCGTCAGCAAGTCGGCAGGTAAGTACCCTGCCATTGTGCGCAACGAGCTCAGCGAGTGGCAGACCGCTAACCTGGTCGCCTTCAACGGCGAGGAGCGCCTCATTGGCGAGAACGCCCTTGGCCGCGTTCGTCTCCTCATTTCATCGTTTGGTGGTAAGTTAGTGTCATATCATCTCGTAGGCCTTGGTGGCTCCTCAAGCAGCCATCTCCGAGATCTCGCGTGTGCTTGGTCGCGACTTTGAGGCCTCCAAGACTTTGACTCTCCCTTATGAACTTGAGCTTTCGCCTGGTGGTGGCACGGCCATCAAGGTTCGATATGAACTTTGCTGATTTTGCTGCGCGTCACATTGTCCTGACGATTGTGTTAGGTTCCCTATGGCTCAGGCAAGGTCTCCTTCTGTCCAGAGCAGATTGCCGCGATGATCCTCCGTCGGTTGCAAGACTACTTGGATGTCTCGATTGAGGCGAAGGGCCTCAACTTGCGCGATTGTTTCCTCTCTGTCCTCCATCTCTTTTCTCCTCTTTTTTCTAAGAGTACAATTCCTCATCTTACTCGTTTGTACAGGTTCCCGGAGTGTACAATACCAAACAACGTCAAGCTTTTATTGACTCGGCTCTGATCGCAGGCTTCAATGTCATCGGTGTTGTCGCTGACCACACTGCGTCGGTTACTGACTACGCTCTTAAGGTCTGTTTTCCGATGCTGCTTTTCTCACCACCTTACAATGAAGATTTCCTTCATCTTGGTTGTATTTATAGCACCCCTTGTCTGAGGGCGAGGCGGCCAAGCACGTTGTCATCGTTGACGTCGGTGCCAGCACCACCTCCATCTCATTGGCGTGTTATGAGCCCAAGAAGGCCAAGGTAATTTTATTCATCTCATCCTCTCTCTGTCTCGACTTGATTTCATTTCATCTGATTTAGGTTGAAGCTGCCCTTCATGAGGAGTTTGGTGGCATGGACTTTGATGCTGCCCTCTTCGAGCACTGCGCTAAGCTTTGTCGTGACACTCACAAAGTCGACATTGCCCCATTGACTTCTTCTGGTATGTATCT
>Ga0154020_10011040_pt1 | contig 10307 bp, 7 predicted proteins | sample Klosneuvirus_201_FD_109709 | JGI IMG/M metagenome (GOLD analysis project Ga0154020, IMG submission 109709) | Active sludge microbial communities from wastewater, Klosterneuburg, Austria - Klosneuvirus_20160825_MG | ecosystem: Engineered > WWTP > Aerobic digester > Activated sludge | place... | reverse complement strand
ATTATTCTTTTCATTAAATATTATTATACATTATTCATTTAAACATTATCCATTCTTAGAGGCTCATCATTTCCTTAAACTTAACGGCCTGCCTTCTGCTGACTTCAATTTTTTCGCCACCTTTCAAATCAAGCAGCAATCCGCCGTTAAAATAAGGTTCAACTTTATCTATCATACGAAGGTTTACAATATGTTTTCGGTTTGCCCTGAAAAATACATGGTCATCTAGCCTTTCTTCCAGTGCATTCAGTGATTTTAAAATGAGTGGTTTGTTGGTGGAGAAAAATACTTTTGCATAATTGCCCACACTTTCAAATAACCTTACATCAGATAATTTTACAAACCAGCATCTTTCCCCGTCTTTTACAAAAACCTGGTCGTTCTCACCAAGCATACCTCTGTGTACAGATGCCAGTGTTGCAGCCATTTCTTTTTGTTCTGCCTGTTGTAATTTATGCAATGCATCGGCCAGTCGTTTTTGGCTCTACAGGTTTCATCAGGTAATCAAGTGCATTTACTTCAAATGCCTTTAATGCGAATTCATCATAAGCAGTAATAAATATTACATGCGGCGCTCTGTCCAGTTCAAGTAACATGTCGAATCCTGTTTTGCCGGGCATCTGAATATCCAGGAAAATAAGGTCAGGCGAAAGGCTTTCTATTTTTTCTATGCCTTCGTCGGCATTGGTTGCTTCACCGATAACTTCTATTTCAGGAAAATCCTGCAATAGTTTTTTTAATTCATTTCTTGCCAGTCTTTCATCGTCAATGATCAGTGCTTTGTGCATAACTGAATTATTTATTTTGATTTATAATATGTTTGCTACAGGCATAGTGATCTTTGATTCAACCATGCCTTCTTCAATTTCATGAATTTTAAAATGTGCTTTTCCATGGTATAATAGAAACAGCCTGTCTTGTGTGCTTTTTATTCCAAACCCATCTTCCTTCAAACTTTTATAGCCATTTAACTTACCAGTATTTTGCACTACAAGCTCATGATGATTCTGTTTAAAATCAGATATAATGCGGATCAACCCTCCGTCTATCCTTTTGCTTATTCCGTGTTTGATAGCATTTTCTACCAGGGTTTGCAGCATCATGGGTGGAATGGGCTGGTTCAAGGTATCTTCATCAATATCCAGTTCTATTTGCAATCTTTCTTCAAAACGCATGTGTTCAAGTGCCAGGTAATCTTTTACAATATTAAGTTCCTGTTGCAAGGGAACTGTTTCCATATTTTCTGCCTGCATGCTGCTACGCAGGATATTGCTTAATTCTGTAATGGCAGTTCTTGCCCTTTCCGGATTTTCATCAACAAGGGCACGGATACTGTTCAATGCATTAAAAATAAAATGTGGATTGATATGCGATTTGATCGTTTGCAACTCCAGAGATTTCACCATTGCTTCCAGCCTGAATGTATCCAGTTGTTGTTTACGGTTTCTTTCAACATAATGATAAATATAGTAGATCATGTTCCAGAATAAGATGATCCACATGGCGTTGAAACTGCTCAGGAACAACCTTTCCCATTGAGCGAATTTTTGCAGCCTTTCGGGATTGTATCCAATCAGGTGGTCAACAGTTTCAGATACAGCGCCAAATAATATAGAAAAAATGATGGTAAGCACAACAAGGTAAAAGATCTGGTTTTTCACAGGTTTTTCCAATACTTTAAGAAAGTGAATGGTATAACGCATGGTGTGCGTTACGAGAATACCTAATACACAGGTTAGAACCAGGCTGCTTAAATAGAGATGATCTGGTTTTCCAAAAGTTGATACAAAAAATAAACTGATAGCAATATTTATCGACCAGCCGATGATCTGGCACCACCAATATCTGGATATTTTCTTTAACATGAGTATAAAGTTAGGATGCTAAAAATTGTTATTTTTCCCTGTTTTGATTAATGGTGAAATGCTGTTGTAAAAGGCGAAAACCGATAAGAATATCATGTTTAATTGTAAGGAATTTATGTGATTCGATTTTAACGGGTTCATATATTTAAGAAAATACTTATAACTGAATATTGTAAATACTGTTTTAAATGATTAATGTTTAGTTTTACAAAGTAGTAAAAAGAACTGAATGGGTAACCCAAATTTAAACACAAATAAGGAACTGATGCAACCGGCCGATGCAGTATTTGAAAACAGCATCCGGCCATCATTGATTGATGAATTCAGTGGCCAGCCACAATTGATTGAAAATATCAGCATTTTTATCAAGGCTTCCAAAATGAGGGGAGAAGCGCTTGATCATATTTTATTTCACGGACCTCCGGGATTAGGGAAAACTACTTTGTCAAGGATCGTTGCCAATGAGATGGGTGTTAAAATCAAGGAAACTTCGGGGCCTGTAATTGAAAAACCGGGTGACCTTGCCGGGCTGCTCACAAACCTGGAGCCCAATGATGTTTTATTCATTGATGAAATTCACCGGTTAAGTACGGTGGTGGAAGAATACCTGTACGCAGCCATGGAAGATTACCGCATCGATATTATGATTGACAGCGGACCCAATGCCAGGAGCGTACAGTTGTCATTGAATCCGTTTACTTTAATTGGTGCTACAACCCGCAGTGGTTTGCTTACAGCGCCTTTATTATCAAGGTTTGGAATTAAAGCAAGGCTGGAATATTATGATGCAGAAACCCTGAAAAATATTTTATTACGCAGTGCAAAGATCCTCCATACAAAGATCACCAGTGATGCAGCTGCTGAAATTTCAAGAAGGAGCCGCGGTACACCCCGTATAGCAAATGGTTTATTAAGAAGGGTGAGGGATTTTGCACAGGTTATAGGCAATGGCGTGATTGATATGAATATAACCGAACACTCCTTAAAGGCATTGAATGTAGATCAGCATGGCCTGGATGAAATGGATAACCGCATCCTTTCTGCAATCATTGATAAATTTAAAGGCGGACCGGTTGGGATAACCACCATTGCAACTGCAGTAGGCGAAGAAGCCGGAACACTGGAAGAAGTGTATGAACCATTCCTAATAAAAGAAGGTTTTCTGCAAAGGACCTCCAGGGGAAGGGAAGCAACTGCCAAAGCGTATGAACATTTAGGAAGAAAGCAGGGGAGCAGGGGACAGGCGGGGAGTCTTTTTGTGGAATGAAGAAAAGCTATTAGTTATTAGCTGTTAGTACGGTTTTTTGAAAAGAAAGTCCATGTAACATAGGTCCGGTCACTGGATTTTTATTTTTTGTCAAATAAAAAAGTGGCGATAAAAATCTTTACCACCACTTTTAATTATTTATAGCTAAAAACTAACAGCTATCTATTGTTACTCCTGCTCCACCAGCCTGAATCCGTTTCCATGGATATTCACGATCTCCAGTTTGCTGTCTTCTTTCAGGTATTTACGCAATTTGGCGATGTAAACGTCCATACTACGACCGTTGAAGTAAGTATCACTTCCCCAGATCCTTTTTAATGCAGCTTCCCTTGGCAAAAGGTCATTTTTATATTCCGCGAGCATTTTCAGCAATTCATTCTCTTTTGGTGAAAGCGTTTGTACCTTACCGTTAACACTTAATTCACGTAAACGTGGATTAAAGTGGTACATACCAAGATCAAATTCGGCATTCACTTCTTCGCGGTGCATTTCTTCATTGCGCTTCAGGATGGCTTTGATCTTATGCAACAATACTTCACTGTCGAATGGTTTTGTTATGTAATCATCAGCCCCGAGTTTATAACCCTGGATGATATCATCTTTCATGGTCTTTGCGCTTAAGAAAAACAATGGCACATCGGGATTGATATCCCTTATTTCTTCCGCAACGGTAAATCCGTCCATATTGGGCATCATTACATCCAGCAGGCATATATCAAACTTTTCGCGTTGAAAGGCCGCCAAACCCAAACGTCCATCCCTTTCAAGGGTAACATCGTAATCGTTCAGTTCCAGGTAATTCTTTAATACCATACCGAGGTTGGTATCATCTTCGCAAAGTAAAATTTTAGGTTTAGCTTCCATGTCTTATTAGTTTAATTACAAATAAAATTAATTCATTTATTATAAAGCCAATATAGTGCCTATTTTTTTGTTAAATAAAAATCAGGCTTTTTGGCAGGTTTATAGTCTTTTCCGGTAATATTTTTTATCTGTAAGGGTTTTAAGAAAGGCAACGAGGTCTTTTTTTTCTCTTTGTGTTAACCCAAGTGGTTTTAGCAGAGCCTTATCTGTATTGATAGAATTGGATACAAATTTTGATGGTTCATTGTAATACTCAATCACATCTTCCAGTGTGGCAAACATGCCATTATGCATATAAGGAGCTGTAACGGCAACATTCCTCAGCCCGGGTGTTTTAAATTTTCCCAGGTCATGGATGTCTTTTGTGATCAGGATGCGGCCGCTGTCGTTCAGGTCTTCGCCATTAAACAATCCAATATTCTTGTAATCATCATCTGTAAAGTCTTCCATAAAATGGCAGTCGAAACATTTTGTTCTGCTGCCAATGAACAATTGCCTGCCTCTTTCTTCAGAAGCATTAAGGTTTTTGATGTTATTGCTCCAGTCGTCAAACTTGCTATCCACCGTTTCAAGTGTTTTTTCAAATGCAGCAAATGCAGCGGACAGGTTTTTCTCATTTACCGGTTGATAGAAGATCTTTTTAAACAATTGGCTGTATGTGGCATTGCTGTTTAACCGGTTAACTGCCTCTGCAATGGGCAATCCCATTTCATCGGGGTTTTTAATGGGCATCAACGCCTGCTCTTCAAGTGATGACGCCCTGCCATCCCAGAAATAATAAGGACGGTTTTTCATGTTTAAAACGGATGGCGTATTTCTTTTGGTTGGAATGCCGCCGATTCCTGTGCTGAAAGCAATGGTATCTGCAAAAGCAAAAGCAGGAATATGGCAACTGGCACAACTAACTGATGAATCTTTGGATAATATTTTTTCTGAGAATAATTTTTTCCCCAGCGCTTCCTTTGTATTTATTTCAGTTGACTGATCGTCAAATCCGGCGCTTACCAGTAGTAAGAAAGCACATAGTGAAAAAATAAATACAGGCACTTTTTTCATAGCTTCAAAATTACAAATGAAATATTTGGCGGTTATACATTTTATGATATTTAGGGAAAATTAAATGAAAATCTTTCATTAATCAGCTAAATTAAAAATGCCGGGAAGCCGGGAAGACGTTTAGTGAAAAAAACGCCTCCCCGCCCTCCCGGCAAAAATTTCTTCTCTTCTATTTAAAATCAGCTTCTGTTACACCTTCATTGATCTTAATATCTGAATATAACATTGTAAATTCCTGCCCGCCACTGTTCCTGGTAATTTCTGTTGGTAACAGGATATTTCCTGCCTTTTTATAATTCTTATACTCAACAGTTAACGGTACATCTGCATCTCCCTGCCTGGAAGTGGTTTCTTCTTTTAATAATAAACCGGTTTTAGCTGAATATTCCTGTATAGATATACGGCCGCTTGGCATAACTATTTTTAAACGGTAAGTAGTTTCTTCACTTATTTTTCCACTGCCTAAATATTCTGTTTTATAATCGGGGCTTATATAAAAAAATTGCGGAACAGGACCTTTATCATCCTGTGCTTCTTTTATTTCACCTTCAGTAAGATCAGCTTTTTGGGGCCCTTGTTGCTGGTAACCTTTTAAACCATCAAATGAAAATTTCATAACCGTTATTTCACCCATTTTAATTTCTGTAAAATGTTTGTTGGGGCTCATTAATTTATCAACACCGGTAAAAGACCTGCCCATCATTTCCAGGCTGATGGCTGAAGAGACACTGCTAACTTTTTTAACTTCCTCTTTTCCACCTATGGCTTTTAAATAATCTTCTATTACCTGGTAAGCAGAAACCTTATCGGTTGTTTTAGATGATTCTGCTGTTTTAATGTCTGTTGGTTTTTCAGTTACCGGATCAGCATACCGGTCATATTTTTTAATTGGATAACCTAACCTGGTAAGGTTTGGAATTAATTTTGAAGCATTACCAACGATCACGATCCTCGCATTGCTTTCATTTAAATAATTTTTAGAAACCCTCTGAATATCTTGCCTGCTTACATTGTTTATTTTTTGAAGATAGGTTCTGTAAAAATCTTTGGGTAAATTATTGATAAGAATGTTGGATGCATAAGCTGCAGTGATGGATGGGTTTTCCATTCTAAGTGCAAAAATACCATTGTAAACAGCTTTGGCATTTTTTAATTCTTCATCTGTGAACCTGCCATCTCTCATATTCAGTATTTCTTTGATCACTTCTGCCACAGCACTGTCTGCTTTTTCCGTTCTCACTGCTGTTGATACCTGGAATAAATTCTGGAAACGGCCGCTACCCATAAAGGAGGATGCATCATACGTGAAACCATGTTTCTCTCTTACATTCATATAAAGCTTGCTTTCTGCGCCGCCGCCTAATATATGATTTGCCAATAGCAGCGCATGGTAATCGGCCCCGTTCATGGGGTTACTAACCAGGTTGCCTATGCGCACTTCAGCCTGCACGGCAGCAGGTACATCAACAAAGTCAATTTCAGATTTTGCCGGATTTTGTGCATCTGCAATAACAGGTAAAGCTAATTTTACACCGGTCCATTTGGCAAATGCTTTTTCGGCAAGCATTTTAGCTGCAGCAGGAGAGATGTCGCCAACAAAAGTGAGGTAAGAACGTGAAGGCGTGATGTAATTCCGGTATGCCTCTTTTATATCATCCAATGTAATGTTTTTCACACTTTCCTCAGTTGTAAATTCTCCCTGGGCAGTTGTTTTACCATAACTTAATGCAGTGTTAACCCTGTCGGCAATTGCCCTGGCGCTTTTTTCACTTGTTTTTAATCCGGTAATGGTTTGCGACTGCAGTTTTTTAAAAGATGCTTCCGGGAAGGAAGGATTTTTCAGTGCATCAGCCATTAACATGAAAGCATTTTCAAAATACCTTGTTAATGCAACGGCAGAACCGCCGGCTGAATTGAGGTTTACTTCAGCTCCAATGATATCAACAGATTCATCAAATTTATTTTTGGGCATATTGGTAGTTCCTTCTTCCAGCATCTGGCCCATGAGGCTCATCACGCCCGCTTTGTTACCTTCTTTAACCGGGCCCATGTCGATATTTAGTATGGCTCTTACTTTCGGGATCTTGTGGTTTTCAACAACCAGCACGGTCATGCCATTGGGCATATTGAAAATTACCGGGTCTTTGAGTGTGATCACCGGTGCAGGTCCGGCAGATGGTCTTTTTGTCCGGTCAATTTTTACCTGTGCAAAGGTTTGTTGAAAAGATATGAATGCCATTGCAAGGATCAGTATTTTTTTCATCTTATATTTTTTATTCAATGAATTAATCAGGATGTGGTAATATTTTCAGGTTATTTTTTAGGCAGGTAATACAATAGTACCCGTTGGTTGGGGTTGAGGTATTTTTTAGCAACCAGTTGAATATCCTGCCGTGTGATCTTCCTGATCTTATCCAGTTCTACATTGATATTATTGATGTTCTTATAAAAAGTATAACCGGTTGCCAGGTTTTCAGCAACTTTTATCATCCGGTTATTGTTTTCCAGGTAATCATTTTCAAACTGGTTTTGCAGTTTGGTAAATTCAGCTTCACTGATCAGTTCGGTTTGAAGTTTTACTATCTCTTCATCAATGTCTTTAAGTAATGTGTCAATATCTGTATTATTATTTGGAATAGCATATAAAATGTAGGCACCATAATCTTCCATACTGTTATTAAAGGAACCTACCTGCAATGAATTCTTTTTTTCATCAACCATTTTTTTATACAGGCGGCTGCTTTTGCCGGTGCTTAATACAGATGAAACCATTTCTATTGCTGTGTTATCATCGCTTGTGATTCCCGGTATCCGGTACCCGGCCATAATGGCTGGTATCTGTATATTGCTGTCGTAGGTTGTATCTATCAGTTCTTTAGTGATCGGTTCTTCCACATAAGCAGATTTAACGATGGGAGCACCGGGAGGTATATCAGCAAAATAGTTTTCAACCAGTGATTTGGTTTTTGTAATATCAATGTCACCGGCTATGACCAATACGGCATTGGCAGGAGTATAAAATTTTTTAAAGAAATCCTGGAATTCAGCCAGGCTTGCCGCATCCAGGTCGGCCATGCTTCCGATCGGTATCCAGCGGTAAGGATGTTTGGTAAACAGTCTTTTCCTGATCTCTCCTAAAAAGTTTCCATAAGGCTGGTTATCGTACCGGAGCCTTTTTTCTTCTTTAACAACTTCATTCTGTGTTTTAACGCCAATTTCATTAATTACAGGATGCAACATTCTTTCGCTTTCCAGCCAAAGGCCGGTTTCCAGTTGGTTAGACGGGAATATTTCATAATAGAATGTTCTGTCAACAGATGTGTTTGCATTGTTTTGTCCACCGTTAGCACTTACAATATTCTGGAATTCGCCTTTTTTGATATTGGCAGAACCCTCAAACAACAGGTGTTCAAAAAAATGGGCAAAACCGGTGCGGTTGGGTTGTTCATCTTTGCTGCCCACATGGTACATCACCGAAACAGCAACAACAGGAGCCGATTTATCCTGGTGAAGAATTACCTGTAAGCCGTTCTTTAATTTGAAATCTGTATAAGCAATCTTTTGGGCTGAAGCTGTAACGGCCGTCAGCATCAATAGTAAATAACTACATCCTTTTTTCATATGTTAAATTTGAGTATGCAAAAATAGGTCTGAAATGATGTTCCTGAATAATTTTGCATGTTAAATGATAAGCGGTTGAAATTTACCGCAGATTGATTTTATTAATGGTATGTGGTATGTTTTTTACTTTATCTTATATATCGGGTTTGAATAAGTTTGTAAAACTTATAACTTTGAGTGCCCGGTAATATATTAGAGCCGGATATTCGATTTGATTCCTGCAAATATGATCAGCACTATAATATTTCAAAAAAAATAATAATGGCAAATAAAGAAGCATTTATCCAGGCAATTAAATCAGGCTATAGTTTTAAAGGTGAATCTGTGCAGATAGGCGCTGCCATGCTGGATGGAGAAGTGATTGCAGATGCCCCTGTTTCACTTCCGCTTAAAACAATGAACAGGCACGGGTTGATTGCGGGTGCAACCGGAACGGGAAAAACCAAAACGCTTCAGGTGATCAGTGAATTCCTCAGCGATGCCAGTGTTCCGGTATTACTCATGGATATCAAAGGTGACTTAAGTGGTATTGCTGCAGCCGGAAGCATGAATGAAAAAGTAACAGACAGGTACCGAAAATTGAATATTGAATATAAGCCAGCTGCATATCCTACAGAACTGTTGAGTTTAACAGGTAAAAACGGAGTACCATTACGGGCTACCGTTAGTGAATTCGGCCCGGTGCTGCTGAGTAAGATACTGGGGTTGAATGATACACAGGGTGGTGTTGTGGCACTCATTTTTAAATACTGCGACGACAACCAGATGCCTTTGCTTGACCTGAAGGATTTTATTAAAATATTGCAATTCATCGGTGATGAAGGCAAAGCAGAGATCGAGAAATTATATGGAAAGATTTCTACTACATCCACAGGCACCATCTTGCGCAAAGTGATTGAATTACAACAACAGGGTGCAGATATTTTTTTTGGAGAAAAAAGTTTTGAAGTTGAAGACCTGATGCGTATAAGCGATGATGGCAGGGGAATGATCAGCGTACTCCGGGTTGCCGATTTACAGGATAAACCCAAATTGTTTTCAACTTTTATGTTACAGATGCTGGCAGAACTGTATGCCAGCAGCCCGGAAGAAGGTGACCTTGATAAACCCAAGCTGGTCATGTTCATTGACGAAGCTCATCTTATTTTCCAGGAAGCCAGTTCAGAACTGGTACAGCAAATAGAAACAATCATCAAACTGATCAGGTCAAAAGGAATCGGGATATTCTTTTGTACACAAAACCCTATGGATGTACCGGCATCAGTATTGGGGCAACTGGGCTTGAAAGTGCAACATGCTTTGCGTGCATTTACGGCTGCTGACAGGAAAGTGATCAAACAAACTGCTGAAAATTACCCGGAGACAGATTTTTATAAAACAGAAGACCTTATTACACAACTAGGAATTGGTGAGGCACTGGTAACCATGCTGAATGAAAAAGGCATTCCCACGCCACTTGCTCATGTTATGTTATGTTCACCAAGAAGCAGGATGGATGTTTTAACGGATGAAGAAGTGAAAGAGATAAATGCAAAATCAAAACTGGTTGCCAGGTACAGCCAGGTAATAGACAGCCACAGTGCTTACGAGATTTTAACAGCCAAGCTGCAGGAAGCAGCAGAGAAATCTGAAGT
>Ga0154020_10011039_pt1 | contig 10307 bp, 8 predicted proteins | sample Klosneuvirus_201_FD_109709 | JGI IMG/M metagenome (GOLD analysis project Ga0154020, IMG submission 109709) | Active sludge microbial communities from wastewater, Klosterneuburg, Austria - Klosneuvirus_20160825_MG | ecosystem: Engineered > WWTP > Aerobic digester > Activated sludge | place... | reverse complement strand
TCATGGCCAGCGCCGGCCGCTTCGCGGCGCCCGTCACGCTGGCCGCGTCGGGCGCCGTGGATGCGGTGGCCGTGGGCGACGTCAACGGTGATGGCCGTGCGGACGTGGTGTTCACCACCAACGCCTTCAACGCGCCGCAGGATTTCAAGCTCATGCTGCGCCTGCAGCAGCCCGACGGCAGCCTGGCGCCGGCGCAGTGGCTGGACACACGCGCCGACTACGGCTGCCCGGCACGCAGCGTGGTCATCGGTGATCTCGACGCCGACGGCCGCAACGACGTGTTGCTGGGCGCCGACGGTTGCGGCATCCAGGTCTTCCGCCAGGGCAGCGACGGCGTGCTGCGCGCCGCCGAGTTCATCGACAGCCTGGTTTCGGGCCGCCTGCGCCTGGCCGACTTCAACGCCGACGGCCGGCTCGACCTGGCCAGCAGCGGTTTCTTCGGCTCGTCGCTGCGGGTCTGGCTGCAGGCCGGCGACGGCACGCTGGTGCCGCATGCCGGGCCGCCGCTCGACTACGCCGGCGGCGGCGAACTCGACGTCGGCGACGTCAACGGCGACGGCCGCCCCGACCTGGTGGCCACCGCCGCCTGCGGCGTCGGCATCGTGCTGCAGAACGCCGACGGCAGCTTCGCGCCGGCCGTCTGCCGTGCCGCCGTGCCGGCCGACCACGTGCGCGGCGTGGCCGTGGGCGACGTCAGCGGCGACGGCCGCGACGACATCGTCTTCACCTACGGCGGCAACAGCGCCGGCAAGCTGGGCGTGATATTGCAGCAGGCCGACGGCAGCCTGGGCGCGCTGGCGACGCTGGACAACTACGACATCCCGACGCAGGTGGAAATCGCCGACCTCAACGCCGACGGCCGCCGCGACGTGGTGGTGGCGCACAACGGCTGGTTGGCGATCACCGTGCACCTGCAGCAGCCGGATGGCAGCCTGGGCGCCGCGATCCGCTACCCCGGGCCCTACGGCAGCTTCAACCCCGGTGCGATGGCGGTGGGCGACGTCACCGGCGACGGCCGCGTCGACGTCGTGGTCACCGAGGCGCTGATGGTGCAGCGGGCGGTCGACACCATGGCGCAGGCCGTGCCGGCGCCGCGCCGCGGCCTGGCGGCGACGCTGCGCCGTGCCGTGGAGGACTTGAGGGCGCGCTGAACCGGCGCGCGGCCGAGCAGGCAGAATGCGCCGCCGCCCGTCGATCTGCGGTGGCATCACGGTGCCATCCGCCGCGACGTCGAGGCTTTGACCAGCCCCGAGCAGGAAATTCGCTGAACGCTTAGGCTTGCTGCCCCGCCGCGGGCCTCAGGCCTGCTCGGCGGCCCCGCGACCCCGCCCGAGAGATTCCGCATGACCCCGGCCCAACGACTGCAAGGCCTGTCCACCGAGCGCCTGCTCGGCATCCGCCGTGGCGTCGAGAAGGAAAGCCTGCGCGCCCGGCCCGACGGCGCGCTGGCGCTGACGCCGCACCCGGCCGCGCTGGGTTCGCCGCTGACGCACCCGCACATCACCACCGACTACAGCGAAAGCCAGCTCGAGCTGATCACCGGCGTGCACGGCGGCGTCCAGAGCTGCCTGGACGAGCTGACGCACATCCACCAGTTCGTGCACCGCACGCTGGCGCAGGCCGGCGACGAACGCCTGTGGGTGGGCAGCATGCCCTGCGGCCTGCCCACCGACGAGACCATCCCGCTGGGCCGCTACGGCAGCAGCAACATCGGCCGCGCCAAGAGCGTCTACCGCATGGGCCTGGGCCACCGCTACGGGCGGCGCATGCAGACCATCAGCGGCATCCACTACAACTGGTCGATGCCGGGCCTGTCCAACGAGGAACACTTCGCGCTCATCCGCAACTTCCGCCGCCATGCCTTCCTGCTGCTGACGCTGTTCGGCGCCAGCCCGGCGGTGTGCCCGAGCTTCGTCGCCGGGCGCGACCACGGCCTGCAGCGCCTGAGCGAACACACGCTCTACCACCCCTACGCCACCAGCCTGCGCATGGGCCGGCTGGGTTACCAGAGCGAGGCCCAGGCGCAGCTGGCCGTCAGCTACAACAGCATCGACAGCTACGCCGATTCCCTGCACGACGCGCTGACGCGGCCCTACCCGGCCTACGAGAAGATCGGCATCCGCAACCTGGGCGGCGAATACAACCAGCTCGCCACCACGCTGCTGCAGATCGAGAACGAGTTCTACGGCACCATCCGCCCCAAGCGCGTGATCAGGAGCGGCGAACGCCCGCTGCACGCGCTGCGCGAGCGCGGCGTCGAATACATCGAGGTGCGCTGCATGGACCTCGACCCCTTCGAGCCGGTGGGCATCAACGCGCGCACCATGCGCTTCCTCGACGTCTTCCTGCTGCACTGCCTGCTGCACGACAGCCCGCCCGACACGCCGCAGGAGATCGCCGAACTCGGCCGCAACCAGCACCACACGGCGGCGCACGGCCGCGAGCCCGGGCTGATGCTGGAACGCCAGGGCCGCAGCGTGCGGCTGGTCGACTGGGCCGGCGAGCTGCTGCAAGGCTGCGCGCCGATTGCCGCGGCGCTGGACCGCGCCCACGACAGCCACGACTACAGCGCCGCCGTGGCCGCCGCGCAGGCCGCGCTGGCGGCGCCCGCCACGCTGCCGTCGGCGCGCGCGCTGGCCACCATCGAGGCCGACTTCGACAAGCGCTACACCGCCTTCATCCGCGCCCAGTCGGCGCAGACCCACCTGCACATGCTGGCGCTGCCCTGGGCACGAGAACAGCAGTCCAACTTCGAGGCCATGGCCCGAGTCTCGGTGCTGCGCCAGAAGGCGCTGGAGGCCGAGGACACGATGGACTTCGAGACCTTCCGCCAGTGGTACGTGGCGGAAGAGCACCTGCACGTCTGAGCGCCCGGCAAGACGCCCGGGCGCCTATGCTTGCGCCCGACACCGGGAACGGGCGCGGTTCAAGGCAAGGACGAGGCAAGGACGAGGCATGGGCACGCGACGACAAGCACTGGTCTGGACGGCAGGCAGCCTGCTGGCGGCGGCCGGCGCCCGCGTCGGGGCGCAGCCCGCCGCGGCGACGGCCGATGCGCTGGCCGGTCTGGACGGCTGGCTCGAAGCGCAGCGTGTCGGCTGGGGTGTGCCGGCGCTGGCGGTGGCCCTGGTCAGGGACGGCCGTGTCGTCTACCTCAAGGCGCTGGGCATGCGCGACGCCGCCGGCACGCTGCCCGCGAACACCGAGACCGTCTTCCGCGGCGGCTCGGTCAGCAAGGCCTTCGGCGCCGCCACCGTGGCGATGCTCGTCGACGAGGGCCGCATGGCCTGGGACGCGCCCGTCACCACCTACGTGCCCGAGCTGCGTTTTGCCGGCGGCGACGCCTACGCCGGCATCACGCTGCGCGACATGCTGAGCCACCGCACCGGCCTGCCGCGCCACGAACTGCTCTGGTACAACAACCAGCGCCTCACGCGCCAGGGCCTGGTGGCGCGCATGCCCCACCTGGAGATGAGCGCGCCGCTGCGCAGCCGCTACCAGTACACCAACCTCATGTTCGTGCTGGCCGGCCTGGCCGTCGAGCGTGTCACCGGGCAGACCTGGGAGGCCTACACCCGTGCGCGCCTGCTGGCGCCGCTGGGCCTGACCCGGGTGCATCTCTCGGTGCCCGAGATGGCGCTGGACAGCAACCACGCGGTCGGCCACACCACCGATGCGGTTCGCGGTCGGGTGCCCGTGCCACTGCGGCACGACCCGCTGCTGGGCCCGGCGGGGGCCGTCAACGCCAGCATCGGCGAGTTCGCGCGCTGGGTGCAGCTGCAGCTGGGCCGCGGCCAGTTCGAGGGCCGGCGGCTGATCTCGCCCGCGGCCATGGCCGCGATGTGGGAACCGCTGGTGCCCACGGGCCCCGTGCCGGCCCGGGCCGATGCGCCGCGCAGCCATGTCGGCCTGGGCTGGCGCATCGACCGCTACCGCGACACGCTGCGCGTGGCGCATGGCGGCGACCTGAACGGCTACACCGCGCGCGTGGTGCTGCTGCCGGAGAAGAACGCCGGGCTGGCCTTGCTCGTCAACCACGGCAGCCACCCGCTGCCCAATGCCGTCACACCCGACCTGCTCGACCGGCTGCTGGGCTTGACGCCCGAGGACCACGCGTCCCGGGCGCTGGCCAGGCACCGGGCGGCCGAAGCCGCTGCGCGGGGTGCCGAAGGGCAGACCGCGGCCGGGGTGGCAGCCGCCACCCCGGCCGCGTCCGCCCCGCCGCCGCACGGCGCCTGCGTCGGCCGCTACCACCACCCGGGTTATGGCGAGCTGGCGGTCAGCCTCGCCGGTGACGCGCTGGTGGCCACCTACAACGACATGCCCGCGCGGCTCGAACCCCGGCCGGACGGGTCGCACGAGACCCGCACCGCGCGCCCGGAACACGAGGAGTTCTCGGGTCTCAGGCTGGTCTTCCAGGGCGACGCCCCCGGCAGCGTCGACGCCGTCACCGCCGCCCTGCAGGACGGCCTGCAGCCGATGCGCTTCCGGCGCGCCGCCTGATGCGCGCCGCCGGTCCACCGCAGCCCCTGCCCCGGCGCCTGCCGGCCCGGGCCACCCTGCTGGCGCTGTTGGTCGGCGCGCTGGTGGCCGGTTGCGCCGGCGTGCGCCCCGGCCCGCCGACCACCACCGAAGGCGGCGTGCCCATCGACGCCACGCACACCGCGCGGGGCCAGGACAGCCGCGTGCTCTTCCTCGTCATCCACTACACGGTGGCCGATTTCCCGCGGTCGATGAAGATCCTCACGCAGCAGGAGGTCTCGGCACATTACCTGCTCAGCGACGAGAGCCCGCCGCGCATCTACCGCCTGGTCGACGAGCACCGCCGCGCCTGGCATTCGGGCCCCAGCGCCTGGGGGCCGAACAAGCGGCTGAACAGCAGCAGCATCGGCATCGAGATCGTGCACCCGGGCTTCATCCAGGGGCCGGGCGGCCAGCGCCTGTACCTGCCCTTCCCGCAGGCGCAGATCGACGCGCTGATCCCGCTCGTGCGGGACATCGTGCAGCGCCACCAGATCCGGCCCGAACGCATCCTGGGCCACGGCGAAGTCACGCCGTCTTACAAGGAGGACCCCGGCCCCACCTTCCCCTGGAAGCTCTTCGCCGACCTGGGCCTCACGCCGCCCTGGCCCGACGCGGCGCGCGTGGCGGCACAGCGCGCCGTCTTCGAGACCCGGCTGCCCGACGTGGCCTGGTTCCAGCTGGCGCTGGCCAGGCACGGTTACGCCGTCGAACCCACCGGCGTCTTCGACCGCCAGACCGAACGCGTGCTGATGAACTTCCAGATGCGCTACCGCCCGGCCGACCACGGCGGCCGTCCCGACGCCGAGAGCGCCGCCCTGCTGTGGGTGCTGACGCAGCCGGCCGACGCTGCCGCGGCGCCCGCCGCGCCCGCCGCGCCAGCGCTGGCGCCGCCCGACCGGCCCGACCCACCGCCGCCGCCACCGGCGATGCGCTGATGCCCGCCGCCCTGCCCTGCGAAGGCCGGCAGGTGCGCCTGCGGCGTCTGCGCGCCGGCGACGACCTGGCGGCCTTCCGGGCCTACCGCAGCGACGCCGAACTGGCGCGCTACCAGGGCTGGCAGCCCATGGATGCCGCGGCCGCGGCGGCCTTCATCGCCGCCATGGCGGCCGCGCCCTTCTGCCCGCCGGGGGACTGGTGCCAGATCGGCATCGCCGACCTGGCCAGCGACACGCTGCTGGGCGACATCGGCCTGCACCTGGCCGAAGACGGCGCCACGCTGGAAATCGGCTACACGCTGGCGCGTGCCGCGCAAGGCGCCGGCCGCGCCACCGAGGCCGTGCAACTGGCCGTGCATGCCGTGTTCACGCACACCGCCGCCACGCGTGTGCTGGCGGTCACCGACGAACGCAACCGGCCTTCGGTGCGGCTGCTGCAGCGCCTGGGTTTCGGGCTGCTGGCGACGCAGGAGGCGGTGTTCCGCGGCCAAGCCTGCCGCGAGCAGGTGTTCATGCTCGAACGGCCGGCGCTCGAACGGCCGGCGCTAGCATGCACGCCATGACCCCCCGCACCTGTCTCGTCGCGCTGGCCGTGGCCGCCGGCCTGCCGGCCTGCAGCACGCAGACGGCCTACCTGTCGGTGATGGAGATGCGCAAGCAGGAATGCCGCAAGCTGCCCGACCTGGCCGAACGGGCGCGCTGCGAGAAGGAAGCCGACCGTTCCTACGACAGCTACAAGGCCGGGACGGCCCAGCCCAAGCCGTGATGCGGCCGTCGTGAGGGCCGGGCGATGAAGCGCCGCAGCGTGGGCGCGGCGGCCCTGGCCACGCTGGCCAAGCTCGCCGGCTGCGCCGGCATGCCGCCGCCGGTGCTGCCGTCGGCCACGCCGGCCGCGGCCGTGGGCGTCCCCGGCACGGCGGCCGAACAGCCACCGCCGGCGCCGCGCGAGTTCCGCGCCGCGTGGGTGGCCACGGTGGCCAACATCGACTGGCCCAGCAGACCCGGCCTGAGCGCGGCCACGATGCGCGCCGAGGCGCTGGCGCTGCTGGAACGTGCACGCACGCTGGGCCTGAATGCGCTTGTCCTGCAGGTGCGTCCGGCCGGCGATGCCATCTACGCCAGCGCGCTGGAACCGTGGACCGAGGTCCTCTCGGGTGAACAGGGCCGCGCACCCTGGGCCGCCGGTGAAGCGCCCTGGGACCCGCTGGCCTTCTGGGTCGCCGAGGCGCACCGCCGCGGCATCGAGCTGCACGCCTGGTTCAACCCCTACCGCGCGCGCCACAGCACGGCGAAGAGCCCGCTGGTGGCGCCGCACATCGGCCGGCGCCTGCCCGCGGTGGTCAAGCCCTACGGCGACATGCTGTGGATGGACCCGGCCGAACCCGCCGCCGCCGCGCACACGCTGGCCGTGGTGGCCGACGTGCTGCGCCGCTACGACATCGACGGCGTGCACATCGACGACTACTTCTACCCCTACCCGGTGCCCGTGCCGGGCGCCCTGCCCGGCCCGCCCGGCAGCCCGCCGGTGCCCGAGGCGCCCTTCCCCGACGACGAGGCCTGGGCCCGCTACCAGCGCGGCGGCGGGGTGCTGGCCCGCGACGACTGGCGGCGCGCGCAGGTCGACCAGTTCGTGCAGGCGCTGCAGCGCACGGTGCGCGACGTCAAACCCTGGGTGCGTTTCGGCATCAGCCCCTTCGGCCTGCCGCGGCCCGACCGCCGGCCCGCGGGTGTCACCGGTTTCAGCCAGTTCGACAAGCTCTATGCCGACGCCGAACGCTGGCTCGAGAACGGCTGGCTCGACTACTGGGCACCGCAGCTGTACTGGCCCATCGCGCGCGAGGGCCAGCCCTTCCCCGTGCTGCTGGACTACTGGCTGGCGCAGAACCCGCTGCAGCGCCATGTCTGGCCCGGCCTGTTCACCAGCAAGGTGGGCGCACCCACCACGCCCTGGCCGGCGCGTGAACTGCTGGACCAGCTGGGCGTGCTGCGCAGCCGTGCCGGGCCCGGCGCCTACGGGCCGCTGGGGGCCACGGGCCACATCCACTTCAGCCTCGTCGCGCTGCAGCAGGACCGCGAAGGCCTGGCCACCACGCTGGCGCGCGGCGCCTACGCCCTGCCGGCGCTGGTGCCGGCCACGCCGTGGCTGAACGCGCCGGCCGTCGGCGTGCCGGGCTTGCGGCGGCTGAACGGGCGTGTGCGCATCGAACCCGCGGTGGCCGCCGCCGCGCCGGTGCGCTGGGCCGTCTGGCGGCGCCACGCGGGCGCGCCGCCGCGCTGGGCCTTCGACGCGCTGCCGCCCGGCGCGCAGGACATCGACCCCGCAGGCGCCGACCTGCTGTGGGTGCAGGGCGTCGACCGGGTCGGCCAGCTCGGCCCGCGTGCGCTCATCCACCTGGACACCCGCCTCGGTCCGCCCTGATGCCCGCCCTGACATCCGCCTTGATTCCCGCGCTGATTCCCGCCCCGACGCCCGCCATCATCCCCGTCATGTCCCCCGCCACGCCACCGCCCGCCCCGCTGAAGACCGAGCAGCCGCACCCGGACCACCCGGCGCTCGACCGCTACACCACCGCCGCGCTGGTCGACGCGCTGGCCGCCGACCAGGCCGGCGCCGCTGCCGCGGTGCGTGCCGCCGGCGCCGCGCTGGCGCGGGCGGTGGACGCCGCCGCGCCGCGCCTGGCCGAGGGCGGGCGGCTGGTCTATGTCGGCGCCGGCACCAGCGGTCGGCTGGGGCTGCTCGACAGCGTCGAGCTGAACCCCACCTTCTCGTGGCCGCCGGAACGTGCGCTGGCGCTGCTGGCCGGCGGGCCGCAGGCGCTCCACCGTGCCGTCGAAGGCGCCGAGGACAGCCGCGACCTGGGCGCCGGCGACATCGCCGCGGCCGGTGTCGGGGCGAACGACGTCGTGCTGGTGCTGGCCGCGTCCGGCAGCACGCCCTACGCCGTCGCGGCGGCCGAGGCCGCGCGCGCCGCGGGCGCGCTGACGGTGGGTTTCGCCAACAACCCCGGCGCGCCGCTGCTGGCGGCCTGCGAGGTGGGCGTGCTGCTGGACACCGGCGCCGAGGTCATCGGCGGCAGCACGCGGCTGAAGGCCGGCACGGCGCAGAAGATCGCGCTCAACACCTTCAGCAGCGCGGTGATGGTGAAGCTGCACAAGGTCTACGGCAACCTGATGGTCGACGTGCGTGCCAGCAACGCCAAGCTCGTGCAGCGGGCGCTGCGGCTGACCGTGCAGGCCAGCGGCGCCACCGATGCGCAGGCGCGCGCGGCGCTCGCCGCCTGCGGCGCACGCGTCAAGGTGGCCATCGTGATGCTGAAGGCCGGCGTCGATGCCGCCGAGGCCGAGAGGCGGCTGGCCGCGGCCCAGGGCAGCGTGCACGGCGCGCTGGCGGGCTGACACCCACGGCCGCGGCCGGCGTCAAGCGGCGCCCGGGCCGGGTGCCACCGCCCCCCGTATCATCCGCGCCCCACCCCTGCCCGCCGCCATGTTCAAGAACGCCCTCGTCTACCGCATCGAACACTGGGCCCAGCCCCCGCTGGCCGAGATCGAAGCCCGCCTGCAGGGCGCGCGCTTCGTCGAATGCGGCGCCAGCCAGCCCGAATCGATCGGCTGGGTCGAACCGCGCGGTGAAGCCCATGGCGCGATGGTCGAAAGCATCGGCGGCCAGCTCATCCTGAAGCTGGCCACCGAGACCAAGGCCGTGCCCGGCAGCGTGGTCAAGACCGAGGTGCAGGCCAAGCTCGACGCCATCGAGAAGGACACCGGCCGCCGCCCGAAGGGCAAGATCGTCAAGGAACTGAAGGACGAGGTCATCCACGCGCTGCTGCCGCGCGCCTTCCCGAAGCGCAGCGACACGCTGGTGTGGGTGGACCCGAAGGCGCAGTGGCTGGTGGTGGGCGCCGGCAGCGTGAAGAAGGCCGACGCGCTGGTGACGCGGCTGCTCGAGCTGCTGGGCGGTGGCTGCAAGCTGTCTCTCGTGCAGACGACCTTGGCGCCGGCCACCGCCATGGCCACCTGGCTGGCCGAGAAGGACGCGCCCGGCGGCTTCACCATCGACCGCGAATGTGAACTCAAGCAGCCCGACACCGAGAAGGCCACCGTGCGCTACGCGCGCCACACGCTGGACATCGACGAGGTGGGCGAACACATCCGCCAGGGCAAGCTGCCCACGCAGCTGGCGCTCACCTGGGCCGGCCGCGTGAGCTTCGTGCTCACCGAGGCGCTGACGCTGAAGAAGATCAAGCTGCTCGACGTGGTGCTGGAAGGTGTTTCGTCGGCGACCAAGGATGAAGGTGGCTTCGACGCCGACGTGGCGCTGTTCACCGGCGAGCTGCGGCTGCTGATTCCCGCGCTGGTGGAGGCGCTGGGCGGTGTGCAGGAGCGTGTGGCCGTGGCCGCGGCGCCGGCGGTCACGGCGACGGGAACGCCGGGCCCGGCGGCCGACGAAGCCGCGCCCTGGGACACCGTGCCGGCCTGACGCGGCGCTCAGCCGGCCAGCGTGGCCGCCGCGTCCTTCAGCACCTGCGCCGAGCGCGCCAGCGCCGCGGCTTCGGCTTCGTCCATGTGCGGCGCCAGCACCTGCGTGCCGCCGCCGTCGCCCACGATGGTGGGCAGCGACAGCGCCACGCCGTCCAGCCCGGCGGCGCCCTGCTGCACCCGCGACACGGTGAGCACACGCCGCTCGCCGCGCAGCATGCAGCGCAGCAGCGCGGCCGTCACCAGGCCGATGGCGTGGTTGGTGGCGCCCTTGCGCTGGATGACCTCGTAGGCGGCGTGCCGCACCTCGGTGGCCAGCCGGGTTTCGATTGCGGTCGACCAGCCCGGCCACTGCCGCACCGGCACGCCGCC
>Ga0154020_10011038_pt1 | contig 10307 bp, 8 predicted proteins | sample Klosneuvirus_201_FD_109709 | JGI IMG/M metagenome (GOLD analysis project Ga0154020, IMG submission 109709) | Active sludge microbial communities from wastewater, Klosterneuburg, Austria - Klosneuvirus_20160825_MG | ecosystem: Engineered > WWTP > Aerobic digester > Activated sludge | place... | reverse complement strand
GGGAGGCCCTCCGGTCGACTGCAGCGCGCTGGTGGACTTCGAGGTCGTTCCCCTACCACCTGCCTCGCAACCAAACGCGCAGCCTGTCGCGACCCCCGCCCCTGTGCCCGTCGATGCGTGCGCGAGCGGCGACCTCGCGGCCTGCGATCTGCAGTGCCGCAGCGGATCCGCGGCGGCGTGCGCCGCGCTGACATCGCGGTGCGCCGCTGGGCTGCTCCCCGCATGCATGGCGGCGGGCTCGAGCTCGCTCGAACGTTGGCTCTACGCCGTAAAGTAGGAAGGGAAGCCAGTCATGCCTCGCAATCACGCTGTCGTCACCGCGCTCGTCCTATCACTCGTCTCCGCAACCGCCTGCAACAACGACCGAGCGCCTCTCCCGCTCACCGACCCGCCCGCGGCGAAACGACCGCCGACCGCGCTGACGGTCGAACCCGCCGCCCCGGCACCAGCAGCCCGGCCCCGGGCTCGCGCGCCGAAGGCGGGACAGCCCACCGGGCTCTCCGCCGCGCCCTTTCCTGTGTCGATCGTCTTGCCGCCCATCCCGACGCTTCCGGCCGCGCCCAGCGCTGCGCCGCCGCCTCCGGCACCGCTGCCACCGCCGGCGCCCGCGGAACGCCGAGAGACCAGCCGGGTGATCGTTTACGGCGCCGATTGGTGCGCGCCGTGCAGGCAGCTACAGAGCTCGCTCCGGTCGCGCGGCGTCCCGTTCGCGTTCATCGACATGGACGACAAGGCCGCGATGAGCTCCGCCGAGGGCAGGCTGATTTCCGAGATGCCGCCCGGCATGCGGAACGGGATCCCAGCGACGCGCGTCGTGCAGCCGAGCAAGCAGACGAAGTGGGTCCGCGGGAACGACCCGGATGGGGTGGAGAGGGCGTACAGGGGGCCGGAGACTGTCAGGCCTGCGGGTTCCGCGCGAGAGCGCTGAACCAGTCGACCAAGGCGTCTCCATCGCGCAAGTCGAGTCGGTACGGCATGTACCTCTGCAGGTGTGGGTCGCTCCGCACTCCGGGCGCGAAAGATGCCGTGGTCGTGACAAACCCCTTGGACGTGTTCTGGAACTTCGTGATGACGCCAAGCATTGCGTTCACCTCGTCGAGAGTCACGCGGTGCCCCGCGGTGTAGCGTTTCACTTGGTCGAGAACGCAGATCTTGAGGTCACCTCTCGTCGCGATCACATCGCGACCAAGGTCGCCGCTGCGGGGAGTGAGCACGACCTCATACCCGTCAGCCCTGTACGCGCCGGCGACCAGCTCTTCCATCTTTCGCGGGTCGACCTTGCGCAAGAACTCAGGATCTTGTGCCACGGCGCGCACCAGATCCTTCCATGGAACCATCACGGCCTCGACGACCTGGCCCTCAGGCACGCGCTCGCCGAGGCGCACCACTGCCGACTGAAGGAGCAGCTCGTGGTGCAAGACTGCCAGCGCGAGAGCATGCGCCTCGTCACGCTCGGTGGCCGTGCCAATCGGAAGCACGCGGCCTTGGGCGTGGACCTGCATCGGGCTCAGCTCTGCTTGCCCGTGCCCCATGTGAACTTCGCCGCCGGAAAGACTGCCTTCTCCTGCCTCAGCGTGCAGGCGGTAGTGGCGCACTAGCCGGCCGAGACCCCCGTCGGCACGCTTCTCGGGCTCATCATCGTCTGTCGACACCGTCCCCACAGCGTAACACCGGATACATGGACGTTCGCTGCGCGGCCTCCTTCGGTTTCCATCGCCGACAACCGGTTGTGTGCCATGAGACTCAACAGGTTTCGGTCACGGTTGCCCACCAGGCCCGTTCCGAGCCCCGCGACCCGGACGTCGGGTGCTGCGGATGGGCGCAGCCGAGTGCCGCCGGGGGCCTGGTATGATCCCTCTCAGGGTCATGCCACGCGAACAGTCGCCCCTGGTGCAGAGCATCGAGCCCTTCGAAAACGCGCTCCGCGAGATCAGGTGCCGCTGGTACTACCTCACGGCAATGCATACGGAGCTGGAAAAGGCGTCGAGAGGGAAGCCCTTTCGCGTAATGAACTCGATCGCTTGGCAGATGGCTTTCGACAGCAACCACATGCTCGTCATCGAAGTGGCCTCCTGGGTGAAGCGTCAGGGAGAGCGCGGCGGCCTGTTCGGCCTCATGGAGTCGCGCCTGTCCGAGCTCGAGCGGAAGTTCCCGAAGCAACGCAAGCGACGCATCGGGGACTACGACTTGGTTGAGTACGATACCGAAGCCCACGAGAAGGCCGTGCGGCGCCTCTTCCCCGACTCGGCCGGACGCATCGCTCAAGGTCGGGACGTGGCCGCGCTCCGGTCGAAGCTCGACGCGGAGTGCCAGCATCTAGTCGACGACCGCAACTGCAATCGCGCGCACCCCTTCGAGAGACCCCAAGGGGCAGCAGCTCGCGTCGGGCTCGAAGGTGTCGGCGCGCTCTTCGAAAGGCTCGAAGGAATCCTCAACGACGTCCGGCTGATCGCCGACTGGAACACGACGAGCTTCCACGACATGAACGCGACGTCCGCGGAAGCGGCCGCAGAGGATCTTGTCGACGCCGTCCTGATCGGGACCTCCAGCCGGCAGTTGGTCGTGATGGGCGGCCTCGACCGCGACGCCTACTACTCGCGCCTCCACGCGCTTCACGACGCCGACCCGGACAACAAGCCCGCCGTCCACTTCAACGAGTACGAGGTCGAGCCTGTCGAGGACGCCGTGCGGAGGCTGAACGCTCCTCGAGAATCACTGGGCAAATAGCAGCAAGAGCGCCCGCGCGGCAGCGATCGGCGCGGGACATGACACCGGAGCTCCGATGACAAAGAACGAAGTTCGCTTTGTCGCGTTCCGAGTGCCTCACGCCAAGTTCAGCAGCATCGCAGAGAGGCGCGACAACCTGCGTCAGATGTAGAACCGGAAGTGCGGCTTCGGATCTCTAATCTTGGCGTTCGATACTAGGATCTCGCCGACCGCGTCGGAGAACTTGATCGTGACGGGTTGCGACTCCCCAAGCCGGCATGCGTTGTAGTTGAGTTTCGTCAGGCCGAAGATGTCGGCCGCAACATGATGGATATCAGCGTCGCCTCGCTGGATTTCAATCCCGAGCGGCGCGGGCACCTCGGCACCGTCGTACGTCGCGAGGCGTGGCTTGTAACCGGATCCCCAGAGATAGGCCCGGCGACTATCAACGCGCCAGAACGTGCCGCGCATGACGGGCATCCGCCCGGAGCGGAGCATGCGGAGGTGGTTGTCGACGCGGACGCGCACTCCGACCAACCGGGCATCGGCAGGCGCGACGCTCTTGAAGCCACCCCACTCTTCCGAGTCCAAGCCAGATCGACAATGAAGAAAGATCTCTTCGAGCGGGTCGCTGTAGTTGGCACGGTACGTTTCCAGCACGCCCGCCAGCAGCTCCGCCGCTGCATCTCGAGACAAGTGGAACTCCCGTCGCTGCTCTGACCACCACGGACCAAACCGACCGCGGAAGACGACGCCATCGCCAGAGTCCACAAATAGCTGTGCCGCGCAGCACGCCGTGTCGCCGCCTCGCCCTTGCTTCCGGTAAGCGAGGCCCACATAACAGACCCCTCGCCGGGCGGTTTTGATCCTCCAGGGCTTCGCGCCCGCCTTGTAGTAGAGCGCGACGCCCAGGTTCCAGGCCCGATCCGACAACGGCGTGAGCTGGCGCGCCCCGCGGTCCACGGCTGGGTTCAGCACCAGGGTCGACTCCCGGACGAGCTGCACCGGCAGGTCGAGCGCCATCACGCGTGCTTTGAGCTGTCGGCGAAAGTCCTCGGACATCTGGTAGACGAGCGGATCGACTCGGTCGAACAGCGCAACTTGGCCGGCCTTGGCCGCCTTGCGCTCCGACGTGGTCAACCGTTCACCGATGGGGTCGGTCACGCGTGATTCCGGGCGGCAATTTTGAAAGACGAAATCGGGGACGACGCAGACCGCTGTCTGAACCCGCTCATCACGCTCGCTCTGAGCCGTCAAAGCCTTCATGTAGACGTCGACCACCGCTCCGGTGCGTCGGTGGCGATCGGCGTGTCGCGCCGCCACCGCGAGCTCGTCCAGGTCGATCGGGGCGACAAACGTCGGCTGCGGCGACAGAGCGGAGCCGAACGCCGCTTCGAAGCCAGGGAACTGCGGCCAAAGGCGCTCCCTCGCCGCGTCGTTCCTGAGCGGACCGCGCATCGCTCCGAAGAACTGATTCGCAGCGGCAATACCATCGTTCGTGCCGACGATGCCGTACGAGAGGGACGCCGGATGGTGAGGACGCTCCGCGTCATACGGCCCGAAGAGGGAGAGGCCGTCGTGCGGCGACAATGCCGTCTGCCCCAACCCGAACTCCAGCTCCGGCTCCGGGAGCACCGTTACCGATTCAGTCATCGCCATCCGCCTCTCCCCCCTCAACGTCGTGCAAGTCCGCATCGTCGGCCTCCTCTGGCTCGTCTACTGCGAGCGACAAGGCACGGGCAGGCTCATCAAGACTTGGGGAGCTCCGCAGGCCGAGCGGGACTCCACAAACCGTCGTTTCTAGAAGCGGTATGACCTTCCAAGATGGTGCTCCGTCGGCAAGGTAGGAGCCGATTGCGGAAACGCGAGCGAGCCACTTGTCGTTGAACCACGCGCGGCGCAGCGCCTTCGCCCGACGCACGTTGCGGGCGCTGTCGAGTGGCTCTCCAGTCACCGTCGTAAAGTAAACGGAAGGACTAAGTTGGATGACGGGCAAGCCCAGCCGGGTCAGTTCAACCTTGAATGAGAAGGCGAGGTGGTACCGCACTTGCTCAGGTTGCCCGCGCTGCCACACGCGGCGTATCCCGACCGGTTGCATCCACGTCGCACGACCATTTGGCAACGTGAACGATAGGCGCGACGCAACGGGAAGTGTGTCCGGAAAATAGAACGAACTCGCCCGCGGCTTGCCAGGAAGCTCAACCAGGCCACGCGCGCGACACCGGTCCTCGACGTACCGGCGCAGCAGCGACGACGTGGTGTGGTTCAGGTTGACCCCGTTGACCCGATACGCGCTCAGCGCATACTGGTCGCGAGCTGGCTTTTGGACACCGGGTAAGTCGGGGGGCGGCTCAAACGCCCAGCACGCCCGTGGCCCCTCGCGATGGTGCACCCACGACAGCAAAGACTCATCCGGCACGTCATGCGCCCATTCGTACCGGCTGATTCCGAGCGGAACCTCACCGATAGGGAAGAGGTTCAGCCAAACGTCTTCCGGCTCATCGACGATGAACGTCGCTTGCGAGAGGTTCGCGTGCACGAGCGCCGAGGCCTCGTCGGGGAAACATGGGGCACGAGCGGAGCGAAGGTCACTCAGCAGCTGACGGAGGCCGGCCGCCCAATCGTCCATGAATGGGACGAAAGTCAGGTTCGACATCATCCAAGGCAACTCGGATGGCTTCAGCTCGAGATTCAGCGGAATCAAGAACTGCTCTCCCCGCTCCCTGCCGATCGCCAGCGCGATGGACCGCTCGCGGTCGGGGTTCGGCTTGTGCGATGAGTGATGCGAGAGCACTGCGAGGACGCAAAACGCGCGCTGCTTGATCGCAACGTCGATATCCGTGGGAAAGGGAGCACCACCGTGCAGTTGCTCGCGGTCCCACCAAACGCGGTAGCCGCAGGCAGACAACTTTAGCGAGAGCCAGCGAACGAACGCGAAGTCCTCAGTCGCATAGCTGATGAAAAGGAACTCGCGTCGATCGACGACGAGGGCGTCGCCGGCATGCGCGACCAGTGGTTCTCCGTGAACCTGGGCCAATTGGTCTTCCTCCCCGAATCACTGCTCCGAAGATCAGTTAGCTCCATTCGGGCTCCATGCAAGGTTCGGTTTTCTAGCAGGTTCTCATTGGGAGTTATCCACAACCTGTACACAGGCTCAGCCATTCATCCGTGCAGGTCCCTTCCCCCTGCTCCACCGGGCGATTCCACCGAATTAGCCAACACGCCATCCCTGAATGTCCGCGTCTGACGACACGCGGTACTCGTCCCGGGAGGTTTGCCCGACGCGACCGTCTCTGTCGCACCGGTGGCGGATGATCGCGGAGCATCCGAGGCTGACGTCCTCGATTTCGTCGCAGCGGTGGTCGGGTCGATCTGGAGATCGTCTGCGCATGCGTGAGCGAGACAGGTGCAGGCTGGCTCGGCGCGCCGAGAGTGCTCGCTCCGCACTCCAAATGGTCTTCCGAGCGTTACGTTCCACTCGGCAGCGCGAGACCTTGGCGCAGGCCGACGCCCGTCATAGGAAGCCGGAATGGCCACTTCGATTGACGCCGAGCTACGACGCAAATGCGCGGAGAACCGTGAGATCGGCCTTCTGCTGGCTCAGTGGGAGTACGACCAGCGACTGCTCGAACAGGCGCTTGGCGCCGTCGCCCATTTGTTCCCGCACTACAGCCAGCATGACGCGAGCCACTCGCGCACGATCCTCGCGCGCGTCGCTGCGCTGCTCGGGGAGGAGAGCCTTTTGAAGCTGAGCGGCACCGACCTGTGGTTCCTACTCGAAGCCGCGTACTTCCACGACGCCGGCATGGTTGCCAGCTACGCCAGAAAGTCTGACGATCTGAAGTCCGAGGAGTTCACTCGACATGTCGAACGGTGCGCGCGCGGAGAAGACTCGGACCTCGCGAGGGCCGCGGAGAGGCTCGCCAAGCAGATGCCGCGCTCGACGCCAGGCGAGATCCTCGAGGGCAACTTCGACCTGGTGATCGTGTATGCAGAGTTCGTGCGGGCGCGCCATCCCCAGCGGGCAGCCGAGTTCGCAATCGACCCGCTTCGCCACCTCGCAATCGCCTCGCCGCGGACGCCGCTGCTACCAGCCCGGTTCTGGCATCTACTTGGGCAGATTTGCCGTGCCCACGGGGAGGATCGCGAATTCGTGATGAGCCTCCCGCGCGAGGAGAGCGGAATGGGCGGTGAGCTCTGTCACCCTCGCTTCGTCGCTTGCATGCTCCGCCTTGGAGACCTTCTCGATCTTGACAGTGGACGCTTCTGCCCCGCCATCGGCGCGATGGTGCCCCGGCTACCCGAGACCTCCGAAGCGCACCGTCGCAAGCACGACGGCGTTCGACACTTTCTTGTGAGCCCCCAGCGAATCTCCGTGGTGGCGACGTACGCGGACATCGACGCCTACCTCGAGGCCGAGCGCTGGTTCACATGGCTCCGCGACGAGTTGCGAAACCAGCTCGTTTCGTGGGACCAAATCGCGCCCTCTCTTGATTTCGCCCCCCTTCCCAGTCTGGGGGACGTGCAGGCTCGCCTCGAAGGACAGGTCGTTCTGGCGCCCAACGCCAGACCGAAGTTCGACGTCGACCGCGACAAGGTTCTTGAGTTGGTGCGGGGGGCGAACCTGTACGAAGGCCCCCACGACGCCGTCCGCGAGATACTGCAAAACTCCATCGATGCCACGCTGTTTCGGTACGCATACGACTGCCTGTGCGCGGGAAAGCACGCTCCGGAATCACTGGATGCGCTTCGCAACGACCTCCAACGGTTCGCGATTCGCATCGCCGTGGAAAAGACGCCCACCCAGCCCAGCGATCCGAAAGTGACGCGCTGGGCGGTAAAGGTTCATGACCAGGGCATCGGTTTCCGGGTGACGGACGTGGGACACCTATTACGCCTTGGATCGTCCGGACGGAACCTTGACCGCCGAGAGCTTGCGTCTTGGCTGCCTGAGTGGGCGCGCCCCTCCGGCACGTTCGGAATCGGCTTTCACAGCTTGTTCGAGTACTGCCGCAGTGTGGAGCTAACGACTCGGCACCCGGCCGACGCCGAAGGCCTCGTGGTCACGTTCGAGGTGCGGCACGAAGGACGAGAGCCCACGGTTGTGGTCAGGAAGCAGAAGCAGGTCAGCTACCCGCCTCCGCCGGGGACCTGGATCAACGCCGAGTTCGAATTCGAAGGAATCCCATCCAGCGTCAGCTGGGGTGGCCACTCACAGCGGGAGGCGGACCGCGCGGTCAACGAGTACGACTTCGTCAACGACGAGGAGCTGCCGTACTACCCCGCCAAGATCCGCGACACGATCGAAGACATGGCGCGAATGGCCCTATGCCCCGTCGAACTGGCCGGCCAGTCCTCGACCGCTGAGCTCTCGGGCACGGCGGTCGATCAAGGTGCCACGTTCGTGCAGGAGGCCGGCGTGGAACTGCGCCTGGAGAGTGCGGCGCTGGGACAACACCCAGTGAGTAGTCGCTTTCGTGGGGCGGACGTTGACAACAAGTGGCGCTGGCCGCTGCTCTATCTCGATTGCAACCTGCACCAAGGGGATGCGCGCGAGCTCCTTGAGCTCTCGCGGAAGAAGCTGACAGGGCAAGGGAACCGAGTCCTCAACGAAAAAATCCGCCTTGCTCTCTCCAAGTGCGTGCCGCTGTGGCTGGACAGCGCTCGGTCGAACGCTGGCAAGAAGGAACATCTTGCCGCGCTATCGCTTTATGCAGCGCTGTTCGGCCACGAGCAGATCGCTGGGACGGAGTGGCGCGATCTCAAGCTGGAGCGTGCGCCCGAAGACATCACGCTTGGCGAGATCTCGGACGCGCGGACTCTCGACCTCCACTTCAGCCCAGCCTCGGCGCGCACGGGCCCTCGACCGCCTCTGCGGGTAGAGCGCCGGGAAGACGGCCTCGCACTGGTGCATGTTAGTTTCGACCGCACGGGTTCTGGATGGCTGCCTGATTTCGTACGGGCTCACTTCACGAGTCGAACCTTCCTGGGGGCGTCGCCGAGCACTGGCGGCCGACACTACCGATTTGAGAAAGGTGCAGCGCTTGAGGAGGTGACGGCTGGTGGGTTGCTCTACGAGCTCCTTGATGACCGGATCTGGGGGATTGGGTGTCGACGAACCCTGTTATGTCCTGAGCAGTTCGCCGAGCTAGCGATCCCGGAAACGGCGCCCGGCTGGTGGAACCAACGCGACGGATTCGTGGACCGCCAAATGGCAAATCCTTTCGTTCTGGATGATCAGCGTGTGACGGTGCCGCGACCAGAGCGCTATGTCCGCTGGCTCGCCGCCCTCCGTGGCCAGCCCGAGAATGCGGTTGGGGCACGCCTGATCGAGTTCATCAAGCACGCGGACAGCATTGCCGCGGGCGAGTGGCACACACGGAAGCGCTACGACCTTTCAGCGGTACTCGCCGCCCTGCACGACACCTTCGACGTGATTGAACGGACCTGACCAAAGTCAACGCACTTCGGCGGGAAGGCCGGGGACCTCGCAGGGTACGCGGCTCTGACCGGTAGCGCACGGTTCCTCCCCCCGCCCCCGCTTGATACTCTCACCTTCCCCATGCTCGTCTCCGACCAGCGCTCCTACTACCGCGCCGCCCTCGCGGGGCTCCGGTTCGTCGAGCAGCGCACGCCGACGACCCGGCGCTTCGGGGCCGACGCGGACGCGCGCTGGCGGGCGTTCCAGGGTGACCTGACCACCGCGGATCGCATCGATCTGATGCTCCGGGACGCAGACGCGCAGTGGCCAGGCGCGTTCGGGGCGCGCACGGTGTTCGACCTGCACGGCACTGCCGAAGACGAAGCCTTCGGCGCGAACTGGAGCCCGCTCGATCCCGTGGACGCCGAGGAGCTGTGGCGCGCGCTCCCGTCACCAGGACGCATCGAGGACGCTCTGTCTGCCGCCGCCGATGCCTGGGTCCTGACCCTCTCGCCGTTCGACGTGGGCCCCGTGAACGCCAGCGACCAGCTCGTGGTGGCGGGGCCGAGCGCGATTGCGGCGTGCATTCGCACCTTCGCCAGCACGCCGGCCCTCGACTGGGCGGACCAGGTCGTGTGCGTCGCGACTCCTCCCTCACACCGGCAGCTCGCGGCCCTCGGCGCGGCCCTGCTCAACAGCACCAAGCCCACGGTGTTCGGGCCGGGGAAGGGTCGCCGGGCGCTCGTGTCGGACGACGCGGCGCCGGCGGATCTCGAGGGCGCGCGGTGCTGAGCCAGGCCCGAATCCTGCTGTCGGGGACGACCGTCCACGCGCACGAGCGCGAGGGGCTGACCTTTGTCGAGCAGAACCTGCCGGACCGCGATCCGTTCCACGTCTGGGAGCTCTTCGAGCTGATCGAGCCGTCGAGCGGGCGGCTCTACGAGATCGACCTCCTGGTGATGGGCTACGCCGCGCTCTACTTGGTCGAGCTCAAGGGCGGTCCGGGCAAGTACGCGGGCAACGCCAACGACTGGTCGCGCGCCGAGCCGGGCCAGCCGTCCCGGTACATGGACCCGCCGCTGTCCCTGACCAACCACAAGTCGAAGGTCTTGAAGAGCCGCCTCGCGCACAAGCTCGGGGAACGGCGCATTCCGTGGATCCAGGCGCTCGTCTTCCTGAG
>Ga0154020_10011036_pt1 | contig 10308 bp, 9 predicted proteins | sample Klosneuvirus_201_FD_109709 | JGI IMG/M metagenome (GOLD analysis project Ga0154020, IMG submission 109709) | Active sludge microbial communities from wastewater, Klosterneuburg, Austria - Klosneuvirus_20160825_MG | ecosystem: Engineered > WWTP > Aerobic digester > Activated sludge | place... | reverse complement strand
GTGGCGGCGCATGCACCGGGCGAACCTTCAATGGTTGGCGAACTGGTGGGTGCGCGGTCGCTCCGGCGGACTTCGGCGCGTACTCTTCTTCCGGCTCGTCGTCGATCTCATCGTGTGCGTCACCCCATGCTGGCGGCTTTGAGCCGTTCATGTCCTGCTCTTGCAGGTTCACCGCCGTATGACCTTCGATGATGGCGCGTGCGTGCGCAAGGAACTCGCGCTCGAACAAATAGTAGTTCGTGATGATGTCGATATTTACGATTTCCTCGCGGCCTTCGATGATGGTCTTCATCGTGACGTGGCGGCGGTACTCGTTCTCGCGCTCGACGTTGCGTGCACGCAATAATTTGCGTAACAGCAAGTACAAGTCAACGTTGTCGACGATAATCGAATCTTGTGCGTAGATGCTGCGTACGAGTTGCGCGCGTTCAATTGCAGACTCTGGTTCGCTTAACACCTTCCCTTCAGAAGTAGCCTTGATGATGAGTGAGTCAATAAGCAACGAGTACGCGTCGACCATGCGACCAAGCACATTGATGATGACATCGACCGTACGCGTGTATTTCAGCGAGACGTAGATGAGGTGATCGACTCGTTTGACTTCTTCAAGCGCTTCCGTGAGTTTCTCAATCGCCATGTTCTCATTCACCTTCCGAGCGCGATATGCGCGTGGGCTTCGTGTACGAATGATTTCGTGACCGCGAGGTCGTGCGTCACTGAAGACACATCGACCGTGGTCAAATCTGTGAATTCGCTCGTTGCTATCACGCGGGCGTTCCCGCGCGTGAACACAACGGGCGCGCTCTCGTGATCAGACAGCACGCGCGTCAAGCGTTCGTGCACTGCCTTAGCATCCTTCGCGTGTGCTACGTGCGTTGCGAACGCGAACGCGTGCTGTGCGTCCACGTGCTCAGCACCGCGTGATACTGCAATCGCCTGCACTGCGCTGTTGAGCGCGCGCATCTCGTGTGCCATCACACTCACAAGCGCCTTCGGGTCGCGGGTGAGCGGATAGACTGCGGACAGAACATGGTCAGCAGCCTGCACTTCCCGATTCGCGTCCGACAATAGCGAATTGGGTGAGAGAGCAATCATCTATATCGCAGCGCGAGACGGGGGTTTATAAGTGTTGCCCCCTCGCAGTCGTCGAGGGAAGACCTGGGAAGATGATTTATAAGACCTCGATGATTCCGCTCCATCATACCATGAACGAGCAGAAGATACCCATCATTGCCATCACGGACGCGGGCTGTGAAGCAGCGTGCGCGCAAGAATGCGCGCGCATCCTTGACCTCAAGTCCAACGCGATCACCACCATGACGCAATCCGTGCAGTTCACGTGCACCTGGGATGAAGCGGTGCGTCTCGCATACCGTGTCCAGACGGCATTACGCGTGCTCGTGCGCATCGCACCGCATACTCAGACCATCGATGAACTGACAGAACAACCGTTTGACAAGAGCGTCATCGCGCAGATGCTTCCTGAGCAGGGCACGTTTAAGGCGGAATGTGAACTCTACGACCCTTCACTTATGCCACAAGAGATCATCGAGGGAATCGGCGAGTGGATCTTCACCGCCGGCGTTCCTGTTAGCCTCTCGAAACCAGACCTTATCGTCGTCGGGCTGGCAACCGCAGACGGGATTGATGTTGGCGTGGACCTTGTGGGGTGGCCACTCTGGAAGCGCGATTGGCGCGTGATGCTTTCGAGTCGTAGCATCAAAGGCACGATAGCGGCGAGCGTCGCCGTATACGCCGGGCTCTTACAAAAACACACGGTACTCGACCCGTTTGGCGATGATGGTTCGCTTGCGATTGAAGCAACCATGCTCCTCACCGGTGCAAGCCCAAGACGCCACGCACGCGCGTTCTCCTTCACACGATTCCCCGTACTCAAAGACCTCGGGTGGAACACCTTAAAGGTGAAGCTCGACAAGGATATCGAAGAGGATATCTCTGTCACTGCATTTAGTGATACCCTGCGAGATACGAAATCCGTCCGCACGAACGCGAAACTCGCGGGAATCGACAAGTTCCTCTACAGCACGAAAGTTGGCATGGACTGGACGGACATGAAGACAGGAGAGGAGTCAATTGACCGTATCGTCACCGCACCCATCGCGAGCGGCAAGGTCATCAGTCCGGCGCGTGCGGTGAAACTTGCGGATCAGCTCTTTTGGCAAGCCGAGTTCGTACTCAAAAAGACTGGCACGGTCACGTGCATCACGGAAAAACCTGAAGAGCTCGCGGTCGCGGCCAAAGAGCACGGTTTCACGCTTGGGGAGAGTCACGATGTGCGCATGGGCCAACGCTCACTTACCATCGTAACGTATAAGAAAGGACCAAAGAAAAAGAAATGAGGTGGATGTAATGGCTGGATGTGATCTCTGCGGAAAAGAACCGACCATCGGTATCGTTGAGCTTGAAGGCGCTCGTATGAATGTGTGTGCGGGATGCGCGAGCTACGGTAAGGAGATTAGCAGATCAGACCGGCCCAAAGGACCCGACCCGTGGACGATAGGACGAGCTCGTACTCAAGGATCAAGTGCCAGACCGGAAGCGCAAGTACGACCTGACCTCCCACGCATTCTACGCAAAGCGCGTGAGCAGGCGAAAAAAACCCAAGAAGAATTCGCGAACCATCTCGGTGTGAAACTCTCACAATACCACCAGTACGAATCCGGTGCGTCATTACCTGATATTGAGACGGCGAAACGTATCGGCCGTGTACTCAATGAACACTTGGTCGGGCTCTTGCCGCAAAACGACACCGCAGGTCCCACAAGCGCACAACCCACTGGACCGTTGACGGTCGGCGATCTCCTCAAGAAGCGGTAGTGATGTTCGACGGTTCGAGACGTGGTTGTCGGTTGATGTAATACCACAGCGTCACGTCTTGATCGCTTGTGATCGTTACGAATCGTTCCGTGTTTGGCAATAAGAAGAGAATGCCTTCATCGGATCGCGTGAAAAAGCCATTACGCATCTCGCGGGTAATGAGCACAAAGGACGTGTCAGTGCTCTCAAGCAGCGTATACAACGCGTTCGTGTCGCGCGTGAAAAGAGCAGCGCGTACCACTGTCTGGCTCGCATCATCAGGGAGCGTCGCATGTCGACCGGAAAAATACGTTACCATCGGTGCGAGAGCGGGATCTGTGAGAACCCCGCCTGAACGTCGCTGCTCACCGATGTAGGAGAGTACCTCAACAAGCCGGTCGCTGGGCTGCTCAAGGGAGACTGATCGCACCAGAGTAACGATGAGGAACCCGGCAGCGCACCAGACGAGCACGATGAACAGTTGCCGGAGCGGATCGAGTTCCCACCCTTCACGCACAAGACGGAGTACACCGCGCGACGCGAGCACGGCAACCACGATCGATGCTGCAAGACGAGTGCTGGGGAAGAGAATTGCGATGATGATGGCGATGGTAAGTGTGAACGAATACGGCAAACTTCGCGCAGATTTTGTGCTACCGTACGCGGCAAGGATGATGAAGAATGCACTCAAACCATTTGAGGCACCAAACTCAAACAGCACATCCGATGAAGGCATCTTCAGAGCGGGGAATGCTTGCACGCCACCGTGCCACCCGACGGTCCACGCACCAGCGATAAGGAAAGCGCCAATAACGCCAAACATCGTCATCATCTGCTTATCGCGGATGCTTATAGTAAGCAAAAGGATGCCCGTGATGATGCCCAGTGGCAGACTCGTGATGAGCGCCGCACAAAGCGCCAGCGTTGAGAGCAGTGGTTTACGAACCCATAAGAACGTGAGGGCGCAAAGAGAAAGCGCGGCAATCGACGACTCGTGTCGTGTGCCCGCGACGATAAACGCGGGCGAGAGTGCTATTGCTGCAGTCGCCGCGAACGCATCGATTGGTGGTAAGGCGCGTCGAAAAAGCGTGTATGCGAGCGTGAGAGCGCACGCGGCAAGGAGTGCCGGTAAAAGCCAATCAATACCAAGCGCCATGAAGAGCGCGAGCGTGACATCATACAGTGTTGGAGCGAACGCGATGCCCGTCACTGGGTCGATGCCCGCGGTGCCGTCGAAGATGGTCGTCGCGTGCCGTAACGCAACATAACTTTGCGCCCCCGGCATGAGTGGCCAACCCGCCATTGCGCGTAACGCGATAGGGGTGAGAAGGAGTAGCAACGCCGCGATAATCAAAAAGGCGAGTAATGGCCGCGTGCGGTGTGTGTCGGGCATACGCCGCCGTTTGCGAGAAGAGCTCATCGAGCCACATCTCCGCAATCGATGGTGTACAGGATACTCCCGCTACCGACAACGGATGAACGGAGGCATGAAGAGTTGCTAATTGCAAGGGTATCCCGTTGGTACGCGCGCCGAGCATCTTCAGAGAAAAGGATGTGAGTAATGTCGAGCTTTTGCGCTCGCCCGACGATGGATGAGACGAATCGTGCAGTATACACGGCGTCAATATCTGACACGAGCTCATCACCGCTGCGCACCAGGATGAAATCATCATCTGTCAATGTCGTGCGTTGTGCGGCGTACTGGAACGCTTCCGCTTCTCGCAAGGTTGTGAGGATGACGGCGTCGTTGGGCAACAGATCGCCCACCATGCGATAGTCCGCGAGATCGTTTGGCGTCGGAGCGTTCTTGAGTTGCTCATTCGCGTTCGCGAGTCCAGGAAGAATGGCGGTAAGGAGGAAGAGGAGGAATAAGAAGATGCCAATTGGGTAACGCAAGAATGGAGCTTTCGTTCGTGCGAGGTATGCGGCGCTCAAGTGCAAACCATACGCCGCCATCACGGAGAGCAGCAACGTGAGCATCATGAGCCCAAGACGTAATTCAAGCATGCGTAAGAAAAGACAAGCAGCAGCAGCGATAATCGCGCCGACGATGCTCAGGGATATGCGTGCGCGGCGTTCGAAGAGCGCGTGGTACGCGCCCAAGACCCCAAACAAGAACGCAATGACACCCAGGCCGTAGAGAACGGTGATGAACGTGACGTTCCCGAATGCTGCGCCCGCGTACGATGTGGGGAGGTTCTTCCATATCACGCGTAAACCATCAGCCGCGAACGCACGTTTGTAGACGATAATATGGAACCACACAGATAAGAAGAGTGTAAAGAGGAACAGTTCGCTGATGCGCACGTCGATCTTGAACCCTTCGAGACGCAAGAGTGCGATAATCACTATCAAAGAGAGTACCAGCAAGAGCACCAGTGGATGGATGAAGGTCAAAAAGAGTGTGAGCGCAACAATAGGATAAAGGTACTTGTCGGGATTATGCAGCATTGCGAGGATGGAGAGGAACAAAAGCGCCGCCAGGGGCACGGGGCTTGGGTCGTTCAGGTACGCACCAAACACGAACGGACCGGAACCTGCGAGAATGGTTCCAGCGAAGGCCGCAAGTGGTGAGCCGGTGAGATGGCGCACGAGCGCGTAGATGGGAATAAGCAAAAGCACCATGCACAAGTTTGGAAAGATCTTGTACGCGAGTGGCGTGAACCATACGAGAACCGCCAAGAGATAGGTGAAGATAGGACTGCCTAGGCGTTCTTTACCTGTGACGCTGAGGGGATCGTCGCGTAGTGGTTGTCCCGTCGCGAGAATATGATCAACTTCACGCACAGTCGAGTACGCGCCGTAATCAAGCGTTGGAACGCTGGTCGCAAGCGCCATACGCAACCAGAACAGTCCAATCAGGAGCACAGCGAGCAGCACGTACTCCCATCGGACGCGTGAAGTGTCCATCGACGGACTGGCGCCCAAAGGGATATTTAAATGATTGGAAGAGGTTAAAAGGGCGATGTGGTTCCCAACACCCATTGGTACACGACTATTGGCCCACGCTCGAGCCGACCGCGCGAAGCATCCTCAACAGCATGATGCCAGCCGCAAAAGACCTTCTGGGCCTGAAGCACTCACCAGAACTGCACGGGAACTATCCGCGCTGGAGCGGCAAGGAACAGCATCGGTTTCAGATGCTCCCCATAGATGGTGTGAGGACTGGTCTTATCAATATCGATGCAGAACGGCAAACGAGCGAATCAGAGATGCGCGAGATAATCGCGTACTTCCTTCCCGATGCAGCACTCTACCAAGTACATGAGGGATATGAAGACCGCTACCGTCGCGGTGACCCGCTATGCCATAATTTTGCGTTAGGAGTGGCGAGATTTGGGCAAGTTGCTCTCCTGCGCGCACAAGAAGATAGCGTATCGCACCGTATCGCTGAACGTATCGAGCGCCAGATGGAACGACGATTTTTCCGCCATCCGGATGCACGACTCTATGCACGCACGAAACGAATCGTCGATGAGGGAATACCATTATGCGACATCATCGCACAATTCCCAGCCATGCCGTAAGGAAGAGGATACAAAATATTCTGCGACAACAACGGTCGCGTTCTTAACCGCCCGTTGAGATAACCGTTGGAGCCGTATCCTCTTCATCACCGTCAATGACGGTGCACGCCACAATCTTGTCGTTGCTCTCAAGGCGCATGATGCGCACGCCTTGCGTGTTGCGGCCAATCAAACTGATGCCGGTTGATGGCGTGCGGATCGTGATGCCGCCCTTGGAGATGAGCATAACATCTTGATTATCGCGCACGCTACGCACCGCGACAACTTTGCCGTTGCGGTCGCTGGTCATGATGTTGATGACACCCTTGCCGCCACGGCTGATGTGGCGGTACTCGTCAGGCGCAGTGCGCTTTCCGTACCCGTTCGCGGTGATGGCGAGGATCATCTCGTTCTCTTTGGAAAGCACCGCGCTCACGACCGCGTCGCCCTTCTCCATGCGAATACCGATGACGCCTGTACTGCCGCGGCCGACCGCACGTACTTCATCCTCGCTACAACGTACTGCCATGCCGTCAGCGGTTGCGATGAAGATAGTGTCGGTACCTGACGTGTGTAAGACATCGACGAGCTCGTCTCCTTCTTCCAAGTTGAGCGCAATGATGCCATTTTGACGCACGTTACCGTACGCGGAGAGTGCTGTTTTCTTGAGTAAGCCATTCTTCGTGACGAACAATAAGTAGCGGTCGTCGGGGAACTCGCGTACGGGGATGATTGCACGCACGCGTTCTTCCGGTGTGATGTTCACAATATTCACGATGGGCTTTCCTTTCGCTTGACGTGCGCCTTCAGGCAGCTTGTACGCTTTCGTCCAGTACACCTTTCCCTTGTCGGTGAAGACCAAGAGCCAACTGTGTGTGTTCGCGACGATAAGGTGGCGGCTGAAGTCCTCTTCTTTCGTCGTGCTTGCAATGATGCCCTTACCGCCGCGACCTTGTGCGCGGTACGCGTCGACTGCGATACGCTTCGCGTAGCCCTGGTCGCTGACCGTAACGACAACGTCTTCGGGTTCAATGAGGTCTTCAAGGTCAATCTCCACATCGCCGCCGTCTTGGAGTTTCGTTCTGCGCGGGGAAGGATAGGTCGCGATGATGTGCGACAATTCCTCGACGATGATTTTGAGGATACGTGGTTCGTGCGCGAGGATGTCTTCAAGTTCTGTGATGAGTGCTTTGGTCGCGGCGAGGTCATCGCGGACTTTTGCTTGCTCAAGGTTGGTGAGGCGCGAGAGGCGCATTTCGAGGATGGCGTTCGCTTGAATCTCGGTGAGCTTGAATGAACCGACGAGTCCGGTGCGTGCGGTCTCAACATCTTTCGCCTTACGGATTAAGGCCACGACCGCGTCGAGGTGGTCGAGCGCGATGACAAGGCCTTCAAGTAAGTGCTCTTTCTCTTTGGCTTTCTTCAAGTCGTATGCGGTACGACGGCGCACGACCGATTGGCGATGGCGTACGTAGTGGGAGAGGACATCCTTGATGCCTAAGACGCGGGGCCGTCCTTCAACAATACTCAGCATGATAACGCCGAACGTGACTTGCAAATTCGTGTGGACGTAGAGGGAGTTCTCAACGACTTCCGGGGTCGCGTCTTTTTTCAGCTCGATGACAACGCGGATGCCTTCACGATCAGATTCATCGACGATATCCGAGACGCCGTCAATCTTCTTATCCTTCACAAGCTCCGCTATTTGCGTGATGATGTCCGCTTTGCTGACCATGTACGGGATCTCGTGTACGATCAAGCGCGTGCGATTCTTGACAACTTCTTTCGTCACGACCGAGCGCACGATAAGTTTACCGCGTCCGCTGCCGTAGTACTGCATGATGCCGGTCTTCCCTAAGACAATGCCGCCGGTTGGGAAGTCCGGGCCTGGTGCGATACCTGCGAGTTCGAGCGTGTCGATGTTCGGGTTTTCGATTAACGCAATTGCGGCTTTCGCTATCTCAATAGGATTGTGCGGCGGGATGTTCGTGGCCATACCGACGGCGATACCTGTTGATCCATTGACGAGAAGGTTCGGAAGTTTGGCCGGAAGGACAGTTGGTTCTTCAAGCGACCCGTCGAAATTCTCTGCCATGTCGACGGTTTCCTTGTCGATGTCTTGGAGCATTTCGTCTGCGACTTTCATCAGACGCGCTTCGGTGTAACGCATGTGTGCTGCAGGGTCAGAGTCAATAGAACCGAAATTTCCTTGACCGTCAATGAGCGGCACGCGCATGCTGAAGTCCTGCGCCATACGCACGAGCGCGTCGTACACGCTCTGATCACCGTGTGGGTGGTACTTCCCGAGAACTTCTCCGACAATACGTGCGCACTTCTTGTACGGCTGATTGTAGCGCATCGCGAGATCGCTCATCGCGTAGAGGATGCGGCGGTGCACGGGCTTGAGACCGTCGCGGATATCAGGAAGCGCGCGTCCGATAATGACGCTCATTGCATAGTCGAGATATGACCGTTGGAGTTCTTCGCCGATGGGCTGGTCGATGACGCCGGCAATAGGAGCCTGTGGGCCAGCATCTGGGGAAGTCTCGTTGGTCATCGTGAAGCCTTTTCTCGACGGAAAAATCGTTGATTTTCGGGTCGTCCGGGTCTTTATATGTGTTTGGTTTGTGGCGTCGGGATTACTCTTCTTCAACCGTATAGAAAAGAAATCTTCAAAAGGACAGGCAGACCTCCCTCATGCACATCGGAGACGAAAACATGAGCAACTACCGCAAACAGAGGAATATCGAGCTAAAAGTAGCGGAAGCGGCATTGCAAACCGCATCGCAAAGCTACGAATACCAAAATCTCCACGTTCTGCGCAGGTTGGAAACGAACGGAGTCACACTCGAACAAGAGGTAACACCTCTCGAAGGGGCATTACTCTATAATCTGCTCCTTGATCATCAAGTCGATCTCGTGAAGAAACCTTATCTGTTTCTCTTCAAACAGAACGCATACGCGCTCGCGCCGCAAGGGCGAGAGCATTTGCGCACAGAGCGAGAATCGGTGAAACAACGTATCGAATCGCGAGAAGAGAAAACGCACGATCTCGGGATGCGACTGCTCATCTTGAGTGGGGATTTCGATAGCTATGATGCTGAGCAATTCCGAGGGTATATGCGATCGAAGCAAGACATCACGCAACGCATCAAAGGGTATCGTGAAAGCCGAAGAAAAGATAACGGTACGGATATCGTTGATGGCATCGATGATTTCTTCGACGTCTGGCTCTTCTCCACAATAGACACCTCTGCTTCAAAAGGATTTGGCGGAGAAAGGGGTGGCGGGTCATTTGGTGGTGGCGGAGCGAGCGCGTTGTATGATGATACGCCGAGCATTCCGCATATCGACCCCGTCGTGCCGACCGTTGGTTACGCTGTTGGCGAGAACATCGCAGAGACGGCTTCTGTAGCGACTGAGACGGGAAGTGGTGTGCTCGATCATCTTGGTGATCTGGCGAGCGGTACCGGCGAGGTCATCGGCAACATCGCAAGCGGTACCGTGGACGTCCTGGGCGATGTCGCAAGCGGCGCAGCGGAACTCCTCGGAGACGTGCTCTCAAACATCGATGTCTAATGGTCATCCCTACAGGAACACCGGAAGAGGAGGCACGATGGCTGGAGATCGAGACGCGATCACTCATCCGTCACATATGCGACAACGCCGGCGCCATAGAGAAAAAACCCTATGAGATACTAACGCATACTCGCGCGTTGACAGGGCTGATGCAGAAGGCCAAACCGCATCAGATCGAGAGTATGCAAGAGATTCTCACAGAATACAGTGCGAGCATCAGTCTCGAACAGTCCACTGCGCCGCTCGACGTGCGAAATATGCTGTACGCGGCACTGACGTCCTATCAACCCACATTTGACCGGCCGAACTAGAACAACGCCGTGTTCGGGTCCGCTCGCTTCCCTTCGCACACAATACGTGTCGCGACCTGATTCGAGTGCACGCTAAAGGTCATGCCGCAATAGAC
>Ga0154020_10011035_pt1 | contig 10308 bp, 16 predicted proteins | sample Klosneuvirus_201_FD_109709 | JGI IMG/M metagenome (GOLD analysis project Ga0154020, IMG submission 109709) | Active sludge microbial communities from wastewater, Klosterneuburg, Austria - Klosneuvirus_20160825_MG | ecosystem: Engineered > WWTP > Aerobic digester > Activated sludge | place... | reverse complement strand
GGGGGGGGGGTGGCGCCAAGTCGATGAAATGTCAAGACGATTCGGTCGTCAATCTGTCTCTCGCACGTCACTCAAACTGAAACTCTCGGCTATTAAATACCGTCGACTGTCAGATTGTAGTCATTCATTCGTTATTCGGCTGGCTTGTCTTTCATCGCCATCGCTTCTCTCCGGCACCGAAAACTCTCGATTTATTGTTTTTCAAAGATGGATCCTTTGAAGATGCTGTTGCAACAAGCTCTTGAGGTTGACAAGGTGCGCCAGCTCTGCGCCGTTCCTTTGGCCTCCTTGTCTGGCCGCCTTTGATATTTTGTTTAATTCAGCCTTCTTTATTTATTTTACAGGATTTGGGTGAGATTGTGAACCAGGTGGACGGAGGCGAGGAGGAGCTCGATCCCTCCTTCGAAGAACAAGACATTCCTGAGGATGACCTGTCCAACAATCGGTCGAGTTTCACACTCGCCACCAATGAAGTCGAAAAGGAAAGGTCTCCCAATGAGAACAACGACATATCGCACGAGCATTATGCGTTTGCCGCGCCGATCCAGAAAGAGCTTACTCGCCACCAAATGAAGCACGTCGTCGATCAAGGGGAATACTTGTGCCAGCAGTGCGCCAAGCCCTTTAACACTCCTCAGGCGCGCCGATCGCATTTCATCTACCACCATGGCACGCCACAGAACACTTGTGGTGATTGTGGTAAAGTTTTTGTGACCAAGTCGCAGCTACAAGTCCATGCAATTATCCACACTGGCCTCCGCCCCTTCAAGTACATACATTCTGGTGCCTTGGCTCGCAAACTTGTAATTGATCCCTCTTCGCAGATGCGACTTGTGCTCCTTTGACTGCAACACCAAGTCTGGCTTGCGTAACCACAAGATGACCCACGTCAAGGAGCGACCTCTCAAATGCCCCGAATGCACGTATTCCCACCACGTTTGGCGCAGCTTTTATGCGCACATGAACAAGCACAAAGGACTGCGCCCGTATAAGTGCCAGGAGTGTGACTATGCTACCTGCTACAAGTCGAATCTCACCGGCCACATCACAGCCAAGCACTCCTGAAGAACTCTCAGACATGATTTTCATTCCTCCTCCCGTTCCCCTGTTGTAGTGTGCTCCTGGATTACATTGAGTCCTTCTCGCAATCTCGTTGTTGCAATCGAGCTTCACACTGTCAGAGGGGAAAGTCGTTTTCATTTTGCCGACTAACCTTTTTCCTATCGGCGATCTATTTATAAAAGGCGGGCCTCTACGATACAAGTATACATATCTGAACTCGAAGTCCGATTTCAGGTCACTCCTCCGACATGCACTCGAAGGCTTATTGACTCTTCTCCTCGGTCTTCGGCTCGTCCTTCGAGTCCCCCGACTTGTCCTCAGAGGAAGGCTCCTTTTTCTCCTCGGCCTTAGGCTCGTCCTGATGATCGTCTTGGACGACGCTCGTTTGCGAGGCAGTCGAGGATGCAGTGGTAGCGTTGCGCACCTTGAGGTTGATCGCCTTGGTGGGCTTAGAAGAGCCACCGCGAGAGGAATTATTGGCGCTCGTAGGTCCTCTGCTGCGACCAGCCGTCGAGGCCGTTGATATAACCTGCTCGGCCGCTGGGGAAGAGATTATCAGCAATAGAGCGAAAGCAGAGGAATTGGTTACGAGAAAAACGCGTACGCTTGTTGAACTCGGATTGAGGATTGAAGAGGATAATGATGAGGACGGCGGCGGCAATTTCGATGATGAGCGTGATGAGCACGGTGGAGAAAGCGCTCCGCTCAGTGATGGCGCTGGCGATGACGTTGGCGACCTGGATCACGAGAGTGATTGTGCACGCCAAGGAGACGCCCAACATCTAAAGAAGCATATCGCTGAGGGGGAATGTGGAGGAGGAATGATCAAAATTAGAAAGGTACCTTGCGGACGCGGTCCTCGTTTTCCTTCTTGTCGACGGCCTGACTCTTCTTGATGGTGTTGGTGATAGCTACTCCATAGTAGGCAACGGCGATGGCCTCGATCAAGCTCATCAAGGCCAGGAAGGCCTAACGGAGGGATCAGCACGAACTTGCATTGATGAGGAGAGACTAAATACCTTGTAAGCATAAGCGGCGCCCTCCGAAGGAGTCGTGACAGCAAGGTCCTCGGGGGTCGTGGCGCAGTTAGTCTCCGAAGTGTTGGAGAGGGTGAAGTATAAGATCACAATGACGATGAAAAAGAGGTAGATGAACACGTTGAGGGGGATCACCGCCTAATTGGAAAGCGTTAGCAAGTGATAGCTCCATGAGGACAACATTGTGAAATGGTGCCTTGCGAAGGGGGCTCTTAGCAGGGTTCTGCATGGCAAAGTGATGGATCTCAGCCCAGCGGAGCGTGATGACGGCACAGATGGACAAAAAGATGAGCGATGGCAGTTCACCAACAATGCTGTCCGCCGCTGGGGTGGCATCCAAGGCGCCTTGCATGGAGAGGATGATGTAGATCAACCGATCTTTTACAAAAACGAACTATCAGAATGATAAAAGCAGCGGAATGAGTGGCAACAACCGTACCAACGAGGAAGAGGGTAAGGAGGCCAAGGGCAATAAGGGGCAAATCCTTGATTGCCGTCGAGTCCTTGGCACGCGCCAGGTTCACCTTGACGTGCCTAGATGAACATGTCACGATTGGAGAATCGAATCAACGCCGATAGCTAACTCGTACAAGCCAAAAGCAAAGAGGTCCGCAAGGAGAAGCAGTCCATAAACGATGATGGCCACAATCAACATGCCGAATTCTTCGGGAGTCCAAAGCTCGACATATTGCTTCGAGTCGTAATTATTCACGAGGCTAGACGGAAGAAGATTCGTAAGTAAGCGAGAAAAATGAAAATCGATGCAAAACAAGAGACGGTCGGACCCAACGGGGAAGTAATTCTTTTTGCCCTGCTGGACCTTAATGCAGATCGACGGGGTAGTGGGGAGATAGGTGTCGCTTAAGATCGTGAAGGTCGTGAACTCTTCATTGGCTTCAACGAGGCCGAGATAAGCAATTGCAAAACCGCCTACTTCCGACGGCGCCGACACGTTGAGACAGATGGTAATTGGGTCGGGCGAGACAATCGACTCTTCCAGAGAGGTCAACAAGCCATCGCCTGCACAACGACAAATGAAAATCAATAACGCACAATGAATAAATGAAAATGAACGGACCGATCCAATGGCCCACAGGGACAAAGAACTTGTTCCTCACAGTGCGCTTATCACCAGCGCGCGCAACGCTAGAGCGCACGCTCGCCGAGCTGAGAGAAACGGTCTGACGCGAGGCAAACTAAAATAGCAAGATGTCAACGGGGGGAAATCCTAAAAAGATGATGACACTCAAACCTGTTCTTCGTCAATGCGAGAGAACTTGAGCTCGCTGCAGAGAACGCCAGAGGCATACTGGAGGTTAGGCTAAACACCAATTGAATGAGCTCCAAGTTATTTCGCGAGCGAGAAATCGACAAGGTACAGGAATGGTAAATGAGGCGCCGTCGACAGTGAGAGAAGCTCCGATTCCCTCACAAGCGGCAAAGGTGCCGAGCGGTGTGGTGGTAGTACGGGTTGCGATCGCCTCGATGCAAGTGCTGCTACCGTCGGAGCTGCAAGCGCATGAAAGGGACTCAAGAGGGTCCTAACAGACAGGATTAAAGACTGCGATTCCAGGTTAAAATATCGTTTACCTCATTCTGACCGAACAGGCATGAGAGCTGATTCTTCACAACCGTCGCAAATCTGCGCCCTTTGGCAACGTTGTACAGAGTCTCCCATTCGGCCGGAAGGTAGCGCTCGGTAACCCACTTGTAATAGCTCTTATCAACGCCACGAGGAGCCCACTTACGCGGGAGCACGGTTCCATTCATCCAAGCAGCCTAGCGGACAGGGAGATTCAGCCGCAATGGAGGGGAATCTTGGAGGGAGGATAGACAGTACGGGTCTCCATGTCCAGAACTTCTCGATCTTTCCGCCGCACGCTTCACATTCTGTCTGATTCTGGAGAGTGTATCCGATGGGAATTCGATTTCCAGTCCACAATCCGGCAGCAAATGAAAATCTACAGTAAGACCCTTTGACTTGAGAGATCTCGCGTGAGAAAAATAAATAGTACTTTTCGGCGAGTGAATCTGGGACGGCCGGATCACGGCACAACGAAACAATCTACAGGAACAAGATCAGAAATGGAGGACAAGAGATGAAGTAGTAGAGAATTACGCGATCCGTCTCGCAAACGTTTTTGTTTCGAGCTCGAAAACGGCAGGTGCCATTGATCGCGTCGCAATCAGGGTTAGGGCGGTTAGGATTCAGAGGATCGTAGACACAAGTGATGTCGACTCTCAAGCAGCCAGTCGGCGTCCAGCCGCCCTCAGGGCAAACATTCGCAGCGCAGGTGTCAGTCGTGTTTTCGAAGGGGACAAAGCAGCCAGCAACGGGGTCCGAACATTCGCCGAGCGTCTGATTCGACACGCATTCTATAATTTTTCTATTTTTCAGCAATGATTGCAACACCGCCTAATAATAGAGGGGTGTACCATTGTAATCACAGCTCCAAGTAGCATTGTAGTTTATATCGTCGCACCTGGTCGAACAGTATTGGGAAGACTCGCAGATCGCCGGATCCGTAATCGCGTCGGTCGTGCTGTACAACGAACATTGATCGACACAAAGCGTCGAGGAGTTGAAAGTGCCTTGCAACCAAAAGTGCGTAGGCCACCTACAATTGGGGCTGAAACAGATTTCATTTCGTGACAAAGCACTCAAAGAATTCTTACCAATCTCCTTGCTGAGAAGCTTCACAGTCGGCCTTGCTAGAGATTCCATTTGCAATGCATCGAGAAGCCTAATACACGCATTCAGCAAGTTCACTGTTTTGGTGTCTGAATCAAAAAATCCTGGCACATTAGCATATGTCTGCCACGATGTAGACGTAAAAGCAGGCCAACTCGTGCTGTTGGCAGCAAAGATGGAACACGTAGAAGGGTCAGTTATCGAAGGGATGTAACATTTCGCGAAGCAAAACGCGGCTTCGGGGACGGCTGCAAAATAGAATGACAACGAGAACGGTTTTATGAGGAGCTACATACGACAGACGTACCACAAAAGTTTGGATCATTGCACGTCGAACGAAGCTGCTTGGAAGGTTCTTTGCAAACCGTGAATGCGTTCACCAGGGGGTTCCACGAATAACCATCGCCTGATGGGAAGAAGTGCGAGTCAAAATGTCAAAATGGTCTGACGAGCGAGCAATACTATTCGATTGGCACCTTCGCATATCTGCTTTTGATTGTAGTCCTCGTCCAAAATGACGCAAGAGGCGTTGTTGAAGACGTCATAACAGTTGGTACCGTCAGGCTCGCAAGCTCCACAGTAGTAGGCACCATTGACGTGGGCGATGTCGTTGCAATTTTCTAAAAGAAATGAAACTAGGGGAAGAAACGCGATAAGAAAGGAATCGGACCAGGGGTGCACTGGCCGACAATTCCGATCGCTGATACGGATGTCGGGTCGCCGATACGACAATTCGCCCAAGGACAGAATTCTGCCGCTATAATTCCAACTAATAAGCTTGAATGGAAACTGAATGGAACGCCATTTGTAATGCACATTCGCAAGTGGTTCTATTTGTGATGTAGGGGGCCCAATCGTCGTCACCCGTACAGCCAGCGCCGACGATGACACTGTAGAGCTTCGATGAAAAATTGCCGCCGACGGCTTTCGGGTTCTTGTTGACAGCATCCTCAATGAACGCAGCAATGTATGGATCCGATTGATCCACCAAACACTACAAGATCCAAGTGAGCTCAAGGGACAAATTAGGAAATAATCTCATTGATGGAGGACAACGGACCTGAGTGAAGAGTCTTTCATCAGCATTGTCAGCTCGAGGACCGACGAAGTCGCAACCGGTCAGGGAGCGACACTTCATTCCGATTCCGTATCCATAACAGTCCGTGTCGACAATACATGGGATCTTGCACTTCATCGTGGTAAGACAGGTGGAATTGGTAAAGACTAAACAGAGACTATGAGGAAATAGCGAGCGTAAGACCAACAATAATAAAATCGGACCATTCGAGCAATCATCGAGGACAGTATCGCATCTGCGACCATAAATGTAAGCGTTACAGGTCTCAGATGGCTCCTTCACAAACCGAGGATCCGAGAGGGCCTAGAGGGAACAAATTATCATCAATGAAACAGCTGCTGATAGAATTGCAAGAGGGATACCCTCAGCGCAGACGTGGAGCAGTCACTGCCACGATCGACATTAGCAGCAATCGAATTCAACGATGCTAGAAAATATTATTGTAAGACACAATTGGTTATAGTCTATTGAACAAAGGATACCGATCGTCTGCACAGCCGGGGCAGCGCATTCGCTAATGGCGCATGAGCTGCTCAGCGCTTCCGTTTTCGCAGAATAGGAAGCCACCTCGTAGGACCTGCTCATGGCGCGGCAACACATCTTTTGCTCGGTACTTCATCAATCGGTATGAGAGAAGAATATAGAGAAAAGGAACAATGACCGCACTCGGGGTTACAGCATGGATCACTCAGCCACTGCGCGGGCTCATCGAAACGATCGTACTGGCAATCGCGCGACACCTTAGAAACGGTAACCGTCGACGTATTCAAGAAATCATCGCTCAAATCGATGCAAGCAGCCCATTCCTCACTCACACCCCAAGCAATCGCCTGCAAATCAAAAAAATGATTGCCGCGATGATCTGACCAGAGGCTGAACAAAGCATACCTTGGAAAGGATGGTCTGGATCAGCTCAATCGAGATATTCGCGATTCCAGATGGGTTTTCGAGAAGAGAGATCTGACTCTGGAACCCTAAGAGCAATGGTGAAATGAAATAATAGAGGTAGCTCAATATTCCAGGATACCGTCTTTCGCGGCCTTGAACAGCTTGTAGTCGCAGGTGAGCTTGGTCTCGTTCATCTTCATCGAAACAACCGCCGCGCTGTTCTACAAGCCAAAAGATAACAAAAGGAGAATCAACAACGAAAGCGGAGACACCGCCAAACCTCTCCGGCAGCATTCTGGAGGCGAGGGAAAGAGAAATAGCATTGGTCCAATCGGCGCTCGTCGCGGTAAACGCAATCGTCGGTCTAGGGAAAGCATTGCATGGGCAAGCGATTTCAGAAATGGAGCGGAGAAACATCTTCATACCTTGAAACTTGACTCCTCAGTCCTAACCTCAAAAGCCACCGTATTACCAGGGAGCTTGTAGGACATGTTGTAGGCAATGTTACTATCGGATAAAGTGACACCGAGACGAGCAAGGTAAGGATCACTCGAGGGGCTTCGTACCCATAAGTCGCTCTGATGTATGAAAAGAGCGGCTGAGGGAAGGCAGGCAGCGGCGTTACTCCTTCGCAACAATTGAAATTGATGTCCCACGCGCAACGCTCAGGATCCAAGACGCACTTGGGACGGCCAGGGCAATAGAGCTCCGCAGGAACTAGAGAAAAGTTTTAAAGGAAAGCACGACGCGACCCCAACATAAACACGTACCCTTCCACCACCAATCTTGAACTGGAATCAGCTTGCTATCGGCTATGGCATAATGAGTGTTAACTGATTGGTGATTGCTAGTGAACATTTGGAGGAAGGCAGCGCACGAATCAAAGTGATCTGCGCCTCGGAATCAATATACGGCGAGGCGATCAACAGCGTCATCTTACCATCCCACAAAGGGTCGGAATCGCGGATGAACGAGCAACAAACGCGGAACCCGTCAGAAGAGATGGCTGTGCTCGCATTGTAGAAGCTTCCTTTGTTATCCTTAAAAGTGCCGTCAGCGAGAACATGACGAGGGGGGAAAGCGTGGTGAAAATTGTGCCTTGGGGCCAGAGTAAAGATAGGCGTCAGGGTCGCCGCGTACGGCCTGGATCCGAATTGCGATCTCGGTGCAACTGATGTCATTCACCTGAAACTCGTACTCAACACCAAACACGCGATTGCTCTTGTCGAGGACCACCGTCTTCGAACTACTGACCTCGTCGAGGCAAAACGAGTTCGAGCCGCAACTGGCGTAGCTCGCAGCTGCAAGGATATAAGATTCAAGATACTTGAAAGAAAATATATTGTAAATAATATTCTATTAATAAATATGACTATTATATTAATAACAAAAAGCCAATATTTAATTGGTGCTATTCGCTAAAACGCAGTTACGACAACGGATGAGCAGCGAGCAACCACGAGCACCGCTTGGTCCAAACCAACTGTACTGATCCAAAAACCTCAAATATAAATAATATATAAATTATTATATTGTGGAACTATAAGAGATAATGGTAACGTAAAGTTAAGCGTCTCGGAACGGGTCGCCGGCGTCGAGGAGAACAAGGAATGGAGATTGCAATCAGCGTGCCTAATGCGCCAATCGCTTTGGCAACATGGAAAGCGAAATACAAGAATGATAATAGTAAATATGTCCATCAAAACAATAATCTGGAAGCCCGTCGAAGGAAGAAAGGTCGTACGCCGGAAGGAACTGGTGGCCGTGACGCAGGTGGAGGGGACGAGAACGTTCTGGTCGAACTTGGCGACCACCACAGCCGACCTGATCTTCGTCTCGAAGATTTTTCCTGAAGGTTCGCTAATGGAGTTCGAGTAGTGGCGGCGGCTGAACTGCTGCGAGGTGACGATTGGGCTAGCGGCCAAGGCAGAACAAGCAAACAAGGTCACCAACACGGCGACGATCAGCACAGCGCGCTGAGAATCACCAGCCATCGCACGCGCAATTCTCGACCAAAGGTTGGAATATTTTAAACAACACGCCTGGCACGAGGGAAAGAGAATGGAAAGAAGCCAGGGCCCAGGGGGCATAGAGCTCGTCCACGCTTCGGTTGCCCGTTGGTTTGAAGCAATTCGTTCTTGAACAATCAAGGAGAGTGGTTGTCATGAAGCTTCTGCCACCCTCCACGGGCTTTCAACATCCAGATTGATGTTTGATCTATTGATGCGTATAGTTCTTCCGTATTTGTTTATCGATTTTCGTGACGAAGGAGAGACACGAAGAGCGGATGGCCGTGGCTCTGGAGTCTGGACTGAAAGAATTCCTCTTGCGGTTCAAATTAATTGTTGGCACCTCCAAGTGGACTTTCCTCACTCAAATATTCCGCAACTCTTCCCTTGTCTATTAATATATCACGCGCAATGTAGTCTCGTGACTCCCGTCCTCGAGACTTGTAACGGTCCAAATCGGGAACTCTGACCGTCCTGAGCCTTGACACGGAATCGCGAGGATTAGATTTGGGGGCAGTCGATTTGGTGTGGGAACGATCGCACATCCGTAAAACTACAGTAGTCGCAAAAAACAATATGAATTGGAGGGTCAAGTCAGTTAACACGAAGCGGGAGAAACGAAAGTAAGGCTCGCTAATCGTCATCGAGCGATCTGTGAATGAGGGTGGTGCCGAGTTGAGTAAACATAAGGGCTCCGGCGTCGAGCACATCTCCATCTAGCACCTCACCTGGATTCTCGAGTAGACGGCGGAGCTTGTCGTTATTGTCCTGTTGAGTGATGTTGCGTTCCAACTCTTTTTGGCGCTTCTCTGCTTCGGCGGTTCTCCTCGACAAGATCTCGTGCAGCCTGTCATACAGGTTGGATACCTTGACGTCAATGTTGGCGCTCTTCATTAATGTGTTGTATTCAGCGGCTAAGGGCTCGAGCACAGGCAGGAGGTCCCAGATCGGCTCGAGGGTGCTTTTCGAAATGAGCCCGCCTGTATTGCCGGCGGCATCTCCGCCGACCAAGTCGGGGTCGCCCCAAAGGCTGGCAGGGTGGATGATTTCGACCGTTGCAGTGAAAAGCCAAATGTTGTTAGAGCAAGTCTTGTGGAGGATGGCGCGCACGTCGTTTAAGGCAGGAGTCATGTTCTCGCCGCCAAAAGCGAGAATTTCGTCGTCCAGTGAATTGACAACGTTCCACAGTGCTGAGAGATTGAAATAAGAAGTTCCACGAAAAGCAAAGGATTATATGGGCACTGATACCAATTGAAATCTGAACTTGATACGGTGGACGCGGCTGAAGCCTCGGATACGTCGGCTCGCCTCGCTCGACCTTTTGTTGCTCACGAAGCCTCTCGCGCTCATACTTGTATGGCACCGGTTGGGTTTCATGGAGCATATACAAAAAGTAAAGCGCTCCTACTTTGATGGGCAACTCGTCCATACAAAGATATGCTAGACAAACCAAAGGAAGTAAACGGGAACAGCCAAAGCCTGAACAACATTCAAAAGAAACTCTCTGCCAACCGTCTTAAGTTTGTTACGAATCGTCTGCAT
>Ga0154020_10011033_pt1 | contig 10308 bp, 8 predicted proteins | sample Klosneuvirus_201_FD_109709 | JGI IMG/M metagenome (GOLD analysis project Ga0154020, IMG submission 109709) | Active sludge microbial communities from wastewater, Klosterneuburg, Austria - Klosneuvirus_20160825_MG | ecosystem: Engineered > WWTP > Aerobic digester > Activated sludge | place... | reverse complement strand
TGCGAAGCCGCGATTCGCTACGGCGGCATGTACGATCCGGACTACGCGTACACCTCGTCGGGCGCGCTGTTCGCCACCACGTTCGATGGCGCGCTCGTTCGCCGCGACACCTGCAACTTCAACCCGAGCTCGTTCGGCATGGGCGTGTTCGTGTCGGCGCTCGCGCAGGGGCCCGACGGCGCGGTCTACTTCGGTCTCGCGCAGCCCGCGAACCCGACGACGAGCGATCCGGGCGACGCGAAGATCTACAAGAGCACCGACAACGGCATGACGTTCCCGGTCAGCGCGTCGATCGGGCAGGTCAACGATTGGTGGAGCTCGATCGAGGTCGCGCCGTCCGATCCGCAGCGCGTTTACGTCACGGGCTATCGCCTCGTCGGGGCCGGTCGCACGTTCCTCTTGTTCCGCAGTGACAACGGCGGCACGAGCTACACGCCGATGGGCATGACGGGCCTCACGCCGTCGGCCAACTCGACGGTCGACATCGTCGGCATCTCGAAGACGGACCCGAACCTCGTATTCGCGCGCGTGTCGGTGCTTCAGGAAGGTGCGATCGGCGACGGCATCTTTCGCTCGACGAACGGCGGCCAGACCTGGGAGAAGATCGTCGAGAAGGATGCCGAGATCGCGTTCGCGATCCGCGCGAACGGTGACTTCGTGATCGGAACGAAGGCGTACGGCGTCAGCGTCGCGCGCAATCCGGGCGCCGGCGCGGTCACGTGGCAGGACCTCGCGGGCTCTCCGCACGTGAACTGTCTCGTCGAGAACGCGGCGGGCGAGCTGTGGGCGTGCACGCAGAACTTCGGCTCGCCGGGCACCATGTCCGACGACGCCGGCATCATGAAGACCACCGATCTCGCGACGTGGACCAAGGTGCTGCGCTACCAGGAGATCGCCGGTCCCGTCGAATGCGGAGCCGAGACGCTCCAAGCGCAGGAATGCGTAGTGCCTCAGGCGGTCGTCGGATGGTGCTCGATCCGCGCGCAGTTCGGCATCCCGGCCGATCCCACCTGTTGTCCCGCAGTCGTCGACGGCGAGGTCAAGGCGTGCCTGGGCAGTGGTGATGGTCCCGTTGGCAACAAGCCGGGCTGCTGCGACAACAACGCAGCCAGTGCGCCCACTGGGATGTTGTCCATTCTAGTGGTGGGTGGCATCCTCCTCCGTCGGAGGAAACAGCGCTGATGCTTCGCACGTTCGATCGGCTCGCGTACACCTCGCAACATCTCTCGTTCCTGATCAACGCCACCGTGATGCAGGAAGCCGCGCGTCTGGTCACGCGCACGCCGCGTCCCACCGTGCCGCGCGACGAGCAACGCGCGCTGATGCGCCGCTTGCGCGCGTTGCACGAGCGAGATCTCGCGAACGTCGCCGCGGATCTCTATCCGCGCGAGCTGTTGTTCGACATCCCGGTGCGCCGCTACCTGCGCGCGTTGCCCGGGCTCGTTCGCGATACGCCGAACGTCGTCCGTCGCATGCGCGCGAAGGACTACAAGGACATCCCCGTCGTCGATAAAGAGCGGTTCCCCGCGTACTACCGGCGCAACTTTCACTGGCAGACCGACGGCTACTTCAGCGACTACTCCGCCGAGGTCTACGAGCTCGGCGTCGAGCTGCTCTTCCGCGGCACCGCCGATGTGATGCGCCGCCAAGTCCTGCCTCCCGTCACGCGGTTCGTGCGCGAAGCGGGCGGTGCCGACAAGCTGCGCGCGCTCGATGTCGCGTGCGGCACGGGGCGCACGTTGCACCAGCTCGCGAGCGCGCATCCATCGCTGCGCCTCTACGGCGTGGATCTCTCGCCGGCGTACGTCCGCGCCGCGCGCAAGCGACTCGCGCACGTCGACGAGTGCGCGATCTCCGTCGAGAACGCCGAGTCGCTTCCGTTCGCCGACGGCGCATTCGACATCGTGACGAACGTGTACATGTTCCACGAGCTACCGCGGAACACGCGCCGACACGTCGCGCGCGAGCTGTTCCGTGTGCTCAAGCCGGGCGGCTTGCTCGTCGTCGAGGACTCGGCGCAGCTCGTCGAGAGCTCCGAGATCCACACCGCGCTCCGCGAGTTCCCGCGCGACTTCCACGAGCCGTTCTACGAGGACTACCTGCGGGACGATCTCGCCGCGCTGTTCGCCGAGGTCGGCTTTGCCGTCGAGAGCACGGAAGCCCACCTCGTCGCCAAGGTCGTGACAGCGCGCAGGCCCGCCTAGGCGCGGCGTCTCGGCACACCGAGCCCGCACGCACGAGCGCGTGAGCGCACTCTCGGCATGCGACACGGCTAAGAGGGCACAAAGCCTGTGGATCGCCGGCGGCGATCCCGATGTCTCTGGATTGCAGGAGTAGCGGGCGGTGGCATCGCCTTCGTGGATGATCGATCGGCTCAATCAGGAGACTTCTGTCTTCCACGCCGAGGCCGATCGTGACATCGACACGCTGTTCCGCCCGCACGTCACCGTCGACGACTATCGCGACTACTTGATTCGCAGCTACGGCTTCGAAGCCCCGCTCGAGGCCGCGCTCGCACTCTCGAGCTCGCTCGACTTGATGCTCGACCTGCGTAGTCGCGCGCGTGCCGGCTTCATCGCGCAGGATCTGTTGCGCCTCGGACTTCGCCCGTACGCGGTGACCGATCTCCCGCTGTGCATCACGGTCCCGCAGTTCCGCGGTAACGCGGAGGCGCTCGGCTGGATGTACGTGGTCGAACGCGCCGCGCTCACGCACGCGATCATCCGGCGTCACCTGATGACGTGCTTGGAGGAGGCGATGGTCGTCGCGTCGTCGTACCTGCAGTCGGCGGGCGGACTGCTCGGCACGCGGTGGCGCCAGTTCGGGGCGACGCTCGACGAGATCGCACAGCACCCTGCTGTCGCCGATCGCATCGTGGCCTCCGCTAACGACGCGTTCCGCTGCCAGCGTCGCTGGATGATGCAAGACCATCGTCCGCTTGCAACGCGCGCCGTCGTCTGACGTCGTACCATCGCGGGATGTCCGAGGACGCCCGCACTCGACTCGATGCTTTGCGCACCGAGCTCGGCCAGATCGATCGCGACATTCTCGCCGCCGTCGCTCGCCGCCAATCGGTGGCGCAGAAGATCGGCCAGATCAAGCGCGACGCCGGCATCCCCACGCGCGACTACCGCCAGGAGCGCGATGTCGTCGAGCGTGCTCGCGCAGCCGCGGTCCAGCACGGGCTCTCCCCGCAGCTCGGTGAGGAGCTGATCCTCGCGCTCATCCGCGGCTCGCTCACCGTGCAGGAGAAGGACACTGTCGCCGCTGGAGGCAGCGGCTCGGGGCGGCGCGTGCTCGTCATCGGTGGCTGCGGGCACATGGGTCGCTGGTTCGTGCGCTACCTCGGCGCGCAGGGCTTCACTGTCGAGATCGCGGATCCCGTTGGCGATGCGCCCGCGGGCATCGAGCTGCATCGCGATTGGCGCATGGTCCCGCTCGATCACGAGCTGATCGTCATCGCGGCGCCGATGCCCGCGACCGCGCAGATCCTCGACGCGATGGTCGCGAACCCGCCGAAGGGCATCGTGTTCGACGTGGGCTCGCTGAAGTCGCCGCTGCGCGCATCGCTGCAGCGCCTGCGTGCGGCGGGTGCGCAGGTCACGAGCGTGCATCCGATGTTCGGACCGGACACCGAGCTGCTCAGCGGACGTCACGTGATCTTCGTCGATGTCGGCGCACCGGCGGCGACCGCGGCGGCGCGCGCGCTGTTCGAGCCGACGATGGCGACGCTCGTCGAGATGGATCTCGAGTCGCACGATCGCCTGATCGCGTACGTGCTCGGCCTCTCGCACGCACTCAACATCGCGTTCTTCACCGCGCTCGCCGAGAGCGGGGAAGCAGCGCCAAAGCTCGCGACGCTGTCGTCGACGACGTTCGATGCGCAGCTCGGCGTCGCGTCGAAGGTCGCCGCCGAGAATCCGGATCTGTACTTCGAGATCCAGACGCTCAACGACTACGGCACCGAGTCGCTCGCCGCGCTGCTCTATGCCGTCGAGCGGCTGCGCTCCGTGGTCCGCGCGAATGACCTCGAAGCGTTCCGCCAGCTGATGACGCGCGGCAAGACCTATCTCGAAGAGCGCTCGACGCGTCGCTAGTCGTGCACGCTCGCCATGCGGCCGGTACGGCAATCCTCGATGTCCGTTTCGATGTCGACCGAGACTTCGCGATCGGTCGCGTCGAGGACTTCGAGCATGCGCGGGGGCTCGATGTCGGTGCCTTCTTGGTCCGGATCCGGCGACTTCATGCGATTCGTGCGGCGACTCTCGATCTCGACCGAGGACTCGCCGGATGACGCCGACGACGGCGCGGGTTTCGTGTTCGGTTCGTCGGCTTCGGCCGTGCGATCGATGACGACCAAGCGGTCGATCGACGGCGAGGACATGCGGTTCGTCGGTCGCCCTTCGAGGTCGCGCGATGATGCGCGATCGGCTTTTCGCTGCTCGTGCAGATCCGCGACGACCGCGGCCGCGCTCAGACGATCGCGCGCATCGAGCGCGAGCATGTTCTCGATCACCGCGCCGAGCGGCGAGTTGCCATCGACGAGATCGCGCGAGACATCGGGGAACACACCGGTGAGCGCGCGATACGCGATCGCGCCGAGCGCGTAGACATCGGCGCGGCCATCGATCGGGCTCTGTCCGTCGTGCTCGGGCGGATGATAGACGCTCGTCGACGCGGGATCGCCGAACGCGGGGATGCCGGGCGTGCGCAGCCACGACCATCCCGAGATCGAGACCTTCGCGCCCTTCGACAGCGTGAGGTGATGCGGTCGCAGCGATCCGTGAACGACTTGATGGTGATGCGCGAGCGCGAGGACCTGCGCGACGGAGTAGATCAACGCGACCGTCTCGCGAGCTTCGAGTCGCCGCTGGCCGAGCACGTACGACAGCGGTGTGCCGGCGGGGCGTTGCGACGCGACCCACGGCCGGCCATTCGACAGCACGCCGTGATCGATGATCTGCGCGACGAGCGGGTGGTCGACGAGCTCGAGCTGCGCGCGTGCGCGCGAGAAGCGAACGTCGATCAGCGCGTTGTCTTCACAGCCCGCGAGCTCGATCCGCACCGGCGCTCCCGATGCGATGGCTTCGGCGTCGTAGCAGCTCGGCGCCACCCGATGGAGAACCCGGTAGGGGCCGACCCGATCTCCCCCGTCGAACTGGAGCTCGGAGGACGCGCGACGTCGGGCTGGTACTCCCACGACTCCCGAATCTGCAGCTCGCATACCGCAAGGAACGTGGGCCAAACAGCAGTTGTTGCGCGATTTGCACTCGGGTCGCCTGTCCCCATGGGGCGTGCGACCGCAACCAGCGAGACCTCGGCGAGAGAGGCCTACACGCCCAGAACGCCGTTCGCGCGGAACCACGCGAGCGCGTCGGTGATCGCGGTCTCGAGCGGTCCGACCGTGTAGCCGAGCTCCGTCGCCGCCTTGTCACTCTTGAACCGAAACCTGTCCGTGTACGCGTAGCGGATCTGCGTCGAGTTCACGAGCGGATCCACGCCGGCGAGCTCGGAGAGATCGCCGAACTTTCCAATCACCCACGCGAGCGGCTTGGGGATCGCGAACGACGGCGGCTTCACGTTTGCGACTCGCGCGATCATGCGAAACAGATCCGCGTACGTCATGTCGTGACCGACGAGTAGGTAGCGCTCGTTGCGGCGGCCCTTGTGCCACGCCCCGATCATCCCGCGCGCGACATCGCGAACGTCGACGAAGTTGTTGTAGCCGGGCGTCGTACCGGGAACCCGACCGCGCACGGTGTCGACGATGAGCTTGCCCGAGCTCGGACGCGCATCGCGAGGACCGAACATGTAGCCCGGGTTCACGATCACGCAATCGATGCGATCGCGCGCTTGCGTGACGAGATCCTCGGCCTCGCGCTTGGTGATCGAATAGCCGTCGAGAAATCCTTCCGCCTCGAAGTTCCACGTCGCTGTCTCGTCGGCGGGAACGCCGGTCGTGGTGATGCCGACCGTCACCACGGACGACGTGTGGATCATGCGTGCGACCTTCGCGGCGGCGACCGCGTCGATGACGTTCTGCGTGCCCGTCACGTTCGCGGCGCGCATCTCGGGCGTGACGGACTTCATCACGCCGACCGCGGCCGCGCAGTGGAACACCGCGCTCGCACCTTCGAACGCTCGCGTCATCGCGGCGACATCGCCGAGGTCGGCCTCGCGCCAGTCGATCGCGAGGTCCTCGAGGTGCTTCACCTTCGTGTTCGCGCGCCGGATCGCGGTGACCTCGTGCCCGGCGGTCAGGAGCTCCGCGGCGAGGTTGCCACCGAGCAATCCGCTCGCACCCGTGATCGCGACCCGCGCCATCGCAGACGAGCTTCGCCCATCGCCCCACGGCGTACGTGCTTCAGCAGGAGCAAACGGTGGCCGGCCACCGGACAGGCCGATCCTCGAGTGTCCGGCGACCCGACGAGCCAGCGTGGGCAGGGGTCGAACCACGGATAACCGCGCGAGATTGCAGGCCCGATCGGGCATCGTTCGGTGACGATCGCGCGCCATGACGCGGCGCAGGGCTTGCTCGAAGGCGGGCATGCGCCGGAATGCCCTGTTTGTCGGTCTGCTCTCGATGGTCGCGATCGCTGCCTGCGTCGATGCGGAGGTCGAAGACGGTGCGGACGACGGGTTCCCGAGCGGCAAGGCCGACGGCGGGATCGACGAAGGGTCGCCGGAGGCGATCGGCGTGCTCGCGCTCGTCAACGACGCGACGATGACGGCCGCGAAGCTCAAGGCCGATGCCGGCATCACCACGCGCGTCGCGACGAACATCACGAACCACCGCCGCGGTCCCGATGGCTCGGTCAACACGGGCGACGACGACAAGTTCGACACGCTCGCGGAGCTCGACGCGATCCCGTACGTCGGTCCCGCGACCCTGAACGCGTTGCTCGAAGCGGCGCGCGATCGCGGCCTGGTCGCGAGCGGCGCGAAGATCGACGTCGTGTTCAGCCCGCAGCCCGCGGCCGAGTCGCACAACGCGCGCATCGCGCAGCTGATCAAGAACGCGCAGTTCTCGGTCGATATCGCGATCTACAGCTACTCCGATGCCGGTATCGCATCGGCGCTCGCGGACGCGAAGCAACGCGGCGTGAAGGTCCGCTTCCTGTTCGAGACCGCGAACGACGATCGCAAGCTCACCGACGCCGCCGCTCGCGCCGCATCGAAGTCCGGCAAGATCGAGGCGGCAGGCATCGATGTTCGCTACGTGAACAAGATCCTCCACCACAAGTTCCTGATCGTCGACGGTCCGCGCGACGACGCGAGCCGCGCGGCGACGGCGAAGCTCGTCACCGGCAGCGCGAATTGGTCGAACACTGGCGCGACCGTCTACGACGAGAACACGTTGTTCGTCGAGAACAGCGCGCTCCTCGCCGCGTCGTTCCAGCGCGAGTTCGACATCCTGTGGAAGGGCTCGCGTGACTTCGTCGGCCCCGCGCAAGCACAGGGACCATCCACCGCGAACATCTCTGCGGCGCAGGTCCCCGACGAGCCGGGCCTCGGCGTGTTGTTCACCTCGCCGAACTTCAAGGCCGGCGGCGCCGACGGCACCACGTGGTCCGTCAACAAGGACTCGACGATCGTCGCGAACGAGTGGGTCAAGGCGATCACCAACGCGCAGCGTTCGATTCACATCGCGTCCGGTCACATGCGCCTGCGTCCCGTTGCCGAGGCGCTGATCGCGAAGAAGACCGCGAACCCGACCTTCGACATCAAGGTCTACCTCGACCAGCAGGAGTTCATCTCGGCCTCGGGCCACACCGCACAAGTCGCCGAAGTCGCCGATTGCCAGGCGCGCGCGACGACGCCGGGGCAGCAGCGCGACTGCCTCGCGAACGACTTCCTGTTCTCTCGCGCGCTCGTCAACGCGAACATCGATGTTCGCTTCAAGTCGTTCGCGTATCGCTGGGACGCGTCGTACGCGGCGCAGATGCACTCGAAGTACATGGTCGTCGACGGCAAGGAGCTGATCAGCGGCTCGTACAACCTGTCGATGAACTCCGAGCAAGCGACGTTCGAGAACGCGCTCCACCTCACGGGGCCGCAGTTCGCCGGCGCGCTGTCGAAGTTCGAGTCGAACTTCACGAAGATCTGGGACACCGGCCGTGCCGACGGAAAGCTCGCCGCGCTTCGCTCGACGGTCGCGACCTCCGCCACCATCCCGCTGGTGTTCGATCCGATGTCGCTCACGTACGCGGAGTTCGAAGCGCTCCGCGCCCACATCCGCGCGAACTGCACGGTCGCCGACTCCGCCGACTACCGCGCCACCCCGACGGCACACCGTACCTGCCCGCGCTGACCGAGCTGAATCGCGCACACCTACACGCCGCGGTTCGCGGTGAACTTTCACCGTCGTAATTCGCTGCGTCTGACGCTGGAATCCTCGACGTTCGGCCTTGGCCACTCGCTTGCTCTAGGTTCTTGTCACTGCCGTCGCAGTCCGAGGAACCTACCTACATGCGCTCGCTGATCGTCGTACTCGCTTCCCTTCCCCTGTTCGCCGCTACCGCCTTCGCCCAATCGGCGCCGCCTCCACCACGCGTGGGTCTCGAGCTCGGCGTCGGCCTGCAAGCCGGTAAGATCTACTGCCAAGCCGAGAACGGCTTCTGCAACGACTTCACCGAAGCGGGTGGCGCGAACCTCCAAGCGAGCTGGTTCTTCTCGCCGACGTTCGGCATCACGGCCGACGTCTGGGCGATGTCTCACCGCGAAGACGACTTCACCTTCACGCACTACGTGAACACGGTGGGCATCAAGTGGCGCCCGGTTCCGATCGTCACGCTGACGCTCGGCATCGGCGCGGCTCACGCGACGCTCGACTACCGCGGCGTCCTCATCGCGGGTCGCGCGACGAGCGAGGACGCTCCCGCGATCATGGGTGCGGCGTCTGTCGATCTCGTCCGCTCGCGCCGGTGGGCCCTCTCGGTCGAGGCCCGCTTCGGCAACGGCTTCTACGGCGACGACGACAACAACGACGGCGAAGCGGACATCGTGGGGCGCAACGTGGGCCTCGGCGCGGCGTTCACCGTGTTCGGCTTCTAGCGCCGCCATCACGTGGCACGTATCGCGAACGGAGGTAAGGTCGGCACATGCAGGCCCTCCACGTCTCCGTTGGCGATCACGTGTTCCTGGACCACAGCGACGAGGAGGTCGGCGCGGTCCGCCAGGTCGCGAAGGATCACCTCGTTGTCTACATCGAGAATTCGGGCGATTTCGTCGTGCGCGGCAATCACGTGAAGTCCGCGCACGATGGCAAGGTGATCCTCGATCCCGAGACCGTCGATCCGCAGCTGATTCAAGCGGCGAAGAAGGCCCACGAGCACGAAGACAGCTAGCTTCGGTCGCTTCGGTCGACGCGGCTCACGCCTGATTCGCGGACAACCGCCATGGCCACGATGATCAAGAGGATCACGAGGCTGTAGATCAATTGCACCAGCGTGTAACGGTTCCCGTGCCGTCGACACGCGTGCGTTGCGCGAAATCTCAGGCCGCGGCGCGCTGCGTGGGTGCCGCGAACGAGCCGGGCAGGGGCACCACGTTCAACAAGCGCTGGACCTCGACGAGCGGAGTGGCCCAGTGGTCTTCCCACGGGAACACGATGAACGGATTCGCGGCGCGTCCGGCTTTGAAGGCCGCGATCACCGCACGTCCGAGGCCGGGGCGCAGGCGCCGGAAGTTGAGCGTGCCGGCGGCGCTGAGGACGAGCGTGCTCGGTGCGCCGACCTGGCCGAACGTGAACGCTTGGAGCGCGATCTCGCCGAACGGATCCGTCTCGTGGCCGGTCACGACGTGCCACAGGTCATGCGTCTGGCGCATCCGCTGGATCACGTAGGCCGCCTTGGGATCGGACACGCGCTCCGGTGGACCGTCGAAGATCTCGGGCGTGAGACCGCGCGACCGGAGGAACTGCGCGTAGGCGTAGCCGAAGGTGTCGGCGGGGAGCGCGGCGAGCTCGTCGAGGTTCACGGTGTGAGAATCGATGGTGCGGTGCTCGTCGAACAGCCGCTGGCCGCGCGGGTCGTCGAAGAAGCGGTGGAGCCGGCGGTGCATCGTCCCCGCGTTCGCGTAGGTCGAGAACACGAGGACCTGATCGGTGCGATCGGGGTCGGCCATCACGGTGCCGAGCGCCTGGAACGCGCGCCGCCACCGTTCGAGGATGGGGAGGTCCGCAGCGTCGACATCGTCCTGCACGGATGGCTTCGACCGCACGGTCGAGGTGGTCGAGGTGGTCGAGGTGGTCGAGGTGGTCGAGGTGGTCGAGGTGGAGGAAAGCGTCTGGTTCGTCATCATGGGAGG
>Ga0154020_10011032_pt1 | contig 10309 bp, 7 predicted proteins | sample Klosneuvirus_201_FD_109709 | JGI IMG/M metagenome (GOLD analysis project Ga0154020, IMG submission 109709) | Active sludge microbial communities from wastewater, Klosterneuburg, Austria - Klosneuvirus_20160825_MG | ecosystem: Engineered > WWTP > Aerobic digester > Activated sludge | place... | reverse complement strand
TATGCCAGAGTGCCCAAGCATAGGTATTATAAATTGCAGCTAGGCTCAAATTATGGTAGGCAGGTGTAACGTTTTTATTATAAATGGGAACATGTAACTCAGACCAGATCTTCTGAGACCTACTGCTAAATTCTTGACTTGTTAATTTCGTTTCTTCTGGTCGCCTTAATTCATAAACAAGGCCATATGGCACCCACGTAATATTTGGATTACCTTTAAAAGGAACTTCTGAAAAAATTGGATATGACTTATCAGACGATTCTATATTTTTAAGAAGAGCAGCGCTTTGCTCATTATCCTTGCTGGGTATAGTCACATCTTTTGAAAGTTTTCCTAATTCTGTATTCGTATCTTTGGGGTCAATTGCATTAAGAACTGTCACATCTGTTCGATAGTTTAATGAATAACGCAAATAAAGTGCATTAAAAAGACTTGTATCACTTGCTAATAGGAGCACACTATGTTGGGGTAGGGGAGTAAGGTAGTTTTTGCCTAACTCATCGCCAATAGTAACTTTTGAAAGATTGGTTTTCGGATAATTATAAATAAAAAGTTGAAGAGGGATAAGGAGAAATATTCCTACAAAAAGAGCTGTATAAAATGATTTACTAAATATTTTCCCGAGGTATGTAGTAAACAAATCTAACCCACTAGGCAAGAAAATAAGAAGAATCACAACAGAGGCTGCAATAAAACGTTCAGCAAGACCTATCCTAAACGCGTTCTCCAAAGGAAATCCTGCATAAAGCATAAATATAGGGCCGGTTAGAAAAAAAGCCATAACTAATGCGATAGTAACGCGAGATTTAGCAACAATTCCTTTCACAATTGCGATGAGACACAAAAGGCAGACAGGTATGGTTAGTTGTGAAACAATCGTACTCATATAATGAGTAAGAGTTGCCAGTCGATTCACTACACCTGGGGTATCAAAGTATCCCGCCTGAAACGTTCCATACCTCTCGCGGAGAACAAAGGCTAAAAAGGAATTAAGATCAGTAATATGTGCCCAGTCAATTTGAGGATGGGTTAGGGAAGATAGTATGACATATAAATATGGAGATAATCCCAAAAAAATAAGGCCCAGCAGCTTCCATATGTTGCTTTTATTTTTTTTAAGTTCCTTACTAAGATGAGGCCATATAATAACGACGAGAGAAGGAAAAAGGAGAAGAATTGTTAAGTGGTTTGTGAGTGATAGACCACTACAAAACACAAGAGAATAGAGATATGTTTTAGATTTGTTCCTATGATATGAAAGCGCCAAAAATAAAAGGAGAGTGATAAAAAAATTATTTAAGGCAAAAACTTCAGGAATTTCAGCAAAGAACCAGAAGAGATACATTGTGCTCAGAGTTAAAACAGATACCAAGCTTAGAAAAGTTTTTTTAGTAAAAATAACTGAAATTTTAAAGTAGAGGACAGCTGCCAGTGCAGACGAAATAGCTGAGATTGTTCCTACTAAAAAGGCAGGAGAATTGTGGGTAAATCCACCTAATTGAGTAATAATAAATCCTAGAAGAGTAAAAAGAGGATATCCAGGTGGATGAGCAACTCCATGCGTTACAGCTGCACTTACTAATAATCCTGTATCTCCTGCGTAAATACTTCGACTCAGATTATGAATATAGAGAGCTAAAATAGCAAAAAAGAGTATTATTTCTAATACTCTCTGATTCTTTACCATCAGTTTTAGAGTGTAGCACACCAGTAGCAGTTGGCATTGCCACCTTTGGATTTGCACGTGGTGTTGTTAGTTGTAGATCCGGCACCGGAGGTGTAGATGGTGTTAGCATCTCGTTGCTGGGACTTAGACTGTGGCATATAACAAGCTGTAGAATGGTTAGATGGATTAGTTGTGTCTCCGGTAATATAAATGAGTGCTGTAATACTTGTTGCAGCCGTGAATTCATCCTTTAACTCTCCATCAGTTATCAATCCATTTACACAAGCCAATCCAGCTCCACTATTAACGACAGCTCCAGATATAACTCCAGCTGTTCCACAATTAGTTACTCCTCCCGTACCCCATGGCATATCATTATGTGTTGTGTAGTAACGAAGGGAAGCATTAACGAGTTCCACTGCAGCATTCTTAACATTTGAATCATTTGCCTTCTTCAACTGTTCAAACGGATCAATCGTTGCTACTAAGGCTGTTGCTAAAATACCTAAAATTCCCAAAACTACCAAAAGTTCAATAAGGGTAAAGCCTGCCTGCTTAATAGCACGGCCTTTAGCGCGAAGTAATGAGGTTTGGGCAGATTTCATAGTTCTCAGAGTGTTTCTCACATCTCTTCCTTTATTATTCACAGGATTCAGATATCTTGTCAAGAGGGAGAAAACTGAGCTATTGAATTTGAGAAATAATATTATAAATAGGCGTAATAATTGAGATGATTAAAAAGCCAACACCTACAGCCAGAACAATCATAATAATCGGCTCCATAGCAGTTGTGAGACCTTTCACTGTTGTCTCTACTTCACGCTCAAAATACTCCGACACACGTGTTAACGAGTCATCAAGTTTTCCTGTTTGTTCACCAATTTTCACCATCTCAACCACAAGGGGAGGGAATAGCGGGTCAGAGAGCATTGCATCTCCAATCGTTACTCCTTTTTCGACCTTTTTCCCTACTTCACGAATTGCATCTTGATAATAGACATTACCGATTACGTCCGCACTCTCATTTAACGACGATACGACAAGAGAACCAGTACCTACCAATAATCCAAAAGTTCTTGTGAATTCAGCCATAATTGATTGAACTGTTAATTTGTTGAAAATAGGCATTCTCAAGATAAGTGCATCGAGAACTCTTTTACCTCGGAGTGTTTTTTTCCACTTTCTGAAATAAAATGTTAGAGGAAAAATACTTCCTAGAACAAACGGCCAAAATTTAACGGTAAAATTGGAAAGACCGATGACGATTTTTGTTGGGAGTGGGAGATCTACATTAAAGCTTGCATAAAGTCCTGTTAAGGTAGGAACTACAAAAATCATCATGATTGTCATGACTGCTACCATCATAATAACTACAATAGCAGGATACATAAGAGCCGATTTAATAGTACTACTTAATTTGTCTTGTTTCTCTAAATTATCCGCCAATCGAAGCAGGATTTTATCAAGAAGTCCGGCTGTTTCAGCAGCCTGAATGAGTGATATATAAATAGGATAAAAAACATTAGGATATTTACTGATCGCTTGAGAGAGAGTCTTTCCTTCTTGAATACTGGCAATCACACTCTCTATAACTTCAGCCATTGCAGGATTTTGAACTTGATTACGAAGGATAGTTAAAGCCTGCATAACTGTAAGACCTGAAGTTAACATGGATGAGAGCTGACGAGTAAAAAAAACAAGATCCTTTTTCGCTGAACGACGATTGATAAGATAACTGAGTGAACTATTCTGATTAAATACCTTTATAACAATAGGGACAAAGTCTTGCTTTCTAAGAAACGATGCAGCCTCTTCCTCATCTTTAGCTTCAACTAATCCATGAACAATTTTCCCTTTTTCATTGACTGCTCGATATGTTAACTTCATGGTTAACCAGCCATCCTCATTATTTCATCCGGATGATTAGCAAATCCTTTAGCAATCTCCAGGCTAACTTGACCTGAACGGACAAGTTGGCTGAGTGAGTCCTCAAGTGTTACCATTCCAATATCTTTTGACGTCTGTATCGCAGAATCAATCAAATGCGTTTTTCCATCTCTAATATTACTTGCAACGGCTGGACTTCCAAGGAGAATTTCAACGGCGGGAACTCGTCCCCCAGTTATACGAGGAATTAATCGCTGAGAAATAATACCCTTTAAAGTAGCTGCCAGTTGGACTCTAATCTGAGACCTTTGATGATCAGGAAAAGAGTCAACAATACGATCAATACTTTGTGAAGCAGAATTTGTATGGAGTGTCGCCAAAACAAGATGTCCAGTTTCAGCAATAGTAAGTGCTGCCTGCATCGTCTCCGGATCACGCATCTCTCCAACAAGTACGACATCTGGATCCTCACGAAGTGCAGAACGTAACGCCATTGACCAAGAATGAGTATCTGTTCCCATCTCTCGTTGAGACATAGTACTGTTTCCTTTTGGATAAACGTACTCAATTGGATCCTCAATCGTTAAAATATGTTGGGCTTTATTGAGATTAATTTCATTGATGATGGCCGCCAATGTACTTGATTTACCGTGTCCCGTTGGACCTGTAACCAAAACAAACCCCTGACGGAGTGTAGTGAACTCATGGCATATTTTAGGCATCTCGAGTTGCTCAAGAGTTCTAATAACTGGAGGAAGAAAACGAAGCGCTGCAGCAAGATACCCTCTTTGGAAATAGGCATTAATACGAAATCTTCCTAAATTACCATAAGCTCCACCGCCAAAGCCGAATGAGAAATCCAACTCTTTATTTGCCTGAAGCAGCTCTTTTTGTTCAGGTGTCATAAGGCTATAGACGAGTTCTTCAGTTTTTTCTTTCGTCAAAGCGTCGTAGGTAGTTAAGTAACGTAACGATCCATCAATACGAATAGATGGAGGAATTCCGACAAGCAAATGCAGATCAGATGCATTATTTTTAATTGTTAATTGTAATAACTCTTGAATATTTGGTGTCATATTACTCCTTAGCAACTCGCAAGACTTCCTCAATCGAAGAAACACCTTTCAAAACTTTAAGATATCCGTCCTGCATCATAGTAATCATGCCTTCTAGCACAGCTTCCTTTTCAATGCTTGCGCTGTCTGGGTGCTGGAGTATCAGCTGTCCAATCTTTTCTGAAACCGGCAACACTTCATAAATTCCTATACGTCCCTTGTATCCTGAACCACCGCATTCATTACAACCCTTTCCCCGATAAAAACGGACATCTTGATCTTTCATGGTATAGAGTGGTCCTAAACTCTGCTTAACAGTCTCTAAAACCTGTGGGGCAGGTATGAACTCTTCTTTACATATAGGATCAATTTTTCTGACAATACGTTGTCCGACAATTGCTGTAATAGTTGATGACAGCAAGAAGCTTTCTGCTCCAAGATCAATAAGACGGGGCAATGCACCTGCAGCGCTTTCTGTATGAAGAGTAGAGAACACCAAATGGCCGGTGAGTGCTGCCTGTAATGCCAGATCTGTGGTCTCTTTGTCACGAATTTCTCCAACGAGAATAATATTTGGATCTTGACGAAGAAAAGCTCTCAAACCTGAAGCGAATGTCAATCCTACAGCTGGATTAATCTGCACCTGATTAACTCCACCTATCTGATACTCGACAGGATCTTCAAGCGACATAATATTTACTTTTGGTGTATTTAGTTTTGATAAAACAGCATAGAGAGTCGTCGTTTTTCCACTGCCAGTCGGGCCTGTTACAAGGATAATTCCATGAGGACGCAAAATAGAATCCTCTAAACGCTTAAGAGCAAGTCCACCAAGACCTAGATCCTGAAGGGTTGGAATTCCACCTGACTTACGAAGAAGACGCATAACGATTTTCTCTCCATTTACAGTAGGCAGAATAGAAATACGCAAATCAACTTCTTCTTCAGCTATTTTAAAGGTAAACCTACCATCTTGAGGTGAGCGATGCTCGTCAATTTTCAAACCAGAAAGAATTTTAATGCGTGAAACTAAAGCTTCCTGGACATTTTTTGGAAGACTCAACTTGTCATAAAGAATTCCATCAATACGGTAACGTACTCTTACGCGGTCTTCCTGCGGCTCAATATGAATATCAGATGAGCGACTCGTTACTGCATATTCAAGTACAGTAGAAACAATCTTTGCAATTGGCGCTTCTTTAATAAGTTGGGCGATTTGTGAACTATCAACTACCTTCTTCTTGTCGGTAAATTCTTCATTTTCTTTAATTGCGGCTCCTACTTCACCCACAAGCGCTTGCCGATATTGCTGATCAATAGCATTTTGAACATCACGAGGAGAAGCTGCAAAAGTCTTAACTGTCATTCCTGTTTTCTGTCTGACAAATCCAATCGCATCCAAATCAACAGGATTAGCCATTGCAATTGAAAGAGTAGAGTTGCGTTCATCAAAGAAAAACGGAATAAGATTAAATCGCTCTACAACTGCGCGGGGGAGGAGACTAATTGCTTGAGGAGAAAATGAAGTAGTACTCAGAGCAATATACGGGACACCGAGAACGCGTGCTTTTGCCTCTGAAATTCGATCTTCTGGTACCATTTTTGACTCCACAAGAATTACTTCAACACTTTTACCAGCCATTGCACTTTTTACCTTAATATCAGCAGCCTGTTGAAGAGTAAGGATATGCTCCTGAACGAGCGTATCTAAGAGTGAAAGCTCTTCCTGACCTAATTCTTGAGGTTCTTGAACAGGAATTGAGTTAGGAGCAACCTGCTGAGGATCAACCGGTGAAGGGGTCGATGGAACCACAGGCGCAGTAGTAGGTACTTGGGCAGTATCTGACATAGTTTAATAGTAGGAAATAGCTTGCTATAATGTCAAGGAAAATAAATCATTATGACAAGTTTTATTGTGATCGCATCTAATTCCGAACTTCAAGAGAAAAAGCTTCTGGAAATATGTGATGATTTAAAAATCCACCCTCTTGATAGAACATTTATTACATCTGAAAAAGAGACGTCGTTAGGAATTGAACTAATTAAAAAACTACAAGTTAAAATTTTTCTTAAACCTTTTAAAGGTCAAGACAAAGCGGTTATTATTCCACAAGCAGAACTTCTAACTATTCCTGCACAAAATGCACTATTGAAATTACTTGAAGAACCTCCCGCTCACACTTATATATTTTTGTTAGGGTCAACTAAAGAAGTTTTTTTACCTACTATTCTTTCTCGATGTCAGGTAATAGAAATTAAGTCGGAATCACAATCGTACAATGAGGATGAGAAAGAAAAAATAAAACATCAATTCGCAATTTGGATCACACAAAGTCCCGGAGATGCATTAAAACAGGCCGAGATTCTTGCAAAAGATAAAGACAAAACTCTTGCATCTCTTCAAAAATGTATTGTCATTGGTGAGAGTGTACTTAAGGATAGTATTAAAGATAACAAAAAGACAGCAGAAATTGCATTCCAACTCCAACAAATACAAAAGACCTATGCCACCCTTAAATCAACTAACACTAATCCCAGACTAGCTCTAGAACAACTCTTCCTTTCATTCATCGAAGAATAATTAGCCTCAGAATTGCTGACTTTCTGAGGTTGAAAAGCTCGAAAATTACTGGTATACTGGCTTTATAAATGGCTGCAAAAAACCCTTCCTCTGAGTATTCAGCACAGCAAATCCAAGTCCTTGAAGGCTTAGAGCCTGTACGCAAAAGACCGGGAATGTATATCGGTTCAACCGATAGCACTGGGCTACATGAATCCCTTCGTGAAATCGTCGATAACTCTGTAGATGAAGCATTAGCTGGCTTTGCTAAGAATGTCTGGGTACTTCTCAACAAAGATGGTTCAGTAACTGTCGTTGATGATGGACGTGGAATTCCAGTAGACATGATGCCAGGCTATGGTAAGTCGGCATTAGAGATGGTAATGACGAAGTTACATGCTGGAGGAAAATTTGGTGGAAGTGCTTACAAAGTATCTGGAGGTCTTCATGGAGTAGGATCCTCTGTGGTAAACGCATTATCCGAATGGCTTTGGGTTGAAGTCCAGCGGGAAGGCAAACTATATCGACAAGAATATAAAAAGGGAGATCCTCAGACAGAAGTAGATGTTGTCAATGAATCGAAATTATCGATGCCTATACAACGAACGAGCGGCACAACAACAACATTTTATCCTGATGCTACTATTTTTAACCAAACCATCGAATTCGATTACGAATTTATTAAAAAAGTAATCCGTGATCGTGCTTATCTCGTCCCTAAAGTCTATTTCCATCTTTTTGATAATAGAGGAGAAGAAATAAAAGAAATTAACTACTATTTTGAAAGTGGAATTAAAGCTCTTGTTGAAAAGCATAACGAAAATAAAAACCCTCTTCATAAAGTAATCTATGTGAACAAACAGGTTGGGGAAGTGGAAGTTGAATTCTCGCTTCAATATAATGACACGTACACCGAAAATGTTGAGTCATTTGTTAATGTAATTCCTACTGTTAATGGAGGAACACATCTAACAGGATTTAGAATGGCTCTTACAAGAGCTATCAATGACTATGGTAAGAAAATTGGTGCATTTAAAAATGAAGAAGACTCAATCCAAGGTGAGGACACTCGTGAAGGACTTACCGCTGTTGTCTATATCAAGATGCCTCAGGATCGGATTCAGTTCGAAGGACAGACTAAAGGAAAATTAGGTAACTCTGAGATCCAACCCGTTGTTAATCAAGTCACCAAAGAAGGCTTATCTACTTTTTTTGAAGAAAATCCCTCAGATGCTAAAAGAATTTTAGAGAAAGTATTTCTTGCTGCAAAAGCGCGTCTTGCTGCAAAAGCCGCTAAAGAAGCTGTTATTCGCAAAGGTGCACTAGAAGGATCATCTCTTCCTGGTAAGTTAGCCGATTGTCAGGAAAAAGACCCCTCACTTTCTGAAATTTATCTCGTTGAGGGAGACTCAGCTGGTGGTTCAGCGAAAAGTGGAAGAGACCGTAAGTATCAAGCAATTCTACCTCTCAAGGGTAAAATTCTTAATACTGAGAGAGCCCGCTTGGACAAAATGATCGAACATGATGAGGTTAAGGCACTCATCATTGCACTAGGTGCTGGCATTGGAGACGTTATTAATATGGACAAACTCCGTTATCACCGCATTATCATCATGACAGATGCTGATGTTGATGGTGAGCATATTGAAACACTAATCCTTACGTTCTTCTTCCGCCATTTACCCGAAATCATTCGTTTAGGTTACCTTTACGTTGCTATGCCGCCACTTTTCAAACTACAAAAGGGTAAAGATATCCGCTATGCTTACACTGAAGAAGAACGTGATCGACTTCTCAAAGAAATGAAAACAGGAAATGCCAATGTAGGAATTCAGCGCTATAAAGGTCTTGGAGAAATGAATGCTGACCAACTGTGGGATACTACAATGAATCCGGAGAATCGAGTATTAAAACATATTAGTATTAATGACGCCGAGGAGGCAGACCAAGTCTTCACTATGCTCATGGGAGACGAGGTACCACCACGAAAGCACTTTATTCAAACCAATGCTATGACAGCAACTTTGGATATATAAGGAGGTGAAATAGATGAACATATTGAAATTATCATCAGGAAAAGACGCAGCTGCAGGACTAATCAACGTACTTGTTGAGATACCTAAAGATAGTGCAATTAAATATGAACTGGACAAAGATTCAGGAATTATTATGGTTGATCGATTTTTGCACACAGCGATGAGATTTCCCACTAATTATGGTTTTGTTCCAAATACGTTAGCAGATGATGGGGACCCACTTGATGTAATGGTTCTCTCTGAATACTCAGTAGCACCCGGAACAGCCATCCCAGCTGTTGTAATTGGCATGCTTGAGATGGAAGATGAAGCAGGAATTGATACCAAAATTTTAGCAGTTCCATCAAGTAAAATTGACCCACTTTTTGGCGAAATGAAAGATATAACTGATGTACCAGATGCAACGAAAAATAAATTGAAACATTTTTACGAGAATTACAAATCTCTCGAACCTGGTAAATGGGTCAAATTAAAAGAATGGAAAGATAAAGCAACTGCACTTGAAGCTGTTAAAAAGTCACTCAAGTAACGTTTGGACTCTTGTTCCTCGCCTCGTTACAAGCGGGCGAGATATAAAAGCCTAAGCGATTTTTTTATTTAATACATAGATGAGTCAAAATATCGGAAAATTACAACAAGTCGACATCTCAGAAGAGATGAAAAAGTCGTATCTTAATTATGCGATGTCAGTTATTGTCTCGCGTGCGTTGCCTGATGTCAGAGACGGCCTAAAACCAGTCCATCGCAGAATACTTTTTGGAATGCACGAAATGGGATTAGGACCGACTGCAAAATTTCTTAAATCAGCTCGTATTGTTGGAGAAGTCATGGGTAAATATCATCCTCATGGTAACTTAGCTATTTACGATTCCCTTGTTCGCCTCGCACAAGATTTTTCAATGCGTTATCCACTCATCTTAGGACAAGGTAACTTCGGATCAGTTGATGGAGATCCACCTGCTGCAGATCGTTATACAGAGGCAAAGCTCCAAGCAATTTCTATGGAAATGCTTAGTGATATAGACAAAGAGACTGTAGATTTTGCTCCCAACTATGATGGAAGCTTTGATGAGCCTGTTTATCTACCAGCTAAACTCCCAAACCT
>Ga0154020_10011031_pt1 | contig 10309 bp, 8 predicted proteins | sample Klosneuvirus_201_FD_109709 | JGI IMG/M metagenome (GOLD analysis project Ga0154020, IMG submission 109709) | Active sludge microbial communities from wastewater, Klosterneuburg, Austria - Klosneuvirus_20160825_MG | ecosystem: Engineered > WWTP > Aerobic digester > Activated sludge | place... | reverse complement strand
GCGGTGGCCATCATCCTCGATGCGCAGGCCCGCGTGCTGGTGATCCGTCGTGCGCACGAGCCTGGCCTCGGCAAACTGGGCCTGCCCGGCGGCGTGATTGAGGCGGATGAAACCGGCGAGGAAGGCGCCGCCCGCGAGACCTTCGAGGAAACCGGCCTCAACCTCCCGCCGGAGGCCTTCCGCTACTTCGTTTCGCTGAACAACCGCTATCCGTTCCAAGGTTTTGTGTGGCCGACGATTGATCTGTTCTTTGTGGCACGCGTGGAGAGCTTTGACGGGCTCCAAGTCGATCCTGACGAGGTGATGGAATGGATGCCGGTGCCGCTGAACGAGGTGCCGTTGGAGCAGTTCGCCTTTGGCTCGAATGCCGAAGCCGTGCAGCGGCTGCGTGACAGCCTGCTTCAGCCGTAGATTCCCCAAGGATTCGCCACCACCAACGGGTGAAGACTCGCGGCAGCGTTCTGGACTGCGCCGGGCCTCCGGCGCTTTCGAGTGTTCCAAGTCCTTCGAAAAAAGCTCCAGAGGGCTGGAGCACTCCCAAACGCTGCCGCGAGGTCGTGTGCCCGGCTGCATGGCGACGGCTCAAGCCTCGCCAGCCTCGAAATAGTCATCCTCGGCGATGTCCGGGATGCCCACGACGAGCACACGCATCTGCCCGCGGGCTCCGTGCACGACACCGGGCGGGATGTGGACGAGGGAGCCCTTGCTCACGGGCTGCTCCACGCCATCGAGCACGACGGTGCCGCCACCTTCGAGGACGTAGTAGAGCTCCGTGGAGCGTTTGTGGTAGTGCAGTTTCGCTCCGTCGATGTCCACCGCATGCGCCCACGCGGCAGGATGCAGTTCCGCGTCCTCGCGGCTGATGAGCCGGTCACGCCAACCGCAGGTGCTGCGTTCGCGGGGCGTGTGGCCTTCGTGACGGATGAGAAGCGGGCCGGCCATGCGCGAATGAAGGATCAGAAGTCGAGGAAGATCTCCGCGCGGCGGTTGCGGGAACGTCCAGCGGGGTCGTCAGAGCCATCCGCCTTCTGGTTGGGGCCGAGCGGCTGCGCCTTGCCGAGGCCGGTGGTCTCCACCTGCGCATCTGGCACGCCGAGGGCCACGAGCTGCTGCTTGACGGATTCGGCGCGGCTTTGTGAGAGACGCACGTTGTAGCTGTCATCACCGCGGGCATCGGTGTGGCCGGTGATGCGGAGCTTTTTGGCCGGATCAGCCTTCAGCATGCCGGCGACGACTTCGAGTTGCTTCTGCGCCCGCGGATGAAGCTGCGCCTGGTCGTATTCAAAGTAGAGCGCGAGGGACTCGCCGCCCTTCGGGTTCTGCACGATGGGCGTGTAAGGGATGCCGAGCTTGTTCGCGCCCTGGGCAAAGGCACCGAGGATCTGCGAGAGATTCACGCCGCCCACCTTCCAGGGGCTCGTGATGCTGTCGCGCTTCGGCTCGAGGCCGAACTCCGTGCTCTGCTGAAGCGATTCGGACTCCACCTGGGCGATGACCCAGGAGACCTCGGGGTTCGCCACGGTGACGATGAGCGGCTTGCTGGGCTTCAGGCGATACTGGCCTTCCTCAAACACGATGCAAAGACCCACGAGACGCTCCACGGGCACCTTTTTCTCATCCACAAACTTCTTCGCGGAGGCAAAATCATGCTCCAGCAGCAGCCGCACGAAGTCACTGGCAAAGCTCAGCGCATCCTGCGTCTCCTCGACCGCGAAGAGAGCCTTCGCCACCATCGCCGGGGCGGTGGATGCGGCGCTGGCAGGTGGCGCTGGCACCGGGGGAGCGCCTGCTTTCGGCGTGCTGGCCTCCATGGCCGGTGCTGCAGGCGGGGTGATCGCGGCCAGCGCGGCGCTGGCTTCCTTCGGCACGGTGATCTTGGAAACTTTCCAGCCCATGCGCTCGTCACGCTCGATATCAAGCAGCAGGCGGATCGGTTCGCTGCTGCCGGGCTTCATCAGCGGCACGGCGATGCGCGTGCGATTCTCCACAAGGCCGAGCAGCTCCACCTGATCTTCCGTGCCGGGCTTGAGGCCCATCTCGGCCAGTTTCTGCATCAACTGCGTCGCCATCGCGGCCTGCGCCGGATCGGCGGCGGCGGCCAGCTTGCCCGCGGCGGCAAAATCGCCCGCGGCGAGGCTTCGGGCCATCTGCTTGCCGAGGTCGAGCGGCCGGGCGAAACCGAACGAGGCCGGTGCAGGGGCGGGCGTAGTTGCTGGCGGCGTCGCCGCAGGCATCGCCGGAGCGGCCGAGGCCGTGGAGCCCGCGGCGGCTGGTTTGTCACTGGCTTTCGCGGGAGTGGCGGCAGCATCTTTCGCGGGTTCTTCGCCGGCCTTGGCGGATGCCTCGGCCATTTCAGCGGCTTTGCCGGCCTCCATCTTCTTTTTGGTGAACAGGAAGAAGATGGCCGCGCTGATGCCCAACGCGGCGACGATGATCAAAATCGGCACGAGGCTGTTTCCAGCGACGTGACGGCCGTGAGGGCGATGGGGGGAGGAGAGGCGCATGACCAAGGGGGAGGTGGCTGAGGGTAAACAACCTCCGACAGCAGCTAAGATGCCATCACTGGGGCTGGTCAAGCAAGGTCATTCTCAGAGCTTGGCTTGCGCCGGGGCCTCACAGCCCCAGATCCGTCACCGCGCCGTGGCTGGCATCGCTGGTGAGCTTGGCGTATTTCGCCAGCACACCGCGGGTGTAGCGGGGCTTGGGCTGCTTCCACTTGGCGAGGCGGGCTTTGAGCTCTTTCGCGGGGATGCCGAGGGTGATTTGACGTGTTTCCGCGTCGATGGTGATCGGGTCGCCATTCTTGATGACGGCAATCGGACCGCCGACGAAGGCCTCGGGCGTCACATGGCCGACGACGAAGCCGTGGCTGCCGCCGCTGAAGCGCCCGTCCGTGATGAAGGCCACGTCTTTGCCCAAACCCTTGCCCATGATGGCGGAGGTGGGCGAAAGCATCTCGCGCATGCCGGGGCCGCCTTTGGGGCCTTCCATGCGCACGACGATGACATGGCCTTTTTTGACTTTGTCGTTCAAAATGGCCTGCAGAGCGGTTTCCTCGCTCTCAAAGACGATGGCCTTGCCGGTGAAGTTGAGGCCTTCTTTACCCGAAATTTTGCCGACAGCACCTTCGGGGCAAAGGTTGCCTTTGAAGATGACGAGGTGGCTGTCCTTCTTGATCGGGTTGGAGAGCGGGCGGACGATCTGCTGGTCCTTCGGCCACACGATCTGGGAGTTTTTCATGTTCTCCTTCATCGTCTTGCCGGTGACGGTGAGGCAGTCGCCATGCATCAGGCCTTCGTTCACCAGGATGCGGATGAGCGGAACGGTGCCGCCGATCTTGACGAGGTCGTTCATGAAGTATTTGCCGCTGGGCTTCACATCCGCCAGCACCGGCGTTTTTTTGCCGATGCGCACAAAATCCTCGATGCCGAGCTTCACGCCCGCGCTGTGCGCCATGGCGATGAGGTGCAAGACGGCGTTCGTGCTGCCACCGAGCGTGATGATGAGTGTGATGGCGTTTTCAAAGGCCTCCTTCGTCATGATGTCGCGAGGCGTGATGCCCTTCTTGATCATGTTCATCACCGCCGCGCCGGCGTCGAAGCAGTCGATGAGCTTCTCATTGCTCACCGCTGCCTGGGCGCCGGAGTTTGGAAGGCTCATGCCGAGGGCTTCGATGGCGCTGGCCATCGTGTTCGCCGTGTACATGCCTCCGCAGGAACCTTCGCCGGGGATGGAGTGCTGCTCGATGTCGATCAGCTCCTTGTCGCTGATGAGGCAGTTCGCATGCTTGCCGACGGCTTCAAAGACGGTGACGATGTCCGCGTCCTTCTTTTCCGCGCCCACGCAGCCGGGCAGGATGGTGCCGCCATAAACGAACACGCTGGGGCGGTTCAGCCGTGCCATGGCCATTATGCAGCCCGGCATGTTTTTGTCGCACCCACCGATGGCGACGAAGCCGTCCAGCCCTTCGCAGCCGACGACCGTTTCGATGCTGTCCGCGATCACTTCACGCGAAACGAGCGAGTATTTCATGCCCTCTGTGCCCATGGAGATGCCATCGGAGATGGTGATGGTGTTGAAGATCACGCTTTTGCCACCCGCAGCATCCACGCCCTTCGCGGATTCTTTGGCGAGGCGATCAATGTGCATGTTGCACGGCGTCACCATGCTCCACGTCGAGGCGATGCCGATCTGCGACTTCTTGAAGTCCTCCCGCTTGAAGCCCACCGCGTGCAGCATCGCCCGGCTGGCGGCGCGTTCCGCTCCATCGACGACGATGGCGCTGTGTTTGCGATGAAGAGACTGGTTGGAGGCGGCTTTCTTGGACATGGCGTTGGGAAAAGGGCCGCCAGTGTGGCGCGGAGAGGCCTTCTTGCAAGGTGAGGGTACCACTCAAGGCATCACGCCTGTTTGCGGCGTGATCAGTTCGACCGATGGAAAGTAGGTTTTGAACCTTCCCTCGTCCCGTGTGAGCACGCGGCAGCCCGCTACCTGGGCATGTGCCCCGATGTAAAAGTCCGGCATGGGGCTGGATTTTGTCCCGCCACGCTGACGGTAGATTCGATGGGCCTCTGCGGCGATCACGCTGGCCTCAAATGGCAGGGACTGGCGCTGAAACGAAGCGGGAACCAGCCATCGGTCGATTTCCTGCCAGTCGAAATCAAACGAGGGAGCGATCTCCGCGCAGACAATCTGGTTCACAATCACCGGAGCGTTCAAACAAGCCTTCTTCAACTCAGAGGCTGACCATGCCAGCCACACCGGATCAGCGGTGAGAATGTCCAGCAGGACGCTGGAATCGACAAGGACGGAGGTTGCGGCCATCAGTCGTCCCCCCGTGTTTCTCTCAGGCGTGCCTCCGTGGTGAGTTTGCCCTCCGCACTACCGGTGCTGGCCGCCAGCCAGGTGTCAAAGTCCGCCGCTTCCGCAGTCGAACCGTTCCTCGTCGGCAGCAGCGTGGCCTTCACCATGCCTGCGGCGAAAATATCCAACTGCTCCGACAGGCTGATGGCCCGGTCGATGATGGTCGGGTCGGCATGGATCTGGTCGAGGGTCGCAGTCATGCGGGAGGGTATCCCGCTGGAGCTGGCTTCGCAACCCGGTTGATGAAGACCGCGGAATACACCGAAAGTCCCCAGCGTATTGGTTTCCATCATGCGCCGCATTCTTCCGTGTCTTCTGTGTCTTCCGTGGTTGTTCCTCCGGGGCTTGGACTTCCCCTCCACACCTCCGGTGGAGCCTCAAAACGCCGCGAAGACCTTCCACGTGCTCGATGGCTTCGAGATGCAGCTCATCGCCGCCGAGCCGCTCGTCACCGATCCCGTCGCCATCACCTACGATGCCGATGGCCGTGCCTACGTGTGCGAGATGAACGACTACCCCTACACCGACAAGGCGGCGCACAAGCCCAGTCAGGAAAACCCCACGGATGCCCACATCGGCAAGGTGCGCCTGCTCACCGATACCGATGGCGACGGCACCTTCGACAAAGCCACCGTCTTCGCCGAGGGCCTCTCGTGGCCCACCGGTGCCGCATGCTGGAAAGGCGGCATTTTTGTCACCGCCACGCCGGACGTTTGGTATCTCAAAGACACGAATGACGACGGCGTGGCCGATGTGCGGCAAAAAATCTTCACCGGCTTCAAAAAGCTCAACGTGCAGGCCGTGATGAACAACCCCATCTGGGGCCTCGACCACCGCATCTACATCGCCGGTGGATCAAACGGCGGCGAAATCCAGCGCGTGCCCGGCAGCGAGAGCGTCATGCCGTTGCTGAAGGACTTCAAACCGCTCCCCATCAAGCGAAACGACTTCTCCTTCGATCCCAGCACCGGCGATGTGCGCCTCGAAAGCGGCGGCGCACGCTTCGGCAACACCTTCGACGATTGGGGCAACCGCTTCCTCTGCAACATCCGCAATCCCTGCCAGCACGTCGTCCTGCCGTATCGCTACCTCGCGCGGAATCCGTATCTCGTCGTCCCCAGCGCCCTGAACGACTGCGCCGAGGCCGGCGACCAGCTCCCCGTCTATCGCACCAGCCCGCCCGAGCCCTGGCGCGAGTTCCGCGCGAAGCGCTGGGTGCAGGAAGGCAGCCACCTGCCGAAAAGCGAGCTCGTCGGCGCCGGCGTCGTCACCTCATCGAGCGGCATCACCGTCTATCGCGGCGATGCGTATCCCAAAGAGTATCGCGACTTCGCCTTCGTCGCCGATGTGGCCGGCAATCTCTTCTACCGCATGAAGCTCGTCCCCGACGGCGTCACCTTCAAAGCCGTGCAGGTCGATGGAAACAAGAACTTCTGCACCAGCGACGACCTCTGGTTCCGCCCCGTGAACTTCGTCAACGCCCCCGACGGCTGCCTCCACGTCTGCGACATGTATCGCGAGGTCATCGAGCACCCCTGGAGCATCCCCGACGACATCCACACCGCCGTCGATCTGCTGCGCGGACGAGATCGCGGCAGGATTTGGCGTCTCGCACCGAGAGTAATCCCGGGCTTTAGCCCGCAAACCCACCGTAGCGGGCTAAAGCCCGGAAATACCCTCAGCACTGCGAGCACCCAAGACCTCGTCGCCCTCCTCGATCACCCCAACGCCTGGCACCGCGAGACAGCGCAGCGCTTGCTATTTGAGCGTCAGGACAAAGCGGCAATAGAGCCGCTGCGGGAGCTGGTGAAGGGTGGGAAGACGGCGCAGGGAAGAACTACAGCGCTGTGGGCCATGGTTGCAGCAGCTACCGGACAGAGCGGAGACTTGTCTCAACTCGCATTCGACTCACTTCGCGACGCTTTCGATTCGAACGACAGTCGGCTTGTTGACGCGGCGGCAGTCATCAGTGGAGAAGTAAAAACATCGGTGTCTTCGACTCAATCCTCTGTCCTCCTTCATCAGCAGCGCAGAATGATCGAGCATGCAACCGACCAGGGTCTGGGCATTCTGGCCGCTGTTTTCGGTCTTAACGATGTATCAGACTTACAGATCGCAACTCTTGCGCCACCTCTTCTTCGCATCGGATCACGGGACCCTTGGTTGGCACCTGTTGCCATCAATGCGTGTCTGCGTGCCGGTGTGACAAAAGTCGCAACTACAGCTTTTGATCCGAGGAAAGAAGACACCAAGCAAAAGATGCTGCTGTTTCCTCTAATCGTGGAAGCAGCCGCGCAATCCGCTAATTCCAAAGTGGCCGCCGAGGCGATGGAGTTGCCAGCGGCGTTGGAAGGCATTGAGCGGGGCATGTCTGACTATCCAGTCGTTCCCTCCGGGTTCGCGGAAATTGCAGCGCGTTCTGCTCCCAAAGGTGCGCTCAAAAGGGGACGAAAGCTGACGGATTTGCCTCTGAGCACAGCTTGCACCACATGGTGGAACAAGCGGATCGACACAGCGTCAGAAAAGATCCTCCAAGATCATGAAGAGATAGATGAGAGCAGCCTCGCCCTGGTGGCGCTGGCTTCGATCGATCGCTTTTCACCCATGCTGAGAAACGCACTTTCGCCCTCTTCAGCCAGTGATCTTCAACTCGCCGCCCTCGAAGCCCTCGGCAGCTATCGCGAGCCTGCCGTCGCCGACATGCTCATCGAAGCGTGGCCGAAGATGACGCCAGCGCTTCGTGAAAAGGCCACCACGATCCTGCTCTCGCGCACGGATCGCATCGCGAAGCTGCTGGATGCCATCGAGGCGAAGAAGATCACACTCGCGCAGCTCAGCGTCGCCGCGAAGGCGACGCTCGGACGGCAGAAAACGCCCGCGCTGGCCGAGCGCATCGCGAAACTCATCGGCGATGGCTCTTCAGCGAACCGGAAGGCGGTCATCGAGACGTATCTGACGGCGATGCAGGGCAGTGATGCGGGCACTCCTGCCCGCAAGGAAAGCGTGGTTGCGGGCAAGAGTGCCCGCATCACCGGGGACGCCACCCGCGGAGCCAAAGTCTATGAAATGGCCTGCATGGTCTGCCACAAGTTCGCGGACAAGGGCAACGACGTCGGCCCGCACCTCGGCACGATCAAGGCGTGGACCGCCGAGCAACTCGTGACGAACATCCTCGACCCGAACCGCGAGGTTTCGCCGAACTTCAGCCTCTACCTCGTCGAAACCAACGACGGCCGCACCTTGAGCGGCCTCATCGCCAGCGAGACCGCCGGCAATCTCACCCTCAAACGCGCCGATGGCGGCACGGACACCGTTTTGCGCAGCGAGATCAAATCCCTCACCAGCCCCGGCATCTCCCTCATGCCCGAAGGCCTCGAAGCCGCCATCACCCCGCAGCAGATGGCGGATCTCATCGCCTACCTGAAGGCGGAGTGATGGAGTATTGGAGCAATGGAGTGTTGATTGGCTCTCCCCACCACACCATCACTCCACTCCTCCATCCCCCCGCCCCGCCTCGCATGATCCGCCTCGTCCTCTCGCTCTGCCTTCTCACGCTCTCCTGCGCGGCGCAGGGACTGCCGCCGGTGTTTGAAAAGTGGGCGGCGGACCAGAAGACGGTCGGGAACATCCATGTCACCTTTCAGCAGATGCGCACCACGCCTGCGCTGAAGGAGCCTGCGAAGAGCGAGGGCCGGTTTTGGAAGATGCAGGACGGCCGTTTCCGCTGGGAACTGGGCTCGCCACCTACCACGGTCATGATCTTCAATGGCGAAAAAGGCTTCCTCAAAGAGGGCAAGGACGCCGCTTGGCAAGAACTGAACCCCGACGACCGCCGCGCCCGCACCTGGATGAAATTCCTCAGCGGCCGCGAGATGGACACCGCGTCCCTCACGGAAAATTTCACCGTCAAAGTCACCCAGCAGGAAGCGAAGTTTGCCACCATCACCCTCGTCCCGAAGCCGCTGCTCGTGAAAAAGCACCTCAAGCAGATCGACATGCAGATCGAGCCCGGAGGCAAACGCATGTACCTCCTCCGCATCATCCAGGGTGACGGCTCCACGCTAACCCTGACCTTCGGCGAGCCGAAACCCGCGAAAGCAGCCAAAGAGCTGTTTACGGCCGAATGATCCCGGGAGGGCAGGATTGTATTCCTGCCGACTTTACGAGGGCGGAGGCGGCGCGGAGCATTTGGAATGCATGTTTGACCTTCTCCCAAAACGCCCGCGTCCGAATGCACGGCAGAAATGCAATCCTGCCCGTCAGGTTCAAATCTCGCCAGCCGTCACGGCGCGGATGAGATAGCCGCTGTCGCCTTTCTTCTCCAAGCGCACGAGATCATGCTCTTGCACTGCCTCCAGCAAAGCGCTGAAGCTGCGAAAGCCATAAAAGCGCTCTTCAAACTGCGGTTGGAGACGACGGATGGCCTGCTTCACATGGCTGGCCCACACCGCGTCCTTGTCTCCACGGGCGAGGAGAGCGTCGATGGTCTCCATGACCATGCGGATCGCCTCTTCGGGATCACCGGCAGGCTTGTCGGGCTGCTTCTTGTCCTGCGGAGCAGGTTTCGGCGCGACTTGTTTCACCTGCGTGGCCCGCGCCTTCGCCTTCTCCTCATCACGCACCAGATCGTCATAGAAAATGAACTCATCGCAATTGCCGATGAACAGGCCGCTCGTGCTCTGCTTCACGCCCACGCCGATGACGGTTTTGTTGTTTTCACGCAGCTTGCTCACCAGCGGTGAGAAGTCCGAGTCACCGCTCACGATGGCAAAGGTATCCACATGCCCCTTCATGTAGCAGAGGTCGAGCGCGTCCACCACCATGCGGATGTCGGCGGAGTTCTTGCCGCTCTTGCTCACGTGCGGGATGTCGATCATCTCAAACGCCGCCTCATGCATCGTCGCCTTGAAGCCCTTGTAGCGGTCCCAGTCACAGTAGGCCTTCTTCACCACCACGCTCCCTTTCAGCAGCAGACGCTCAAGCACCTTCATCATGTCAAAGCGGTCATACTTGGCCTCCCTCACGCCGATGGCGAGGTTTTCAAAGTCGCAGAAAACAGCGATGGTATGCGCACGGTCATGTGGAGTGGCCATGCGCCATGTTTAACCGCTTCGGCGGGCCGTGGCGAGCAGCAAATCCGCTTCAAGGCAGCACCGGCCGCGGCTCGATGTCCGTCTGATTGATCCAGTTTGCCTTCAGCGGCTCTCCGCGCATGAATTTCTCGTAGAAGCCCACGTTCGCCTTCGCCGCGTGCTCATACTTGTCGAAGATGTCGCCCTTGCCCTCCATGCGCGGATCGCCCTGCGCTTTGAGCTCGGTGTGGAGTTTTTCCTTCAAAGCGGCCACGCGTGGATCAGCGGGCACATTCTTCACGAAGTCGGGATCGCTCTTCAAATCGTAAAACTCCAGTCCGGGCCTCAAACCGAAGCAAAGCTGCCAAAACGGG
>Ga0154020_10011030_pt1 | contig 10309 bp, 7 predicted proteins | sample Klosneuvirus_201_FD_109709 | JGI IMG/M metagenome (GOLD analysis project Ga0154020, IMG submission 109709) | Active sludge microbial communities from wastewater, Klosterneuburg, Austria - Klosneuvirus_20160825_MG | ecosystem: Engineered > WWTP > Aerobic digester > Activated sludge | place... | reverse complement strand
TCAGCTGGTGGATGGCTCCGGCCTTTTCGGTGGTGGTGACTACGAGGTAGGCGTAGGCCGGGGGCTGCTTGCGGAGTTGGATGGTTTCGAAGTTCATGGCTGCGGTCCTTTCGTTTCTGAAGACGGAGTTGGTGGTGGTTTGGACGGCGTTGGGCAGGTGCCAAACGCCCTGGTTGATTACCTGAGCGGCATCCACTGGTCGGCGAGCCGCTTGGCATCGCTGGAAGCGATGGAGAAGTTGATGCCGGGGGCGCGGCTGGTCTGGCCGGGCACATAGGCAACCTGGGTGTTCACGCCGACGACTTCTCCGCACTTGTTGACGAGCGGGCCACCGGAGTTGCCGGGGTTTACGTCGGCGTCGTGCTGGATGAACTGGGCGCCCTGGAAGACGCGGAGAGCGGACATGCGACCGAACGTGAAGGTTGGAGCGCCGGAGGTGCGTTCGTTGGTATCGGCCGGGAAGCCGGCTGCGACGAGGGAATCGCCTTCGGTGAGGCCGGACGACTTCGCCCATTTCACGGCCTTGAGGTTCGGGATGCCGTCTGCCTTCAGCATTGCGAGGTCGGCGTGCACGTCGTAGTTCACGAGCTGGGCCGGCAGTTCGCGTTCCTGCCCGGGCAGGACAACCACGTAGCTGGCAAGGGGCTGGTCGCGCTGGTCCAGGGCGACGTGGCGGTTGGTCATGATGTAGCCGTCGTTGCGGAGGACGAAGCCGGTACCGGTCTGAACACTGCGACCCTGCTCATCCAGGCCGACAATCCAGACAGTGGACGAGCGGATGACGTCGGCTGCGTCCTTTTCGGTGCAGGCATGGGCGGTGGTGGCGCTAGAGCCCAGACCGAGGGCGGCGACGGCAAAAACTCCGCCGATGGCGAGGGCGGCGAGCGGCATTGCGAAGCGCTTGAGCCTCTGGCCGGTGGTCAGCTTGCGTGGCGCGGCGGCCGGAGCGGCGACGGCCGTGTGGGCCTGGGCCGAAAGGGCGAAGGAGAAGCGGCTCTTGCCGACTTCGATGACGTCGCCTTCGGAAACGATGTGGTCGCTCGTGAGACGCTTCTTGCTGGTGCCGCGCTTGTCGACGAGGTAGGTGCCGTTGGCCGAGCCGAGGTCCCGAACGACCCACTTGCCCTCTTCGTTGCGAAAGATGCGTGCATGGGAGCGGGAGATCTGTTCGTCGTTGATGACGATACCGCAGCTGGAAGCGTCGCGGCCGAGTTGGACCTGGCCTTCGAGCGGGAATGCTCTTCCTGCCGCGGGCCCCGATGTGATAACGATTCGTGCCATGTGATTTCTCCTTGGTGAGATGCCAGTTGAGCTACGTGCATAGTTGCTCCGGCCGAGGTCCGCTCCTTGACACGCGTCTGACAGGCGTCGAAATCCCGTCTGACAAATCGCTGCTGGGAAGCGGGGAGCTGGCTGGACGCGAAGAAGCCCCGGCCGCTATGACCGGGGCTCCTGGACCGGAGTGGGGCGAAGGTCGTCAGTTCACAAAGGCGTACAGGCTGTCCAAGTATTCGCCTCCGACGTAGATGGCGAGCTCGATCTCCCCGGAATAGTTGGCGTGAGGCAGGAGGTCGAAGTACGTACCGTTGCCGGAGGCGGAGAAGTTGGACGTGTACTGGTATTCGCCGTCGAACCAGATTTCGACTGAGACGGAGGCCGAAATGGCCTGGTTGAATGCAAAACCGATTGCGATGGGATAGCCCGCGTAGAGGACTGCGTCGCCGTAAGGGCAGTTGGCGAGGTGGCAGAACGCCCAGTCGACAACTTCCAACGCCGGCGCCGGCGCCGGCTGCGGCGGAGCGGGTTTGGTCGGGGCCATCGTCGGGGCCGGGGTATTGGTTGGGACGACCGGCAGAGTCGGTGACGCGGTCGCGGTTTCGGTAACGCCAGGGCGAGGCTTCTTCGGGGCAGCAGTCGCGGTCGCCGTCTGGGTGACCGTGGGGGCGGGGGTTTCATTGTCGGAATCGACGAGCGTGTGCGTCGAGCCACCACCTGTGCCGCCGGTCGGCGGTTCTTCCGCGTGTCCTCCGCCGAATCCGAACATTGCGACCAGAGTGAGGCAGGCGACGCCAGCCGCCGCACCGAGTGCCTTTCGAAGCAGCGGCGTGGAGTTGAACTTCGCCTTCAGTTCGGCAAGTGGGACCGCGACCGCGACGGGGTGCTCGCCGGTCTCGAACATCGACGACACGACGCGAGTCGCTGCCGGGTCGGCAGCAGCCGTCATCGGGATCGCTCCCGCCACCGTCGTTTCAGATGACACAGGTTCCGGGGCAACAACGGTAGCGGCGAAGGCAGCCGGGCCAATCGCTCGCGTGGGCAAACTTCCAGTGAGGGCATCGGCGACCTGGTTCGGGTGCTGGAAGCGGCGCTCGGGTGACTTCTCCAGACAGCGAACGACGACCTGGGCGAGGGCGGCTGGCTTGCCGGACAGTCGCTCCAGCGAGACCGGAGTCTGTTCGTGTTCGCGCATCATGCCAGTGGCCGTTTCCGCTTCGAATGGAAGCGTGCCAGTCAACATTTCGAACAGGACCACACCGAGTGAGTAGATGTCGGAGCGGACGTCGGCCTGGCCACGGTGTTGCTCCGGTGCGGCGTAGGCGGCCGTCCCAACGAACATGCCCGGCACGGTGAGCGAGCTGCCGTGATTCAGCGTTGCAATCCCGAAGTCCGTCACCTTCGGAGTTCCGTCCGATGCGATGAGGATGTTCGCGGGCTTGATATCGCGGTGGACGACGTTGCGCTGGGCGGCGGCCGCAAGAGCGTTCGCCACACCGACGGCGACGGCTGAGGCCTCGCCGGGGGTGAGCGGGCCGCGAGAGAGCCGTTCATCCAGGCCTTCACCATCGACGAACTCGGTGACGATGTACGGGCGGCCCTTGTCGCTCGCGAATTCGAGCACTCGCACCACGTTCGGCGAATCGATGAGTGCTGCCACGGCCGCTTCACGTCGGAATCGCTCGGCGTAAGACTGATCGGATGCGACGTGCTCGTGCATCAGCTTGAGCGCGATGACGCGGCCATCCCGATTGTTGCGAGCGCGGTAAACGGAGCCCATGCCACCGGCGCCGATGCGCTCGATGAGTTCGTAGGGGCCGACAATTGCGAGTGGTTTCGAGCTCGGGCGAGTCATGTGCGAACCCTCCTGGAAGATGTGTTCATGCTCGCGGCGCCGGCTTCGCAGAACTTGACCGCGGTCTGACAGTGTCCGAGCGGCCGCCTGACATCCGGGAGCGCGCTGCTCGCACACGTCAAAGGGCCCCCGGTTTCCCGAGGGCCTTTGCTGCTGGCGAAACAGGCCTGACTACTGAACCGGTTCGAACATTGCGCCGCTGACGGTGCCACCGGGAACCTGGCTCGACGCGTTCCATGCCTGGAACTTGGAGGAGAAGACCAGTGTTCCGCCGTCGTCCCAGGCAGCGACCTGGATGCGGAAGGTCGTGCCCGCCTCAACCCATCCGGAAATAGTGGAGGTCAGGACGTTCGGGTAGCGGTCGTCGTCGTTGCAGCCAATCTGGTAGGGGGCGCCGTGTCTGCCCTGCCAGACGGACATGATGGTGTCGTAGTTGCTTCCCTGGGTGCTGACTGTGAGGTAGCCGCTCGAGGGGGCGGTGAAGCTGTACCAGACCGACTTTTCGAACATGCCGCCTTCCGGGCAGTAGTAGGTGGGCTGGATTGGCGAGTCGCCGCTGGCCGTGGCGTTGCGGACGTCCACGGTGTCACGGTAGTTGACGTTGTTGATGGCGGTCGGGTTCTCCTGGTCGTCGTTCACGGGGCCTTGGGAAGGTGCCGGGCGGGGTGGGCCAGGGCGGGTGGGAGTCGGCTGCGTGCCGCCACCGTTCATGAGCACTTTGAGGGCGCTATCGAGCTGAATGCGGGAGCGGGTGATGCCGTTTCGAGGGTCCTCGGTCCGCTTGCCGGTGTTGGCGAGCGCCGTGTAGAGGTCCTGGACCGAAGCGTTCGGCTTGGCGGAACGGAGGAGTGCAAACGCGCCAGCGACGTGAGGCGTGGCCATGGAAGTGCCGCTCATCGTTGCCCAGCTTTCGCCGGGTGCCGCTGAGACGATGTCGCTTCCCGGAGCGAGGATGTCCAGCATTTCGGAACTGTTTGAGAAGTAAGAGATCTCGTCAGACTTGGTGGTGCTGCCGACGCCGATGGCGGAGGAGATGCAGCCGGGCGCTCCCAGCGAATCGCTGAACTCTTCGTTGCCGGTGGCGATGAGGACCGCGACGTTGACAGCGACGAGCGCGTCGATTGCAGCCTTCTCGGGGCCGTTGTCAGCATCGCAGCTGGCCTGGTCGAAATACTGGCCGCCACCGATGCTCATGTTCACAGCGGCGATCTTGTACTCGTCATGGTTTTCCAAGACCCAGTTCATGGCGGCGATGCGGTCGTAGACGCTCGAGCGAATGCAGTGTTCTTCGCCCTCGCACTCCTTCAGTTCCTTGAAGACGTTAATCGCGATGATTCCGGCTCCCGGGGCCACACCAGAACCGCCGTAGCCATTGCCGACGGCGATGCCAGCGACATGCGTGCCGTGACTGCACCAGTCCACCTGGCAATTCGCGGCCGCTCCCGGTCCGTAGTCGAAGTCCTCGCCGTTCGAGCAGATGGAGTTCGCGTATTCGCTGTTGCTGGAGAAGCAGAGCTCCTCAAGGACGCGATCGCTGAAGAACGGATGGCTGGTGTCCTGTGCGGTGTCGAGGATGGCGACGCTCCAGTCGTTGCCGGTGATGCCCTGTGCGTAGACGGCAGGTCCGCCAATGAGCGGGATCGTCTCGTCAACCGTGGGCGCCGCGTAACGGTTCTCCATCATCGAAACGACGGCCGGCGAATTTGCGAAGCTTCGGGCCGCTCCCTCATCGACCGAAACGAGCATGACCGGAAGGCTCTTCGTCCGGGCGACGACTTTTGCGGAACCCTTCACGCTGGCGATGAGATTGTCTTGGGCGGCAGCGATCGTCAGTGAGCGATCCTGACTGGAAGCGCTGGGCGAAATGTTCGCGGCAACCTCGACGATGACCTCGGCCCTGCCCTTGCTGGCGACCGAGGCGACGACGGCGTCGCGGACGGCCTGGTCCTTCGCCGGATCTACCGGGGCTGGCCCGGTGAAACGGCGAGCGAGGAGTTGGCTGCCGCCAACGGCTCGTTCGTCAGTGCTGGCTCCGCGTGCGCCGCCGAAGGTTCCGGCGACCGTTGCGATGGCGATGAGAGCTGCCGCCCCACCGAAGATGAACATGTTTCGCTTTGAATCTCGTGCCATTGTGGATTTCCCACCTTTCTTCAACTCAGGAAATCTTCGTTTCGCGAACGCGCTGCTCCTTGACGCGGCGCTGAAAGTCCCCTATCCAACGCCTGACAACTCTGCGAATGCGCGGGAGTGCGCGATTTGGCTCGATTGGTGATCACCTCAGAAAGCGGTCAGAAGCGACTCGTGCCGCTGGCGCCGGGAGAGACAAACCTTGGCCGAATGAGCGACAACGAGGTTGTCCTCGAAGGTGATGGGGTGTCTCGCCGCCACGCCGTGATCACCAGCAGCGGCAGTGTGTTCGAGATCCGAGATGCGGGCAGCAAGAACGGGACGCTCGTGAACGGGGAAACTGTGAGCGGAAGTCGAACGCTGAAGGGCGGCGACACGCTCACAATCCCGGGCTGGACAATCACCTTCGAATCAGACGAAGAGACGGTGACGCGCTCTTTCGCTTCGGGAGGTGCACCAGCTGACACGAGCGGACGGCGAATCGTATTGAAACCCGAAACGAAAGAGGTCCTCGTCCGCGGAGCGACCGTTCTGCTCGCGCCCAAGGAGTATCTCGCGCTCTCGTTGCTGTATGACCGCGCGGGTACGATCGTTTCGAAAGAGGACCTGGCCGACCACGTTTGGCCCGAGTACAAAGGCGATGTTTCGGATTACAACATCCACCAGGTGCTCAGCAGATTGAGGCGTGAGCTCGAAGAAGACCCATCGAAGCCGAAGGTGTTGATTACCCGGCCGGGGTTCGGCTACATGCTGGTGCGCTGACGCCTAGAGGAAATTCACGACGGTAACGGGAACTGCGACGAGCGCCAGCGTGGCCACCGCAGCCAGGCCGGAAAACTTCCACCGGCGAAACCGGCGTCGTTTTCGAATCGCTCCTTGCGGGGCTGGTTCGGTGAGATGGGTAGTTGCCGCCGGAGCTTTCGAGACGCCAACGTGCCCAAGGACAACCGTTATGTTGTCCGGGCCGCCTGCCTCGTTCGCCAGTTCGACCAACCGTTCCGCCGCAAGGTTCGGGCTCAGTTCGCCGAGGCAGCGGCTCATTTCAGACTCCGAGACCGGCCCGTGGAGGCCATCGCTGCAAAGGAGCAGTATTTCGCCCTCACAGAGCATCAGCGGCCCGCCCACATCCGGCGAAACGGCCGCTTCGAACCCGACGGTTCGCGTTACGACATTCTTTTCCGGGTGGCCCTGCATCGCTGAAGGGGGAAGTTTCCCGGACCGTACTTGATCGGCGACCCAGGAATGGTCAGCACTAACCTGGCTGAGCGTCCAACGGGACCAGCGGTAGAGCCGGCTATCACCGACGTTCGCCCACCAGGCTTCGTTCCCGCGAATGAGCGCGACGACCAGCGTGGTGGCGGCCCCAGCGGCGCCCATTTCGGCCGCCTCGATGTGAATCATCCGGTTGATGCCAGAAATCACCGCGGCCAGCACGTCTCCGGGGTGAGTACCCGATTCCACGAGCGCGTTGCCAATCGATCCGGCGAGCAGTTCGATCGTTCGTTGACTGGCCCAATCGCCACGCGCATGGCCGCCCAGCCCGTCCGCAACCGCCAACAACATCCATTCCGGTGCGCGCGGCACGGAACCTGCGTAGGCGTAGTCCTGGTTCGAAGTTCGCGATCGACCGCAGTCGCTGATTGCCGCGACTGCCAGGGGCACAGGAGACGCGGCGACTTCCGGAGCTGCTGGAGTTGCGAATGCGTTCTGGGTGAGTTGATCGTTCGGCATAAGAGGGCTCCTCCGTGCGGGTGCCTCCATCGTGCCAGCGACTGTGCCCGGCGCCCTGACTGGAACCTGACGTATCCCGGACAATCCGGGGTTAGCAGGAAATAGTCACCGTGCCCGCCGCAACCTGTGTAAGTCCGGCACGCAGCGTGAATCCGTAGGTACCCTGCGGCAGCCCCTGCGGGTTGACGAAGCTGTAGTTCGTGGTGCTGTTCGTTGCATCTGTGGCGAAGGTCGGATTGTTCGCCTGGAACGTGCCCTGGAACGTCCATGCGCCGGTTAACTGGGTGCCGACGGGAACGTTGGCATGCGTCACATACGCCCAAAGTTCGCGGATGGGGCAGGAACCGAGGGTTCCGCCCGAGGCTACCGCTCCGGCGGGCGCCAGGCCGTTGTCTGACAGGTTCGTGGCGAAAACCGGGACTGAGTAGGTAGGCGGTGCCAGCGTGGCCGTTGACGGTACCGAAGTCGCCGTTGGGGGAGGCTGCGTTACCTGGGCGGTGGGTTGTTGTCCGGGAGGCTGCGTTGCGGTCGTACCGGGGGCAGTCGTCGGGGTCGTGACGTTCGCCGAACCGAGCGACTGCGGCGTCGAACCACCCGATCCGGCAACCGAAGTCGCGGTGCCGCCCGCTGGAGGCGGGCCCGAATCAGCGCTCTTCTCGCCATCTCCGGAACCCATGTTGTATGCCGCGAAGGCCGCAATTGCGACAAGCAACACCAACCCGGCCACGCCTGCGAGGATCAACGGCCAACGGCGGCGGTCACCGTGTCCGGCTTCCGGCAGAGAGGCGAGGATCGGCGGCACTGCGGTGCCTATGGCCTCGGAGCCCGCGACGGCCGCCGATCTGGTCGGAAGCATCGGCGGAAGTTCGCGCGTCAGGTCGTCGCCGGGCGCGGCCGGCGATTGGGTGGCGATCGGCGTGTCAGTACCGGCGATGAATGACTCAACGGGGGAAACCTGCAGGCCCTCGGACCCGAGCGTGGCACGGACAGCATCGAGAGTGGCGAGGAATTCCGAGACATGCTGGTAGCGGTCTGCCGGGTCCTTCGCGAGGCACCGCCGGACGACCTCGACCAGCTCGTCCGGTATCTCCCCGAGTTGCTCCAAAGGCGGGGCCGAGTCGGCATGCAGCGCCATCAGGTGGGCCGGAGTCGAGGCTTCGAACGGCTTTCTACCCGCAAGCAGTTCGAACAGGACTACTCCAAGCGAATACAGGTCCGACCTGACATCAGCGGTGCCGTGGTGCTGTTCGGGTGCGGAGTAGGCGAGCGTGCCGACGAAGTTCCCGGCAACCGTCGGTCCGGCGAAGTACTGGAGTGACGCGATGCCAAAGTCCGCGAGCTTCACCGATCCGTCTTCACTGAGCATGATGTTTTCAGGCTTCACGTCGCGGTGGGTGATCTGGCGGCTTTCGGCTTCGTCCAGGGCGAGCGCCACCTGGCTCACGATGGCGAGCGCGGCAAGTGGCTCCGCGCGCCCTTCAGCCATCACCTCCGAAAGCGATCGGCCTTCCACGAATTCGGAAACGAAGTAGTACTGCCCGTCTTCTCTTCCGAAGTCGAGGGCGTGTACCGCGTACGACGATCGGAGCAGGCTGGCCACGTGTGCTTCGCGGCGAAAGCGTTCGATCGCTGCCGGGTCGAGTGCGACGTGTTCATGCAACAGCTTGAATGCAACGACGGTACCTGAACGCCGGTCGAGCGCGCGGTAGACAACACCCATGCCGCCAACGCCAACGCGATCCAGCAAGGTGTACGGGCCGATCGACCTCAGGCGTCCAGTCCCCCGGCCAGCCTGACCCATCTTGCGACCCCCTCGCGATCCGCCGCCAACGGCGCACGAGGCTGAAGTATACGCGGGCGAGGAGTACGTCTTAGTTCCTCAAGTCGATGGCGAGGGTCGTCAGCAGCGGTTCAGGAGAGCGTCAGTCGCGCGTCAAGGCGGGTGGTTCATGGAACCGGAGGATGACGCCATCACTAAGGAGGAACCCTTCATGAACGCAACCATCAACGCCACCCCGAACATGCGCACCTACAAGCGCTGCGAAATCCGCTACGACTGGCGCCGATCGAGCAGCACTTCCCTGAAGATGACTCACTGCAACGCCCTCTGCGAAAACGCAGACCTCGGCTTCACCCTCGACGCGATTCTCAGGTTCGAACTGGTCGGCACGCACTAATTGTAAGTTCGGATTGGAATTGGCGGGTCGAGCGAAGGCGGTAGGTTCAGTCGTGCCAGACGCAGATTCCAAATGATTTCCATCATCATCCGGCAGCCGACATCGTAATTTTGCTGGATCTCCTGTATGCGTTCGACGCTACTCATCGGAACTCCATCATCTCGGCATGAATGGTTAACGTGTGGGGAAGTGCGAACGCCGCCAGGTCTACCGTTCGCATAAGATCAGCCGAGGAGGACCCGCCGAGAATTACCTTCCGACATACCTCGGCAACGCCAATTCCTGCAGACCATTCGTCCCCACGGCGGCGTGGTCACGTCGGTGGCTAGACGTCAGGATCCTTGTAACAGACATAAGGCCGATCAGTGCGAACCACTGCGGGCAATACCCGGCCAACGCCGTCGACACTCTGATTCCCACTCAGTAGTAAGTACCTTTGCGTCGAGCCCAGGAAGGCGCCACCCGGACATCGCTAACATGCTCAAGGATGGCCGCTGAGGTCTCCGTTCAGAGGGTGCTTGCCCGTAGCATTGACCCACCTGTCGATGGTCAGCAATCTGGTGCCTGGAATCGCTGCCCATGTTGTCGCCTCCGCCCACGCCACTAACGCCCGGACGCGGTCACGTCTGCCAGGGCTCCCGCAGGCGGCATCACGTCACAACGCGGCTGCCGTCCGGGAGAAGCCCCTCGCTGCACGCTTGGGCCGGAATCCAAGCATCGCACAGGCGGGACCAACGTCGGCAACCTCACGGTAGGCGGCAATGTGCGAGCCACGGACATCCCATTATCGCCACGCCTTCGAACAGCAAGCGGCCGGAGGCTGCGGGGAACTTCGATCGATACGAGAATGTGTAACGCGCGCAGAGAGTGCGCCCGTCGTTCACCGGGCCGTGCATGAGCCAACGGAAGTCGTCGGCGTCCCGGGCCGGGCACGGATCCCGCGGAGCTCCCGACCATCGGGTTCAGACAACCGGCCCACGATTCGCCGTTCGTGGGCCTCATCGTCCAGTCACTCCGAGATAGGGATTCGGACCGTGAAGGTTGTGCCAACATCAGGCTGCGACGTGACACCAACGGTGCCCCCATGTGCCTCCACGATCCCCTTGGTGATGGCCAGACCGAGTCCTGCACCGTCCGAACCGGT
>Ga0154020_10011029_pt1 | contig 10310 bp, 7 predicted proteins | sample Klosneuvirus_201_FD_109709 | JGI IMG/M metagenome (GOLD analysis project Ga0154020, IMG submission 109709) | Active sludge microbial communities from wastewater, Klosterneuburg, Austria - Klosneuvirus_20160825_MG | ecosystem: Engineered > WWTP > Aerobic digester > Activated sludge | place... | reverse complement strand
GCGACCCGAACGCGTGCAGCGATTGCGCGGTCAGTGCAGGTCGTCGTATCCGCCGCCGTTGACCACGTTCGTGTACCCGGCGGCATCGAGCTGTGCCTTGGCCTTCGCGGAGCGTGCGCCCGAGGCGCAATAGACGACGATCGGGCGTGCCTTGTCACCGCCGACCAGCTTCTCGACCTCCGCGATTCGCTCGCTGAACTGCTGCACGGGGATGTTCGTCGCCGCCGGCAAGTGCGCCTCCGAATACTCCGCGGGTGTGCGGACGTCGAGGACGACCGCCCCGGCTTCGATCATCTTGCGCGCGGCGGCGGCGTCCTTCGACGCGGCGCTCGGCGCGGGTGCAGGCGAGGGCGGAGGCGACTCGGACTTCGAGCAGCCGGACGCGAGGGCCACGAGGAGCGTGAACGTACGAACGGCGGATGTCATTCCCGCACATCGTGCACGCGCCGGCCCACAGAGTCACAGACTTTGTCTCATCCCGGAACGATCACGGCGCGTCCCCGGATCTCGCCGCGGCGGAGACGGTCGTAGACCTCGGGTGCTTGGTCGAGACGAAACCGCTCGACGTCGAGGGCGATCTTTCCAGTGCGCGCGAGCGCGACGAGCTCGATCAGCTCGGTGACGGTGCCCCAGTAGCTCGTGGCCACTTCGGCGCCGTAGGGGAGGCCGAAGAAGCTGACGGGGAGTGTCCCCGACGCGAGACCGAGGATGACGAGACGGCCTTCCGCACGCAGTGACTTCGCGCCGAGGGCGAGCGTCGCGTCTGCGCCGACGACGTCGAGAACGAGGTCGGCGCCCGGGCCGGACGCTTTGCGGATCGCGTCCGCGGCACTCGCGTCCGAGCGAAGCACGACATCTGCACCGAGCGAGCGTGCAACCTCGAGCTTGCGATCATCGTTGTCGACGGCGATCACGCGTGTTCCGGTCGTCGCCTTCAACAGCTGGATGGCCATCTGTCCGAGGCCACCGACGCCGATGACAACGGTGCTGGAGCCTGGATGCAAGCGATCGCGAGACTTCGCGATCGCGTGATACGGCGTGAGCGCGGCGTCGGTGAGGGGAGCCGCCTTCGCCGGATCGAGGTCGCCGAGCGGCACCAACAGGCGCGTGCTCGGCACGAGCATGTACTCGGCCATTCCTCCATCGAGGCCGAGTCCGCCGCCGGACGCACCGATGGTCGCGGCGTTCTCGCAATAGTTCTCGCGACCGAGCCGACACGGACGACAGCGTCCGCATCCCCACGGGCCATAGACGAGGACGGCATCACCCTTCTTCCATCCGGTCACACCTTGGCCGAGCTCTTCGATCCAACCGGCATTCTCGTGACCGAGCGTGAACGGGAGCTTCCACGGCAGCAGGCCTTCGGGCCAGTCCATGAGGTGGAGATCCGAGTGACACGCACCCGCACCGCCGATCTTGATCAGAACCTGTCCGGGGCCCGCCTCCGGTCGTGTCGTTTCGACGATCTCGGCCCGGGTTCCCCACTTGTTCAGTCGTAGCGCTTTCATGCGCTCTTACTCAGCAAGCGTCATGCCGCGCTGCGATGAAGCGCGGTGAATCCGCTCGGTGCGAGAGCGGTGGCGAGCATGACGTCGTTGATGTCCTCGTGATCGCGATACAGGCGTGATTGCCGATGCGAGACGTCGGACCAGAACGCCGTGATCGACGCGCGGATGCGCGAGAATTGCGCGAATGCCGGATCCGACTCGAACGCGGCGAGACCGATCGCGAGACCGAGCTCCCGGAATGCGAGTCGCTGTTCGGCCGGCCTACGAAGGTCTGGCTGCTGGACGTAGTGCGCGAGCCCGATCCGTGCGGCTGCGAGGATCGACGTGCGCAGCGCGGAATCGCGATCGAGCTGCGCGAGGCGCGAGGCGTCGACCAGCAAGCCGCCGATTCCGAGCGGGTCGCTCGTGGCGAGGGCGCTAGGTTCGATCATCGCGTGGAAGTCGTCGGCCGCTCGCGCGAGGTCCGGTTCGTGCGCATCGAGCTGTCGGCACGTCACGTATCCGTCGAGAGGATCGTGATGTCCCATCGATGAGACTTGGGGGCGCATCAGGTCGACACTCATCTTCCAGTACATGCGGCGCGCGCCGAGCGCTCCGTACGCGAAGCGCCGATGCGCGCTAACCGCGAGCTCGCGCGCCCACATCGCCAGCGTTCGGTTCCCGGTCGCGCGCGCGGTTTGATCGAGCGCGTGCATCCACTTCGTCAGGTAGTGGAAGTATTGGCCGTCCCGGTCCCATTCGCGCTCTTCGTCGAGCGGTTGGCCAGGGCCACGTTCGGGGAGTGGCTTTCCAATGCGAAGGCCGCCGATGGTCGGGTGCGCTTCGCCGTCGGCCTCCGGCAAACCGCTGATCCATCCGTCTCGGGGATCATCGGCGCGGTGACGCCCGAGGACATGGTGCACGCGATCGATCAGCGCGAGCGCGACATCGATGCGTCCGAGCGCGAGGAAGTTGCAGACGGCGAATGCGTCCGTCCACAGATAGCGCCGCTGCGGACTCGCCCCGGTCACGCCGGTGCGATCTGCGAACCGTGCCATCAGGTCGGCGGAGGTCATGGTGCGAGGGGATGTGGTTGCTCGTGGTGTGGTGCGTCGACGACCGGCAGCGCGTGTACCGCCTCGGTCTCGTCGAACCAGATGTACTCGTCGAACTGCGCCGGAAGGACCGCTTGGAAGTAGTGGCTCTGCAGCTCTGTGTCGGGACGGTAGACGACGCCGATCGCACGCTCGAGGCGCGGATCCGCGAGCTCGTCGCGGATCGCGCTGCGTATCGGGTCGCGCAGATGGAGCATGAAGGCGGGGATCCCGCTGTCGTGGCACAAGCGTTCGTAGCTGTCCGACCGCGCGGGTCGCACGCGCATGTGTTGCATCGGTTCGTCCCACGCATGCGCCGCGGCCACCGTGCCATGGTCGGTTCCGAATCCGACGCTGAACACGCCGTCGTCGAATTCGCGACGGCAGAGCTGGCCGACGTTGTGCTCTCCGCGCACCGCCATCTCGGTCGCGCTCGCATCACCGACGTGAGAGTTGTGTTCCCAGACGACGATCTTCGCGTCGTCACGGTGCGCGATGATCGAGCGAAGCGTGTCGAACATGTGCTGGTCGCGAAGGTTCCACGACTCGGCGGCCCCGTAGTACATCGCGCGGTAGTAGCGCTCGGCACCGGCCACGACGCGCGCGTTCTGTTCGGCGTCGAAGAACTCGTCGCCGTCCTGCGCCGAGTAATCGATTCGCTTCGCGAGCAGATCGCGCAGCATCGCGACGACATCGTTCTCGCAGGACTTCATGCGGCTCGCGAGCGCCGCGCGCCCGTACGCGGCAGGGTCGTGCTCCCACGGCGTCAGACGGCCGTAGCGTTCGCGCGCCGTTCGCGCCGCGAGCGGATCGACGCGATCGAGATAGCGCACGACCTCGTACGCCGACGTGTACATGCTGTAGAGGTCGAGGCCGGAGATGCTGACGTCTCGATCGGACTCGACGTTGTATGCACGCAGCCACTCGATCAGGTCATGCGTCTCCGCGTTTCGCCACATCCACGTCGGAAACCGCGTGAACGGCGTCCACAGCCGCGGGCGCGGGGCCGCTCCTCGCACGTAGCGATCGACCGCACTGACATCGGGCCAATCACCCTCGATCGCGACGGCGCGGAAGCCACGGCGCAGGATCAGCTCCTGCGTGATCCGCGTTCGCATCCGATAGAACTCCGACGTGCCGTGGGTGGCTTCGCCGAGCAAGACGACGCGCGCATCACCGATGCGGTCGAGCAGCGAATCCAGCGGCGCGTCGGCGATCCGAGCGATCGGCTCCGCGCATTCGGCGACGAGCTTCGCCGCGCTCGATGCATGTGAAGGTGCGGTGACGAGCGGTCCCGATGTCCGTCGTGGAAGAACGCCTCGGCGCGTCCGCGCGTCTCGCGGCTGCTCGGCCCACCCTTGTTCGCCGACGAGCGGTACGAACATCACCGCGCCGAGATCTTCGCGGCGATACTCGGTCTCGCTCACGCGAACGACCCGGACGAGCGTCTGTGCGCGGTCGGATCCCACGGGCATCACGAGCCTGCCGCCGATCGCGAGTTGCGCGAGCAGCGCCCGCGGAAGATCCGGGCCACCCGCGGCGACGATGATCGCATCGAACGGAGCGAGCTCGGGCCATCCGAGCGTTCCGTCACCGCAGCGCACCTCTGCATTGGCGTAGCCGAGTCGAGCGAGGCGCTCGCGTGCGAGCTCCGCGAGCTCCGCGTGGCGCTCGATCGTGTAGACCTCTTTCGCGATGGTCGCCAGGACGGCCGCGGCGTACCCGGAGCCCGCTCCGATCTCGAGCACGCGATCACCGGGATCGAGGCCGAGCGCCTCCGTCATCACCGCGACGACGTACGGCTGCGAGATGGTCTGGCCTGCTTCGATCGGGAGAGGGCGATCCTCGTACGCTTGGTCGGCGAGCTCGGGCGGTACGAATGCTTCGCGCGGTACCGTCGAGAGCGCGTCGAGCACACGCGGATCGTTTACACCACGAGCGCGGATGTGGCGCTCGACCATGAGCTTGCGGGAGTCGCTCATTGCTCACCTCGTCTGTCGGTAGAGCTCGTTCTTCAAGTGATCCCAGATCTCGACGGCGTGATCCGGGTCGGTCGCGCAAGCGGCCGCGAGCTCGGCGAGCTTGCAGTGAATTGGCTCGGGCGCGTACGAAGCGAGTTGCTGCGCGACGTATCGCAGACCTCCAAAGTCACCATGTGCGCAAGCCCAGTCCCCGCCGACGCAAAGCTTGCCGATTGCGCCGCTCGCTTCCTTTGTCGTCGTGGGTGTTGGCATGGCACCCATCGAGCAATACAAAGGGCGTGCCGCTATCCGCGGGCGCGCGACGGCGGCTCGGGGAGCAGGCCTTGGGCGGCGAGATGCTCGCGCAGCTGCGGTGGGGTGAGCTTCGTGAGGTCACGCGGAATCTCGTCGATAGCGAGATCCGGCGAGTGCTTGCCGCGAGCGGCTCGCAAGTGACCGAGCATGCGGGGACTCGCGCAGACGATCAGTCGCTTGGCCGGAGCGGTACGAAGAAGCTGCTCGACCTCGTCGTTGACGAGGCGCGAGAACTCGATGTCGAGCTTGTCGGTGTAGGCGTCGCGATGATCGTCGAGACCGAACTGAAGCGAGCCACTGCGACCCGATCCGGGCGAGTCCGAGAGCTGCTCGGCCGGTGTGAGTCGGCGAGCGGGGTTGATGAAGTCGCGTTGTTCGACCAGCGACTCGGAGAGGCCCTCGGCCTCCGCGCTTCGTTCGAACGTCAGTAACCGGGCGCGCGAAGCGTCCACGACAGCAATGCAGGTTCGATGCATGTCTCGATAAACTGCAATGGACTGGCCATGTGCGCGTCGATATCGCGCGATGTGATCGCGCAAGAACTGCGTCGAACAATCGCGTCGTCGAACACGGCACGCGCGCTGCACGAGTCGTTCGCATGAAGCGCATCGCTCAGCTCATGACACCGCAGCCGTGGACTGTACAGATCGACGACTCGATCGCCGTCGCTCGGCAAATGATGGTCGAGCGCGAGATCCATCACCTCCCGGTGCTCGATGGCCAGAAGGTCGCCGGCATCGTGACGCAGCGAGAGCTCGCGCGCATCAGCGATCGAGCTAGCACGGTTGCCCGCGCGATGATCTCCGTTCCACGCGTCGCGCCCGACACGCCGGTGGAGGACGTCCTCGACACGATGATCGACGAGCGCTCCGATGCGATCGTGGTCACCCGCGAAAACACCGTCGAGGGAATCTTCACGGCAACGGATGCCGTACGCGCCCTCCGCGAGCTCATGCGCGCTCGTCATCGATGAACGCGGCCGCGCAATACTTCGACACGCATCGGCGGAACGAGCTCGATGCGATAGCCCAGAGAGTCGATCGCGATCGGGAAGTTACCGCCCGATCGGACGGTGCGCCGATAGTACGTCCGTGCATCGCCGTGGCGAACGTGTTGGCGATGGGCGAGCACGAAGTCCGCGAGCCGGACGACGTGGAAGCCGAGCAAGCGGTGGCATCCATGACTCACGCCGTGAGCGAGCGAAGCAACACTTCCGGTCCCGTGGGTGCGAATGCCCTGGTCCCAGAGCTCTCCGTGGCCCTCCTCGACGAGATGGACGAACGCGATCATGCCGAAGGCGGCGCGATAGCTCGGTCCGAGCGCTTCGCTCGCGAGGACGAAACGATCCCCGCGCCGGCGAACGAGCTCGCGATCGGGTGTCGAGGCAGGTGGCAGCCACCTCGGTCCGACGAAGACATCGCGCCAGATGCGCGGGCCGACCGGAGACTCCTTCCATCGCTTCTCGATGTCGCCGTCGATCTTCTGCTTCTGCCAGCCGCCGATCGTGGTCGGCCATCGCGCGAGCGGAACGCGCCGCTCGCCGACGGTCGCGTAGAGGATCAGCGCGGGGCGACGCGCCGTGGCGTGGGCTGTCTTCCACACATCGCCACGATCGATGTCGACCGAGATCTCCATCGCGGACGCGTGATACGCCGGAGCTGGAGGTAGCGAGAGCGCGACGAACGAGGATGACTCCACGCGTGCGTCGAGAAACGCGCGAATCGACGCGGGGTCGCTCCAGCCGAGCGCACCGGCGGCGGCTTCGGTCGCCGGCGAGATCAGATCAGCTGCGGCGTCAGCGAGCGGCGCGTGACCGCGAGCTCGCCACGTCGCGGCAGGGACGAGCTCGCGTCCGAGCACCGTGCTCTCACCCGTGCCAGCGGTCCCGTCCTCGACGAGCCCGGTCGCCGCGATAACGCGCTCGCGCAGCACGCGCAGTGCCGTGAGAGCGTCGCGTTCGCGACTGCCGGCGAGCAACGCGCTCCGCGTGGCGGTATCGAGCGTTCCCGTCGGAAGAATCATCGCGCCGCGTTGGAACGTCCCGACGGCGTTGCTCGTCTGCCAGGAGTACGCACCGTCGATCGCCGGCGACTCCAGGAGGCCATCGCATGCGAGGTGCGCTTGGACGATCCGCACGGCGGCGATGTACGCCTCGAGCGTGCGCAGACGAGCAACGCCGCGCCGATGGTATGCGTCGAGCGCTGCCAACGCATCGAGGTCGTCGACCTTCGCGCGCTCTCGGTCATGCTCGAGGTCTGCACGGAGGGCACGTGCCCGCGCGACCCGCGCGCGTCCGTCCGCCGAGCTCTCCTCGACGATCCGATCGGGTGCCGCGGCGAGCCCGTCGGTGTCGATGGCGTCGTGGCACGCGTGACGCGCGTCGTCCGCGAGCCGCGAATGCACCACCGCGAACGTGGGTTCGACGCCGAACAGCTCGAGATAGCGATCGCGCGTCGCGAGCTCGCCGTCGGTGCCCGCGTCGGCGAATCGCTCCTGCGCGAGCGCGAGGTAGGTCGCTCGATAGCCAGGCGTGCTGCCATCGGGACCGGGAGCGAGGATCGGAGGCGTCCAGTCGTCGCCGAGATCGACGATGGTCAGCCCTCGCGCGATCGCATCGATGGCACAGATCGTTTCTGTGTGCGCACCTTCGCGCCAGACCGCGACGGGTTCGCACGGGGCGGCGATGGCCGGCGCCGAGACAGCGAGCACGAGGATCACCAGCAAACAACGCACGCTCGGAGGTGGAGCAGCGGCCATGCCACGCACCGATCGCCATTCGAAGGAGGGAACGCGCAACATCTGCGCGGTCGATCCCCAAATCGTCGCGTGGAACGGCACGACCTGTGCTCTATTCCGGACGCATCGTGTCCGAGGCGAGCGTGCAAGAACTTCGCGGATTGTCGTCCGAGGAGGCGCGCGCACGCATCGCATCCGACGGCCCGAATGCGCTGCCCTCGCACGACCGTCGCTCGCCGTGGCAGGTGATCGGCGGGGTGATCCGCGAGCCGATGTTGCTGCTCCTCGTGGTCGCGACCGCGATCTATATCGTGTTCGGCGATCTCGCCGAAGCCATCGCACTGGGAGTCTCCGTCGGCATCATCGTCACGATCACGATCCTGCAAGAGCGACGGACCGAACGCGCGCTCGATGCGCTTCGCGAGCTCGCGACTCCCCACGCGAAGGTGCTGCGCGATGGAGCGTGGCGCGATGTCGATGCTCGCGACCTGGTCCGCGGCGATCTGATCCAGATCGGCGAGGGCATGCGCATCCCGGCCGATGGCCTGGTGCGCGCGGGGACGTCGATCACCGTCGACGAATCGCTGCTGACCGGAGAGTCCGTCCCCGTGGCGCGCGATCCGGATCGCGAGATGGCCACGATCGGGATCGCTGGGGAGCGGGGGCCATCGGTGTTCGCGGGGACGCTCGTGACGTCGGGCAATGCCATCGTCGAGGTCGTTCACACCGGTGCTGCGACGGAGGTCGGCCGGATCGGCGCCGCGCTCGGCCGCATCGATCTCGCGCGTCCGCCACTGCATCGCGAAGTGGTCCGCGTGGTGCGCCGCGTGGCGATAATCGCGCTCTTGTTGTGCACGGCGCTCGCCGTGATCTACCTCGCCGTCGGACGCGGCGTCCTCGACGCGATCCTCGCGGGCGTCACGCTCGCGATGGCGCTGTTGCCGGAGGAGTTGCCGCTGGTGCTGACCGTGTTCCTCACGCTCGGCGCGTGGCGCATGACCCGGCATCGCGTACTCGCGAGGCGTGCGGCCGCGATCGAGACGCTCGGCGCCGTCACCGTGCTCTGTGTCGACAAGACCGGGACGCTGACGCAGAACAAGATGTCGGTCCGCCGGATCGTGACGACCATCGTGCACGAGGTGGATGCGTCGACGACGACGCTGCCCGAGGCCGTTCACGAGGCGATCGAGTACGGCGCACTCGCATGTCCGCAGCAATCGGTCGATCCCATGGATCGCGCGTTCTGGGCGCTCGCGACGAAGACGTTGGCGTGCACGGAGCACGTCCACCCGCAGTGGGCGTGGGTTCGCGAATATCCGCTGTCGCCGGGGTTGCTCGCCGTGACGCACGTCTGGCGCGACGATGCGAACCGCTTCGTTGTCGCGACCAAGGGCGCACCCGAGGCCATCATCGACCTGTGTCACCTCGACCCCGCGACCGCGGCGGTATGGCGTGCACGCGCGGATGCGATGGCGGCCGACGGATTGCGGGTGCTGGGCGTCGCGCATGCGACCCACGACGAATCGGTGATGCCGACGCATCCCCACGACTACGCTTTCGAGCTGGTCGGGTTGGTCGGCCTCGCCGATCCGCTGCGGCCCGAGACCGCGGACACGATCGCGACCTGCCGGCGTGCCGGCGTTCGTGTCGTGATGATCACGGGCGACCATCCGACCACCGCGCGAGCGATCGCGCGAGGAGCAGGGCTACGTCCCGACCGCGTGTTGACCGGAGCGGAGCTCGAGGCGCTCGACGAGCCGGCCCTCGCCGACGCACTGGCAAGCGTCGACGTGATCGCGCGTGCAGCGCCGGCGCACAAGCTCCGCATCATTCAAGCACTGCGCGCGCGCGGTGAGGTCGTCGCCATGACGGGAGATGGCGTGAACGATGCTCCCGCGCTGCAAGCCGCCGATGTCGGCATCGCGATGGGGCGCGGAACCGATGTCGCCCGCGAGGCCGCCGGTCTCGTGATCCTCGACGACGCGCTCGACGCGATCGTGGCCGCGATCCGGACCGGGCGCACGATCTACGACAACCTTCGCAAGGTCGCGGCGTACCTGCTCGCGGTGCACGTTCCGATCGCGGCGCTCGCGCTGTTGCCGCCGTTGCTCGGCTGGCCATTGCTGCTCGGGCCGATCCACGTCGTGTTCCTCGAGCTCGTCATCGATCCGACGTGCTCGATCGTGTTCGAGGTCGAGCCGCCGGCACGCGACGTCATGAGTCGTCGTCCCCGCGGCCGCGCAGAGCGCCTGTTCGAGTCCCGACGGGTCGTGTTCGCGATCGCCCTCGGCGTCGCCGCCCTCGTCGGTCCTCTCGTCGTGGTCGCCGCGGCGCGGTGGAATGGCTACGCGGACGCGGTCGTGAGGACGCTCGGCTTTGCCGCGCTGATCGCTGCGGATCTCGCACTCGTCCTGGCGTCTCGAGGGAGTCCGATGCGGCGTGCTCGAGCCGAGCGCAATCCCGCGACGCTGTGGATGTTCTCCGGTGTGGGCGCGCTGTTGCTTCTCGCGATCGCGGTCCCGCCTATTCGCAGCTTGTTCTCGTTCGGCGCGGCGGGCGTGTCCGTGATCGGAGCGGCCATCCTCGCGGGAGCAGTGCCCGTGCTCGTGCTCGCGGCTATTGCGGGATCACGCCGCCCAGCCCTGCGCGCCGATCAACGGAACGAAGGTGACGGGAGCGATGTCCTCGCGCCGGTAGAGGTCCTCGCCGGTGCGGGT
>Ga0154020_10011028_pt1 | contig 10311 bp, 11 predicted proteins | sample Klosneuvirus_201_FD_109709 | JGI IMG/M metagenome (GOLD analysis project Ga0154020, IMG submission 109709) | Active sludge microbial communities from wastewater, Klosterneuburg, Austria - Klosneuvirus_20160825_MG | ecosystem: Engineered > WWTP > Aerobic digester > Activated sludge | place... | reverse complement strand
GGAGGCGAGCAGTCGGGGCACCTGATTTTCCGCGACAGTGCCACAACAGGCGATGGCATACTCGCTGCACTGCACGTTCTTGAGATCATGGTCTCCCAGGGGAAAAAGATCTCCGAGCTTCGTAAGTGCATGAGCAAGTTGCCACAGGTCCTGAAAAGCATCGATGTCCAGGAAAAAGTCCCCGTTGATCAGCTACCGAGCCTTGCGAAGATGATCACGTTGATGGAAAAGAAGCTGGGAAATGCCGGGCGCGTTCTTTTCCGCTATTCGGGAACGGAGCCAGTCGCGCGTATTATGATCGAAGGCCAAAATATCGATGAAATTGAGCGCATGGCCCAGGAACTTTCCCACCAGACGGTTAAAGCCATTGGCGAGTTTCAGGCAATGAAGTCCGGGGCGGTTCACTGACATGATCCGCCTGGGAATAAATATCGACCACGTTGCCACCGTTAGACAAGCCCGCCGGGAAGTCTATCCAGACCCCGTGCAAGCCGCTGTCCTCGCTGAACTCGGCGGCGCAGATAATATCACAGCGCACCTTCGTGAAGATCGCCGGCACATCCAGGACCGTGATATTTTCGCTCTCAAAGACCAGATCAAGGTCCCGCTCAATTTCGAGATGGGTGCGACTGACGAAATGATCGCGATCGCTATAAAAGTAAAACCCCAGGCGGTCACTCTGGTGCCGGAAAAACGCGAGGAGCTCACCACCGAAGGCGGCCTCGACGTCGCAAGATTCAGTGCTGACCTTAAGCCAAAAATCGATCGCCTCATAGACGCGGGGATCGTCGTGGCGTTATTCATTGAGCCGGACTTAAAAGCTATCGAGATCTCATCGGCGTTGGGTGCGGCGGCTGTTGAGATTCATACCGGAAGGTTTTGCAAGGATATCGACTCTGCGGGGACAACATCCGCCCGCCGCGATATCACTTCCCGACTTAATAAAGCAGCGATCCATGCTCATTCAGCCGGACTGCAAGTCCACTTTGGTCACGGCCTTCATTACGGCAATGCCAGCTGGCTCCAGCATATCAGCCATGCAGAGGAGGCTAACATTGGTCACGCCGTCATTGGTCGGGCGATTTTTGTCGGCCTAATAGAAGCCGTTTCCTCGATGAAGTCTCTGCTCAACGACCCGAGCTTCAAGCCATTTGTATAGTTCGGCGGGATAACTTATGGCCTCCAACCCTCCGAATACTCATCGTAGCCTTTCACGATTGACCTCTGCTCAAATACTTTGGAGCACCGAGGCTGCAGAGCAGGGACTTGCAAACCTTGCCTCCCGCGTCGCGACCGAACTGGCGGGATGCAGCGCATTTTGCCTTTGGTTAGAGGGCCCGATGGGCGCTGGCAAGACCACAACGACGCGAGCAATACTCTACGCGCTCGGGTTGCCCTCCAAGGTTCCCGTTCTCTCTCCGACCTATACTTACATGACCGAATACCAACTCCCCAGCGGGGAGTGGATAGCGCATCTTGACCTCTACCGCATGCCAGACCTTTGCAGCCTGGAGGAGTGCGGATTCGACGACCGCAAAAATTATCGTGGCGTGTTTGTAGAGTGGCCACCGACCAGTGGTGGAATATTCACCCCAATGCTCCAGCCAACGCATATCCTGTCGATTGGCTTTTCATCCGACGGACTGCAGCGGAGTTACCAACTCCAAAAATTGCACCCCTGATGCCGCTCTGCAGCACCGTTTTTCAATTTTCGCGGCGCCGTTTTTCACTTGCGCGTTGCAAGCATTACTTACCGCCGACGTCGGCGGTGCCGTACCGCGAATCGATCGCGTTTTCCCTCGCATATCGTCAGGGAACTTTTTGAATCGAGTAGCTATGGGCAGCCTGAACGTCAGTGGAATTGCAGAGAAGCAAAAAAGGCCACGACCCTAAAGCCGCAACCCCTTGATTTTTATGGCGCACCCGGAAGGAGTCGAACCTCCGACCCCCAGATTCGTAGTCTGGTGCTCTATCCAGCTGAGCTACGGGTGCGTACCGGAAATACCGGAACGGTGTCTATACATTCGCCTTGGCATAATATCAAATCCTTTGTGGACTGGCCTTGGTACAGGGGCAGAATCCCGGACGGGGGCCAATCTCTGGGAATTTACGGCAGACAGCAGGGCGCCTTTCATAGACCGAACACACTGAATTTACAAGAAAAACGCAGGTACGATCCCCTTTTTGCACCAAGGTAAAGAGACCGCTTTTTGCCCTGAAAGACTGGACGTAACCAGCGGCCGACAAGCGCCTCGCTATCTTTTTGGGCGACTCCATAACCTCATCTTCTGAAATTAATTCCAGACGGACCAAATCACTGGCCGTGGCCTCCACCGGCAATGAGCAGCATAGAGCCCGGCAGCCATGACACATCCCGGACGAATACTTCTTCCACGTGGAAGGTCGGTCAAAGTCGCTGAAAATCATGTCGATCTCATATCAATCTCTGGTCAATATCATTTCAGTCGCCAAACGCAAAACAAGCGGCGCTTTCCAAATCGGCCCGCTGGTTCCATTGTTTTGTGCGAAATCTCGCACAAATTCCCGCTACCGGGCAACTCAAAAAAATTCATCGACTCACACCCTAAAACTCTGAAATCACCTTATTTTCCCTGAGAGTCGCCTCTGCGTCGTCACGTGTCAGTTGACGGCATGGGATCTGCGCGGCATACCCCTGCCCAACGCACGGCGTGATTTCATCGACTCCAGGACGGGGTCAACCGCCGGGGCACCATGTTCACCGCGTTCAGAAGGAGAAGTACCATGGAAGGTTTAATCGCAAGTACAAACATCTCGATCAAGGGCAGCACCATCGAATTTAATGGGCGTAAAATCAACCTTGATGGTTGTCCGCTTACCCTACGCCTATTTAAATTCCTTGCATCCAGCCCCGACCAAACCCGCAGTCGTGATGAAGTGCTCCGTGAAATATACGGCTCCCGGCTCGATGACTGTGTTTCAAACAGGCTTGCACGCTCAAATCGGCACAATTTGGTCAAATTAATCAGCAGATCGCGCTCACTGGCAAAAAATAAATTGAGCGGGACTTCGACGAATCGTTTGCGTTGGTTTGCTTTTGATCAGATCGATGATGCCTGGACGCTCTTAGTCGAAAAGAAAGCAACTCATCATCATTCATAGGGCTTGGGACCAGTGCTAATCAGGAAGTGTCGTCAGACGGGAGTATGTTCCATCTGCCACCATCGCATCAAAGGCTTTGCGCCAGTCAGCAATGACCGCTGATGGCGCTGATTTAGACGCCCCCAAAAAGAGCCGATTTTTTCGCAAAACCGCGCCATACGCGAATTCCTTTTCGGCCAAGCCTTCGCGCTTCCATGAAAATGGTGCTACCGTTCGGGCCACCAGCCATGCATCAATACGGTCAGAATTCATTTTGCGAGCGTTGATTTCTTCCGTTACGGATGCGTCCACCTTTGTAAAACCGAGCTGTCGAATGATCGCTTCCCCCGGGCTTCCCATCAACACCCCGATCCGAAGGTGTTTTGCATCCTCAACCTTTCGAATTGATATTTTTTTCGACTTTTCACTGACAAAAATCAGATCATCGACAAGGATTTCTGCTACCCAGGTGTACTGGGACTCCCGCTCAGGCGTCCGGGTCAATGGAATGATGAATCTAAGTCGCGCGTCGGATTGATCGCGAACCATCTGCTGTGCCCGCGCCCAAGGCACGAAGGAAATTTCATTGGAGTGCTTTAATCTGGCGGCCAATTCCTGGACCACCTTAACCATCGACCCCGCGGGCTTCCCGTCTTGCAAATAACAATATGGTGCTATTTCACCTGCCAGAATCACCGGCGAATCCGAAGAGCTGTTTGCTTGTGGCACTTCGGCGAAGGCAGGAATGCCGCAGAGACTTGAGAAAAACAGTCCAAACGCAAAACGCGTGATCATGTTCATTGGCCCATCCCCCCCATACATATTGGATATCGGCATGCTGAGTAAAAGCCTGAAAAACGGCCCCTAAAGGCCGGCTTAACATGCCGTAATTTAACGTTCTTTCCCGCTAATTAAAACATTCCTTAACCTTTTGCGGCTGTTGCCGATAAGACGATGTCACCTTATCAGCGGCTTCGGCCGGAGGGTTTTGCCATGACGTCTTCACGGATCATTTCCATAGGTCTGTTCGCGGTCCTGACCGGTGTTCTTGCGGCCTGTGCCGAAAGCAACTTCTCTGGTGCTGCCGAACAAAAGAAAGCAGCATCCCGTGACAGCGACGCCAAGGGAAAAGGAGGCGTTGAAGACGACGACACTACCGACACCTTGGGTACTTCGGGCAAGCCAAATGGTGTAGTCAACGACGATGGTGACGTCATCGGGGGCGGTGAAGAGGGCGGCACAACGACGGCCCCGCCTCCAGTCATAGAAACAATTGATGGCTGCGGTGGGGGATCTAAAGTTGAGGATCCGGAAGCGACCTATGCCTTCGCAAACGCCTCCGAAATGACAGCGCTCGCAAACGCCCAGGGGAAATATACGGCCATTCCGACAACTGCATGGAACGCAGGTGCAGTGCATTACGACCAGGCTTCGGCAGATGTCATTTGCAAACTGAAAGGGTATTTAGCTGGGATTTCGCTGGTCAAAGGAAAATACTCGAGCTGCCACGACAATACTTTGGGCTGGTGGGATGAATCCCAAAAGAACTTCATAATACACGGAGCATGCGACGACAACTCTCGTCTCGACAGACTTACATGCAAGGGAAAAATGAAGGACATCTGTACAACAGATCTATCCTGGGTATTCAAAAAGCCCTAATGCGCATACCCAAAAATCAGCGTGTGTTGATTACCGCCAGATGTATGCGCGCGTGATTGCCGGACCTCAACGCGAAAACCAGCTTTACTGAGTCTTTTCGCAAATCGCGGGTCTTCCTGAGCAGACCAGAAACCAACTACGCCGCGACTCGTCAAAATGCTTAGAATCTGAGTCAAATTCACTTCGCCATACAGAGCTTTGTTCCGTCCCTGTGTAAAGGCACCCGCTCCGTTATCAACATCCAGCAAAATCGCGTCGTAACGCTGACCGCGTGGCTGGTTGATGACATCAGCGACATCTGCCTCGATGACTTCCGTCCGCGAATCCTCTAACGCGTCGTGCGCTAACGGCAGTTTCGGATCGCGGTTCCAACGCACAACATCCGGAAGCAGCTCTGCTACCTCAACCTTGGCATCACCAGGTAAAACCTCAAGTGCTGCGCGCAACGTGAATCCGAACCCCAGGCCACCAATCAGCACTCGTGGAGCAACGACGGCAGAAAGGTTGCTACAACAAATCTGCGCCAGCTGTTGCTCGGAAGCAAACTGCCGCGTACTCATCAACTCTTTTCCGGCGAGACGCAGGCTGTAGGAGCCGTCATGCTCCCAAAGTCCGAGCTTTTCGCCGTCTGGCATGAGGGTCTCGTCTATCAGCGTCCATTTTTTCATTTACTTGTTAACCGACTTGACGACCAGCACCGGTTGTTTGGCTGCGCGCAGGACTTTGCGAGTTGTACTCCCGCCAAGTAAAGCCTGAAAGCGGCCGGCTTTCGCATTTAGTACGATCAAATCGGCTTTTTTTGCGGCGGCGTATCTCAAAACAGACTTAGAGACTTCCTCGAAGCGGGCGTCGACGAGTACATCTGCTGTAACCCCTGCGAGTCGCGCTATCCGCGCGACCTCCAGGGCCCGGCTGTTTACAACTTGTTTGTGCTTTGCCACAGCAGGTTCCTTTGGATTATCTGGCCACTCGTACATCGGCCCTGCACAATGAAGGACACAAAGCTTTGCTCTCGTTTGCTTGGCTAACTCAAGCGCCTTTTCAAACCCGGGGTCTTTTTCGCCCTCGAAGTCCGCTGCGTACAGAATATTTTTTATAGCCGGCCGCGGCTTGCCTGAGGGGTTTGAGACCAACAGCGGAATTTCACTGCGATGAATGACCGACTCGGCAAAACTCCCCAGAACCATCCGGGCGAGACCCTTACGTGAATGTGTATTGAGAACTATCACCTCAGCCTTTAGTTTTTCGGCATGCTCTAACAGCCGATCGACGGCGGACGTCTGCGAAATCCGCATCTCTGGCAGCACTTCAATTAACTTCGTTGGTATCGCAACTTTTGCAGACTTCAGTGCCTTTTTAATAAGCTCCAATGGAAATCGCGTGTATCTCTCGCCTGCAGGGCGGTCAAATGCCGCTGAGAGATTGATTTCAGCCGGGCTGGCAACATATGCGACTGCAATCTGCGCGTTACCTTTTCCCAGAAGCTTCATGTAAGCAAAGGTTGCGGCGTGTGCCTTTGAACTCGCGAGAAATGGATCAATTGCCCACAGCATTTTCATAAACGAACTACCTCACTACGCGAAGCCAACTTAACCTACGACTTCGCAGGTTCATCGGGCTCAGCAAACATCGATGCAATAACAGATGCACCAAGAATGAGACCTATAATTCCTAAAGACCATGAGATCGGGAAGTGGCCGTCATATAACTTATTCAGCCAGGTCATTTTCAGGCCGACGAAAATCAAAATGAAGCCTAAGCCATACTTCAAATACTTAAACTTATGAACAATTCCTGCGAGGACAAAAAAGAGCGACCGCAGGCCGAGTACGGCGAAAATGTTTGAGGTGTACACAATTAAAGGCTCTTTTGTGAGCGCAAAAATCGCCGGGACAGAGTCGAGTGCAAAAATAATATCGGATGCTTCTATAACCAATAGGCAAACGAATAGAGGGGTGGCCAAAAGTTTGCCGTTTTCACGGACAAAAAGCCGGCTTCCCTCGGTTTTTGCGGTGGTCGGAATGATCTTCTGAACGAACTTGAAAATTGGGTTAGCACCGGGGTCTGGTTCTTTTTCCGGTGCGAACAAAACCTTCGCGCCAGTAATGATGAGAAAAACTCCTGCGCCGATGACAACCCAATCGTATTTCATCAGTGCTGCACCAACCGCGATAAATCCAGCACGAAAAAGCAAAGCGCCCATAATTCCGTAAAACAAAATACGGTGCTGGTGAATCGGCTTGATGCCGAAAAAACCAAAAATCACGACAAAAACAAAGATGTTGTCTATCGCCAACGCCTGTTCAATGACAAACCCGGCAAGAAACTCAAGGGACAGCTGCTTGGCCAGGACGGGGTCTCCGAATTTGTTGAGGCTGTAAAAGTATAGCAGGACATTAAAAAGAAGCGCGAGCACCACACAAACAGCGGTCCAGGCAATGGATTCCCGTATGGAAATCGCATGTGGCTTTCGGTGAAGAACCTTAAGATCGATAAACAGCATCGCGAGGACAAAAACGGTAAAACAGATGTAAAACCACCAGTAATCTACAAATGGAAAATGAATCGGCATCGTTTATCGAGAGTCCATGGGAGAATGGTTAAAGTTGGTCAATTCTCTGCGTTAAAGCCATAAAAAGCGCCGTTACGCGCCCCGCCACCATAACAGGGGACTGATAAAGAGGCGAGGGGAGTTGATGTTCCGTAATAGTTCTACTACTTTTATCAACTAAGAGAAACGAAGCTATTACGGCCTCCTCCCGTGAGAGGCCGCTAAGAATCCTCTGAGGAGTATCTTTTGACCACAACGATGCGATCCGGAACTGCCATCGAAAAACAAATTAAAGATGTAATCAGGCTGGAAGCAAACGCTGTTTTGGCCCTCGATAGTGCTGTTTCCCCCGCATGGACTGATGCCGTCAATATGATTCTGACCGCATCGGGGAAAGTCATCCTTACTGGCATGGGGAAGTCGGGTCTAATTGCGCAAAAAATTGCGTCCACGATGTCATCTACAGGCACTGTTGCCATATTTATGCACCCCGCCGAAGGCATGCATGGAGATCTGGGTGTGGTAGCCAAAGGCGACGTTGTGATTGCCTTGTCAAAAAGCGGCGAAAGCGATGAATTGAGCGGAATACTGCCGGGTCTTAAGAAGCGCGGAGCAAAAATCATAAGCATCACAGCCGAAATCCGTTCAAAGCTGGCTCAGGCTTCTGATGTCGTTTTGCACACTCCGATCGAGCGTGAGGCTTGTCCGCTAAACCTCGCTCCAACTTCTTCCACCACCGCTTCGTTGGTCGTTGGTGACGCCCTTGCAATGGCCGTAATGCAAGAGAAGGGCATAAAAGCTGATGATTTCGCTGTGAACCACCCGGGAGGCAAGCTCGGCAGACGCCTTCTGCTGTCGGTAAGGGATGTGATGGTTCCCAAAGATCGTTGTCCTGTGCTTCATCCTGATAAAGCCTCGATGGAAGAGGTTCTGCTGGCTTTAGGTCAATACTCCCTCGGAGTTGTGCTCCTGTCGCGCGATCAGAGCACCCTTGCCGGAATTCTGACTGATGGCGACGTCCGGCGGCTTTTGTCCAGTCATCGCCTTGATTTTTTCAAACTTTCCGTTGCGCAGGAAATGAACGCGCACCCTGTTCAAATCGATGCAGACAAAAACGCATACCTTGCACTCGAAGCCATGGAAAGCCGGCCGAAACCCCTTAATTTGCTCGTAGCAACCAGCAATAACTTATCACCGACCGGGAACCTGCCTGCCAGAGATCCGTCGAATGTTATTGCCGGTGTCGTCCGACTCCACGATCTGGTCGGTGTAAAATAGCTGATTTGTCCGCAGGATGTCACTTTCTGGAGCCCTACCACCAGGAGGTCTCAACCAACACTAACGCCAACGGGTTAAGTCGAAATGCCTGCAAATAGACCGGCGCCTCATGATCTGAGTCATCGAGTATCACAGACTCGCAAAACCAAAACATTTCACGGTCACTTTTTTTGCGAAGCTCATCTGCAGCATTGAGCGCATTTTCTTCGTTAATTTGCTGCCGTTTCACACCAACGCGGCGCCTGATCATGTCTAATACCGTTCCGTATGCTCCCGTTGAAATTCTGGAGCATGTCTCGTCGCCTCCTCCGACATATCTGCGAACTGGCGCGTCCTGGACTTCTTTGTCCAGGCGACCCTCCGATAATTTTAAGCGCCGTCGCGCTTCTCTGATGTCGGCAACACCCGTCAACAAACGAGCCTGTCTTTTCACGCGCCCACCGTCAAAGCCGCCCCCCGGAATTGCCCCTAGTCCCGCGTCAAGGCTTTCCGTCCAGTGTTGCAACTCCGGCCAAGCTACTTCGGCGCCCTGACAGGATGCATCTGTGCTTAAAACAGCAAATACAAAAACCAGAACTCTTAAGGTTACATCTCGGTATGATTTGGTCGTTTTCATGATCTTCTGCATCCTCCTAAAGCCTTCGCGCATCGAATGGATCCGTCTCTGTTTTTACAGAAGACAACTCATGACGGGCAGTGACTTGTGCGCATAAACCTGTGCGCACTAGGACGGAGGCCAGAATGCTATCGCGAAGTGTCAGCCGAGAGTATCGCTGCATGGGGAATGCGCTGCTGCGCATCAGCTCGCTCTTTGTGGTAGTCGCGGCGTGAAAGCCATTTTTCAATGAGGCAGTAGAGCACGATAAAAAGATACCGCGACCCCATCTCTTTTATCTTCAGTTTTGATTCGCCAGCCTTGCGGTTAATCCAATCATTGGAGATGACCGTAAATGAATACCCCCTGACAATAGACTTCAAGGGCAACTCAACCGTCAGATTAAAGTGGTGGCTCAGAAATGGCTTCAGACCCAGGATGACATTACGCCGGTAAAGCTTAAAGGCATTGGTCACATCGTTGTAACGCAGACCGAACAACAGCTGAATGAATAAATTCGCCAGCCTGTTGATAATCAATTTAAATTGCGGATAATCGACCACCTTCGAATTTTTCATAAATCGGGAGCCAAAGACGCAGTCGACGTTCTGTTCGATCATTGCCCGGTAATAGCGCACAAGATCTTCTGGCGTATCGGAGGCATCAGCCATGTAAACAGCGACCGCTTCTCCGGAAAAATTTTCCAGCCCGCAACGCACCGCGAACCCAAACCCATTTGGGGGCTGATTGTTGATATAGCGAAGAGTCGGACATTCGACCGCCAAACGCTTAAGAAGCGCTTCGGTAGAATCCTTCGAATTGTCATTGATAACGAGGATCTCATTGGGGATTTGCTCATCCGTCAGCTTACGATAAAGCGCTCTGACGGTTCCTTCAATACAACCTTCTTCGTTATGGGCCGGTATGACAATCGACAGCTTCATGGTTCTAAAACTTCCTAATTTCCGTTGCGTTCAAGTGTTGCGTCCACTATTTCGCGGATGATCGCTTTTTGATCGAAGCGATACTTCCACGCAGGATAGTCTTTTTGGAATTTGCGAACGTCGCTCACGTACCATATGTGGTCACCGGAGCGAGCTTGATC
>Ga0154020_10011027_pt1 | contig 10311 bp, 14 predicted proteins | sample Klosneuvirus_201_FD_109709 | JGI IMG/M metagenome (GOLD analysis project Ga0154020, IMG submission 109709) | Active sludge microbial communities from wastewater, Klosterneuburg, Austria - Klosneuvirus_20160825_MG | ecosystem: Engineered > WWTP > Aerobic digester > Activated sludge | place... | reverse complement strand
CAGCTCACAAAGCTCGAACGTCAGGTCGAAGACTCCCGAGAAGCTCACCACGCCGCACATGAGCAACTGGCTCGTAAGCAGCAACTGCTGAATGCTCACTTCAATCGCGTGCTGAGGACTTTGATGGCGAGCGAGATGCAGGGTCGCATCGAAATCAACATGCGAGGCCTGCATTTGGAACTGGACGGCCGAGAATCCACGCCCGGTGAAGCGCTGGCATCCGAAACTGCACTGGGCCTCGACCTTGCTTGTCTGAGCGCCAGCATCTGCGGTCTGGGATCGCTGCCGCGTTTCATCATCCACGACAGTCCCCGCGAAGCCGACCTGGAATCCCACATCTACGCACGACTGTTTGAGTTCATCGTGAAGCTGGAACAGTCCTTCGGCGATCAGCAACCATCTTTCCAGTACATCGTCACCACAACAACTCCGCCACCGCCGGAGTTGTCGCAAAGCCCTTTCCTTCTACTAACGCTGGATGCGCGCACTGAAGACGGATTGCTGCTATGCAGACGCTTTTAAGACACTCTGCAGGGCGGAAGGCGTTTACCCAGATCGAATTGAAATCTGGAATTCAGGGTTCGCCCGTCAAAGTGCCGCCATTATCTCGAAACTCAGTCGTCGGCAAAAGACCCTGCTTGAGAGACTGAAGCCTGGCGACCAGCTTGCTCCAAGTTCGTACTACGAAGAGATGCAGGGTATTGTCAGTCAGCGACAGGCCCAGCGCGATCTATCAGGATTGGAGTCTGGCGGCTGGTTGCGACAGGAAGGTGAAGGTCCTTCCACTGTCTACATTCGGACCAGGCAGGACACACCGTGATGAAGACAAATCCAGACATTATCCAGACACAAAGTCAGATGTCCGGACTTCCACAGGAAGCCTGTAACCTGTTTTGCAGCAATACTTTGCAGGAATTGCTTGTGTCAGAGACCAGACAAATCCAGACAACATCAGACATTTGCATTGGCGAAGTCCTCGTGTGCATGAGTTGCAGAGGGGTAATCGAGAATGCGGGGCTGTTTGCCTACCCTTGGAAAAGCAAAAGACCTCGGAATTCTCCGAGGTCTTTGGCCGACCGGGCATTCCCAGTCCACTTAAACAGAGTATCGGCCAGTGAGGCAGAAAAGTCAAATTCAATCAGAGACGATCGGGACGGTTGAAGGAAAGAGGATCGTCCCCTTGCCGGCTCGTCCGGCAGGAACGCAAGATTTGAAATTAGTTATCTCGACGCGACCGCTCCCCTGTCCAGCTTGCCTGACAGGAAGCCAAGTTTCGCAGTGGGGCATCATCGTTCATCGTGCAAAACTTTCCGTTCCGGTTGGACAAGCCAACCGGGGCGGCTTCGTGTTCTTTACCACTGTCTAACTACAAATCTTCCGCTCCTGCCAGGCGAGCTGGCACGGGGCGAGATCAAAAGTCACTTCAAAATTTTTTCGGCAGACTACCATTTTGTCGCGCACCCCCGGGCTCAGTATTCTCGGCATCGATCCACAAACTGGACGACACGGAAGTTGTGATGATTGACGTTCCGCAGGGAGCGGACAAGCCTTATTCGCTCAGCCGATCCATCTATGTTCGTGTGGGCCAGTCAACTTTCAAAGCGGATCCAGCAACAGCCGCAGAGATGGTTGAAATCCAGGCGACGTTGCCGGGACGCTGGGAGCAGGATGCTGTTCCTGGATTTGTGATTTCTGATTGTGATGGCAGAGAGCTGATGGAAGCTCGAAATGAGCTGAAACGAATCGGTCGTCTACGCATTATTTGCATTGCGAGAAGGATTGGTGAACGCTGTCGTCCATCGCGACTACACAGTTGCTGGAGGACAGATTCGTGTCGAGATCTATCCCGAACCCCTTGTCATCAGCAATCCCGGAAGATTACCGCAGGGATGGGAGCCCTCGGATCTGAAGAAACAACACGTTTCGATCCCCGGCAATCCTGACGTCGCGCGGGTGTTCTACCTGCGTGGCTTTATGGAACAACTCGGCATGGGCACGCAGAAGCTGATCGCAGAATGCCGAGAGCTTGGAGCCAAAAATCCGGTTTGGACAGCCCAGCAGAACACGGTGTCATTGACGATCTATCGGGCTCCAGAGCCGCAGGTTGAGGTTCAGCTTTCGGAACGCCAATCGGCCTTCCTTGCGGCCACGAAGCCGGGACACACCTACAAGACGTCAGACTACGCTGAGATCACCGGAGTGGTCGCCCGCCAAGCTCAACGAGAACTCGGCGAACTGCTCGAATGGGGATTTTTTGAACGACAAGGCAAAGGGCCAGCGACTGTGTATGCCCGCACGGAGAAAGCCCCATGAGAGAATCCGGACAGAATCCGGACAAATCCGGACAAGGTCAACGAAAGCAGTCTATTGGGTGTTCTCCAATGTCAAAATACGGGTTAATTGACTGGAAATATGCTCCTATCGCAGCACATCAACGGAATCCAGACAAATCCGGACAGGCCATTCCCGGAGACCCGCATTGCCAAATTATTGCGAACGCAAATCAGAATGTTGACCGTCCGCTTGCAACGAATGGGAGTGTGTCGCGAACCAAGCAGTCAGATACGGTTACAATCAAAACGAACTTGACACCTCGCCATTGTGTCATATATTAGTCATGTCGATGCCGATAACTAGATAGAACGCCGATGGTTGGCAGGTGCGGATTTGCTTGCCTGCTTTTCGGGATTTTCGTGCCATTTGGGCCGCAGCCTGATCGTCAATGAACGTGCCGACAGAGGTGAAAAGATGGAAACAATTGAATTGAACGATATCCCCCGAGAAGCGTTTCGGGCAATTCTAAACATTGATGCAAAGCAGAGAGAACTGATTCACCGTTACCTGGAATGCAGCGACGAGGTGCAATCTGTCGTTCGCTCTATGTTTGCCGTCCTTGAGCACTCGCTTACGACAAATGAAGACCGCCAGCGAGCGATAGCAACAATTGCCGATGCATTGTTCGTGAATCCGCTGGAGGGGCACGGCAATTTTGGATTCGATTTCCTGACTGCTGAGAGAGATGCTGCAAGGAAGCATGAACAGGTCGAACGCAGACCTGTCGTTGCCGCTCGATTGGATCAACTGGATTCGCAGGAGGCAACATTTGCTCAACGTCTGCGAAAGATTCTGGAAGAAAAGAACGTGACACAGGAGGAACTGGCCGAGCGGATTGACTGCACGCAGTCAGCCGTTTCCAAGATGCTGTCGCGGGATGCTCGTCCTCAACGAAAGACGATTTTCAAGATGGCTCAGGCCTTGAATGTGGAACCAACCGATCTTTGGCCAAATTTGGAAGTGGCTGCGATTCTGGATTCGGTGAGCGACTTCTTTGTGGATCGTGACCTGACGGAGGAACAGACGAAAGCGATCGAGGCTGCCAGCTCGCGTCCTCCTGCGAAGGTCAAGACCCGCGAACTCCCGTCAAGGAAGAGGAAGTAGGCCTTGTCCGACCTGGAGAACCCTCCCGAAAACCGTCCTCTTTTTGCTGATGCCTTCACCGCCGCAGACCAGCCATTTCTGGCTGGTCTGTGCTGCGGTGTTGAGCCTTGGGCGCAGGCGGCAACGGAGTGGATCAATAGCTCTGAGGTCCTGGACTCCATCGACAAACATGGCACAAAGGTCTGGGTGTATCGCAACTCGGAGAAGGACGACGCAGTTGTCGGCTTCGGCTCGCTCGCCGCAACCGGTTGGCAGAAGTGGCCGCCGCCTGATGGAAAACGTTCTCGATTGCTCTACATCCCTCAGCTCGGGCTCGACCAGCGGTTTCGCGGATATCCGCCCGATCGGGAATGGCGTTATTCCAATCAAATCATGGAGCACTTGATCGGACGGGCCGTACTGCTCGCACAGCAGATCAAGCAAGAGAAGCCACCGAGCAAGCACGTGGATCTGCTGACTCTGAAGGTCCATCGAGAGAATGCAGCAGCTCGTAAAGTCTACGAACGCTATGGTTTCGAAGTACTTCCCGGATTTGAAGACAACGAACACTTTGTGATGTCTCATAAACTGCATCTGGACGAGTAGTGCCTAACGCAGAGTGATGCAACTCATGTCATGACCGGGCCAGTGTATCCCTGACGCTTTTTCGAGCACCCGAGCCAATGGCTGGGATTCCGTTGTCCGAACGGCAAGCCACTTCCAACTGTTGCTACTTCAGATTAAAGGTCTAGCGACTGAGTATGCTCGCACAGAAATAGTACCCTGGATTAGGATTCGGACAGAATCCGGACACATCCGGACAGGTGTCGCTGGCTATTGTTTTGCCGAATGACATGACACGGCAGCATCAATGTTTTGTCAGTAAACTTGCCGAATATGCCGTATTCCGTAGGAATCCGGACAGTTCCGGACAGCCACGCGAAATGACATTCCAGACAGGAATCCTCAATGACATTCGAAAATGGGCACGGGGACACTCATGGAAATTATAGACTCAATCAGTATCGAGCATCACGGCCACCAGCGTTGCATCAATCTGGCCGTTGGCGATCTGGCCAACCTGCCGCCTGAACATGCCGTCGATGCCATTATCGTTTCGGCATTTCCTGATGACTATGCGCTAACCGCCCGGTCGCTGATCGGTGCGCTTGAGCGACGGAGAATCTCCGTAGCTGAGTTGGCTCTGCGGAAAGCCGTGGATCTGCGGCAATTCTCATCGTGCTGGCTGTCTGAAGTGATTAATCAACATGACGCTGGATTTCATCGGATACTGTGTTTTGAATCAGCCTATCGCTGAAAACCGACGGAAGTTGTGGGGGACATTTTCCGATCGATTATCCCGTTCACCACAGGCCAGCCACCGATTAATTCCATCGCCATGCCCCTCTTGGGCGAAGATCCTGACGCGATGCTGACAGCCCTGGTGGACGCCGCAGTCCATTGGCTCAATACCGGCATGCCCCTGGATCGCATCAACATTGTCCTGAGATCAAAAACAGACATCGAATTACGAAAGCAAACGTTTGCCCGCGTCAAGGCAACCATCGCGATTCCACAGACACATGTGGATTTCAAGTTCGACGCATTCGTCAGCTACTCATGGGACAACAAAAAGGCCGTTGACCAGCTTGTCACATGCTTTCAATCTAGTCGAACTGATCTTCGCTTCTTCGTCGATCGACTTGAACTCCACCCCGGAGCCGCCTGGCAGCAGCACATCTTTGAGTCCCTGGATGACTCACGCAAAATCATCTGCATGTATTCGCCCAGTTATCTGAAGTCGCGAATCTGTCAGGAAGAATTCAACATGGCCCTGCTTCGCCATCGGGAATCCAAAGGCGGCGTGCTGCTGCCCGTCTATCTGCAGTCCGTCTCACTGCCAATGTACATGCGAATGACTCAATACCACGATGCCCGCAAAGGTGAACCGGACAAGATTGCAAAGACAGCAACCGAATTGCTTGGGCAGATGTGAAATGTCTCGACAGTAAACTATGGAAATCACCAGTTACCGACGTCCCCATAGTGCCACACTCTGGCTCTGGTGGCTGCGATATGACGCCCCGGATCAATCGTGGCAACCAGAGGCGCCGGTGGGAGTCGAACCCACATGAAACTGCTTTTGCAGGCAGTTGCCTTGCCGTCTGGCTCCGGCACCAAAATCGAAGAGTGTCCTTGCCAGGAGTCGAACCTCGTCTACGACCTTCGCAGAGTCGCGTGCATCCACCACACTCCAAGGACTTTATGAGAATAGCTCGTCAAGGAATCGAACCTTGTCTAGCGGTTTCGAAGACCACCGTGCATCCACCACACTCACGAGCCATAGAATCCATCGCTTCCAGGCAATGCACTTCATCACTGGAAGCACCGGTTCAACAAAGGGCCGACGACTGGATTCGCACCAGCATGATTGCCCCCAAGAAGTAGAACATCGCAAGGTGGACGCCTTTCTCAGTCGAGCCACGTCGGCGGTTCGCAGCGATCGCTGCAGCACAAGCGTGAGGATTCGAACCGGGCAGCGCCCGGCAGGGTGGTCGGCGTCAGTTTTGGAGGCTGACTGCTCTCCCAGGAGCACGCTTGTGTAAAAGCCGCCCATGAGTCGTCTCATGGGCAGCGGAAATCACTCATTCAGTTCCACTGTCCAGTACGCTTCGCTGATGAACCGAGACCAACTGTTGATCCGAGATCCACGCGAGGCGTATTGCGGTTTCCAGACCGGCCGCACCGGCTTGTGACGCAGTGGCATATGCGCCTGTTCCGGCGTTCTGTCGGCTTTCCGAGCGTTGCACTCGATGCAGGCCAACACACAGTTTTCCCAGGTAGACGTTCCTCCCTGAGCTCGCGGCAGAACGTGGTCGATCGTCAGCTCTTCGCTCTCAGGCTGTCGCGCGCAGTACTGACACGTGAACCGGTCTCGCTTGAAGATGTTCCTGCGACTGAATGTCACGGAGTTCGACGGGAGTCGATCGTAGGACATCAGCACAATCACCTCAGGAACCCGCAGACGACGGGACTGCGTGCGAATTGCCGGTTCGTCATCATGGGGAATCAGGCACGCCCAGTCGGACCACGAATACTGCTGATAGTCATCAGGATTGACGATCCGAGCTGTGTCGTTCCAAACCTTCACCAAAGACCTGGCCACGGTGGCGACACCGACCGGCTGCCAGTTCCGGTTCAGAACCAGAGTTGGTCGATTCAGGATTTCAGTAAACATGGAATCTTTCCCAGTAAAACATAGTGAAGGGTGTCCGAGGGGAATCGAACGCCCACTTTCGGCTTCACAAACCGACGTGCAGAAACTTCTACACTACGGACACCATGTGGATTCTCGGACCAGGACTCGAACCCGAAATTCCCCGTTAGGACCGGGGCGTGATTTCCGTTTCACCATCCGAGAGCGGAAGGAGCGGGAGTCGAACCTGTAATGCTCTCACATGCTCGGCCGGCTTCCAACCAGTTTCCGTCTCAAATCGAGTGGCCCTTCCAATTCGATGAACTCAGCGGTAAGACTCTCAAACGAAAGTAGGGTTCGGACTGGGGAAATTGTCAGGAAAGACCTGTTTTTTTGGGAGCACTCGCGAACCGGTTCACGGATATAGGGGTGAAAGATATTCGAATATGAAGGTCACAGATTTCCAGAAGACACCAATTGCTGAATTTCGCTATTTGAACGCCGGTAGGAGCGCCGGCTCGTTCTACGAAGACAAACTGCCAGTTCATCGTGCGCGGGTTGATCAACTTCCCAGCAACGTCGATGCGATCATTGTCACTGCGGATCTTCAGGGGCGAGAGCGTTTTCAGGAAGCAATGGGAGGACCGCCTCGTCTGCTGGGTGAAGTGATTCCCCGGCGTCTCATCGAAGAAGTGCTTCCCGGTCTGAATCTCAAAGATCCAACTCGGATTGGTGCCTGGCTCGCGGGTGATTTCTACACTGTGCCCGCTCTTGACAAGCGAGGCGGTACAGGGGATGTGACATCTGTGTGGCGCGCGTTTGGAGATGCTTTTGCATGGGTTGCAGGCGTAGCTGGAAATCACGACACGTTCGGCGACAACAAGTCACAGTGCCCTCGAATTTCAACAAACGTTCATTACCTGGAGGGCAGCACCGTGAATATCGCAGGACTTCTAGTCGGTGGTATTGGCGGCATCATTGGTGATCCCAATCGAGTTCATCGGCGGCATGAAGACGATTACCTAGAGACTCTGGAACGTTTACTGAACGAACAAATCGATGTATTGCTGATGCATGAAGGACCTGATGACGCAATGCCAGGCCAGCGAGGAAACACACGCATCCGTGAAGTACTGGAAAGGAGTTCTTCATGTCTGGTAATTCGAGGCCACTCCCACTGGCACGACCCGTTCGCGGAATTCACGAGTGGACTGCAGGTTCTGAACGTCGATGCAAGAATTGTCATATTGACCGAATGAACTTGTCATTTGGCATAAGCGGAAGGCCAGGGATTCGAACCCTGATCTCCAGTGAAGGAGAACCGCGTTAGCAGTGCGGTCCGGCCAACCGTATCCGGCTACCTTCCGTATCATTGGACCGCCGGGGATTCGAACCCCGATTTCCTGGTTGCAAACCAAGAGTCCTACCATTGGACGAACAGCCCTTGTTTCAACTTTCGCCGTTGTTCCTTCATGCTCGCCACGGCGTGGCGGAATTCAGTTGATTGATGGAGGTGGGAATCGAACCCACAGAGTCACGAGGCTTATGAGGCCCCGATCGACACTGGCCCACCCGCGATGACAGTTTGCAGACTGAAGGTTGCTGGAACAGGTTCGCCGGGATCGGTTCCAATAGTCTCCAGCTTCGGAAGTTGCAGGTCCCGATATCGAACCGGGCCGTATCAAATATCAGTTGTCAGTGCGTCGGGACGGAGTTGAACCGCCAAAGCCCGAAGGCGAGTGGGTTACGGCCACGTGAGCTCACCAATGCTCAGCCGACGCAAACGAATTCATTGACGCGGATGGGAGTCGAACCCACAAAATCACGAAGGTTTCGGGCACCGACGATGACGTCAGGAAGGCATCGTTGGTCGACGCCGCTTTTCCAGATTGCGTACCGCGTCGTTGTGTGTTGTGAAAAAGCGTCCCCGAGGGGATTTGAACCCCTGATCTCCACCTTGACAGGGTGGCGAGCACTCCGGGCTGCTCCGCGAGGACGTGATGTGAATAGCTCAGGTGGGATTCGAACCCACAGCATCCCTGGTTCTAAGCCAAGGTGGTCTGCCAGTTGCCTACTGAGCCATGTTTCATGAATTGCCCAGAGCGGGATTCGAACCCGCAGTCGCTTGAGTTTAAGCCACGCCGCTCTTCCAATTGGCGTACCTGAGCATTTGGGTTGAGTGATCCCGGATGGACTCGAACCATCGTTTTCTGGGTGTAAGCCAGACGTTGTTGCCGCTGGACCACGGGACCATGATTATGTTGTTGAAAGCGGAAGCCGTGAGACTCGAACTCACAAGCGAGATGTACTCGCCACCTGTTTTCGAGACAGGCTCCTCAACCAGCCGGATGACTTCCGTTCGTAGCGATTTATTCTTGATGTACCACAACAACTCGCCCCAAGACCGCCAGTCGAGCGACCCAGCCGTTGATCTTTCCGAGGTTGTTACCAATCAATAATTCTGAATCGCTCAGTTCTATAACTAGATGCAGGAGATAATTCCCCTTCCATGCAATAAACACGATGTCGTCAATCTCGACAAGCGCAGGGTCAACAGGTGCCAACGTGACTCGCTGACCACTTTCAATGCGTCCTCTCATCGATCCTCCCTGTGGTCGAATATCTATCTCGACACCGGACTTCATTGCGGCGATTGCGTCCTTAACCCAACTCACAGTCATTCCTCATCGAATAGACCAAGCACATCTTTTTGAGTGAACCTCGATCATACATGACACCTGTTCTTGACTACAGTTCGCAAATTGCGGGGGCAGGAATCGAACCTGCGGACCCGTCGTTCAAAGCAACGGATTTCTACCAACAGAAACTACCCCGCATCGTGAAGAGTGCCCTGCGGGAATCGAACCCGCCTGTCCAGCTTGGAAGGCTGGCACCTTTGCCGCTCGGCCAAGGGCACGGTTGAGGCTGCAGGCTGGAGACGGGAGGCCGTAGGAAGAACAGTTGTAGCGATGTTTTCCCCAAGCCTACCGCCTCAATCCTCATGCCTGCTCAAGCTGCAGTGGCAGGAATCGAACCCGCGTCACGGCGATTAACAGTCGCCTTCCCGTACCAGCACAGGACCCACTGCATCACGTCAGTCAGCGTGGTCGGGTTCGAACCGACGATCTCCTGGCCCCAAACCAGGCGGATTCCCAACTATCCCACACGCTGCTATTCAATTCGTTCCGCCGCTTGAGGCGGACGCCAAAGCACCCAGCGGGAGTTGAACCCGCACATCTGCCCTGGCAGAGCAGTACGCAACCGCTACATCATGGGCGCTGAATGATTCGCTGAATTGTCAAAGATCCAAGAGCACCGAGTGGGACTCGAACCCACGTTGCCGCATTACAAGTGCGGAGTCCTTGCCGCTGAACGACCGGTGCATGTTTTCAATTGGGACCGGACGGACTTGAACCGTCACCAACCCGGTTAAGAGCTGGGTATGCTGCCGCTAACACTTCGATCCCGTTGTGTGTTTCAATTTCAATCAAATAGGCCTGGACGGAATCGAACCGTCGTCTGGCCCTTATAAGGAGCCGGCTCTGACCGTTGAGCTACAAGCCTGTGGCTCATGGCGATCATTGGGGCCGGAGGGATTCGAACCCCCACCGCGCGAGTTAAAAGCTCGCTGTGCAGCCGTTACACCACGACCCCGAAATTGGTCGCGGTATCTGTTTGAATCGTTGTCGCTGGAACAT
>Ga0154020_10011026_pt1 | contig 10311 bp, 7 predicted proteins | sample Klosneuvirus_201_FD_109709 | JGI IMG/M metagenome (GOLD analysis project Ga0154020, IMG submission 109709) | Active sludge microbial communities from wastewater, Klosterneuburg, Austria - Klosneuvirus_20160825_MG | ecosystem: Engineered > WWTP > Aerobic digester > Activated sludge | place... | reverse complement strand
TGGTGATTCTGCTCGCGGTGCTGGTGCTGGTCGTCGTGAAAGCGCTGGCGGAAAGTCCGTGGGGTGTGTTCACCGTCGTCGCGACAATTCCCATCGCGATGTTCATGGGCGGCTACCTGCGCTTCTGGCGCGTCGGAAAAGTAATGGAAGCCTCGGCGTTCGGTGTCGTGCTGCTGTTGCTGGCGGTCTGGGGCGGAAAGCTTGTTTATGCCGATGCGCAGTGGGCGAAAGCTTTCACGTTCGGTGGCGAGCATCTTGCGTGGGCCATCATCGCCTACGGTCTCGCCGCGAGCGTGGTGCCGGTGTGGTTATTGCTCGCGCCGCGCGATTATCTGAGCACGTTCATGAAGCTGGGCACCATCGGCGCGCTGGCGGTGGGAATCCTGATAACGCTGCCCGATTTGCAAATGCCGGCCATCAGCAGCTTCGCCGACGGCAGCGGCTTGGTGATTCCCGGAAAGATTTTTCCGTTCTGCTTCATCACCATCGCGTGCGGGGCCATCAGCGGTTTTCACACGCTCATCGCCAGCGGCACCACGCCCAAGATCATCACGCGCGAAAGCTACGCGCGCCCCATCGGCTACGGCGCGATGTGCCTGGAATCGCTGGTCGCAATCATGGCACTCATCGCCGCCTGCACGCTCGAACCGGGCGTTTATCTCAGCATGAACGTGAAGGGCGAGGCCGTGGCCACCGTTGCCAAAGTAACCGAACTCGGATTTCCCGTGACGGTCGAACGGATGGACGGTCTGGCCAGGGAAGTTGGCGAGCACAGTCTATTCGGACGAACGGGCGGTGCCGCCACACTCGCCGTCGGCATGGCGAACATCTTCTCGCAGGTCACGCACGGGCGCTGGCTCGATCTCTGGTATCACTTCGCCATCATGTTCGAGGCGCTTTTCATTCTCACGACGCTCGATGCTGGAACGCGCGTGGGCCGTTACATCCTCCAAGACTTTCTCGGCAACTTGCACAAGCCGCTGGGTAACACGAAGGCGCTTGGGCCGAACATTCTGGCGAGCGCGTTGATCGTGTGCGGCTGGGGCTGGTTTCTGATCCAGGGCGTGCGCGATCCGCTCGGCGGCATCAACTCGCTCTGGCCGCTCTTCGGCATCGCCAACCAGATGCTCGCCGCCATCGCGCTGTGTCTGGGCACGACGATCATCTTGAAAACGACGCTTGGGGCGCCGAGCACCGCCTCGGCACGGCCAGAAAAATCAAAACATGCCGAGGCGGTGCTCGGCGCTCCACGACCGTGGCTCGCGCTGCTTACGTTGATTCCACTCATATGGCTGGTCAGCGTGACTTTCACCGCTGGTGTGCAAAAGATCTGGCACAGCGATCCGCGCATCGGTTTCCTGGCCCAGGCAAAATCGCTGGCCGACAAGATCAGCCACCCCGGATCCACCGCACAATCGGTTGACCCAAAGTGGCTCGCGGAGAAGAAGGTGTTGAACGCCACCTGGGCAACTCAACGGTGGAACAATCTGCTGGATGCGGTGGTGGCCGGCACTTTTCTGGCCCTCGTCTCGGTCGTCATCCTTCTCAGCCTCCGCGAATGGTGGCTGCTGCTCTCCCTCCGCAAGCCCGCTGTGTTGCATGAGTCCGAGCCGGTGTGGTTGCCGGATTATGCTCTGAAGGAAGGTGGCGCGAATCTTCGCAGCGCCGCTGGCACTGCCGCCCTGGCGCTGGGTCTGGCAAAGGAGTTGAGCGGCGAGGCGCACATTGAACGCGCCAAGCAGGCGGAGATTGCCTGCGTCTGCGAACATCATCCTGCCGATGCCGCGCCGAAGACCGATGAGCAGCGTTACATCGAGATGACCGAACGCCGCTTCAACGGCGTGACGCGCTGCTGCTGATATTCCGATCCGTAGCAGCCGACGTCAGGAGGCTCCATCTTACCCGCCTTAAGCGTGAGCCTCCTCACGTCGGCGGCTACGAAGTTCGGCTACACATCAATCACCCCGGCCTCCCCCGCCCGCTTCACCAGCAAAGCGAGTTCACGATGCTTCGCGGATAACGTGTCAAAGTTCTCCTCCGGCGCAATCGCCACCCAGACGATGGAGCCCTTATCATCGCCGACATAGACCGCCTCGCACTTCACGGTTTTACCGTCCCTGCTTGCGGAGAAGGACCGCCGCTCGCCGGAGAGCATGCCAACCGTCACCGGCGCGGTCTCCTCCTGCCGCGATTCCTGAACCTGCGCGAACAGCTTCTCAATCCGCGCGTTCAGCTTCTCCCTTAGCTCCTCGATCTTGAACGTGGATACGACCATCAGCGAATCCTTCGGTGCGCCGGGGAAATCAAACTTCGGCTTCAGCATCAGGCATTCAAAATCCTGGATGCGCGTCTGCGACACCTCGCACGGCACGGGGAATGCGAAATCAATCCCCTTCCCTTTGAAAAGCTCGCCCGCCTTTAGCGAAGTGGTTTTCTCCTCCGGCGCCAGCCCCATGTCCACGAACTGTTTCTTCACCCCTTTGAAGAACGAACGGATTTTCCAGATCACTATGAACAACACGATGCCGACCACGGCCACAATCGGGATCGCAACCGCCGCCGGCAGCAGCCAGAGCACGAGCGTGGAGACACCAACGTAAACGAGCAGGATGAGTATAAGCAGGCACATGGGTTTTCCTTGGGTGACGCCGGAAAAAATATGGAAAACCACCGCGCTGTCGAGCGGGATTCTGCGAGCCGGTGTTTGGCCGGCGAACTACGGCCTGCGCGGCGGCGGCAGCGGCAGGGTGTCGCCCGTGCGGTTGGTCACCGGCCGGTAAACGGCCGGTTTCATCCCCGACGAGCCGTCCGCCTTGCGACCACTCTGCCACGATGAAATGATCGCGTAAACGATCACCCCCACCAGCAGCAGCGCCACCACGATGAGCAGCTTGCGCCAGTCGATCTTCGAGAGTTGCAGCGTGATGAAGTCCACGATGGTGTGCGGCTGGTCCGTGAGCGGCGGCGGCTCGGAGAACTTTTCCGTCCGGCCAAGTTCCGCATCCACGGCAGCGATGATCGTGGGCACATCGAGCTTGAGGATTTTCGCGTAGGAGCGCACGAAGCCGCGGATGTAAACCGGGGCGGAGAACACATCGTAGTTGCCCTCCTCGATGGCGCGGATGTGGTCGGCACGGACGTTCGTGATCTCGGCGATCTGGTGGACCGTGAGATTTTGTGCTTCGCGAGCGGCGCGGAGTTGTTCGGCGACGGAGGCCATTACGCCCATAAACTGCGGATTCGCAGCGCGAATGGCAACTGCGGAAACTACGCGGGCAGCGGCTCGGTCTGCATTGGCTTGGGGTCCGCATCAGCCCGGCCCGCCCCATCAGAGAAGGCGAGGTAGAGAAAGGCGAAGAGATTCGTCAGCGGCAGAATCAGCATGATTGCGGTGAGGATGCCTTTGCCGCGTGCCTGGGAAATCTTGAAACACCAGATGATCTGCATCACCAAGCTCAGCACCGGCACAAACAAGGCTAGGAACCACCAGCCCGACATGCTCGCCGCCCGCAACATCGGGAACGTCTGCAACACGGGCAGCCAGATCAGCAATCCGGGCTCATTGCCAGTCTTCTTGACGATCAAGCTCGCGCAGTAGCAGAAGAAGAAATAGGCCAGGATGACTCCACCAAGGATGGCCCACAGGACGGTCTGGCTGATCTGCGGCACGCGCGTGCCCGAGGCAAACCCGCCCTTTAGGTTGTTCAAAGAGTCGGTCAAGCCCGCAAAACGGCTGGGGGAATTTCCTGCTGCCGCCGCCGGATTGCTTGCATTGGCCAGAACAACGGCCTCGTCCGTGTTGCGGAAGCCAAGGGCGGTTAACGTCGGCACATCAAGCGCCGTCAGCTTGATGTTCGCGACACCGCGGGAGTGTTTCACGAAGACATGCGTCGCCGTCCGGCTGATGACCGTCACATTTTGGTATGTCTCTGTCTTGGTTTGGAGCACTGGCAGAACCTCCGCAGCCGGTGCCTGAGTGACGAAAAGGCCCAGCGCCAGCAGACTGGCGCATAAATGGACGGTCAGGAAGTTCGTCATAGCTCGTGCTTTCGTGCTTTTCGACCCGCCGAGGCAGGTCACGACACCCAGCGCACGAAACATGCCATGAAGCGGATACTCGAAGGAGCGCGGACCTCCAGTTCAGCGTGGCGAAGAAGATGAACCTGTAGAGGGGGCGTTCCTCGCTTCTACATCACCGCTGCGCAATCCCCTCATCGCCCGCCGCGCCGCTGCCATCCGCGCCTTCGCCATCAAGGTCAATCAGGATGTCGCGCGGCTCCGCGCCCTTGCTGGGACCGACAATGCCACGCTGCTCCAGTTCGTCCATGATGCGGGCCGCACGGGTGTAACCAAGGCGCAGGCGGCGTTGCAACAGGCTGACGCTTGCCTTCTGTTCGCTGCGGATGACTTCGATGCACTGTTGGATGAGATCTTCGTCCTCGTCGCTCGCGCCCTCCTCGACATCGTAGTTGCTGACGGGCTTGGAAAGCTGCTGATGAATTTCCGGTTCATAGCTGGGCCGGCCCTGCTTCGCGATGAAGTCCACCACCTGCTGCAATTCATGATCCGTGATGAGCGCCCCCTGCGCGCGAATCAACTTCGCCGATCCGGGCGGCAGATAAAGCATGTCACCCTTGCCGAGCAACTTGTCCGCCCCCTTCGCATCGAGAATCGTGCGCGAGTCCACCGCCGCCGCCACCTGAAACGCAATACGCGCCGGGATGTTCGACTTGATGACGCCGGTGATGACGTCCACCGATGGACGCTGCGTCGCCACGATGACGTGGATGCCTGCGGCACGCGCCATCTGCGTGATACGCGCGATGGCCATTTCCACATCCGCTGGCGCAGTGAGCATCAGATCCGCCAGTTCGTCCACAATGCAGACGACGTAACTCAGCTTCTCCGGGATGACAATGTCCTCTTCGCGCGGCACAACAATCTCCTCGTCTACCTCGACCGCAAACCCGTCCGCGCCCGCCTCGACTTTCTCCTTCTTCTGCATCAATGGAAGCTCCAGTTCCTGATCAGGCAGCGGTTTGTTCTTCGGGCGATCGTTGAACGACTTGATGTTGCGGACGCCGACGCGCGCGAAGATTTTGTAGCGCTTCTCCATCTCGTTCACGACCCAGCGCAACGCGAGCAGGACCTTTTTCGTATCCGTGACGACCGGCACAACGAGGTGCGGCAGTGCGTTGTAATGCTGCAACTCGACGACCTTAGGATCGATCATCACGAAGCGCAATTGGTCGGGCGAGAACCGGTAAAGGAGCGACGCGATGATGGAGTTGATGCAAACGGATTTGCCGGAGCCCGTGCTGCCGGCAATCAGCAAGTGCGGCATCTCGGCAAGATCGGCAATAATCGGGTGGCCATAGACATCCTTGCCCAGCGCGACCGGGATGCGAGCCTTGGTGTTGCGCCACTCTTCGGATTCGAGCAGGTCACGCATGATGACCTTGGTCTTCACCGGGTTCGGGACTTCGATACCAACGGTGTTCTTGCCGGGAATCGGCGCGAGAATGTGGATGCGCTCGGCCTTCAGCGCAGCCGCGATGTTGTTGGTGAAGCTGGTGATCTTCTCCATCTTCACGCCGGGTGCGGGATGCAACTCATAACGCGTGATGGTCGGCCCTTTGGTGATGTCGCCCACCTCGACCTGCACGTCGAACTGCGCGAGCGTCTGCCGCATCAGGTTCGCGTTGGCCAGCAGTTCCTCGCGCGTCTCGGTTGGTTTCAGGGTCGTGTCCGCGTGCTGGAGGAACTCCATCGGCGGCAACTGGTAATTCCCGATCATCGGCACCGACGCCACGGTCATCGGCTTCTTTTTCTTGGGCTGCGGGCGCGGCTTGACGACGTTGGTGTCGATCACCACTGGCGCGGGGTGCTTCGGCGCTTCGGTCACGGCAGGTTCGTCCGCTGGCTTTTCACCGACCGCAGCGTTGGCAACCGCTGGCTCCAGTTCGGAAACCTTCTCCGGCATTTCTCCCGGCTTCGGTGCGATCTGCGACTCCTTGCCCAAAATCTCTTTCGCCAATGCCGCGCCCTTCTTCGGCGGCGAAATCACCACGACTGCATCCGCCTGTTCAATCTCCTTCACCGGCTCGGGTTTCTTCGCGTGCTCCGGCTCGACGGTCTTTTTGAAGCGCGGTTGTTTTTGCGGCACGCTCAGGTCGCGCACCAACGGCGCTGGAATTGGTTGCCCGTCCGCGCCCATGGGGATCCCGCCGGCCATAACCGGAACCCCCTCGCGCTCAACAGCCTTTTTGAGCTGATCTTCCTGCTTGCGCAGATCGCGTGCGCGTTTCTCCAACTGCTCCTCCTCGGGGCTGAGGTTCGCGTATTCACCCTTCCCGAACATGCGCCGCACCCACGCGCCAAGCTGGAAGTTCGTCAGGAAAAGCAGACTGATGAAATAGACGAGCAGATAAATGATCGGCGCGCCGACGGAGCCAACCATCCAGAAGCCCCATTCGAACATCGTGAATCCAACGAGTCCGCCGGCATTGCCGCAATTCAGCCGTTCACGCAGATGCGCGAACAGCCGCCAGCCATCCATGCGCTCAAACAAACCCATCAACGATATCATCATCACCAGCGCCCACGGCCAGCGGCGGCGCAGGTAGGCAAATTTCTCGAAGAAGCAGCCCAAGCCGAGGAAGAGCAGAACAAACGGCAACAGATATGCCGTCACACCGATGGCTAGGAACACGATATACGCCAAATGCGCCCCAAAGGGACCGATCATGTTCTGGATGGGTGGCTTCTTGGACGCGACAAAGTTCTGGGAGATGTCCCGCGCATCGTAGGTCATCATCGCGACCAGCAACAACAGGGCGAGCCCAAGCAGAATGATGCCCACCACGTCGTTCAGACCGTGATGCGGCTTCGTTTCTACTGATGACTTGCGTGCCATGACGTGAAGCTAGCGGCTTGGGAGCGGAAGTTCAAAGTTGAAAGTGCGGCCCTGCGGAACGCAACTCCATCAATCAAACCAGAATCTCATGAACAAGCGGCAACGTTGCCGGAGGTTTGTCGGCAATCACAAGCGCGGCCTGCAAGCGCCCCACGACGTCCCCGGCTTGCGCGGCATCCGCCGTGTGAACCCGTGCCAGCACAGCCCCAGCCCGCACAGCTTCGCCGGGTTTGGCGATTTGGTCCACCCCGACATCGAAGTTGATCACCGAATCCTTCGTGAGCCGGCCTCCGCCAAGGTCGCGGATGACCTCGCCGATGAGCCGCGCGTCGCACTTGCTGACGAAACCGCTGCGATCAGCCTTGAGTTCAACCACGACCGGGGCGGTGTGGTCACGGGCGAGCTTCTGATTGAAGGCGGCGAGGTTCGCGCCTTGGGCGGCGAGCATTTCATCCCATTTGCTGCGAGGAGCACCGGAGGCAAGACATGCTTCGACCTGCATGCGAGCGGCCTCCAACGAAGTGGCCTTGCCAGTTTGAACCATCAAATGCGCGGCAAAGACGATCACAAGTTCGCGCAAATCCTCCGGCCCGTTACCGTCGAGACATGCCACCGACTCTTTGACCTCAAGCCAGTTGCCCGCGGCACGGCCCAGCGGCGTGTTCATGTCGGTAAGCAACGCGCGTGTGTTCACGCGGCATTGATTGCCCAGCGCGACCATCGCCTGTGCCAGTTCGCGGGCTTGCTCGCGCGTCTGCATGAACGCGGCGCAACCAAACTTCACATCGAGCACAAGTGCACCAAGACTCTCGGCAAGTTTCTTGGAAAGAATCGAAGCCGTGATGAGCGGAATGCTCGGCACCGTGCCCGTCACGTCGCGCAACGCGTAAAGCCGCTTGTCCGCCGGAACCATGCGCTCCGTCTGGCCGCAAATGACACAGCCGACGCTTTGGACAATCTCCGTGATGCGCGCTGCGGGGAGTGCCGTGGCGAAACCGGGAATGCTCTCCAACTTGTCGAGCGTGCCGCCGGTAATGCCTAGTCCGCGCCCAGAAATCATCGGCACGCGAAACCCAAGGCATGCCAGCAGCGGCGCCAGCGGCAGCGAAACTTTGTCCCCGACGCCGCCGGTCGAGTGCTTGTCCACGAGCGGGCGCGAATCCTTTGGAAACTTGAGCACGTCACCTGAGTCACGCATGGCCAGCGTCAACGCGGTAGTTTCATCTGTGCTCAAGCCGCGGAAGAAAACCGCCATCAGAAAGGAGGCAACTTGGTAATCCGGGAGCGTCGGGAGATTTGCGACGAACTCTCGCATCGCGTCAACGGACAATGCCTGCCCGTCGCGCTTCGACTCGATTAATGACAGGAAGTTCATATCACGCACTTCCCAAGCCTGTAGCCAACCAAGCCAGTGAACTCACCCCTTAAACTTCGTGGCTATAACGGTGGCATTGTGCCCGCCGAAGCCGAACGAGTTGTTGACGATGGCGTTGACCTGCATCTCGCGCGCCTTGTTCGGCACGTAGTCGAGGTCGCACTCCGGATCGGGATGCTCGTAGTTGATCGTCGGGGGCACGATGTTGTTCTCGATGGCCTTCACGCACGCGATGGTTTCAACCGCGCCCGCCGCACCAAGCATGTGGCCGGTTGCGCCCTTCGTGGAACTGATCGCCAGTTTGCGCGCATGGTCGCCAAAAACCGTCTTGATGGCCTGCGTTTCCGCAATGTCGCCCTGCGGCGTCGAGGTGCCGTGGCAGTTGATGTAGGAAATGTCCGTGGGATTCAGACCGGCGTTGCGCAGCGCCATCTTCATACAGCGACCCGCGCCTTCGCCGCCAGGAGACGGCGCGGTGAGATGATGCGCGTCGGCGGTATTGCCGTAGCCAGCGATTTCGCCGTAGATGCGCGCGCCGCGGGCTTTTGCATGTTCCAGATCTTCCAACACGAGGATTCCCGCCCCCTCGCCCATCACGAACCCGTCACGCTCCTTGTCGAACGGACGCGAAGCATGCTTGGGATCGTCGTTGCGCGTGCTCATGGCTTTCATCGCGCAGAAGCCGCCGATACCGATGGGAATGATCGTCGCCTCCGCACCGCCAGCAATGATTGCGTCTGCGTCACCCATCTTGATGGTGCGCCAGGCTTCACCAATCGCGTGCGTCGAAGTCGCGCACGCCGAGCACGTGGCGTAGTTCGGGCCGCGCAAACCGAAATACATGGAAACCGTGCCGGACGCCATGTTGCCGATAAGCATCGGGATGGTGAACGGCGACATGCGGCCGGGGCCGCGTTCAAGCAGGATCTTGTGTTGCTCAGTAGTTGTGGTGAGTCCGCCGATTCCGGAGCCGATCATTACGCCGATGTTGTCGAGGTTGGCCTTGGTAAGATCCAAGCCGGAATCCTTCAACGCCTGCCATGCGGCATGAACGCCGAATTGCGTGTAGCGATCCGTGCGGCGGACTTCCTTCGGGGACGGAAATGCGGGCGCGGGATTGAAGTCGCGCACCTCGGCGGCGATCTTGGTGTCGAAAGCCGTCGCATCGAATAACGTGATCTTGTCCACGCCACACTGGCCTGCGAGGAGGTTTGCCCAGAAGTCGGTGACGTTGTTGCCGACGGGGCTGACCACCCCAAGGCCGGTCACAACCACCCTGCGCTCGTAAGGATTGCTCGCCATAAAATGAAAACGGGCGGCCCAACGTGTTCGGTCAGCCCGCCCGCGAAAGTTCGAGTTGGGTTACTTGCCCTGAACTTCTTCGACGTATTTGATCACGTCGCCGACGGACTGCAGCTTCTCTGCCTGTTCGTCGGGAATCTCAGTGCCAAACTCTTCTTCGAGGGCCATCACCAGCTCGACGGTGTCGAGCGAATCAGCACCCAAGTCCTCGATGAACTTGGCTTCGGGCGTGACCTGGTCGGCATTCACCCCAAGTTGTTCGACGATGATTTCCTTTACGCGTTGTTCGATTGATTTTTCTGACATAAATAGCTCCTAACTTTTCGGTGTGTCTAAGGGACGGTCACAAGACCGTCAAGCCCTGATTCAAATATTTTCCAAACAAAATTTCCGCCAGTTCGCCTTCTGTCACCAGTAAAGCCTTCGGCGCTGCTACATCACCATCCCGCCATCCACCGCCAGCACCTGTCCCGTGACATAGCGCGCCGCCGGACTGGCAAGGTAAAGCGCCGCGCCCGCAATATCCTCGGTTTGACCGAGCGTGCCTAGCGGAATCTTCTTCAACAACTCCGCGCGCATCTCCTCGTTGAGCTCCGCCGTCATGTCGGTCTCGATGAAACCGGGCGCAATCGCGTTGCAGGTGATGCCGCGCGAGGCCAGTTCGCGCGCCACCGATTTCGTGAAGCCAATCAAGCCCGCCTTGCTCGCGGCGTAGTTC
>Ga0154020_10011025_pt1 | contig 10312 bp, 1 predicted proteins | sample Klosneuvirus_201_FD_109709 | JGI IMG/M metagenome (GOLD analysis project Ga0154020, IMG submission 109709) | Active sludge microbial communities from wastewater, Klosterneuburg, Austria - Klosneuvirus_20160825_MG | ecosystem: Engineered > WWTP > Aerobic digester > Activated sludge | place... | reverse complement strand
AATACATCAAATTGTGATATACTTGTTGTCGCCAATTCATTAGTTTCAGCTCCTCCTATTATTCAACGATTTGATGCAGATTGGTTGCCATTATGGGAAGCATCAATTGTTGGCTTGCAGACCTTAAACAAGGTTGTTGAAGACGGTAATGGAAATATTCTTGTTACAGCAAGAGCGCTTATAGGAGGTGTCACCAGGTCAGTGATTCTTAAAATAGATGATTCAAGTGGATCGCCGATATTGAGTTGGGGTGGGGCAAGATATATTGAAAATAGTGAGAGTAGTTTTGTTGGTGGCAGTGTAGCACTTCCTATTTCGGGAGGCATAGCGATTATTGATGGTAGAGATGGGAATCCCAACGGATTTGGTATGCCTGATGCCTTTATGGCATATACCGATGATGATTTGACATCTGATTGTACACGCGATTTAGTGCTTGACGTGGTCATTGAATCAACATTGTTTGAAGGACCAATTATTGAAATATTCAATTATGACGTACCTCTGGAAACAATGGTCACGTATTCAAGTGTGGATTGGGAACAAAGAGAGGCATGTACTGGAAATCCTAATCCGGACTCTTGTGTTTGCTCCATGCCAGAATTTTCCCTTACGTATGAGGGGGTTGATTATCCTTTATCCTGCTTACCTCATGGAGGTCAAACACCAGTGGTAGGATGCGCAAATGGTCTTGTTACAACGGGTGGTTTTTTCGGTTGCATTGACCCTAACACCGGTGAACCCTGTCTAATAGAGACACCTGTGGTATGGCTGTTGTCCGGTCCAAATGGCCCAATTGATGGTGGAACTGGATCGAACTATTCTGCCTATATTTTTCCTCCTTCTTATTTTCAAACTAATGGCACGTATACATTGACCATGGCAACCCTTTGCCCTGGGCAGCAGGATTCATGCGTTTGTGTGTTGGATTGGATTGTGGAGTGTAATTCAGAAAGTATTTTCAAATGCGGAATGGCAGTTGTTTCATGTTTTTCTGGACTTCTACCCCCTAGCAGTAATACTGCGAATCCCAACGGTCCTGTATTAGCCCTAGTAGATTTGCGAAACCATGCAACAGCACCATTAGGTGTTAATTGGTCAGCACTTACTAATTCCCCCTCTGGGTTGGTTCATTTGCCTGACTGGGAATCCAGGAATATGGGGCAAGTATTTGGAGTGACGATAGACAATAACTACAATGTCTATGCATCAGCTAGTACCATTTATGGAAAATATTTACCTACGGGAATGCCTAACACTACTTTTGGCAATGTATATAAAATTGATGCTTCAAATGGTACAGTTTCGGGTTTCAATACCAGTCTCATCCCGCAGGATTTGCAGAACCCTGCCGGACTTGGTGATGTGTGGTATGATCAAACTAACAACCAGATCTTTGTCTCCAATTTTCACGATGGATTAGTATATCGATTTGATATGTCTGGAAATCAACTACCTGGAACTTACAATTTCCCTGGAGCAACTTATGGTACCCCTAGTCCTGGTTTCATACCTCGTGGCGAACGTGTTTGGGCTGTTGCTGTGCATAACAATAGACTTTATTTTTCGGTATGGAATGAAGATTGGTTTAGACCAAATCCATCTGTTAAAAATCAGATTTGGTCAGTTCAATTGGATCCAAGTAGTTCACCGCCAGGGGCGCCATTATCAAATTCACTGGTTTTGGAAAAAAATATGCCTGATCTTATTACAATAGATCCTCTCACGGGAGCTCCTATAACTAATCTATATAGTAGCCCTGTATCAGATATAACCTTTTCAGAGAACGGGAGCATGTTGGTGGCAGAAAGGACAATGAATAATGATTTTGGAGATGCCAGAAACCAGGCATATAATCAAGCACATTTATCAAGGATAATTGAATTTTCTGGAGCAAGCTGGCTTACTGCAAAAATAGTATATACTGGAAATGCCAAGAATCATCTTAATTCAGCAGGCGGAATAGATTATGGTTATGATAGCTTTGATCCTGGGACAACACCATTGCCGATGCGTTGCGATAGTATTATTTGGAGTACAGGTGATGCACTTAGATATCCTTCATTTAATACAATTCCTGAGCCTTTGGCACTGTTTTGTGCTAATAACCCCGGCTTGACAAATGATTATGTGTATGGGCTAGCTGGTATGCCTCAAAGAGGAAATTCCAATCAGTCAATTCCTGCAAGCAATTATGTGAATAATACAAGCATATATATTGATGTAGATAATAATATTTGTAACAATAATAAAATACAAATTGGGGATGTAGATGTATTTAGAAATTGTATTAATTGCGAAGAACCATCGCCAGTACCTTGTGATTCTTTAATGGTGATGATTCAATCTGATCCAGGGAATTTGTGCTGCTATAGTGTTGATATTAAAAACCGTTTTGGGCCGAATATTTCAAAGCTACAGATGGACTTAGTTTCACCTGGGTCCGCATCATCGGTCATATTTAATACCAGCCAGATAGCTTCAGGTTTTCAATACGTTGCTTCGAACTCTGACCGAACCATATGTATAACACATGCAAGTGGCAGCATACCATTTGGGATGACAAATGATGTTATTCATTTTTGCTATTCAGGAGTGGATTCACCTGGTGAAGTGCCTCAAACTATAAAATTCACGTGGTGGCAAAATGTTGGTGGATCAGATATCCCCACAGAATGTATGCAGACATTTACTACTGAATGTCAACCTAAGCCACCCAAAGATCCTTGTGTTTTGGTGACGCCATTGAATGTGGAATGCAATCCGGACAATGTATTTGAATATATTTTGACTTTTAAAGTTACAAATCTAAGCTCCATACCATTGTTCAATGGTTATACCATTAACTTGTATGGGTTGCCATCGGGGTTTTCTTTTTCGCCTTGTATAGGATCTTCGACTCCTTTGAGTAACATAAGTCTATCCATTCCTGGTGCCCCGCTTCAGCCTACTATGATGTCAGGAAATATGTGTGTTAAAATTATAAGTACTTCGCCAATCCTTTCACCTCAAACCATATGTGTTCAGGCAAAACTTATAGGGATTGTGGATTGCTGCACCGTCGATGATAAATTCTGTTTCACTGTTCAACCGTGCTGCAATCCATGTGATGAAATTTCCATTTCAACTACAACCTTGCAGCAAGACAGCTTATGTTGTCATTCATTAAATGTTGTAAATAATTGCCCTTATCCGTATTTTACAAAGATAGAGGCTGAGATACTGACGCAAGGAGTCACTTATGGCTATTATGCACTTAGCAGCCCATTTATAGGCTTCTGGTCTTTGGCGAATTCAACAAATAAGAAGATCTGTATAGCCCCACCATTTGGTGGAACCATACCAGGGGGCACATTAACAAATCTAGTTTCGTTCTGTCTGGATAACATCAATAGTTCCTTGCAGGTGCCACAGCAAATTATTATCAGATGGATCACCCCTGATATAAATGGGATGGATAGTATTGCATGTGATACAATTCTTGAATTTAATTGCGTGCCTGTTGTAGATTACAAATGCCTTTCCATAGATAGTCTTGATATAGTATGTTTAGCTGATCAGAATAAGTATTTGTTGAATTTCAAAGTCACCAATCACTCGACTATTAATTTTACAGCTACTTCCCTTGATTTGATTCTGCTCGCGCCAACAGATCTGGTCTTTTTTCCTAGCTCATCCATAAGCTTTAGTCCTCAATTAGGAAGTGGAAATTCGCAATGGGTTTCTGTTTGCTTATATGATACTGATGGGCTTCCGGGTAGTGGTGTTATTTCATTTATACCTAAGCTTTCATTCCAGGCAGCAGATACATGTTGCTTTGAAGGTGTTCCAGTAAATATACCTTTACCACCATGTGACACCTGCTACTGCAAATCTCCAGGTTTTACCGATATGATCCTCCATTGGGACAATGGACCCGGCATTTCAATTCAATGTGAAACATCTTACGATGGGATTCCTTGCCCTCAACCTGGTGACGGATATTTCTTTACAGGAAAATTCGAGTGCGAAGGGGATAGTTGTGAGGTTATTCCCTATGTATCATGGGAATTAACTGGACCAACAGGGTTCCATTTTGGTTCGGTTCAAGCCTCACCCTATTTCGGTATCCATTTGCTTCCTTCGCAGATAAGTCAAAATGGCATATTTACAATGTCACTTACTAGCTTTTGTGGCACAGATACCTGTAAGTGCGATTTTCAATTTGCTGTTCAATGTGATACGTTGTGTCCTTGTGATTTGGATGTGGTCAATGCCCTCAAAAAGGCAGTAGGGCAAGGGTTTGCAGTCTCATCATCTACTTCAAGCTGTAAAGTTTGTTTTACACCGATAGCATTGACGGATTGTGAGAAAGTTGAGTGGCATGTAAACAATTCTGGTGGACCACTTTTAGGAACAAGCACTGGAAATCAAACTTTTTGTCATACATTTTCTCCGGGAACATATAACATCGTAATGATTGTCACCAGATTGAAACCAGATGGGACACTTTGCGAATCATTTGTGAAACCTAAAATTATAAATGTAGCGTGCATAGTTAATCCTGCATGTAATAATTCTTCTTTGAGAAATTCTTCCTTTAGTGAGGGTGCTATTGCAGGTGGATTTAATTCAGGTGGAGCATCTGTTGGATGGTCATCGATACACGAGGAGATTGAGGTTATTGAAGGTGCGTTAGGAAGCTTGGAGGGCTGGTCTTTGAGGTTGTTTGGAAATCTTGATAAAGCTTCTGTTTTAACATCAGTGGAAGCTATTTGCCTCGCAAGAGATACTGGATTAATTACGCTTCGCCTTGAGGGCGAACCAATTCCTGGAGCACCCCAAGTACCCACAGGTAGAGGCAGAAGTTCAAGTCTTGCATTCTATGTAAGTCAGGGCAACAATTTTGAAATCGGAAATTGTGAAGAACAAAATTGCTACCATATTGCTACGATTCCGATAGAGGATTTTATGAATGGGGAATGGTATGATGTCGAAGTACCCTATGATCTTAGGGGCTGGAATCTCAGTGATACTTGTGGATCAGGGGCATTAATCCGGCCAATCGTATTTGTGACAAATGACATAAATACCATTCAGGGTGGGGATGAAACTTATTCGTATGCCCAGATTGATAATTTCTGCCTTGATGGGATGACCGTTGCAGTGAGTAACCCATTTGACTATCATCGCATCAGGATTTTCCCAAATCCAACTACCGGTTTACTGAATATTGAAATGCCAAACATCATCCAATCTGATATATCTCTTCAGATCATAAGTCTGACTGGCCAGCAGATACTTGGAAAGACGGCCGAGCCTGGGATTTCAGTTCAAACGATAGATGCATCAGCATTGCCTCAGGGCATGTACTTTTTACAGGTCCTTTCAAAAGGGCAAGTTATAGCAGTCAATAAGTTTGTCAAACAATAGTATGCAATTGCATTCAATCTTACAGGGAACGAAGCAATTGGGAAATTACGCATGATCGTTTTTGGAAATATCAACCTGATAAGATTGCGCTTATAATCCTTTAGTTAATTATGGCAAATAAATTCAAGTTATTTAATAGTTTAAAACACAACATATGAAATCAATGTTCTCCGAGGTGCTTAATAGGGTGGAAAATAAAGTAAGCTCCATTGCACATCAGCTTAAAAGGCTTACTACTATAGGAGTATGCTTACTACTTCTGGGATTTGGGAATTCCTACTCCCAATGTCCATCTATCAATTTTAACTTGATAAATTTTGATATTTGTTGTTATGCAGCTGAATTGGATAATCAATCCGAGTGTACACCAGAGCTAAGAATGTTATTGGATAATGGACAGTTTACGAATTTAACAGTAGACATTTTTAATGGATTTTCAGCTACCTTGATCAGTCCAACTGAAATATTGGTAACTCATTCAAGCGGAATTATCCCCTTTGGCATGAATACACCAGTTCAATTTTGCGCTGAAGGAGCAAATAACCCAATCATTTCAATGCTTTATGACTTCAATTGTGGACTAGGCATAAGCTGTTCGGAAGATATACCATTGATAGGATGCTCTTCTCAAGATAGTTGTACAGCCAATTTTGAGTATTCAATTGAAACGAATTGTGGGCTATTTCAATTTCTAGGTTCGTCCACTGGCTTGCCACCTGTCACTTATTCCTGGAACTTTGGAGATCCTGGTAGCGGTGGAGCAAACACTTCAAATCTTCAAAACCCTACACATCAATTTTCTAAACTTTGCGAAAATTATATTGTATGTCTTGACATTATGGCCGAAGACGGGTGTACAGAAAGCATTTGTCAGGAGATATTTGTTTTGGAGCTTGAATCACCTACTATTACTTGCCCCATAGATATTCTTGTGCACTGTGAGAGTGATATTAGCCCTTCATTCACTGGGTTCGCAACTGCAGTTGATAATTGTGAGGTAAATCCGGTTATCAGTTTTGAAGATGAGGAAGTGGGATCATTTCCTTGTGATTATGAGGTGATAAGGACATGGTCAGTAGTTGATCAATGTGGACATTTAGGCACGTGTGAGCAAATAATTACTGTGTTCGACAATACGCCTCCTGTCATTACTTGCCCTGACAATGTTATAGTAATGTCATCCAACGCGGATTCTTGCAGTGCGGTCGTCAATAACCTTCAGCTCGTATCCATTAATGATAATTGTTCAAATACACAGGTTACGTATGCAGTGACGGGTGCTACCATTGTACAAGGCAACCAAAATGCAAGTGGTTTGACTTTTAATGCGGGTCTTTCAACGGTTACATATACAGTTGCTGATGAATGTGGAAATGTCTCCACTTGTTCATTTTCAGTTACAGTGACATGTGATTCATCATGTCCCGGAAACCTGATTCAAAATGCTGGTTTCTCAATGGGTACAATAGCTGGGGCTATGCCAATAGGGAAATCGGATAACTGGGCGAAAGGATACGGAACACCTATTGTCTCGAATGAGGAAGGTTGCGATAATAGTGGCTATATCACCTTAAAAGGCAATAAAATTTTTGGTGATGCAATTTTTCAGCACCTCTCGACTCCTATTAAGAAAGGTCATGTCTATCAATTGAGTGCTTGTGTTGTTGTTGATGATGGATGCGGGGCTTGTCTTCCGTATGTGAAAATAAGGGCGATGGCATTTAATAATTCATTGCCTTCTACTGGTAATCACCCTCTGCCAGATTCAGACATTAGCAACATCGATGTATCGGGCAGAATAGGTCTTTCTACGGCTATCTCACCAGATTGGTCGACCTACGTATTCCACCGATGGAGGGCGCCGAAAGATTATGACAATATTGGATTGGCAGTAGAAAATAGTGAACTCATCAGCTTGGACTTAAACTCTAGTGTCCATATTGATAATATCTGTTTGTATGAAGTTAATGACTCTATTCCCTGTTATCTCGCTGAATTTGATTCAATGGATAGCCTCATCTCATCTCTTGGTGAGATCGATCCGGATTTTCCAGTCCTAGAGGATGATGTTGATATGTTTAATGGAAGCGTAAATGATATTTATGCTTACTGCAATCCTGCCCCTAACAATCTGGACACCTGGTATGAATTCTGTCTGGATTCTTGTGAATCGATTGGCGGAGAATTACCCGATGAGTTAGTTGACTTTATAGAGAATGACTCACTTGGCAATTACTTTATGGATTCCCTGGGTGTAGATATCGCCACTTTCGATTCCGACCTGGATGGTTTTCTTGATTCCCTGGAATTGCTTAATTCTGGCCAAAGCCCATTAGATAGTCTAATGGGATTGGGTGCCCTATCGTTTGATTGCAGAGCCTTGCCCCCTCAGGGACCGGCGCCAAATGATCCAAATAGTCCGTTTAATGGCCGTGATATTGTGTTCGTTCATGGACTGAGAATGGACCCAATCCTGGAAAAGCTTCAACTTCAGAATGCAGGATGTCAAACGGAATGGCCCGCAGACAGAAATGAGTTTTATTCAGGTTATTGGAAAAGTGGAGCATATAATTATTGGAACGACCATACAGAACAATATTTAAAAACAAAAGTTAGTCCTTCCACATTTGTGGTTACACGCACTGGTAATTATTCCAACCGCTATATTGTCGTTACACATCCCGCAACACAGAATTTTGTTTATGGTGTGAGTAGTGTATTAGAACAGATAGCAAACGCGATGACAGCTGGAGTTGGTGTTATTAATTGTAATCCTGGTGAAACTAGACCAACTAACACTTTTGGTCACAATGGCTTTATTATTATTTCCCATTCCGATGGTGCTCCGCTTACTGACGTGGTTCTAACCATAGCTGATCTGACACGTTATCCTCCACTCAGTACTATGTTGGGAGATGTGAGCTTCATTGCAGACAGGTGTGATGTTCATGTGGCCGTCCAGGGCGCTTTTGGAGGAAGTAATTATGCGTCTTTGTTGCTCATGGCGAATACGACTGGACTACAATACGTTAAACCGCTGGTGGAAGAATTTTTAGGTGGGCCTATTCAGGGATCTACTTCCTGGCTTTTTAGATCGGAATTGCTCGATATGTCCATTACCAAACCACTTTGGAGTTTTTTTATGGATCGAGTTCCGACATGTGTTTTAACCATAGCAGGAGGCCACCCTACAGATTATGGTGAAGAAATTAAGCCAGGAAATCACAGTCGAATTTTAAGCTTGCTGTCGAAGCATGTTGTACATCGTGGATTTGATGATGGTGTTTTAGCCATTGAGAGTCAATCGGCAAACCCAGACTTGAGGCTCGTTAATCCAAATGTCTATTTTCCAAAACCTGGGATTTTAGGATCGCAATCTCCTTTTAACGAGAAAATTTATGATATGGGAATTCCGAAGGACAGGGGGATGCGCTATTATATGGATCAGAAATTGGATATACTTACCTCTCCCAAACATCAGTACGCTTCGGCAGCATCTATTCCATGGCTTTCGCCTTCAGGGATGGTGCAACCAGTGTTAGTTCCAAGCTTGCCCTTAGTTCCTGGGTTTGATGCTTTTAAAAGGCATCTGAATCATTATTCTTTTTTACAAAGTGCATCTGATCATTATCAAGGAGCAATCGAATTCCCAAATTATCCTGATTATGAAAAAACAAATGATGATGGAAGTCGCAATTGGGAAGAATCCAGGGTGGTGACATCGAATGATGTATATTCCAAATGCGGCGTGAATCCCCTAAAATTGAACCAGGTTGAATATATACGAGGAAAATCAAAAACCTTTCGATTATGGCCATCCAAGAAAACGATTAAAGTATGGATTTGGAAGCGTAAATATCATGTGCTACAGGATTATGATCAAAAAAATCAACTGGATTACCTGTATGATAGCTTATATAAATAGTGACTATATTTCTCACAATCAACAAGTTTCAACATGAAGACTTCTATATTAAATCAGACTATAGCGTTTATTATCATATTCAGTTCATGCTTATGGAATCAGCAATCGATCCTCAATGCACAATCCATATCGATATGCTCCGGATTAAAAGATGTGTATGTATGTCCTGAAGAACCCGTAACTCCGGATGCAGCCTTATTGAATTATTTTACTGCACAATATGCTTCAAGTCCATGTTTCGGCCAGCTTGAGTTTGATAATTTCCCAGGCCTAACTAAGTGTAATGGCACAGCCATACCTCAAAATGCCTTATTCATCCACCAGATATTGTTTCCGGTTACTTCAGGCAGTGTTGGAGCGGCCTCACTGCAATTTCGAGCTAAAGCAGCTCCAACAGGACAAACGAGTAGTGATTTTATTACCTTTTTTGAAGGAGCTACTTATATTACTGGAGCTAGTCTGATTCAGCTCATTGAGGCAGGAGGAACCTGGAATCCTAATCAGGATGCAACGTTTACGCTTGATCTCAATAATCTACCTTCTGTTTTTTCAGTCAATTCAATTCTCCAATATTTGTATGACGGGGATCTGGATATTGTGATCGGAAATGAAACAGGTGTTGACTGGATGTGTTTGGATGCAGTTTCAGACACCTGTTATTGTGCTCAACCCTCCTTCGCCAATCTTTTCCTCAGAGGCTCCGGCGGCCCCAGCATTTCAATCCAATGCGAAACCTCTTATGAGAATATCGGATGTCCTGATCCGGGCAAGGGCTTCACCTTGACTGGTTTATTTGAATGCGCAGGAGATAGTTGTGATACTCAGCCCTACGTGTATTGGGATCTCATTGGACCCTTAGGGGGAAGTGTTGCGTCAGGCTCTACACCAGGCCCATACTTTGGAGTCAATTTATTGCCCGCCTATTTCGCTCAGGCTGGCATATATACGATGAAGCTAGTTGGCTTCTGCAATTTT
>Ga0154020_10011023_pt1 | contig 10312 bp, 7 predicted proteins | sample Klosneuvirus_201_FD_109709 | JGI IMG/M metagenome (GOLD analysis project Ga0154020, IMG submission 109709) | Active sludge microbial communities from wastewater, Klosterneuburg, Austria - Klosneuvirus_20160825_MG | ecosystem: Engineered > WWTP > Aerobic digester > Activated sludge | place... | reverse complement strand
GAAAAACACCGAAGAGTATTCTTTTTGAAGTTATTGCGGGACACTCTACGTCTCCCCTCCCCGTTGGGGAGGGGTCGGGGGTGGGGTTGACTCGCGGTGGGGTACAACATGCGGATAGTCAAAATATTTTTTTATTAAAAAACGTGGCCGTCTGCCCGCAATTTACTCCCTATATGGACAACCGAAACACCCCTGCACGCGTCAAGCAACATCAATGGTCGGAAAGCCGGGCAGATCGCGTATTTTTGCACGCTTTTTGCAGCCTACCGGCTTCATATAGGACAAACAAAACTTTCTGCCACTAAATTTTCCTCCAGCAATTATGAAGAAGTCTCTGATACAGGCGCTGTTTTTGGCCACGTTTGCCCTTGTGGGCACAACGCTCCAGGCACAGCTTTTGCCCAAGTGTATTGACGGTCAAGGCTATAGCTATAACCCGATCACCGGCCAGCAAATAGCCACCGGCGAACGCTGCGCCAACGCAGTCACCACGGCCGTGCCGTTCCTGCGCATTGTCCCGGATGCTCGCGGTGGCGCCATGGGCGATGTAGGCATCGCTACTTCTGCCGACCCCAACGGTATGCACTACAACCAGTCCAAACTCGCCTTTGCCGATAAAAAAGTTGCGTTGTCCGCTACCTATACCCCCTGGATGCGCAACCTTGGCCTGCAAGACGTGTACCTGGCCTACTTGTCCGGCTACATGCAAATTGACAAACTCCAGACAGTCGGCCTTGGCTTGCGCTATTTTTCCCTGGGCGACATTGAGTTTACGGACGAAAACGGCGGATCGCTCGGACAGGGCCGCCCCAACGAATTTGAGGTTTGCGGCGCGTATGCCCGCAAACTGTCGAATAAATTCTCGGCAGCCATCGGCGCCAAGTTTGTCTACTCCAACCTTGCCACCGGCCAGGTCGTGGAAGGCAACGAAATCAAGCCCGGCATCGCCGGCGCTGCCGACCTCTCGATCACCTTTAAGACGCCGCTCAAAGTCATCAAAACCGGCAGCGAACTGACCATCGGCGCCGCCATCACCAACCTCGGCTCCAAAATTACCTATACCAACTCCGTCAACCGGGACTACATCCCCACCAACCTCGGTATCGGCCTCGCCTGGAAGATTAACCTCGACCAGTTCAACACCTTTACCCTCACGACGGACTTCAACAAATTGCTCGTGCCTACACCCCGCCCCGATATTGACGAAGACGGCGACGGCATTCCCGACTATAAGCAATACTCGCCGATTCGCGGTGTGTTCAAGTCCTTTGGCGACGCCCCGGGCGGTTTCAGCGAGGAACTCAAGGAAATCACCACCGGCATCGGCGCCGAGTACTGGTACGACGACCAGTTCGCCGTGCGCGCCGGCTACTTCTTCGAACACTACTCCAAAGGGAACCGCAAATATTTCAGCGTCGGCCTCGGTGTGAAATACAACGTGTTCGGTATCAACTTTTCCTACCTCGTGCCCACGACCAATCAACGCAACCCGCTGGACAACACCCTGCGTTTCTCCCTGCTGTTCGATTTCGCAGCGTTCGATGGAGACACGCCCGCCCCGAATAACTGATTCTCGATTTACGATTTACGATTTACGATTGCCCCACTCGGCCTGCAATCGTAAATCGTAAATCGTCTAATTATCTGTTCGACAACCTGTAGCAAAGAGTCCGGCGCTACACTCCCCCGATTCGGCATTTCAGTCACAAAAAACGTCGCACGCTGCGGCAGTAGCGCACCTTTGTTCCCCGAACAAACGACGCTTTCTCATGTGCACACGAGGCTCCCTCCTGCTTTTCTTTTCCTTCCTGATTTCCACCATTTCGGCGCAGACTACCGTGCGCGGCACCATTTTATCCACCACCGGCGACACACTCGCAGGCGCCAACATCTGGCTCATCGGCACTTACGACGGCGCTACAACCGACGCCGGCGGGCGCTTTTCGTTTTCCACAAATGAATCCGGCAGCCAAACCCTGCTCATCACCTGCCTCGGGTTCGACACTTTCAGGCAGGTACTGACCCTTGCGGGTGGAGTCGTGGACGTATCGCCGAAGCTCCGGGAAAACACCGCTTCCTTGCAGGAAGTAGTCATTTCAGCCGGAAGTTTCGAAGCTGCCGGCGACCGGCGTCGGGCGGTGGTGCTCTCCCCCCTGGACATCGCGCTCACGGCCAGCGCCACCGCCGACATTGCCGGAGCCATCGCTACCCTGCCGGGCACGGTACGCAACGGCGAGTCGGGGCAAATCCTCGTGCGCGGCGGCGCGGCATACGAAACACGCACGTTCATTGACGGCCTGTACGTGCAAAATCCGTACAACAGTTCGGTGCCCAACGTGCCGGCCCGCAACCGCTTCTCACCGTTCCTGTTCAAAGGCGTGCAGTTTTCCACCGGCGGCTACTCCGCGGAATTCGGGCAGGCGCTCTCGTCGGCGCTCATCCTGAATTCCGATGATATGCCCGCTGAAACGAGCACGGGCCTGTCGCTCATGTCCATCGGCGCCGGGCTGGCGCACACACAGCGTTGGCAGCGCAGTTCCTTGGCCGTGTCGGCCAACTACATGAACCTGCGTCCCTACTTCTGGTTGGTGCCGCAAACAATTGACTGGACTACCGCTCCACAGTCGGGCGGCGGCGAACTGATTTTTCGCCACCAACCCTCGGAATCGGGCATGGTCAAGGTGTACGCCTCGGTCAACCGCTCCGACATGGATATGCAGTATCCCGACCCCTTCCAGCCGCAGGAAACCGTGCCGCTTCGCTTGCTGGCCGACAACGTGTATATCAACGCGTCGTACCGAGACACCTGGAACGATCAATGGGTAGTGTTTGCCGGCGCTGCCTACACCCACAACCGCGACCGGATAGTCTCGGCATTCGCCAACGACGCAGCACAGCAGTCGGCCCAAATACGGTTGACGGCCACCCGCACGCTGGGCGAACAAGCGAAAATCAAGTTCGGTGCGGAGTACCTGCGCGGGCGGTTCGACGAGACCTATCGCAACGAAACCGGGCAGCCGTTCCCCACCCTGCTTGACGAGCACTACACAGCAGGTTTCGCAGAAGCCGACGCGCTCGTTTCTCAAAAAATTGTGGTGCGGGCAGGGTTGAGGGCCGAGTATTCCGCCCTGCTGGGCCGCGCCAACCTGGCGCCCCGGCTGTCGGCAGCCTACCTGCTGGGAAAAAACGAACAGATTGCTCTCGCCGCCGGGCAGTTCTACCAAACGCCGGAGTATGCGCTGATGCGCTTCGGCACCGACCTGCGTTTCGAACGTGCCACGCACCTCATGGTCAACTACCAGCGCATCCGCGGCGGACATACCTTCCGGGTGGAGGCTTACCACAAGTCATATGGGGATTTGGTCAAAACCGGCGCGGATTTCGGACCGGCCAACAACCGCGGCTCCGGGTATGCCCGCGGAGTGGACGTGTTTTTCCGGGACCGGAGCGCGATCCGAAACGGCGACTATTGGGTTGCGTACTCCTTCCTCGATACGCGGCGGGACTACCGCGATTTTCCCGGCCAGGCCGTGCCCACGTTTGCTGCTGCGCACAACGCCTCGGTGGTGTACAAGCAATGGTTTCCGAAGTGGAACATGGCTTTCGGCGCCACGTACGCGTTTCAGTCGCCCCGACCCTACCATGACCCAAACCGGCCCGGCTTCAACGCGGGCCGCACGCCGGCCTACCACGACCTGAGCATCAATGCCAGTTACCTGACCAACATCGGCGGGCATTTTACCATCCTGTACGTATCGGCCACCAACCTGCCCGGGGTCCGGCAGGTGTACGGCTACCAGTTCGGCGCTGAGCCGGATGCCGACGGGTTGTTTCCCTCGCAGGCGATTGTGCCGCCGGCCAAACGGTTTTTGTTTGTCGGGCTGTTTATCACGTTCGGGAAAAAGTACAAGGCGGAAGAGGTCACGACGGATGATCTTTGATGCTGGAGAGTTGGCCCGTCGTAGGGTGGAAATGTCAGGTGTCTTGTCCTGAAATGCCTTTACACAAAACACAAGTGTAAAGTGAGCGTGCTACCGCATCCGTCACGCCCCGTGTTTGTCAAACTTAAGCCGGGGATGGTAGAGATAGATCGTCTCTTTGAGGTACTCGGTGTCGAGGTGGGTATAAATTTCGGTGGTGGTGATGCTTTCGTGACCGAGCATATCCTGCACGGCTTTGAGGTCGGCGCCGCCTTCCACAAGATGGGTGGCGAAGGAGTGGCGGAAGGTGTGCGGGCTGATGGTTTTTTGAATGCCGGCTTTCAGGGCCAGGTCTTTGATAATGTAAAAAACCATAACCCGGGTGAGGTGACTGCCCCGCCGGTTCAGGAAAACATACCCCTCCTGTCCGGGTTTGGCATTGCCTTGCACATCTACCACGTGCGTCAGGTATTGCTTGATGTATTTGGCTGCTTCGGCGCCAATGGGCACGAGGCGTTCCTTGTTGTTTTTTCCCAAAATTTTGACAAAACCTGCTTCCAGAAAAAGGTTGTTGCGGCGCATATTGACCAATTCGCTGACACGCAACCCGCAGGCGTACAGCGTTTCGATCATGGCGCGGTTGCGCAGGCCCAGCGGGTCGCTAAGGTCTATGACTTCCAGCATCTTCTGGATTTCGAGCGCCGTGAGCACGACGGGGATTTTGCGGTGCAAGCGCGGGCTTTCAAGCAGGTCGGTGGGGTCGTCGTCGAGCAAGTCTTCCACCAGCAGGAACTTGTAAAACGCGCGGATGCCGGAAATGAGGCGCGCCTGCGAGGTGGCTTCCAGGCCGAGGTCGTTCACCCAATGAACGAACTGTTCGAGGTCTTTGCGCTGCACCTCCAACGGCGGGCGTTCGATGCCCATGATCTCGAGGTAGCGGACAAATTTCTGCACGTCGGCCAGGTACGCCTCCCACGTATTCCGGCTCAGGGAGCGCTCGAGCTGGAGGTAGGCGCGGAATTGCTGAAGGGCGGAGAGCCAGGTCATGGTGGTTTGAAGGTTTGAAGGTTTCTGGTTTCTGGTTGCTCAGAGGGTAATGAAACGTTCGTCGGCGATGGCGCTCCGTGCGGTCAGGGTTTCGCCGTTCCATTCGCCGAAAACGGTGATCGGATGTCCGCTGCTGAGTGCAATCAGCGACCAGCAATCGGATTCCGGATTGGCGAGCGGAATTTGTTTGCCGGCACGGTCGGCGATTCCGAAACGATTTTTGTGGTAAAAAGGGGTGGCATTCAGGAGCACGGCGGGGAACACCGATAGCCAGGGCTGTAGCCCAAAAGCGGCGGCACAAGTTCGCACCATGTCCCCGATTTTTTCAAAACCCGGCAAATTTTCCAGGGTTTGGGGCAAAATTTTGATCTCGTCAGATGCCAGGGCACGGAGTGGCCACGCGGAAGGGTAAAAAACAAGATCACCTTCCAGCACGAACCCCGGTTTGAAACCGGGCAGAAATTCCGGCTCGCCGAAGGCATATTCGAGCAGGAGCGCAAAGCGTCCGCTGCCCGCCCCCAGCAGCCAGGTCCGGCGCTGCCGAAGTTGATCCTCCACCTGTTCTTCGGCCATGCCGACCACGGCCCAGGCATCGCGCAAGATTTCGCCTTCGGCACGTACGGCTTCTTTTTTGGGGGAAATACCGACGACGGCTTCGAGGTCGCGCAGCAATGGCTCAGGCAAGTGGTTGCGCCGCCGGAAAGCATGCAGGGCCAGAGCTGCATCGGCCAGGACGGCGGCGATGCGTTCCGGCCAGTCGGGGTGGTCGGCAGGCAAGGCTTCCAGCGTGCGAATACTGCGGCTCAGGCCCCTCATAGACGCATCCGCGAGGCGTGCGGCAATGTTTTTGAAAAAGTCAGGGTCTTCCGAAACGGCGGTGGCTACGCCCCGGCGCAGCGTATCGAGCAGCCAGGTTTCCAGGTCTTCAAAGCCGAGTCGTGTTCGTTCGAGACGGGTTTCCTGTTGGAGGGTTTCTGGTTTGAAGGTTTCTGGTTTCTGGTTTGAAGGTTTCTGGAAGGAGGGTTGGGTATGCAGGAAAGCATGTACCCAGTCGGGTACATTTTCCAGGACGTCGAATGCGGTTTCGCCTTCGCGGGCAAAGAAAAGGCGGAGTGCTTGCGCGTGCAGGCAGGGTTTGGGCTGGAACGGGCAGGAGCAGTACGACTGGTTTGTGGCCGTATCGAACGCCACGTAGTGTGGTGGGTCAACCGAGGCGGGCATTATCGCGAACACCACGTTGCCGGAGCGGCAGGGGTAGGGAAAAAAGGTCCGGTTGGCCAAACGTTCGGCGCGCATACGGCAGAAGGGAAGCAGCCGGCCGCTTACGAAGCGTTGGCTTCGGGTTCGTCTTCGTCGTCCGGCACGGAAGCGGAGGAGCCGACGCGGTCAAGGATGTGGAGCGAGAGCATGGCGCGTTCGCTGGCCAATTGTTCGGCGCTTTTTTTGTTGAAATCGTCCGCAGTGCCCACTTTTTTTCCGTCCACATACACGGCGACCTTGAACTTGTCGCGCTTGTCACTTTTGTACTTTGCCAGCACTTTGTAGTCAATCTGGCGGCCGTTTTTCTGGCACCATTCGAGCAGCTGGCTTTTGTAGTTGTCGTCGAACGATTCCAGTTCGTGAATATTCAGGTACCGGCGCAAAATCCGGCGGATGACATATTGTTTGGTGCGGTTGTAGCCCACTTCGATGTAGATGGCGCCGACAAGCGCCTCCAGAGCATTCCCGAGCATGGATTTGGAGAGGCGGGTTTGGTTGTAGTTGGAGAGGAACAGGTCGAGGCCCATGCGGTCGGCTATTTCGTCCAACGATTGCCGCTTGACGATCTTGGAGCGCATTTTTGTTAGAAAGCCCTCGTCAAAGTTTGGGTATTTGGTGAACAGGTATTCGGCCACGATGGTACTCAGCACGGCATCGCCGAGAAATTCCAGGCGCTCGTTGTTGGAAATGGCGTAATCGCCCGCAGAGAAGGTGCTTTTATGGTAAAAAGCGAGTTTGAACAGATTGAGGTAGGCCGGAGTGAACCCCAGCATCGTCTTTAGCCGTCGCGCCAGTTCTTTTTCGGGGTGAAAATACAGGTTATAGAAGCGTCGAATGAACCGTAAAACAATAGGCATACGAAGGTGATTAGTTGCGCCGTGTCGAGGATGTCGGGCGGCGATGAATCGGTTTATGGGTTGGTTGTTTCCGGTCACCATCCGGCTGGTTTCGCAGCGCCTTGATCATATTTTTCGAAATATGATCGAAGCGTTGTGCCCGCCGAAGCCGAAGGTATTGCTCATGGCGGCGTCAACATTGCGTTTTTGTGCCGAATTGAACGTCAGGTTGAGCTTGGAGTCTATCTCGGGATCGTCGGTGAAATGGTTGATTGTCGGGGGCACAAAACTGTGGTGTATGGCCAGAATGCTGGCGATGGCTTCGATGGCGCCGGCTGCACCCAGCAAGTGGCCGGTCATGCTTTTGGTCGAAGAGATATTTAAAGCGTATGCATGCTCGCCGAATACCTGGCGGATTGCCTTGAGCTCGGCTACATCGCCCAGAGAGGTGGAGGTGCCGTGCACGTTGATGTAGTGCAGGTCGGTGGGCTTGAGGCCGGCATCCTGCAGGGCGAGGTTCATCACGTTGATCACACCGATCCCTTCCGGGTGGGGCGCCGTGATGTGGTAGGCATCGGCTGTGGCGGCAGCGCCCACCACTTCGGCATAGATCCGGGCGCCGCGTTTTTTGGCGTGCTCGTACTCTTCGAGAATGAGGGCACCCGATCCTTCACCGAGCACAAACCCGTCCCGGTCTTTGTCGAAGGGACGCGAGGCAGTGGCAAAGTCGTCGTTGCGTTCGCTGAGGGCTTTCATGGAATTGAAGCCTCCGACGGCTGTTTTGGTAATTGTCGCCTCCGATCCGCCGGAGACGATGATATCGGCCCGGCCCATACGAATGTAATCGAAGGCGTTCATCAGGGCGTGGGACGATGAGGCGCAGGCGGACACAGTGGCATAGTTGATGCCCATGAAGCCGTACTGGATAGAAATCTGGCCGGCTGCAATGTCGGAGATCATCTTGGGGATCAGGAACGGATTGTGCCTGGGCGTGCCGTTGCCCAAAACGTGTTCTTCGATTTCTTTTTCAAGAGTGATCATGCCGCCGATCCCGGACGCCCAGATCACACCGACGCGTTGTTTGTCAATGGCGTTGAGGTCGAGTTTGGAGTCCTGCAGCGCTTCTTCGGCGGTGACCATGGCAAATTGTGTAAACCGGTCGAGCCGGCGTGCCTCACGTCGGTCAATGTGATCTTCGGCATTGAAGCCTTTTACTTCGCAAGCGAAATGTGTTTTGAAGAGACTTGCGTCAAACTGGGTAATGAGGTTAGCCCCGCTGGTGCCTTTTTGCAGGCCGGTGAGGTATCCCGAAAGGGTATTCCCAATAGGTGTGAGGGCGCCAAGCCCGGTAATGACGACTCGTTTCATACGTTGCATTGTCGGTTAATCTGGTTCGCGAAAAGCCCTTGGAGCGGTTTGATGGCGGCAAAGGTACAAGGGATGAAAGAGAACACAAAAGGTTCAAGGCAAAGCTGCCTTGAACCTTTTGAAAGATATTTCGAGAGCGGACAATGCGCAGGAAAATGCGTCAGGAGGCTGTCTGGCTTTCGAGATACTCGACTGCCTGGCCAACCGTCTGGATCTTTTCGGCCTGCTCGTCCGGGATGGACACGTCGAATTCCTTTTCGAATTCCATGATCAATTCCACGGTGTCGAGCGAGTCGGCTCCGAGATCCTGAATAAAGTTGGATTCGGGGGTCACGTCGTTTTCGTCCACACCCAGTTTGTCTACAATGATTTTTTTGACACGTTCGGCTACGTTTGCCATGTTTTTACGACTTTAGGTGAAAAAAAGTGCATTTTTCGAGGGGCAAAGAAACGGCGATCCCCGTTTTTAAAAAAATTTTTATCCCTATTATTTTCCCATACCTTCCGGCTGTCATTCGTGAGTTATTTGTAAAAAATACACTTAGTCGGTAATGGAGTCGAATCCTGCCCGATGCTTCTTTGGCGACAATAGTATTTGTTTTTGAAGCAACAGCCTTAAATGGCTTTGTTATTTCGTGAATTGCCCATTACTTTTGTGGTCGCTTCTTATTGTAAATTTTACACTTAAACAGAGCGACCCGACAATGACACGCACAGAAACGCATTCGCTCTTGCATCAAAACTTCCCCCTCATGCGAAAAGACGGCAATCAAAACACGAAAATAGTCGCCACGGTAGGCCCCGCCTGCAACACTTACGACAAACTGCTCGAACTGGTCAAGGCCGGCGTAGATGTGTTTCGGCTCAACTTCAGCCATGGCACCCACGCCGACCACCTCACCGTCATTCAGCACATTCAGGCTATAAACGAGGAATTCCACACGCACGTCAGTATTTTGGCCGACCTGCAGGGGCCCAAACTGCGCGTAGGCAAAATCCAGGACAATGCGTTGCCCCTGAAAGCCGGCGACATAATTACTTTGGTCAATGAAGAGGTTCTCGGCACAATGGAAAAAATCTACATGTCCTACGAACAGTTTGCCGAGGACTGCGAAGTGGGTGAACGTATTCTGATGGACGACGGAAAGTTGGTTTTCGAAGTAGCCGAAACGAATAAGCGGGATACGGTCAAACTTCGATGCCTGCATGGTGGCATCCTCAGCAGCAACAAAGGTGTCAACCTGCCCGACACCAACATCAAACAACCTTCGCTCACGGAGAAAGACCTTGACGACCTTGATTTCATTCTGACACAGCCGGTCAACTGGATCGCTCTGTCGTTTGTGCGCACCCGCGAGGATGTGGAAGACCTGAAACAGCGTGTCGAAGCAACCGGGCATCCCGCCAAAGTGATGGCCAAGATCGAAAAACCGGAGGCGGTCAAGAACCTGCGCAAGATCGTGAAGGCGGCTAACGGCATTATGGTGGCTCGTGGCGACCTCGGGGTAGAGATGCCCATGGAGCGCCTCCCGATGACCCAGAAGGAGATCATCAAAATGTGCATGCAGTTTTCGCGCCCGGTCATTGTGGCCACGCAAATGATGGACAGCATGATCAAGAGTCCGTCGCCTACCCGCGCCGAAATCACTGACGTGGCCAACGCCGTACTTGATGGAGCCGACGCCGTCATGCTGAGTGCCGAAACCTCCGTGGGCGACCACCCTCCAATGGTGGTACAGGCGATGACGCGCATTATCGCGGAGGCGGAAAAACACTACTGGCCGCAAATCGAACTGAAGCGCCCCAAGCCTTCGACCAATGCCAGTACTTTCCAGAATGACGTGATTTGTTTTACCGCCTGCCGGGTAGCAGAAGAAATTG
>Ga0154020_10011021_pt1 | contig 10313 bp, 7 predicted proteins | sample Klosneuvirus_201_FD_109709 | JGI IMG/M metagenome (GOLD analysis project Ga0154020, IMG submission 109709) | Active sludge microbial communities from wastewater, Klosterneuburg, Austria - Klosneuvirus_20160825_MG | ecosystem: Engineered > WWTP > Aerobic digester > Activated sludge | place... | reverse complement strand
TCGCGGATCATGTAGGGGCCGCCGTTGCGGCCGACGTAGAGGGAGGAGGTGTGCTCGAAGCCCGAGCCGGAGTCATTCGTCCAGACGGACATGTAGCTGAGGTCCGGGACCGACTGCATGAGCATCTTCAGGGATTCGCGGTAGTGGCGCTGCACAATCGGGTGATCCTGCGCCAGGGTGTAGCGCGGCAGGCGGGAGCGGAACGGGTGATCGACGCGGGCGCCGCGGAGTGTAGGATACTTCGCGAAGAAGCGTTCCGGCAGCGTGCGCGGCTCGAACATGCACACGCCAGGCTTCAGGCCGTATTTGCGGCCGAGGTTGGCGAGCTTGACGAGGTTGTTGAGGTTGGCGTCGAGGTAGTGGCCGGGCCAGGTGCCCTTGGTCAGGTCGGTGTCGACGAAATGATTGAAGCCCGGTGCGTAGGTATAGAACTGCGGGTAGTATTCGTGGGCGACGAAATCCTCGAGCGGCATGTGCGCCTGCAGGCCGTTGACCTCGCAATGCGTGAAGCCGGCCTCGGCGAGGGAGGCGACGTAGTGCTCCTGGTCGAAATTGCGGGCGCTGCGCCAGTATTGGGTGAGGCAGGCGTCCCAGTGCGGCCGATGCCAGCCGAAGGTGGCGGGGAGGAGCACGCCGGCGGCGAGTTTCTCACGCGTGAAGTCACTGGGGGAGTTGGCCAGCAAGCGGACGGCCGCGAACAGGAACGAGCCGTGCGTGGCGCTGATCTCGCCCGTGCCATCCTCGGCGATGCGCAGCCACATCCACGCCGTGGTGTCGGCGGCCTTGGTGGGCAACTTCGCCGGGCGGCCGCGGGAGGCGAGCGCGACGGAGACACCCTTGCCGGTGCCGGCGGTTGCGCGGGCGCCAGTCAGCTTGGCCAGCTCATGGGCGGCGGTGAGTTCCGCAGGCTCGGCGGCCGTGGGGAAAAATACGGAGGTCAGGGATAACGGGGTGGGCGTGGAGGGCATAAGAGTAGGATAGGTAAGTCCGGTCAGATGAAAAGCGCCGCCTCACCCGGGCAACCGCAAAGGCACCCGCGCGCCAAGTAACACCAAACAAATCCCATAAATTGCATCACCCTTGGCTCGGCATTCCCAGACCGACCGGGGAATTTACTGCAACCCGTGAACAGGCGCGGCCGGGCACCACTCCGCCGGGCCATGTTCCGAGGCCAATTCTCTCCTATGCCACAGGATCTTTTAGCCCTCACCGATCTGGAGCCCCCGATGGGCGATCTCTTCACCAACCGCCGCCTCGACACGGGCCGGGCGGTCTGGACGCGGCCGTTGCCCGGCGAGCGGGATGTGCCCAAAAAACGCATCATCCACCAGCGCGTCCTCCGCCTCCATGGCCCGGCCCGCTTGCACCGGCTGGGTGTGCGGCGCGGCGCGGGCTACCACAAATGCGGCAGCCGGCAGGATCTCGACTGGGTCACCGGCCTGCGCGTGCTGGCCCTGCGGGGAGGCCGCTGGCGGGTGTTGCTGCAGCGGGACGGCCTGAAGGCCGGCATCCCGGGCGTCGTGGATTGGTTCCGCCTGCCGCGGGTCGTCACGACAGGCGTGATCATCGAGTTGCGCCGCTCCGGCATCGACGGCGGCTGGACGCCGTGGAATCTCGCCCTGTCTGCCTTCATCCTGGAGGGCGAGGTCCTCGCTCCGCCGGCCCCGCGCGAGGAGCGGTTGCTGACGGCGGGGCCGATCCGCCTCGGTGGCCTGCCGACGGGCGTCCGCGCCAGCCAGCGCGACGGCGAGGTGCGCTATCAGACCAAGGATTTCGAAGTGGGCTTCGCGCTCGGGCGCCCGGGCTTCACCTATCTCGGCCTGCACATCGAGGACACCGGCAACGTCGGCAAAAACGTCCTGGCGACACGGGCACCGTTGTTTCACCAAGGGCCGCAGCTGCACCCCCTCGGCGCCGCCCCGGTGCTGGCCCCGGTCGTGCGCTGCGCCCTCGACGGCACGGTGGACGTGCGCGGCAACCAGGTGAGCTATGATTTCACGGCCGGCGGACAGCACTACCGGCTGGTCTGGACGGTGACGGCGCGCGGACTGACGCTGCGCGCCGAACGCACGGCGAAACGCGCGGCGATCGCCTGGCACAGCGCGGCGTGGCAGATCGGCCTGCGCAACAGCGCGGCCCCGTCGCATGTGCTCGGCCGCCTGCTTGAGACCGGCGAGACCGGCGCCGTGGCGCTGCCCGCGCTGCTGACGCTGCCGGCCTTCGGCAGCTGGGAGGTGGGCTCCGCGACCGCCACGGGCTGGGCCCGCAGCGACTGCCATCGCGCCCAGGACCTGAACACCCTTGAGCTGAAGGTGGGCGAGGCCCGCACCGACGAGGGGCTCTACCGCCTGCCCGCCGGCCGGCACCGCGCGGTCTTCACGTTGCGGCCGAAGCGACCCGCCGGGCTGCTCCGCGACGACGCGCCCGCCGTTGCCCGCCGCGCGCTGGCCCGCACGCAGTGGACCGCGCTGACCTTCCGCACCGACACCGCCACGCTCAGCAACAACGGCGCCTCGATGCACTGCCCGATCTGCATGGACACCTGGGCGGCGGTGACGCGGCCGCAGGGCGACATCCTGCCCGGACTGCCGGCGACGGAGTTCCTGCGGCTTTCTCTGGAGCGCTGGCTGACCGGCGGGCCCGGTTATGCGGCCGGCCGGCTGCTGCAGGACGGCTCCTCGCACGACGCCGACGACGAATACCTCCAGACCGGCGCCTCCGCCCTGCGCGGGCTCGGCGAATACCTGCGCCACATCGCGACGCCCGCGTGGTATCGCGCATTTCGGCCTCACATCGTGCAGAAGCTGCAGGCGGCGCGGGACCGCGACCTCGACGGCGACGGCCTGATCGAGAGCATGCACCGCACCGGCGTGAGCGGCACGAAGCAGTGGAGCACCTGCTGGTTTGACGTGATCTCGTTTGGCTGGAAGGACGCCTTTGCCAACGCCATCCTCTACGGCGCGCTCAAGGAACTCGCCGCCGGCCTGCGCCGGTTCGGCGAGGACGGACAGGCGCAGACGGTGGCCCAGTGGGCCGGCTGGCTGCGGGCGAACTACCGCGACACGTTCTATAACGAGGCCACCGGCTGGCTCGCCGGCTGGCGCTGCCGCGAGAACCAGCTGCACGACTACGCGTTCCTGCCCGTCAACGGCGCGGCGATCGCGGAGGGCCTGCTTTCGCCGGACGAAGGCCGCGCCATCCTGAGCCGGTTGCTCGGCGAAGCAAAAAAAGTTGGTCTGCCGGACGCGTCGTTCGGCCTGCCCGGTAATCTCCGGCATATTCCCGATCACGACCTGTCGGACATCATTCAGGGCTACCCATTCGGCTACTACCAGAACGGTGGGCGCACCCATTCGCAGACACGGCACTTCGTGATGGCGCTCTACCATTGCGGCTTCCAGCGCGAGGGCGACGCGCTGCTCAAGCGGCTCTGTGCCGGGTTCGCCGAGGCGAAGGTTTTCGGCGGCAACCAGAGCGGTGTCGACTGGCGCTACTGGGATGACCGGCCCTGTGGTTACGAGGGCCTGTTGACGGATCAGTTCGGACTGCTGGAGGCGATCTACTGGCGCTGGGGCCGGCGATCTCCGACGCAAGCCGGTTGAGCTGGTGCCGGACGGGTTGCCGCCTAACCTGTCCTCGATTCCCATACCCCTCCCATGAAAACCATCTGTTGGTGGCTCGTCCCGCTTTGCCTGCTTACCTCCGCGCCAGCCCTCGAACGCTACCTGTCGCCGCAGGGCGATGACCGCAACCCGGGCACGCAGGCCGCGCCGTGGCGCACGCCCGAGGGCGCGCGCGATGCGGTGCGGGCTTGGCGCAAGTCGCAGCCCGCCGGCGCGAACGAGGCCGTGACCATCTGGCTGCGCGGCGGCACCTATCCCCTGGCCCGCACCTTTGAACTGACCAAGGAGGACGGCGGCTCGGCCGTCGCGCCGGTCACTTACGCGGCCTATCAGGGTGAAACCGTCCGCCTCTCCGGCGGGCAAATGATTTCTGCGGCAGCTTTCGTTCCAGTGCGCGCGACGGATGCACTCCGGCGCCTCCCGCCCGAGGCGCGGCCACACGTGCTCGAGGTGGATCTGCGCGCGCTGGGGATCGCGGATTTCGGAAGGCACCGGCAATTCGGTCATGGTCAGCCTGTGGTGGCGGCACCTTTGGAATTGTTCTGGAACGATGCGCCGTTGCCACTCGCACGCTACCCGAACTCCGGGGCCATCGCGATGGGTGCGATCGTGGATCCGGGCTCGATGCCGCGCACCGGCGACTACAGCAATCGTCCCGGGCGTTTCAAATACACCGACCCGCGCCATGCTCGTTGGGTCGGCGTGCCGGATGTCTGGCTGCAGGGCTATTTCAACCACGGTTACGCCGACGACAAAATCCCCATCGCCGCCATCGACCCGGTGACGCAGGAGATCGCGCTCGCCTCACCCCACATGTATGCGCTGGGGAGCGGACAGAACTACAACCAGTATGTCGCCCTCAACCTGCTCGAGGAACTTGATGAGGCGGGCGAGTGGTATGCGGATGCGGCGGCCGGCCGGCTTTATCTCTGGCCGCCGGGTGATCCGGCGGCGGCGCGGGTGTCCGTCTCCGTCGTCGAGCCGGTGCTGATCGCGCTCGACCAAGTGTCATTCGTCACGCTGCGTGGCCTGATCATTGAGGAGGGCCGCGGGCTCGGCCTCTCGATCGAGGGCGGGGCGGACAACAGCATCGTGGGCTGCACGGTGCGCAATGTCGGCACCGCCGGCATCCTGCTGGGGCAGGGGGCGCGGCAGACCTTCCCGGGCATCACGGCGGACGATTACACCGGCGTGCCGGCCTCGCGGGAGATCGGGAGTTTTCACTCGCATCTCTACCACGACACGGTGTGGGAGCGTGACGCCGGCGAGCGGCACACCATCGAGGGCTGCGAGATATACAACACCGGATCGGGTGGCATCTTTCTCGGCGGCGGCAGCAAAAAGCGCCTCGAACCGGGTCGCAACGTGGTCACGGATTGCCGCATACATGATTTCAGCCGGCGCAACAAGATGGGCGCGTCCGGCATCGTGGTGGATGGTTGCGGCCAGCGGGTCGTGCATAACGAGATCTACGACGCCGACCAGCACGCGATATTCGTCCATGGCAACGACCACCTGTTCGAGTTTAATCATGTCCATCACGTCGCGCTGAACTCCAACGATGTGTCCGCGTGGTATCTTGGCCGCGATCCGAGCGACCAGGGGAATGTCGTCCGGTGGAATTTCTTCCACAATGTCGGTCGGGCTGATCGGAAATGGATGATGGGCGTGTATTGCGACGACGCCACCGCCGGGGTGCTCGTGGAAGGCAATGTGTTTTATCGCGTCGCGTCCTTCGGCACGGTCTACAGCAATGGCGGACACGACATCGTGGTTCGGAACAACATCTTCATCGAGGGCTATGGCCCGGCTTACCAGCTGAAGTCGATGTGGTATGACTTCGGGCAGGACAGCATCCCGTATTATTTCGGCGAGAAAGGCATCTACACCAAGCGCCTCACGCGCGCCGTGAACATCAAGGCGCCACCCTACAGCGAGCGCTATCCGCTCCTGGTCGACTGGCTTGACCTCATGCCCGACGGCAAGACCTACGTCGGGATGCGCCCGCTGAGGAACGTCTTCGACCAAAACGTGCTCGTGAAGCACGAGGAGACCGTGCGCCTCGTCGGCAAATACGCGCAGACAGACTTCGGCACGAACCTGCACACCCAGAAAGACCCGGGTTTCGTGGACGCGGCGAAGCTCAACTTCCAGCTGAAGGACGATTCGGTCGTCTATCGGGAGCTGGCCGGCTTCAAGCGGATACCCTTCGAGCAGATTGGCCCGCGCCCACGTTAGGTGGCGCGACCGTGGCACCCGGCCTCACCGCCCGCGGTTCACCGGAAATATCCTCCCTGCCGCGAGCTCGGGGAGATGAGCCGGCCGCCAGCCCGGCTCAAGCGTCCAATGCGGTCATGATGGATCGGTCGCGGCGGCGCGGCGCGCTTTGCGCGCAAGGCGGTCGAAATGCCAGTTGACCACCGGCGCGATCACACTGTGCAAGCAGGCCAGAACGGTGAGTTGGAAGCCCGGAGTGATGGCGAAACGGCCGCGTTGCACGCCCGCGAGCGTCACCCGTGCCACAGCCTCCGCCGTCCAGAGACCGCCAGCGGCCGTGAGCGCCTTGGTCTCCACGGGCTTGGTGAGGTTCTCTTCGATGAGTTGCGGCGTGTCGGTGTCGGGCGGGTAAACGATGGTCACGCTCACCCCGGTATCCTTCAACTCGCCACGCAGCGCCTCGGCGAGACCGCGCAGCGCGAACTTGCTCGGGGCGTAGGGCGTGTAGCCGAAGAGCCCGACGAGCCCGGCGCCGGAGGATATGAGCACCACGGCACCGTGACCGCGCCGGCGCATGGCCGGCACCACGGCCTTGAGCGGGTAGAGGGTGCCGAAATAATTAACCGCCATCGTGCGCTCGAAGACGGACACCGGGACTTCCGTGAAATGGCCGGGGCGCGCGACCCCGGCAGAGGTGATGAGCACTTCCACCGGGCCATGCACTTTCTCCGCGGCCTGCAGGGCGGCAAGGATTTCCGCTTCGATGGACACATCGGCGGTGACTGTCACGACCTCGGCACCGCCCGGGACGGCCGCGCGGATGGCGGCGCGGCCGCTGGCGAGTTTGGCGGGATCGCGGGCGACCAAGCTCACGCGGGCTCCGGCGGCGGCGGCCTGCTGGCCGAGTGCCAGGCCGATGCCGCTGGAGCCTCCGGTGATGAGCACATGTTGATCTCGCAAGGTCATGGATAGTTGGGCCAATGGGGCCGGGGGGGCGCGGCCAAACGTGGCACAAACAAAGCGACAGCGTCAACTTGGGGCATTCGGCTGATCGGCCTGGAGTGGACCCCGAAAACGGACAGATCGGATCGATAATTCAACCATCTGCAAATGGAGAGGCCCAACAACGTGTAAGTTGCTGGACCTCATTGGCTGCCCGTTATGGTGGCGAACCTACAACCATTTGATCCAGGCGGGTGGTTTTCTCAGAGGGAAACACGGTTTCGGGTCAAAGTCTTGAAGCAAATCACCCGGCCAGGAACCCGTTTGGGGGCCATTTGATTTGATTCATTTGCTTCACCGAGGCGGCAAATGCCGGTTCCGAATCGGAATCGGGGGTGAAAGTTTTGCCAGTGAGGAGATCAGCGGTCCTTTTTCTAAGAGGATTTATATACAATGTTACCCTAGTGCCCGGCGAGCGGCCAGCACCCGGGGCGGGTGCGAAGCAGGGCCGCGAGACCGGCGGACGGATCGCCCCCAACCCCGCCCCCAACCCTTCACCAGCCCCTCAGAAAACGCCGCGCCCGGCTGAAGAAACAGAAAACCACGAAAAATTTGACTCGGCCCAGCCAAGCCCGCGTTGTGCGGACATGCGCAATGAACTCCTGCGACGGCAAGTGCACGGCGATGTGTTGAAGTTCTGCACCGCCGAACTCGTGAAGGACGATTACTTCCATGCCGTGCTGGAGGCGACAAAGAGCGTCTCCCAGAAAATTCGCGACAAGACGGGACTCACCGGCGACGGTGGTGAACTCGCCACGAAGGCCCTGTCCCTCGGGCAAGCCGGGATGCCCTTCCTGGCCTTCAACGCCCTCCGCAACGACTCCGAGAAAAGCGAGCAGTCCGGCCTCATGAATCTGGCCCTCGGCGTGTTCAGCACCTTCCGCAATCCCACGGCGCACGCCCCGCGGATTCACTGGAACGTCTCCGAGCAGGATGCCGTCGACCTGCTGACCATGGCGTCGTTCCTGCATCGCCGGCTCGACGCTGCCGCGCGCACGCCGCGCCAATTCTAGCCCGATGAACCCCGCTGCATCCATTGCCTGCCTGGGCTGGGGTTCCCTTGTGTGGGACCCCGCGCGATTTGCCGATGCGCGGCGGTTGGTCGCCTGACGGCCCGCTGGTGCGCGTGGAATTCCTGCGGGAATCGCGCGACAAGCGGATCACCCTGGTCCTGGGTGGCAGGTTTCCCCTCGTGCCGAGCCTATGGTGTTTCATGGCGGTCGGCACCCTGATGGAAGCCCGGGCCCGGCTGGCCCTGCGTGAGGGTATTTCCGCGCACCGGATCAATCTGGACATTGGCGCTTGGTCACAGGGCGATGCGGAGGTCCCAACCATTCCCGGTCTCGCGGCTTGGACGGCCGCGGCCGGAGTCAGTCATGTGGTTTGGACCGCCTTGGCCCCGAAATTCGGTGGGCAGGCCGGACGGGTGCCTACGGTTGACGAAGTGTTGCTGCATTTAGACGGCTTGGCTGGTGCGGAACGCGACGTGGCGGAGCAATATGTTCGGCGCACTCCCCGGCAGGTGGATACGGTATATAGAAGAGCCATTGAGGCCCGGCTTGGTTGGACCGCCCGGTGAGTGATTTGCAGGTGATCCTGTAAGGCATTTGCGGGATGGATTCCGGGCTGTTTTAGCCGTTATTCTAACCTCATAGGCCTAAACTGGATTGGTTTGCGTCCGATATACCTAGGCTCGGGTAGCTTTTGTGCTGTTATGGGCTTATTCAGATAAGTCCATATACGCTAAATCCAATGATTTTTCTATTGCGAGTGGTTAAACTCGGTGTGAACTAAACGACATGACACCTAGACAGGCAGTCGAACGCTTTCACCTCGTGTTCCTGAAGCATTTCACGAGCACGGTCAGCCCTGGCACGATCTGCCTCAAGGGCGGGGTGAACCTGCGCCTTTATCACGGCAGCCCCCGGCTGTCGGAGGACATGGATTTTGACGCCCGAATTGTCGCCGTCGCGACGCTCCAGAAGAACGTCAACAAGACGCTGAAGGCCCGGCCGCTGGTGGCCGAGCTGGCCGCCGCCGGCATCGGCTTGAGCGAGCCCAACGATGACAAGCAGACCGCAACTTGCCAGCGCTGGAAATTCGACGTGGTCTTTGAGGGCCGGGCCACGGCCACCCGCTTGGAATTCTCCCGCCGCAAGGAGGACGGGTTTGACGTTAATCGCGTGTCGCCCCCGGCCGCCGCCATCCTCGGTGAGCATCAGATGGCTCCCTTCCTTTTTCCCCAATACCTGTCGCCGGCCGCCTACCGGCAAAAGATCAACGCACTCGCGACCCGGCGCTACGCCCAAGCCCGCGACGTGTTCGATCTCCAACTGCTTTCCGCCCAGGCCGCGGCCGGCCGTGAGGCGCCGTCCGCCTTGGTTGAAAAAGCACTGGAGCAGCTTGCGACCATCACCTTCGCGATGTTTCTGGACCAAGTGATTCCCTTCCTCTCGGCCGACCTCGCCGCCTACTACGGGACCGAGGAAGCCTGGAGCCAAATGAAGGAGCAGGTGCGGCAGGATTTGACCGCCGCATTGCCTCCTCTCCCCGCGTCATGACCACTCTTTCCTTCTATCAAAAAATCTCCAGCCAACGGCAGGTGACCACCCGGTCGGCCGCCCAGTTGGCCGGGCTGTCCGTTGCCACCGCATCGATGGCCTTGCGGCGCCTGGCCTTGGAAGGCCTGGTCACGCGCATCAAGCCCGGTGAATGGCTGGTGGGTTCCGCGGCGCGAGAGCCGGCTGCGCTGGTGGCGGCAGTGGCCAGTCCTTATGAGGCCTACCTGTCAGGCTGGTCGGCGCTGCGCCATCATGGTCGCATCCAGCAGTTTCCCGAGACGCATTTCGGCGTCACGCTCGGCCGGCCGGCCGCCATGAAAGTGGCGGGTGTCCAGGTGCGTCTCCACCATGTCACCCCCGCACTTTTCACGGGCTACGATTTTGTGCCGGACCTAGGCGGGTATGTCGCCTCAGCGGAGAAGTCCTTGTTTGACCTCGCCTATTTTGCCGCCGTGAGTCGCAGCCGCCTGAGCGGCCGTCTACCCGAGACCGAATTGAAAGGCCTGCGCTGGTCGGACATTCAAGGCTGGCTCCGCCGGATTCGCGCCGCCCGGGTGCGCACACGCGTGGAGCAGAAGCTGCGGCTCCTGCGCGAAGAGCACGCCGGCCAGGTGGCCGACCAGTGACCGGCTGCCCGGTCAGGGAGCCGGTGCGGCCAGCGGTGGCGTCAGCTCATAGGTGACGGCGTCGGTGACCGGGCCGGTGTTGAGGTCGGTCAAGACCAAGGAGCGTTCCACGCTCGTCGCCGAACTCGGCTCGATCCAGGCGCGCCTTGATATTGCAGCGAAAAAACTCCGCCATTGCCTCCAGACGGTCGAGGCCGGCGGGGTGGAGGTGTTCGGCGCTGACCTCTGCGCGCGGGCCACGGAGCTACGAACTGAAAAAGATCAACTCCTCTTTGCCCGCGAAG
>Ga0154020_10011020_pt1 | contig 10313 bp, 10 predicted proteins | sample Klosneuvirus_201_FD_109709 | JGI IMG/M metagenome (GOLD analysis project Ga0154020, IMG submission 109709) | Active sludge microbial communities from wastewater, Klosterneuburg, Austria - Klosneuvirus_20160825_MG | ecosystem: Engineered > WWTP > Aerobic digester > Activated sludge | place... | reverse complement strand
GTCCCCGTGTCGGCCAGCTCGAAGCGGCCGAGCCTGCGCTCCGCCGCGCCCGTGAAGGCGCCCTTCTCGTGGCCGAAGAGCTCGCTCTCAAGGAGCGTCTCCGGCAACGCCGCGCAGTTGATGGCGATGAACGGCCGACCGCGCCGAGGCGAGAGATCGTGGATCGCCTTGGCCACCAGCTCCTTGCCGGTGCCCGACTCGCCCTGGATGAGCACCGTGCTCGACACCGGCGCCATCTGCTCGATCTTGACCAGCACTTCGTGCACCGGCGGCGAATCGCCGAAGATGCCGGTGCGACGCTGCAGCGCGTGACGCTCGACCAATCGGCGCACCGTCGCGACGAGATCGTCGGTGGCGAGTGGCTTGGTGACAATTTCGGTGGCACCCAGCCGCTCGCCGCGCTCGCGATCGCCGGGCTCGAGCAACACCAGCACCGCAACTTCGTGATCGCGCGCGTACGCCGCCAGCGCCGCAATGCTCGGCTCGTGCACCGCGCCGGTGATCACCAACAAGTCGGGCCGCTCGCGACGAATGGCCGCACGCGCCTCGTCGGCGGTCACCGCCACGGCGCTCGGCACGCCGGCACTCTCGAGCGCACGGTCGAGCGGGACGGCAATCTCCAGGTCGGCGAGCGTGACCACCACTTGCACGGGCATGGCTCAGTGCTCGGTGTCGCCGTGCAACTGCCGCACGGCATGCGGAAGAATCGGCAGCAGCGCCGCGAGTCCATCGCGCACGCCACCAGGAGAGCCGGGAAGATTCACGATCAACGTGGCGCCGCGCGCGCCGGCGAGGCCGCGCGAGAGAATCGCCGTGGGCACCGACGGCTGCCCTGCACGCCGCAAGGCATCGGCAATCCCGGGCGCCTCGCGATCGAGCACGGCGCGGGTGGCCTCGGGGGTCACGTCGCGCGGCGCGAGGCCGGTGCCGCCGGTGGTGAGGATCACGTCCACCGCGCCACCGTCGGCCCAGTGCAACAACCGCTGCGAAATCTTGTCGGCTTCGTCGGGCACCAGGCTCCGATCGGCGAGCAGGAAGGCATGCTCCGCAATCCACTCGGCGATCGCCGCGCCGGAGCGATCCTCTCGCTCACCACGCGACGCCGCATCGGAGATGGTGAGGATGGCCACGCGCATGCTCACGCCTCCCCCGCCAGCGGCGCCGTGCCGCGGCTCACGAAGGGACGGCGCGCCACCTCGGCCGTCCAGCTCTTGCCGTCGGCCTCAATCCGGAGCGGCGTACCGACCGCATCGGCGGAGGTCGGCAGCGCGGTCATCCCGATGATGCCGACGCGCGGTGAGTCCACCACCGAGCGGACGCGGTCCACCAGATGGCCGCCGACTCGCACGTCGGCGCCGATCGGTGGCAGGTCGTGCCCGCGCACCGTGAAGCCAACAAGGCGCTTGATGGCGCCGGTGCGCCGTCGCGATGCGAGCGCGGTCTCGCCCGGGAATGGCGCGCCCTTCCCTTCGGCCACCAGCCCCTCAAGTCCGGCTTCGACCGGCGTGTCGTCGGGATCGATCTCGAGGCCGACGCGCGCCACGCCCCACTCCGCGCGGAAGAGCTGCCACGCGGCCTCGTCCACCGGCACCACGGCGGCGCCGGCGAGTGCCGACTCGAGCGAGGCGCGGTCGCGCACTCGGCAATAGAAGTCGAAGCCTTCGGGGCCGTCGAGTGTCGCGCGTGCCGCGAAGAGATCCACGCCGGCGAGGCGCGCGGGAATCACGTCGCCCCCTTCGGCCGGCATCGGCTCGAGCAGGCGCGAGAGGCGCGTGGCCGCGGCGGGGCCGCGCACGGTGATCACGCAGACGGTGTCGGAGATGTCGCGCAGGCGCACGTTGCCGCGCTTCCGCGCCACGAGGTGTTCCCACACCGCCTCACGCTGCGCGGCGTCCACCAGCAGCATCAGCTGATCGGGAAAGCGATAGATCGTCACGCGGCTGATGATGGAGGCGTCGTCGCCGAGCAGCAGCGTGTGCACGAAGCGCCCCGGGGGGAGCAGCGAAATGTCGGCGGTGGTGAGGCGATGCAGCCAGGCGTGCGCGTCGGCGCCGGTCACCTCGTACTGGCCGAGGCCGGGTGCGGTCCAGGAGCCGGCGCCGCCGGTGAGGGCGCGGTACTGCGCGAGGAGGTCGCTCACGAGTAGAGCATCGCGAGCAGCGCCTTCTGGGCGTGGAGCCGGTTCTCGGCCTGGTCCCACACGCGCGATTGCGGCCCTTCGAGCACCGCTTCGCTGATCTCCTCGCCGCGATGGGCGGGGAGACAGTGCAGCACGATCGCGGCGGGGTCGGCGCCTCGCAGCATCGCCTCGTCCACGCAGTACCCGCTGAATGCCTGCTGCCGCAGTGCCACTTCGTGCTCCTGCCCCATCGAGGCCCAGACATCGGTGTTGATCACGTGCGCCCCCGCGACGGCTTCGTCGGGGTCTTCGGTGATCACGATCTTGGTGCGGCTGCTGTTGGCGTCGTAGATCGCCTTGTCCGGTTCGTACCCTTCGGGGCAGGCGATGCGCAGCTCGAAGCCGAGGAGGCCGGCGGCCTCGATCCACGAGTTGGCCATGTTGTTCCCGTCGCCAATCCACGCCACCACCTTGCCGTCGAGCGGGCCGATCGCCTCGTCCACGGTGAGCAGGTCGGCGAGGAGCTGGCAGGGGTGGAGCAGGTCGGTGAGGCCATTGATGACCGGGACGCTCGAGTAGGCCGCGAGCTCCTGGGTATCGGCGTGCGCGAAGGTCCGGATCATCAGCCCGTCCACAAAGCGGGAGAGGACGCGGGCCATGTCCTTGAGCGGCTCGCCGCGGCCGAGCTGGATGTCGCGGGCCGAGAGGAAGATGGCCTGTCCGCCAAGCTGGCGGGTGCCGACCTCGAAGGAGACGCGGGTGCGGGTGGAGCTCTTGGCGAAGATCAGGCCGATGTGCTTGTCGGCGAGCGGCCGGGCCCGGTATTCCCCGCGCTTCATCGCGCGCGCGGTGTCGAGCAGCGTTCGCAGCTCGGCGCGCGAGATGTCGGCAAAGGAGAGGAAGTGACGGGGCGACATGGTCCACTCACTGGGCAAGGGTCGGCCAGAATGGCAGAGTGGATTCTACCCCGGGGGGTGGGGGTGGGGGAAGCGGGTGGGGGGGGCAGAGACGGCCCCAGCACGAATCACGTGAGCGTGGGGCCGCCCCTCGATTGGAATCGCGCCCCTACTCTGGCCCCCCTCCGCCCTGACCGCAGGTCGCATGTACCGGCAACTCGTCCTGCTTGTGGTCCATCGTGTAGTTCGCGATTTCGGTACCGTGTGCGTGCGCCACGTTGTAGTACTCACCGACGGTCGTCCAACCATCCCGATTCTGAGCGCTCGAGTGACTCTTTCCGGTCGTGACGAACAGGATGCTGTCGCGGTGATTGTAGAGGTCCCCGCAGTCTGCTTCTGCGGAGTACGCGGGCCGTGCGGATGCCGCAACGCCTGCCAAGGCCACCGCTGCGAACGCCGTGACTCCAAGTCGTGATGCCTTCTTCACTGCTGTCCTCCTATGGTTGGGAACGGGACCTGCATGCGACACGACTGAGAACATTCGTGCCACTGGTCAACGGGTCGGGAGCCGGCAGGACCCGTTGGATACAGCCGTGAGGCGCAGTTCGAAGAACTCCAGATCGACGCGACCTGTCACCGAATCTTCTCGCGTCCGATAGCCTTCCCACGAGTCCTCGAACAGGTGAACCGGAAGTTCCCCAGCGGCGATCCTTGTTGACGCAAGGACCTCGGAGCGACCCAGGTCCAAGACTTCGAGGTGGAAGCCGAGGCTGTTGAGCAACTCCGGACCAGTCACCGTCGGATCCAACGGTGCCTCCGCAGTGGCTACCATCGTGACCAGAATCCCCGCAGTCGGCTCGTGCACGAACCCGAAATAGGGCAGCGGCGGCAACTGCGTCGACCGCCCCTCCGAACGTGATTCCAGGAACCATGGCACTCGCCTGGTCACCACCCGGACCCGCTCACCCGTGACGCTCCACTGCTCAAGCTCGTAACCCACTGAAGGACGCGCACCCGCGGCCGCCCAGAACCGGCCATCTCTGGGAGCCGTCAGTCGTCGACCGATTTCACCGGAACGCGTCTGATCCGGGTCGACCTTGGAAAAGGACCGGAGGGCCTCACCCTCGCGGGTGGCGAGGAGAAAGTTGTTCCGCGGCCCACGCCCGAGCGTTGCTGGCCACCCATCCAGGACACGGCCATCATCGAGGAAGTGCGTGAAGCCGAGCACTCCGCCCAGGCCTCCCATCGGACGATGAGCGATGAACTTGAGGTCCAGACTGAACAGTGACCACCGTCGGTTGTTTTCTCGCACGTAGAGCGTGTCACCTGCCACGTACAGGTGCAATGCGCCGCCGCTCAGCTCTCCCGGACCGTCGCCCATCCGACCAACGGCGGTATCAAATTGCCCGGATGGCGTCCAACGAAGGATCCGACCGCCCCCAACCGCGTCGGTGTACATCCAGCCCCTCGAGTCACGAGCCACTCGCGCTCCCGGATCCGGACGCCTGTCCGAGGAGTCGGCGGCAAGGACAAGCCCGGTCGGGACCAGCTCCACCCGACACGGAAAGTCAGCACTCGCATCAAGCGCGTGCTTCGAATCCTGACCACAGCCCGTCAGGGCTGCGATCAGCACTCCGACAATCCCCCCGAGGCCGGTCGGTCGGGATCGAGTGCGCTTCATCGGGGAGCCCAGGGCAAGGCGAATGCGGCCAGTCGGTAAGCCTGTCGTGCGAGTGGATCGCGTCGGGTGAGTCTACTCCCCGCGGGAGTCTGGTCCGCTACCGCGGTAAGGATCACTCCATCGGCGACGGAGAGAATCCGGTGACGAGGCGGAAGAACGACAACACGCACCAGCCGACCGCGCCGCAGTACGTCCACGCGTGTTCCACCGTCAGGCGTGAGAGTCCCCTGAACATCGGCTCGTTGCACGATGAGCTGCCCATCCGAATCGAGCCATGCTCCGGCAATTGTCCGACTCCGCGGGGGCAACGGCAAATTCGCGAGATGGTGTTTGACGGCGTCTCGAAAGGCAGAGTCTGAGCGGTAAGTGGTGTCGATTGAGGCGAGGACCCGGTCACGCGCGTTTCCGGGGATGGCAACCGGGCGCGCCGGAAGCACCACGTCGTCGCCCCGCTTGCCGTCGGAACCGATGCGCTCGAACCGGTAGTCAAGGGCACTGGAAACGAATACACCTCCGCCATCCGACGCACTGACGATCAGGCTGAGTGAGTGGACCCATGGCACAACCCGACCCTTCACGAGCGGAGTCATCTCCTCCCATCGCCCCAGGGTCGCGAACTCCGCTACCCCACCCTTGATGGTTACCATGAGCAATTCATGTTCGGGATGCGTCAGAGGCGCTCCATTCCGACGGAATCGGCGATTGGAGAGCACCCAGCCACCGGCGACCGCCCTGATGGCAACGTGATTGGAACCCGGCGCTTGCTCCGGCAGGTTCACCTCACCGAGGACGCGCCCCGAGAAATCGAACAGGCGAAGCGAAGCGGCGTAGCCGTTGGTCGCGAGAATCGCGATCGTATCCCGAGCAGCACTCACGGCAACGAGTCCGGGGGCCTCCGCCGCCTTGAGGGACACACGAGTGGAAATCTTCCCGTTCGAGTGGACGATCAACAACTCTTGCCGATCCTGATGAACGATGGCGACCCGAGCACCGGGCAGTGCAGTCGCCAGGAAGCTTCCGAGCAATGGAACTGAATCAGTGTACGCAGGCCGCTCACGAAGCATTACGGCCGATGTGTCGACGGGACCCTGCGCTCGCAGGGTCGAAGCGGCGAGGAGAAGGAGGCAGACCCCTGTGGTGATCGTCGGCCTTGGTGGAACAGGCAGCGAACGCACGTCGGCTCCTTCGGAAACTTGTTGGGGAGATGGCACGTCAGTGACCTTGCCAACCTATCGCCAGACTTTCGCACGAACAACTGTAAGAACACTTATACCCTCCAGCCTCCCCTTTCACGCCTGATTGGTATACCCTCCAATCCAACGTCACGCTCGATTCCCGGCTTTGTTCCTCATCGTAGTGAGCCTGCAATGATCGAATCCCTCGCGGTCACTGTGCCGCCGCATGATGCCCGTCATCCAGAGGCGTTGATCCGTCTCGGCCCGTTCGTCATGACGGTTGCATGGTTCCATGATTTTGTGAACAGGTATTCACTGAAGGGCGTGCTGATACCGACGCTCGCCTTCCTGCTCAAGGGATGCTCCGCACGCGAGATCGCGGCTCACATGGGATGGACCGACGCGTATGCGCGAACGGTGATCTGTCGCGTGCTGCGGCAGGTCGGGTCGAAGGGCGACCGCCATGCGATCTGCAGGCGCATCGCCGATGAGTTGTATGCGGATGTACCGGTGGCCGATCCCCTGGTACTCGGGCCGGTGCGGGACGCCGCGGCGCGTCAACGGCACCGTGGTGGCAAGACCGGCGGCCGAAGGAAGTCGAGGGCTACGAGGGGGGGGGGGGGGGGGGGGAGGGGGGTCGCTCCCGGGGGGGGTGCCCTGGGGGGGGGGGGGGAGCCCCCGGGGGGTTCTCCTCCTCCCGCCGGGGGGGGGGGGGGGGGGGGGCAGGATGATGCTCCCTAGGTCGCTAGCCTTCGCGGACCGGTGGCAGCACCGCGGGCTGATCCTTCGCTTCGCGCGGCAAGGGCGGCGCGGCGGACAGATGCCACTCAAGCCGCCGAGGCAAATTCGTGGTCACGCCGACGTAGGTGACGCGCTTCCAGTTGGCGAGAATGTAGATGTAGGCGGGGCGAGGCATGCTGGAACAAAGCGGGGCGTCGGACGAGCAGAGGGGCTTCTGAACGGAAGTGGGAGCGAACAATTGCGGGCATTCACAGGCTTGGCGCATTCAGAGCCACGCGGGTCCCTCGCTGCGCTCGGGATGACGTAGATTCGCTCGGGATGACGGGGCTCTGCTCGGGATGACACCGATCCACGTCATCCCGAAGGAGCGAAGCGACTGAGGAGCCTGCCCTGAACGAAGTGAAGGGACCTGCGTAGTCGCCAACGAGCAGGGGTTTTGTGCACCCACTACCACGCGGGTCCCTCGCTGCGCTCGGGATGACGTAGATTCGCTCGGGATGACGGAGAGTCGCCCGGATTGACGGAAATCTCTGTCACCCCGAAGGAGCGAGGCGACAGAAGAGCCTGCCCTGAGCATAGCGAAGGGTCAGGCCGCGGACTGCCAACCATCCCCCTATTGCCGCGGCACGATCCGATACCGCTTCACGACCGCCGCGTACTCGGCCTCTTCGGGGGCTGCGCACACGAGGGCGAGCCAGCCAGCGTTCACGGACCATCCGTCCGAGAAGCCTGGGCAGTCCAGCCAGTGCCTCTCAACCCCGCCCGCCGTGTCGAACACATCGGCAAAGACGGAATCTCGGGTCTGGCCGACAACCCACAGCCGTCCGGCACCATCGACTTGCAAGGGCGTTACGTGCCAGAACCATGGTTGCGGTGTACGCAACTCGGCCTCGAGCTTGCCGACCGCAGCCGCATCGAGCGGCTTTCCGGCGGAAACCGCTGCCGCGCGTGCCGTCTCGATCTCCGTCGCGATCTGAGCCTCGGTGCGCAGGTTGTCGCCGAGATTCCGCTCAACCCGCCGGACCAGCGTGCCCGTGCTGTCGAAGAAGCCGATCCGGTAGGCCATCCCGTCCCCAACAATCACCCCGTTTCCCCACGAGCCGAGTACAGCGGTCGGTGGACCGCCCGGTGTGCCTGCCAACAGGGAATCCAGAAAGGGGCTCTCCGCGAGTGGTTGCGCGGTGGCACCGCCATCAGCAGCGTCGAATAGAATCGGGATACCACCGCCGGGGGCGTTCTGCAGAGCGAGCCAGCGCGTGCCGACTGACGCAACAGGTCGCACCGGCACCGTCAGAGGCCACACTTGGATAAGGCTCCCATCGCGACGCCACTCGGTGAGTCGCATTGCCTGCAAATCGAACACGGTGACGCTCGAGTCCGTGATCCTCAACGGCATGGGCGACATCACCTCACCGGGGCCCTGCCCGCGTAGACCGAACTCCTGGACCAGCCGTCCCAGCGAATCGAAGAGCGCTATGCTCCGGCCCGAGGCGAGTCGCACGCGATGGACCACTTCACCGGTTGACGACACCGTTGGCGCGATGCCGGCACTGGCCGGGGCAGTCTCGAGGGCGGTTTCTGAGGGCACCAACTGCAAGGCGATAGGGGCGTTGGTCTTCCGCTCTCCAGCAACCGAGCCGTTCGGCGAGCAGGCGGTCACGGCAAGAGAGAGCGTCGCGCCGAGCGCCAAGTATGCGATCGATCTCACCCGCCGCACCGAATCACTCCGTCCGGCCACCCTGCGGGCGTCCCATCGCCAATCGACATGGTGCAGACGAGTGACGATTTCCGATCAAAGACCGCGATAGCCCACCCGCCGGCCGTGACGCGGAGGGTCCGATAGGCGATGTCGGAGGGCACCTCCAGCTGCAGCGAGTCCACATTGCCGATGTACCGCTTCTGTTGGGCAAAGCCTGCTTCGAGCGCCGTCGCCGCGTTCCGGAGCAGGCTCTTCATCTCGGCGACGCGCGGCGACTTCGGTGGCGGAAACGAATCCGACTTGGTGAGGCACGCCGGACGTGGGCCCGGTGCCGGCGCTGTGAGGCCCCAGACCTGCACCTGCTCCACGTCATCGTCAAGCCGGCCAACACCGGCTATGAAGTTCGCGCCGATGTGAATCGGCTCGAAGCCGTTCGGGAGCACCACGCGGCCGAGCACGCGTGCCATCGGGCTGTAGACGGTGTACTGCCGAGAGCCGAACTCACGCACCCAGGCCCGCCCCGCTGGGTCGGCGTAGAGATCGCGCAGGGCCGGGTTCTTCTCCACGGGGAGCGCATCGAGCACCGGACGCACGCATGCGGTGACCGAGCCGCCGCCGGCCCACACAAAGGTGCGATGCGTCAGCGTACTCGACGCGAGCATCGGCGTGATCGTGCCGGTGTAGAGCGTCTCGCCGAGTAACGTGCCGTCGATGGCGAAGACGATCGTGCGGGCGCGACCACTGACGAACACCACAATCGAGTCGCCCCCCGCGTGCGCGAAGCGCAGGTCACCGCGGAACTCTCCTGGCCCGTTTCCGGAGCGACCGATCCGCCGGACAAACTTGCCCTTGGCATCGAAAAGACGTAGCTCAAGCGGCTTGGTGTTCGCGACGACGATCATCCCGTTGGCGAGACGCCGCACACCGGTCACCCCGGCGAACTCGTATTCAAGCTCGCCCTCCGTTACGCCAATAGTGACGGTTGGTTTGGCGCTGACGGACCAGATAGGTGGTGCTTGAGAGAGGGCGGGGATCGGTGCGCAGGCGAGGAGCACGGCGATTGCGACGCGAAAGGTCGTCATGCTGCACCCGGGGTGAGGGAGGCGTGGGGGCGTGCGGTTCCGCCGCCAGACGGCGGCGGCTGAATGCGATTCGAATGCTACAAGATGTACTTCCGCAAATCATCGTCCTGCACCACACTCGCCAGCCGCTCCCGCACCGCCGCCCCGTCCAGCTTGAGCACCGTGGTCTTCCCGCCATCGGGGAGGTCAAAGAGGATGTCCTCGAGCAACGTCGACATCACCGTGTGCAGCCGCCGCGCGCCGATGTTCTCCATCCGGTCGTTGGCCTGCCAGGCAATCCGCGCCATCTCGGCCACCGCCTCCGCCGAGAACTCGAGCGCACACCCCTCGGCCGCCACCAGCGCGGCGTACTGCTTGGTGAGCGCGTTCTCCGGCTCGGTCAGGATCCGGACAAAGTCCTTCTCGGTCAGCGGCTCCAGCTCCACCCGAATCGGGAAGCGCCCCTGCAACTCCGGGATCAGGTCGCTCGGCTTGGTCATGTGAAAGGCACCAGCCGCCACGAAGAGGATGTGGTCGGTCCGCACATGACCATAGCGCGTCTGCACCGTGCTCCCCTCGACAATCGGAAGGAGATCGCGCTGCACACCCTGCCGCGACACGTCAGGGCCGCTGGTTCCCTTCTCGCCGGCAATCTTGTCGATCTCGTCGATGAAGACGATGCCGTGATTCTCGACCCGGTCAAGCGCCTCGTTCACGGTGTCGTCCATATCCACCATCGCGCGCAGCTCCTCGTCCTCGAGGATGCGTCGTGCATCGGGGACCTTCACCAACCGCCGCTTCGGCTTCTTCGGCAACATGTCCATCAGCCAATCGGCAAACGACGACTCCGGTGCATCCATCCCGTCCGGCGCACGCATCGCGTCGGGGTTGGGATAGTTGGGCGGGATCACCTCGATCTCGACCTCGCGATCGTCGAGCTT
>Ga0154020_10011019_pt1 | contig 10314 bp, 9 predicted proteins | sample Klosneuvirus_201_FD_109709 | JGI IMG/M metagenome (GOLD analysis project Ga0154020, IMG submission 109709) | Active sludge microbial communities from wastewater, Klosterneuburg, Austria - Klosneuvirus_20160825_MG | ecosystem: Engineered > WWTP > Aerobic digester > Activated sludge | place... | reverse complement strand
GTTAACGTTCCTTTATTTGTAAATGAAGGTGAACTGATCAGGGTTAATACCAAATCAGGTGAATATGTGGAAAGGGTAAAAGAATAAGCTGAAGTTTTTTATAAAACCGGGTAATTGAGTAATCAGTTACCCGGTTTTTATTTCTGTGTTTTTTTACCATTTTGCCCGGATTTTGCCAAAAATGAACCGATTTTGCCCAAAAAATGGTCATTTTGAGGTCTTTTTTCAAATTAAGCTTGGAGTTATGAAAATACTTACCCTATCTTAGCAGCCCGTTTCGAATCTACTTAACTACTTAAAACATCCACATGGACATCAAGCAAATCCAGGAGTTGGTAAAGCTCATCAACAAAACCAATATAGGCGAAATTACCATTGAAGAAGAAGGGGTAAAAATTACTGTAAAACAGAAGAAAGACCCGGTGCAACATATTGTTGCCGGTGCTACTGCCCCCACGTATTCTCATGTGCCTGCCCCGGCTGCAACGGTTCCTGCTGAAACTGCGCTCGCCGCCAAACCTGCTGCCGAACCAAAGGCCGATAACCTGCTTACAATAAAAAGCCCGATGATCGGTACATTTTACCGGCAGGCTGGTCCCGGTAAACCCATTTTTGCAGGTGTAGGAGATGAAGTAACACCCGGTAAAGTGGTTTGTATCATTGAAGCCATGAAACTCTTTAATGAAATAGAAAGTGAAGTAAAAGGAAAAATAGTAAAGGTATTGGTTGAAGATGCCAGCCCGGTGGAGTATGATCAGCCTTTGTTTTTGGTTGAGCCATCTTAAATAAAAATAAAAATTCAAATGTCAAAAGGGAAGACCCTGGATAAAGAATTTTTAATTTTTAATTTTTAATTTTTAATTCAATCGATTGTGTTTAAAAAGATACTAATAGCTAATCGTGGAGAAATAGCACTGCGTGTAATACGTACCTGCCGTGAGATGGGTATAAAAACAGTTGCGGTTTATTCCACTGCCGATAAAGACAGCCTGCATGTAAAATTTGCTGATGAAGCCGTTTGTATTGGTAAGCCTGCCAGCATGGATAGTTACCTGAACATGGCTCATATCATGGCTGCAGCCGAGATCACCAATGCGGATGCCATTCACCCGGGATATGGCTTTTTGGCCGAGAACGCAAAGTTTGCCAAGATCTGTGCCGATCATGGTATTAAGTTCATTGGCCCAACACCCGCTATGATCAATGCCATGGGCGATAAGATCACCGCCAAAAATACCATGATCGCAGCCGGTGTGCCGGTGGTACCAGGTGTGGATGGGCTTTTGGAAAGTGTGGCCCACGCCAAAACTGCGGCTAAGGAAGTGGGTTATCCCATTATCTTAAAAGCTACTGCCGGTGGAGGAGGTAAAGGCATGCGCGTGGTTTGGAACGAAACTGAAATTGAAAAGGCATTTGAAAATGCCAAGACAGAAGCCGCCGCTTCTTTTAAGAATGACGGCATTTACATGGAAAAATTTGTGGAAGAGCCACGACATATTGAGATACAGATAGCGGGTGACCAATACGGCAATATCTGTCATTTGAGCGAAAGGGATTGTTCTATTCAGCGCCGGCACCAGAAGCTGGTGGAAGAAACTCCATCACCATTTATGACCGATGAACTGAGGCAAAGAATGGGAGATGCAGCTATTAAAGCGGCGCAGGCTATTAATTATGAAAGTGTGGGAACGGTTGAGTTTTTGGTTGATAAGCACCGCAACTTTTATTTTATGGAGATGAACACCCGTATACAGGTGGAGCATTGTGTTACGGAAGAAGTGATCAATTTTGATTTAATTAAAGAACAGATCAAAATTGCCTGCGGCGAAAAAATTGTTGGCAAGGCCTATTTTCCGCAGATGCATGCTATCGAGTGCCGCATCAATGCTGAAGATCCTTACAATGATTTTCGCCCGTCGCCCGGGAAAATAACCGTATTGCACCAGCCCGGCGGGCATGGAGTACGGGTAGACAGCCATGTGTATGCTGGCTATGTTATTCCGCCTTATTACGACAGCATGATCGGTAAACTGATCGCCATTGCACAAACCCGCGAGGAAGCCATTGATACCATGAGCCGTGCATTGAGCGAATATGTAATTGAAGGTATCAAGACCACCATTCCTTTTCACCAGCAACTGATGCAGGATGAGAATTTCAGGAAAGGAAATTTTACCACAAAGTTTATGGAAACGTTTGTTTTAAAATAAACTGTTTTAAAATATTACAGCATACCAGCTTTGCCAAAGTTTAAAACTTTGGCAATTTTTTTAGTGGCTAAAGCTCATTTTAATTTCTGCTTGCTGCTGAAAACCCGAAGGCCCGCCTGAACGGAACGGGCAGGGTTGAAATTATTATAGAAAAAAAAGGGAATTGTTATGTAAACCCCAAAGGGGTGACACCATTGATAATGTATTTTAAATCTGTCACCCTTCCGGGGTTTTGATCTCAACTATATGTATAATTCTATGATCGTATCACCCCGTTGGGGTTGTGTACCGGAAAATATTGGCAATGTTGTTTGTATGTAAATTATGATCTTCGTTTTGCGATCCAGGCCCCAGCCACAGCAGGATCCCGGCCCTGAGAGGGTTATTTCAGCAGACCTAAACATTTCTCCAGACTAAGTTCCCAGTTTGGAATTTCCACAGGAAATGTTGCAGCAATTTTTGCAGTATCCAAAACCGAATAGGCAGGGCGTTTAGCAGCTGTTGGATACTGAGCAGTAGTAATTGGATCAACAATACAATTGCTCCCGGTTATTTTTTTAATGGCAACAGCAAATTCATACCAGTTGGTAATGCCGGCATTGGTGTAATGATAAATGCCGGGGTTCACTTTACTTTTTTTCGATCTAATGATCCGCATAATGGCCAATGCCAGGTCGGCAGCAAAGGTTGGGCAACCAAACTGATCATTCACCACATGGATACTTTCCTTTTCCTTCATCAACCGCAACATGGTCTTTACAAAATTGTTTTTAAAGGATGAATATAACCAGGAAGTACGGATGATGATGGCATTAGGGCAATGCTTTATGGCCAGTTCTTCGCCATGTAATTTTGATTGGCCGTAAACACTTACCGGGTTGGTGGTATCGGTTTCTTTATAAGGTTGTGTGGCTGTTCCGTCAAAAACATAATCTGTGCTGATATGGATCAGCTGCGCATTATTTTGCGAACATATCTTTGCTAGTATGGCAACGGCATCGGCATTGATCAAATAAGCCTGGTCCTCATCCGTTTCTGCTTTATCAACAGCAGTATACGCAGCACAATTAATGCAATAATCAACGGAATGTCCTTTGAAATATTTGATAATGGAATTAAAGTTGGTAATATCAAGTTCTGCTTTAGTAACAAATAAAAACTGGCAGTATGGAAATTGCGGGGCAATAACATGCAGTTCATTCCCCAACTGGCTGTTGGCGCCGGTCACCAATATGGTCAATAATTTATCGTTCAAACACAAAGTTATTTTTACAATTTTCAATGGATGGATGAAAACGGTCCTTTTCCGAAATGATGGCCTTGCCTGCCGGTACCTGCCAGTCTATATTCAAAGCAGCATCATTATACATGATACCGGCTTCTGATTCTTTATTATAAAATGCATCACATTTATACATCACTTCTGCGGTTTCACTTAATACAGAAAAACCATGCGCAAAACCTTTTGGTATCAAAACCTGTATGTTATTTTCTGCAGATAATTCCAGCGCAAAAACTTTTCCATAAGCCGGGGAGCCTTTCCGGATATCAACGGCTATATCAAGAATTTTACCGCTTAAAACCCGCATCAGTTTTGTTTGGGCATGTGGGTTCAGCTGGTAATGCAATCCGCGTATTACACCGTAAGAAGATTTGGATTGGTTATCCTGTACAAAATCAATATCAATACCTTCAGCTTTAAATTGCTGTTGATTATAACTCTCAAAAAAATATCCACGGCTGTCTTTATAAACAGTGGGTTCAATAACGAAGAGGCCGGGGAAATCTGTTTTGATGAATGGCATTTTTATTTTTGATTATTTTTTGAACCACATAGAAACATAGGAACATAGGTTTTCACATAGTTCACTATGTGTTTTTCTATGTTTACTATGTGGCTATGTGGTTCAAGTTTTATTTGGTAATCAGGTATATTTTTTTTTAAAGAACTCAATCGTCTCCTCCAGTCCGTCTTTAAATTTTTTTCCGGGTTGATAACCGAGCAGCTCTTTTGCCATTGAAATATCGGCCAGCGAATCCCTGATATCACCTTCCCTGGGCTCCCGGTAGGTGGCTGCAAAATCACTTTGTAAATATTCAGTACAGGCGCTGTATAAATAATTGACCGAAAAATTTTCACCAATGGCCACATTATATGATTTATTCAAAGCTTCCGGATTACCGGTAAGCATTCCTTTTATATTAACCTGCACTGCATTGTCAACAAAAGTAAAATCACGGGTCTGCCCGCCATCACCATTTATAAAAACAGGTGTCCGGTTCAGGATGTTTTTTACAAACAGGGGGATCACGGCAGCATATGCCCCGTCGGGATCCTGCCTCGGCCCAAAAATATTGAAATACCTGAAGCCCATCAGTTTGATGCCATACACATCAGCAAATACCTGTGCATAGAGCTCATTGGTCTTTTTGGTGGCGGCATAAGGCGATAAGCAATTGCCGGTTTTATTTTCCTGTTTGGGTAAACCGGGGTCATCGCCATAAACTGAGGATGAAGATGCATATACCAATTGTTTGATATTGTTATCTACAGCTGCTTTCAAAATATTTGCAAAGCCGGTCACATTTACTTCGGTAAAATAAACGGGCTCTTTAATGCTGCGGGGTACCGAGCCCAGCGCTGCCTGGTGACTTACATAATCCATACCTGCACAGGCCTGTTGGCAGGTTTCTGCATTCCTGATATCTCCTTCTAAAAATTCAAATGCCGGAAATTTCCGTAAAATATCAAGATTGCTTTGAAACCCGTTAGAGAGGTTATCAAGTACCCGAACTTTTTTTGCACCGTGCTTCAGTAAGTATTCAGCAATATGGCTGCCAATGAACCCTGCGCCGCCTGTTATTAAAAATGAAGACCCGCTTAAATCCTTTGTATGAAAAGTATTGCTCAAAAGTAAAAAATTAAAAAGTAAAAATTCAGAAGTCAAAATTGAAACACAAATTCAAAAGCGTATTTTTTTTACTTTTTACTTTTGAATTTTGCCTTTTTACAAACTCCAGTATTTCCTGGATGTGATCCTGTTCCGGTAAATCCCTTTCAGGTCTGCAATAATTGCATGTTCTTTGGTTATGGATGCAAAATAAGCATCATCCAGTTTTTTGTAAGCATCATGCGGTACCGTTACCAGCACGGCATCATAATCATTGCTGGTTTCAGGTGTTAATTCAAAACCATATTCATGTTTCAGTTCAGCGCTGTCGGCATGCGGATCGGTAACATGTACATTCAGTGAAAAGGCTTTCAGTTCTTTGATCACATCTGCCACTTTACTGTTCCGTATATCACTTACATTTTCTTTAAAGGTGGCGCCCATTACCAGCACTTTGGCATCTTTTACATTGCCGTTGGTTTGTATGATGTTCTGCAGGATCTTCCTGGCCACATAACCCGCCATCGCATCATTGATAAAACGTCCTGCCAATATCACCTGCGAGTTATAACCCAGTTTTTTTGATTTATAGGTCAGGTAATAGGGGTCAACACCAATACAATGCCCGCCAACAAGTCCGGGCTGGAATTTTAAAAAATTCCATTTGGTGCCGGCTGCTTCAAGCACTTCGTAGGTATTGATATTCATTTTATCGAAGATGATGGACAGTTCATTCATCAAAGCAATGTTCAGGTCGCGTTGTGTATTCTCAATGATCTTGGCTGCTTCGGCAACCTTGATCGAAGAGGCCCTGTGTACACCCGCCTTTACAACAAGCTCATATACTTTTGCAATGGTTTCCAGGCTTTCGGCGCAGCAGCCACTCACCACTTTTATGATGGTGCTGATGGTATGTTCCTTATCCCCGGGGTTGATCCGTTCGGGTGAATACCCGATCATATAATCTTCTGTCATTTTAAGCCCGGATAGTTTTTCAATGATGGGCACACAATCTTCTTCAGTGCAACCGGGATACACCGTGCTTTCATACACCACATAATCGCCCTTCTTGATCACTTTGCCGATGGTTTCACTGGCACGGGTAACCGGGACCAGGTCAGGCACATTGTGTTTATCAACCGGTGTTGGTACAGCCACAATAAAAAAGTTTGCTTTACGCAAAACATCCAGGTCATTGGTAAATTCAATATCGCAGCCATCAAAAGCTGCTGCTTCCAGTTCCTGGCTGGGGTCAATGCGGTTGCGCATCATCTCAACGCGTTCAGCATTGATATCAAAACCGATCACTTTAATTTTTTTGGCAAACTCCAGGGCAATGGGGAGGCCTACATAACCCAGGCCGATCACGGCCAAAGTCTTTTTTTTATCTAATAATTCCTGGTACATTGTTTAATTGATAATTGATATTGTATAATGCCCGCCCGGCTGTATGTCAATCAGGCAGGGATGATCAGCTTTTGCTTTCAAACTCCTTTGGTAATTTATTAAGTTCTTCTTTTGGTAAACTTTTAAAATAGGCATACGTGATCTTCAATCCTTCGGCCCTGCTGATTGTTGGTTCCCATCCCAGCAATTCTTTTGCCTTTGTAATATCCGGTTGCCGTTGTTTGGGATCATCTGTCGGTAATTCCTTAAAAACAATTTTTTGGCTGGTACCGGTCAGCCTGATGATCTCTTCAGCAAAATCCAGCAATGAAATTTCATCAGGATTGCCAATGTTTACCGGTTGTGTATGATCGCTCATCAGCAAACGGTAAATGCCTTCCACCAGGTCATCAACATAACAAAAACTCCTGGTTTGGCTGCCATCTCCAAAAACGGTGAGGTCTTCTCCCCGCAGTGCCTGGCCTATAAAAGCAGGTAAGGCCCTTCCGTCGTTCAGGCGCATTCTTGGACCGTAGGTATTGAATATCCTTACGATCCTGGTTTCCACATCATGAAAAGTATGATAGGCCATGGTAATGGCTTCCATAAATCGTTTGGCTTCATCATATACACCACGCGGCCCCACAGGATTTACATTGCCCCAGTATTCTTCTGTTTGTGGATGTACAAGCGGATCGCCATATACTTCACTGGTTGAAGCAACCAGTATGCGTGCATTTTTTGCTTTTGCAAGTCCCAGGCAGTTATGCGTTCCCAATGAACTTACTTTTAATGTTTGTATGGGGATCTTTAAATAATCAATAGGGCTGGCAGGTGATGCAAAGTGTAAAATATAATCGAGTTTGCCGGTTACATGAATGAATTTGGAAACATCATGGTGATAAAACTCAAACTCTTTTAATTTAAACAGGTGTTCAATATTTTTGAGGTCGCCGGTAATTAAATTATCCATACCCATTACCTGGTAACCCTCTTTAATAAAACGGTCGCAAAGATGGCTGCCCAAAAAACCGGCAGCACCGGTAATTAAAACTTTTTTTGTTGTCAAGATCATATTGATTTACTCAATGAAATACAAATACCGATAAACTAATTAACTACTTTTCTTCCCACGCTTTCATAATGAAATCCCAGTTCTTCCATTTTGTTAAGATCGAACAGGTTCCTGCCATCGAAAATTACATTATTTTTCAGCAGGGAAATCATTTTACCAAAATCGGGCGTTCTGAACTCACTCCATTCTGTGGCGATCACCAATGCTTCTGCATCCTGTAATGCATCATACTGGTGCTCGGCAAAGTTGATCTTCCCGGTAAGTATATCCTTTACATTGTTCATCGCTTCGGGATCATAAGCTGTTATCACAGCGCCTGCATCCAGTAATGAATGGATGATGCTCAATGCCGGGGCTTCCCGTATATCATCGGTATTGGGTTTAAAAGACAGTCCCCAGATGGCGATCTTTTTGCCTTTGAGGTCATTGTTGAACCAGGCTTTTATTTTTGGTACCAGGTGCAGTTTTTGTTTTTCGTTTATTTCCATCACTGCTTCCAGTATTTTAAAACCGTAGTTTACTTCTGTGGCCGAATTGGCCAGTGCCTTCACATCTTTGGGAAAACAACTGCCGCCATAACCGATGCCGGGAAACAAAAACCTCTTGCCGATCCGTTCATCACTGCCAATTCCTTTACGAACCATATCCACATCTGCACCAAAGCGTTCGCACAGGTTTGCAATTTCGTTCATGAACGTGATCTTTACAGCCAGGAATGAATTGGCAGCATACTTGGTAAGTTCTGCACTTTTTTCATCCATATATATTATGGGGTTGCCCTGGCGTACAAACGGGAGGTACAGGTCGTTCAAAATCTTTTTTGCCCTTTCGGATGAAGTACCGATAACCACGCGGTCGGGTTTCATGAAATCATCTACGGCTACCCCTTCCCGTAAAAATTCGGGATTGGATACCACATCAAATTCGCCTAACGCATGTTCAGCAATGGCTTTTTGTACTTTATCGGCGGTGCCTACAGGTACGGTGCTTTTATCAATGATCACCACATAACCGGTTATGATCTTTCCCAGGTCATCAGCAACGCCAAGAATGTATTGCAGATCGGCACTGCCATTTTCGCCGGGAGGTGTTGGCAGGGCCAGGAAAATGACCTGTGCATCTTTGATACCATCTTTTAAGGAAGTGGTAAAATGCAAACGGCCTTCTTTCTGGTTGCGCAGAAAAAGTTTTTCCAGTCCGGGTTCATAAATAGTGAGTTTGCCGGAAACCAGTTTATTGATCTTGTTGTCATCAATATCAACACAGGTAACCGTGTTGCCCGTTTCTGCAAAGCAGGTACCTGTAACCAACCCAACATAACCTGTTCCGATTACTGCAATTTTCATATTTAATATAACCCCATTCCGTTTTACCGGCTAATGCCAGGCAGGGGGAAACCCGTTGGTTAAAAATATTTTACTTATTTAAAAACGCCAAAACTTTATCAACAATAAACTGCTGTTGTTCTTCATCCAGTTCAGTATGTATCGGTAATGAGATCACCCTTTCTGTTAACCAGTCTGTTACGGGTAATTGAAAATCACTGCCGCCAAATGCATCAAACATCTTTTGCCGGTGCGCCGGAACCGGGTAATAGATCATGGATGGTACACCCTCATCTGCTAAAAATTTGTGTAAGCCGTCGCGGTCAACACCATGCAACAGTAATGTGTATTGATGAAATACGTGTTTGTTATTGCCATCCCTGAACGGAACGGTTATGGATTTATTTCCTGCAAATGCCCGGTCGTAAAAACCGGCTGCTTTCCGGCGTGCGGATATATATTCATCCAGGTGTTTTAGTTTTATGTTCAGGATGGCAGCCTGTATGGCATCCAGCCTGGAGTTACAGCCAACTACATCATGGTAATACCGTTTACTTTGCCCGTGCGATGCGATCATTCTCAGCCTGGCAGCCAGTTCATCATCATCGGTAAACATGGCACCGCCATCCCCAAAAGCTCCCAGGTTCTTCGACGGGTAAAAAGAAGTGCAGCCTATATGGCCAATCGTTCCGGTCTTTTTAACCATTCCATCACTGAACGTATAATCGCAGCCAATGGCCTGTGCATTATCTTCAATTACAAATAAATGATGCTTTGCTGCAATGGCCATTATCTTTTCCATATCTGCCGCATGGCCGTATAAATGTACCGGTATGATGGCTTTTGTTTTGGGAGTAATGGCTTTTTCGATCGCTTCAGGGTCTATACAAAATGTTTGTGGGTTAACTTCTGCAAAAATCGGTTTGATGTGAAGCAGGGCAGCCACTTCCACGGTTGCGATGTAGGTAAAAGAGGGTGTGATCACTTCATCGCCGGGCTGCAGGCCAAGCGCCATCATGGCTATCTGTAATGCATCGGTTCCGTTGGCACAGGGAATGCAATGTTTGCTGCCATGGTATTTTGCCAGGTTATCTGCAAAATCATTGACCACTTTTCCGCCAATGAACATGGAACTTTCCATCACTTCCATAACTGCAGCATCTACTTCCGGTTTTATTTTAAAATATTGTGTTTTGGTGTCAACCATCTGCAAGGGCTTCATATCTGGTATTTTTAGCGTGGCAAAGATAGGGATTGCCGGTAGAAAGAAGAATTTGACCTGTGTTGAACATCAATTAAGAAATTGCGGTTAGTTTTGTTGCAAACTTCATGGTTAGCAAATTTTTATATAATCTTTTCCTGGTCTTATATTCAATTGGAATAAGGGTTTCATCGTTATGGAATCCTAAAGCCAGAAAATGGCTCAG
>Ga0154020_10011018_pt1 | contig 10314 bp, 2 predicted proteins | sample Klosneuvirus_201_FD_109709 | JGI IMG/M metagenome (GOLD analysis project Ga0154020, IMG submission 109709) | Active sludge microbial communities from wastewater, Klosterneuburg, Austria - Klosneuvirus_20160825_MG | ecosystem: Engineered > WWTP > Aerobic digester > Activated sludge | place... | reverse complement strand
AGAGGAATTTGATGCCGAGTTTCCAAGTGGGCTCGGCCTCGGCGTAGAACTGTTGCGGTTTGAGTTTGAGATACTCGAAGAAGTGGCGCGGGAACGAAACGGTGGTGCCTTCGCCGACGCCGATGACGCCGATGTCCGGGCTGCGCACGACGCGGACTTTTACGTTGGGCAACTTGCGCTTGAGCGTGATGGCGGCCATGAAGCCGGCGCTGCCGCCGCCGAGGACGGCGATCGTTTGAATCGTTTCAGAGGAGGACATGGTGGAAAGGGTAAGTAGGATGGACACGGCCCGCAAATGGAAACCCTGCGCACGGACTGTGAAGTGTATCGCAGCCGGTGGGTTGTGCCTGGATTGCCGGGAGCGATGTCAATTCGGGCCAAGACTCGCTGCGGTTCGACAAACAGACTGCACTTGCTAATCTCCTTTCCACGTCTGCGGTGGTGACTATTTCCGCCGCGGGCTGGTCTAGTGGAATGAAATGACGAAAACCCGGTCCACGTCGCCGCGCAAAGTCGCGTTGCTGATTGAAACGTCGAACGCGTATGCGCGCGGCTTGTTGCAAGGCATCATCGCCTACCTGCGCGAACACGGTCCGTGGTCGGTGTATCTCGCCGAGCAGCGTCGCGGTGATTTGCCGCCGGCGTGGCTGGCGCGCTGGGATGGAGACGGCGTGATCGCTCGCATTGAGAACGCGGAGATTGCACGGGTTCTTTCCAAGCTGCGCGTTCCCATCGTCGATGTCAGCGCGGCGCGTCCACTGCCGAAGCTGCCTTGCTTTGAAATCGACGAGGAAGCCGTGGGGAGAATCGCCGCGCGGCACTTCATGGAGCGTGGCTTCAAGAACTTTGCCTACTGCGGCAATCCAAGGTTTGTCTGGTCCGATCTGCGAGGCAATAACTTCATGAAGTTTGTGAGCGAGGCGGGCTACCCCGTCTTTGCCTGCCAGTCTCCATCGGGCGAAGTGGGCGATGACCAGGCGGACATCGAGCACATCGCGCAATGGGTGGCTTCGCTGCCGAAGCCGGTCGGCATTCTGGCGTGTTACGACTTTCGCGGTCGTCAGGTGCTGGATGCCTGTCGTCTTCGCGGGATTGCCGTGCCGGACGAAGTGGCGGTGCTGGGCGTCGACAACGACGATCTGCTCTGCAACCTGTGCCATCCGCCGATGTCGAGCATCATTCCGAACATGCAGCAGACCGGGTATCGCGCGGCGGAGTTGCTGGATCGGCTAATGAACGGCGAGAAGGCGCGTCCCGAGGTCCATTTCATTGAGCCGCTCGGGGTGGCGACGCGCCAGTCCACCGACACGCTCGCCATCGAGGATTCGAATCTTGTTCGCGCCATTCGGTATATCCGGGACCACGCCTGCGAGGGCATCAGTGTGAAAGATGTGCTTCGGGCCGTTCCGCAATCGCGCCGCATTCTGGAGGGCCGGTTCAAGAAGCTGGTCGGGCGGACGCCGCACGAGGAGATCCTCCGCGTGCAAATCGACCGCGCCAAGGTGTTGCTGGCGGAGACGGAGTTGCCGATGGCGCAGATTGCTGAGCGCGCTGGGTTTGCCCACGTGGAGTATTTCAGCGCGGTTTTCAAACGCGAGGCCGGGTCTCCGCCGAGTCGTTACCGCGCGCAGAATCGTGGGAGGCAGGGTGATTTCGCCCGCGGCGGGGCTGAGGATTGAGGGCCGGTTGCTGGAGCGGTTGTGACGTGCGGAGTTTCGGCTTTTCTTGGGAGGAACTTGCGGAGATCGGTGCGGACTAAAAGTAGGCCGGATTCTGCGATGAAGTAAAATTCCTCAAATCAAATGCGCAAGTTCTCATGGTTGACCTTGAGAGAAGGCAATACTCTGATAGCGTCTCACTATATCCCGTTGCGCTTCCGAGCGTGCTGTATTCGTCGCTGGTTTCGACTGGCTGCGGATGCGCGTGACGGGGTTTATCAGAAGTAACATTGAAAACGTTTCATCCATAACTCTATGAAGTCCAAACCGAACTCTTCTCGAAAATCCCGTCCCGGCGTTTTGCCCGCGGTCACCGCGGCGCTGGCGCTGCTGGGTTTCATCAGCCCGGCCACGGCGCAATTGCAGCTGGCGGGCGACCTGTTTGTTGACGTTGACGCGACAACCCTTTCCGAAGGTCCGCTGTCGTCGATTGTGAACAGCGGAACCTTGGGCGGCCTGTTCGAGGCGCGGGGTGGCGGTGCCACAGTGCCGGCGGTGACCACGATCAACGGCGTCAAGGCGATTACCTTTGATGGAACGGACTTCATGCAGCTGGTGGGAGAGCTGGGTGGCGCGGTGACTCCTCCGCCGGATGGTTTGGTGGGCGGCAACCCGTCCCGTACCATTGAAGTTTGGGCTTACAATCCGGAGATTGCTGACGAGGAAACGATTGTCTCCTGGGGCAAACGCGGGGGTGGCGATGGTTCAAACATGTCGTTCAACTACGGCTCCAACGGAACCTGGGGCGCGGTCGGCCAGTGGGGCAGCCCGGATATCGGATGGGCCAATGACGGTGGCGCCCCGGCGGCGCGTGCCTGGCATCATCTCGTCTACACTTATGATGGTGCGACGCAGCGCGTCTACTCGGATGGCATCATGCTGAACGAGGAGGCAGTGTCCTTGAACACGCATCCGAACACATCGATTGTGCTCGCGGCCCAGTTGGAAGGCGACGGCGTGACGGTGACGGGCGGGCTTCGCGGCTCATTGAGCCTGGCCAAGGTGCGCATTCACAACGACGCGCTGACGGCCGAGCAGGTGAAGCAGAATTTCGACTTGGAGAAGACCGGCTTCAACAACCTCCCGGCACCGCTTCCTCTCAGCTCGGCGCCAATTCATCGTTATTCGTTCAACGAAACGGCGGCACCGGATGCGGCTGGCCTGAACTTCAACGACTCTGTCGGCACCGCTCACGGTACCGTTCGCGGCGCTGGCACGTCGTTCTCCGGGACACGTCTCGCCCTTTCTGGCGGCAGCAACGCCGATGCTGGATATGGTGACCTGCCAAACGGCCTGGTGTCCGCCAACAGCGCGAACAATGGCGGCAGCGGACAGATCACAGTCGAAGGCTGGGTCAAAGTGACGGGCAATCAAACGTGGTCGCGCGTGTTCGATTTCGGCAACACGACTGCCGGAGAAGTGACGGGGCCGCAGGCCGGTATTGGGCCGGGACTGGGGTCCTTGTTCTATACCGCCCAGATTGGTGCGGATCTCGACAATCACAGGACCGAGGTTCCGGGTGCCGGTGTGAATACTCCGGGCGGCACAACGCCGGGTCAGGATTTCCACTTCGCGATCACCTGGGATGAAACCACTCGTGAGGTGCGAACCTACGAGAATGGCGTGCTGCAAAACAGTTTCACTGCGCCGGGGGCGATGAGCGCCATCAACGATGTCAACGCATGGCTGGGTCGGTCCCAGTACGATGACTTGAACATGCAGGGCGAGTTCGACGAGTTCCGCATTTATGACCGCGTGCTGACGGCGCGGGAAGTGGCCGGCAACTTCGGGGCCGGCCCGGAAGTGGTCAACCTCTCCGAGGACCCGGTCTCGTTCGTCTCGCAGCCGAATTCGGTTACCAACTACGAAAGCTTCCGTGCGGACTTTGAAGCCGTGGCGACCGGTGCCGCACCGTTGACCTACCAATGGTACCGCGATGATGTCGCGATTCCCGGAGCGACGGGCCCGTCTTATTCGTTTGTGACGTCGGTTGCTGACAGCGGCGCGCGCATCTACAGCGTGGCTGCAAACACGCCGAATGGTGTTCCGACGGTCGTAACCAGCGTGGTGGCGACGTTGACGGTCCGGGGCGTTCCCGCACCGACATTGAAGAACCAATACACATTCAACGAGGCGGCTGGACTTACCGTGGCCACGGACGTGGTGGGCGGGAAAGACGGCGCAGTGGTGGGCAGCGGTTCCTATGCGGATGGCAAGCTCACGCTCGACGGCAGTTCGGCATACGTCAATCTGCCGAATGACATTGTCCTCCCGTATCAGAGCATCACGGTTGAAGCCTGGGTGCAGGACGACGGCAGCGCTGGTTGGGCGCGTATCTTCGACTTCGGCAATAGCTCGGGTGGCGAGGACTTCCCCATTGGTTCCGGTACGTCCGGAACTCAGTATATGTTCCTCTCTGCTCCGAGCGGTCTCGGCAATCTGCGTGGCGCCTACACGGTGTCTGGTGGTGGCGCTGGCGAACAGCTCATCGAGCAAATCGGTGCTTCCCTCCCGGTGGGCCAGATGAAGCATGTCGTCTGGACGACCAGCGGTGATGCCAAGGCCGGTCGCCTCTATGTCGATGGCGTTCAGGTTGCGGAAAATCGCAACGTGACGATTACGCCCGCCGCGCTCGGCTCGACAGTCAACAACTGGCTCGGCCGTGCGCAGTTCAACGACCCGCTCTTCCGCGGTCAGTTCGACGAATTCCGCATCTGGGATGGCTTCATGCTTCCGGCCCAGGTGGCTACCAGCTTCGCTGCTGGTCCTTCCACGGCTCCAGTGCAGCCGCGCCTTACGATTGTTCGTGATGCCGGCAACGTCACCGTCAGCTGGCCCGACTGGGCAACCTTCGGGATTCTCGAAGAGAGCACGGATCTCAACGGCGGCTGGATCACCGCCGATGTTCAACTGGTGCAGGAGAACGGCATGTTCAAGACTACGCTACCGATTGGTTCCACGCCGAAATTCTTCCGGCTCGTTCCTTGATCGGTGCTGCCTGCTGAAATCGAGCTGACTCAACTTCAGCCGATAACATGAAGTAAGTGAAACTCAGGGCCGGGGTTCATACCCCGGCCCTTTTTTATCGATGTGACAGTCAGTGTCAGAGCAGATGTAAACCGACATTCGTTCCCTGTATGAAAACGCCCGTTACTCGTCGCCTTTCCCTCCCACGAATTACCGCCGCATTGATCGCTGCTGGATGTGTTTCCTCTGTCTCGGCGCAGGTACAAACCGCCGGCACGCTCTTCGTCGATGTCGATGCGACCGCGCTTCCTTACGGCACTGCTGCGTCCGTGCCCAATGCCGGCACGCTTGGCGGTGTGTTCCAGGGCTTCAGCAATCCGGTCGTTGCGGACTCGCCCGGAGGAGCCGCGCGAGGCATCGAGTTCAACGGCACCTCGCACATGATTCTCGTCAACAGCGTCGGCGGTGCGCGCATCGCCCCGCCGGCGGGGTTGGTTGGATTGAATCCGACGCGCTCCATCGAAGTGTGGGCCTACAACCCCGACATCGCGGATGAGGAAACCTTGGTGGCGTGGGGTAGGCGCGGTGGCGGCGACGGTTCGAACATGTCGTTCAACTACGGTTTGAATGCCTCGTTCGGTGCAGTGGGTCAGTGGGGTGCGGGACCCGACATTGGATGGAACAACTCCGGCGGTGCGCCCGCAGCCGGACAATGGCATCACCTCGTTTACACCTACGACGGTACGACCACGCGCGTTTACTCGGATGGCGTCCAGGCCAACAGTGAGACGCTTGGTGCGGGTGTCATCAACACGCACGCCAACACTTCGATCCTGCTCGCCGCCCAGTTGGAGGCTGATGGAACCACAGTGACCGGCGGGCTCCGCGGCAGTTTGCTGCTGGCCAAGGTGCGCATTCACGACGGCGCGCTGACTCCGGCGCAGGTAGCCAACAACTACAACTTCGAGCGACCGCTTTTCACCGGCCCAGTCCGACTGGTGACCAGCCCCTCCAATCAATCCGCAGTGGAAGGAGCTTCCGTGACCTTCAACTCGCAAGCGGCGGGCGATCCTCCGATTTCCTACCAATGGCTGCGGGGCGGCGTGGTGATTCCTGGCGCGAGGAGCAACAGCTACACGATCAGCGAAGTATTGCTCAGCGACGCGGGCGCGCAGTTCGCGGTGTTCGCCACCAATACGATCAACGGGACGTTCGCGCTGAGTGCGAACGCGACGCTCTCGGTGACCCCGGACACCATCGCGCCGACCCTCGTTGGTGCAGCCTCCGGATCGCGGGCATCGCTGACTACGCTCGATGCCGTGTCGGTGGCGTTCAGCGAGAAGGTGACCGCGGCGACGGCGAACAATCCGGCCAACTACACGCTCACCGGTCCCGGTGGCGCGGTGGCGATCAGTGCGGCGGCGATTGATACGCTCGGGCGCTCGGTGCTCCTGTCCACTCCCGCCCTGACTCCGGGCGCTTCCTACACTCTCGTCGTTTCCGGCGTGCGGGATCGGGCGGTGGCGGCGAATCAAATTGCTGCGGGCAGCCAGGTGAACTTCGTCGCCTGGCAGTTCGCCGTGACAAATATCGGCGCGTTCGTCTCCGGTTCCGCCGTGGCAACAAACGGCGGTTACGATGTCACTGCGAGCGGGGCGGACATCGGCGGCACCGGCGACAGTTTCGGATTTCATGCGCGCGTGTATGTAGGCGACTTCGATGTGCAGACGCGCGTCGAGGCACTCGATCTTTCCGATGGCTACAGCGAGGCCGGCCTGATGGCGCGGCCGCAGGGATCGACCAATTCCGTATTCGCCGCCGTGCTGTCCTCGCCCAGTCTTGCGGGTCTGAAATTTCAATCGCGCGCGACCAGCGGTGCCCAGGCCGCGAACGCCGGCTTCATGCCGGTGAATCATCCCTACACCTGGCTGCGTCTCCAGCGCGTGGGCGATGCCTTTACGGGCTTCGGCAGTTTTGACGGGCAGACGTGGCAGACGCTTGGCTCGGCTTCGATCACGATGCCGTCGAGCGTGTTCGTTGGATTCGCGGTCAGCAGCCATCAGACGAATGTCGCGGCGGTCGCGAAGTTCCGCGAGCCGACGGTGGCCGCGGGCGGAACCATCGCCAGCAGTGTGACGCTGCCGTTCGAGCCGCTCGGCCCGAGCTCTCGCCGGACCGGTCTGGTGATTTCGGAAATCATGTATCATCCGGCCGACGTGCCGGGCCTGACGAACAGTCTCGAGTTCATCGAGATCTTCAACGGCCAGGATTACTTCGAGGACATGTCGGGCTACCGCATCGACGGCGACGTGCATTACACGTTCCCGCAAGGGACGATTCTCCAGAGCGGCGGCTTCCTCGTCGTCGCGCGCGATCCAGCGGCGGTCCAATCGTACTACGGCATCAGTGGCGTGCTTGGTCCGTGGCGTTTCGACACCAACGTGACGGCGACCACGACGAACATCACCGCTGAGAATCTTCCCAACACCAGCGGTACGGTGCGTTTGGAGAACGAGCTGGGCGGCCATGTGTTGATTGTGGAGTACGACAGCCGCGGCGAATGGCCGGCGGCGCCGGATGGCGCGGGACATTCTCTCGTGCTGGCGCGGCCGAGTTTTGGCGAAGGCAGCGTGAAAGCGTGGGCCGCGAGCGAAAACGTCGGCGGCTCCCCGGGTCGTCGCGAAAGCTACGCCGCCAGCCCGTTACGTAACGTGGTGATCAACGAGTTCCTCGCGCACACTGATCCGCTGCAGTCGGATTTCGTCGAGCTGTTCAATAACAGCACGCAGCCGGTGGACATCAGCGGCTGCTGGCTGAGCGATGATTTCGGGACGAACAAGTTTCAGATCCCCGGCGGCACGATTCTGCCCGGCCGCAGCGCCATTGGTTGGAACGAGGCACAGCTGGGCTTCAGTCTCAGCTCGGATGGTGAGGAGATTCTCCTGATGAATCCCGCGCGGACGCGCGTGCTGGATGTGGTGCGGTTTGGCGGCCAGGAAAATGGCGTGTCGCGGGGACGCTCACCGGACGGAACGCCCGGCTTCGTTGAGTTGGAAACGCCGACGCTAGGTAACTTGAACTCCGCGCCGCTGCGCCGCGACATCGTAATCAGCGAGATCATGTATAATCCGATCTCCGGCAACGATGCGGACGAATTCATCGAGCTGCACAATCGCGGCGCGGCTGCGGTGAACCTGAGCTTCTGGAGCCTGATTGATGGCGTGAGTTACACGATCCCGGCTGGCACTACGATTCCCGCCGGCGGTTATCTTGTGGTGGCAAAGGATCGGGCGAACTTGTTGGCGCGGCATCCTGGCCTATCGCCGTCGCTCGTCGTGGGCGACTACGATGGTCAGCTTTCCAACGGCGGTGAGTGCATCGCGCTCGGGATGCCGGACATCAACCTGCGCACGAACGGCGCGGTCATCACCACGAACATTTTCTACATCACCGTCAACGAAGTGACCTATGGCGACGGCGGGCGCTGGGGCGAATGGAGCGACGGTGGCGGTAGTTCGTTGGAGCTGATCGACGTGAATGCTGACAATCGCTTCGCCGCGAACTGGGCGGACAGCGACGAGACGCAGAAGGCGCCGTGGACGTTGATCGAGCGCGATGCGCTGGTGGAACTCGGCATGAGCAGCGCGACCAGCAATCCGGATCGTCTGGAGCTCTTCCTCGAAGGGCCCGGCGAGTGTTTGCTCGATGACATCGAAACGCGCCCGAATGGTCAGGCGAATCGGGTGACGAATCCCGGCTTCGAATCTGGCGACGCGAGTTGGTTCTTCCAAGGCACGCACCGACGCTCGTTCGTGGAAAGCGGTGTCGGTCGAACGGGCAGCGCCCTGCATGTCGTCGCCGCCGAGCGCGGTGACGCCGGCGCGAACCGCATCCGCACGGCCATCGCCGTGATGCCGACCGGCGGCACAAATCGCGGCGTCATCCGCGCGTGGGGCCGCTGGCTCCGGGGCGAGCCGAATATTCTGCTGCGCCTGCGCGGGCAGTGGATGGAATGCGCCGGCAAGCTGACGGTTCCGGGAAATCTCGGTACGCCCGGCGCAGTGAATTCACGGGCGGTGGCGAATGCCGGCCCGGCGATGAGCGAAGTCACGCACTCGCCGACGTTGCCGCAGGCGGGGGAGCCGATTTTGGTGACGGCCCGCGTGAACGACCCTGATGGTGTTGGTAGCTTCTCTCTCCGCTATCGATTAGATCCGGCGACGACCTTGTCGAGTGTGACGATGCGTGACGACGGCACCGGCGGCGATGTCCAGTCGGGCGACGGCGTCTTCTCGGGGACAATTCCCGGCCAACCTGCGGGCACATTGGTTGCCTTCCACCTGAGCGGGACGGATGCCGCTGTGGTGCCTGCGGCGACCTTGTTTCCGACCGACGCGCCGTTCCGCGAATGTCTGGTGCGAGTGGGCGAAACGCTGAGGTCCGGTAGCATCGCGAGCTATCGTCTGTGGATGACGAGCTCGAACCTGACCTTCTGGGCCGACCGCGAACGCAATGCGAACGACGGCATGGATTGCACGTTTGTGTATGGGAACTGGCGTGCCGTTTACAACGCGAAGACTCTCTACAGCGGCAGCCCGTTCCACACGCTGAACCAGCCTTACACGGGGCCGCTCGGCTCCACGACGTGCGATTACGAAGTGGAGTTTCCGTCCGACGATCGTCTGCTCGGCCAGCAGGATTTCGTCCTGAACGCGCAATCGGGCGTGACGACGTTCTTCGACAACGACACCAGCGCGCAGGCGGAATCCACGGCGTATTGGATCGGTCGCAAGGTCGGCCTCGGAGTGAACTACAAGCGGCACGTACATGTGGTGTTGAACGGCCAGCCGCGCGCGATGATCTACTTCGATCATCAGCAGCCGAACCAGGATATCGTGGAGACATATTATCCGAACGACTCCAGCGGCCGCCTGCACAAGATCGAGGACTGGTTCGAGTTCGACGACGCGGGGTCGGGATTCAACATCGTCACCTGCACGCTGCAGAATTTCCTCTCGGCCGGACAAAAGCGCACGGAGCGTTACCGCTGGATCTGGCGTCCGCGCGCGCGCACGGCGCCGAATGACTTCGCCGATCTCTTCACACTGGTGGACGCGGCGAATGCCACGGCTCCGGAGCCGGTGAACACGGCGGTGAAGGATCTCGTGGACATCTCGCAATGGATGCGGCATTTCGCCGTGCAGCACACGATCGGAAACTGGGACACCTACGGTTACGAGCGTGGAAAGAACTGCTTCGCCTACAAGCCGCAGAACGGTCCGTGGAAGTTGCTGCTGTGGGATCTGGATCTCGTTCTCGGCAAGGGCAGCCGCGGCACGACGGATCCGTTGTTCAACACCGCCGGTTCGGAACCGGTCATCGCCGCATGGTACAACAACCCGAAGTTCGTGCGCGAGTTCTGGGCGGCGATGCGCGATATCGTCGACGGCCCTTTGGTCGCGGCGAATTACAATCCGCTCGTGAACGCACGCTACGCGGCGTTCCGCGCGAACGACGTGCCGGTCGATTCGCCGGACGCGATGAAGGCGTGGATGGATGGACGCCGGACTTATATCCTCAGCCAGATTCCGAACGGCGTGTTCAATGTTACGACGACAAACCTGATCGT
>Ga0154020_10011017_pt1 | contig 10315 bp, 6 predicted proteins | sample Klosneuvirus_201_FD_109709 | JGI IMG/M metagenome (GOLD analysis project Ga0154020, IMG submission 109709) | Active sludge microbial communities from wastewater, Klosterneuburg, Austria - Klosneuvirus_20160825_MG | ecosystem: Engineered > WWTP > Aerobic digester > Activated sludge | place... | reverse complement strand
TGTGACGCTGGGCGTCACAGGGATGGGCGTTTGCCCGAACAAGCGACCTGCTCCCACCTTTCGCGTTGCCTCCGGGGCTCCGAGACGGCATCTTGGGCCCCGATGACGGTCGGGTCGACAAAGTCCCATTCCGCGGCCAAGAAGCCGGTGCACGCGGCTCCAGCCACCAAGGCCAAGACCACCGCGAAGTCGAGCACCACGGCGGCCAAGAAGACCACCGCCGCCAAGAAGACGACGACCGCGGCGGCGGCCAAGAAGACCAGCACCGTCAAGAAGACCAGCGCCACCCACGCCGTCGAGGTCACCAAGAAGGCCAAGAAGCTGGTCGAGGTGGTGGACACCGGCGTTGGCCCGCTCGACGGGCTCAAGATCCCCTCCGTGTTTCCGGTCGAGGATCTGTCCTCGATCAAGACCCACGACTCGGCCGGCGCGGTGTTTCGGCTGGACGGCGGCTTCCTCGACGGACTGCGCCTGCAGGTGCGGCGCACCAAAGATCAGAACGGCAACGGCGGCATGATGATCGACTTCAAGATCACCGGGCCCTTCCGCGATGAGTTTGGGGAGCGCCTCGAGAAGAAGGGCGCGAGCACAGCGTCGTTCTCTTTCCTGGGCGGGGAGCCGAAGAAGTCCGGCAGTCAGACGGTGATCGCCTTCAACGGCACCACTGAGGCCCTCACGAACAGCTTCTATACCCACGTCAAGCCGGGGACCTCTTCGCAGGCCAACCTCTCCCGGCACCTCAGCGGCAAGGGCTGGAAGCTCGACTACATCCCTGCTGATGGCCCGGTGGCGCTGCGCGGCTACGCCCGCATTCTGCTCAGCGGCAGCGACGCCGAGATGCAGAAGTCGCTCAAGGATCTGCTCCAGAAGACGGGACTCCACACCGCCTTCGCGCCCACGACCGACAACGCGCTCCGGCGCTACGCCATGATGAAGCTCCTGTGGCGCCTCGATCCCAGCGAGGCCTTGTCCTTGGCCAAGAAGGACAACCTGCAGTCGCTGAAGCTGGAGACCATCCAAAAGAAGCTGGAAGCGCTGGGGGTCAGCGAAGCGCGGATCGACGGCCTCCGCTACGAGGAGGTCGCGCCGGGGCACTTCACGGTCTATGACCCCGCCGCCGTCACCGAGATGAAGAAGTCGGGCCTGCGCTTCGCCTACTCCACCGTGACGACGCCGGAGCACGTGCTCTCCATCCTCGAGCACGGGCAAAAGGCCACGCTGACGCGGTGGTCCGAGGGAGCGCTGATCTCGGGCATGTCCTCGATGGCGGACGTCGGCAGCGGCGGCGCGCAGGGGGTGTTCTCTCGCCTGGTGACCCCCGCGGCGAACTCCTCCTATTGGACGGGCCGAACCTACAAGATCATCCTGAAGCCGGAGCTCTTGGGCCGCTTGGATATATGGGGCTGGGCCGGCGACTACTTCGGCAAGAGCTGGGATCTGACCGACGCGAACTTCGGGCCCAAGCTCCTCAGCTCGGTGGGCAACAGCAGCGGCGGTAGCTATGCCAGCAGCAACGAGATCATCAGCCCGGTGGGGAATGGGCCGAAGTTCATCGCCCACGTCGTTGCGACCAATGAGTCGGACCGCACCAAGCTGATCAACTATCTCAAGGACCAGGGCTTCAAGCCGCCGCACGGCAGCCTCAACGACTTCGTGGTGATGCGCTCCAACATCGACGCCTCGCTCCTGAGCTGAGCCCGCTCCCCCGTTTGCCATCTCGGCCGCTCTCGACTAGCGTCCTCTACCCATGAGAGCTCTCGCGCTAGCGCCCTGTCTCCTTCTCGCGATGCCCGCCTTCGCCGGCGGCTTCGAGGGGATCATCTCGATGAAGATCAGCTCCCCGGCAGGGAGCGGCAACGTTCAGATGTCGGTCGGCAAGACCGGCCTCCGCAGTGAGATCGACATGCAGTCGGCGCAGATGCCGATGAAGATGACCATGCTGGTCAAGCACTCCCAGGACACCGCGTACATGATCGACGACAAGTCGAAGACCTACGCCGAGATCGATCTGAAGAAGGGCCGCGAGATGGCCCAGAAGATGGACGTCAAATACACCGCCAAGAAGCTCGGCACCGAGACGGTCGCTGGCTACAAGTGCGATCACCTCACGGTCAGCGACGACAAGGGCGGCGAGCATGAGCTTTGGACCAACAAAGAGATCATGGACTACGACAGCTTCGTGAAGATGATGGGCCCCAACGCGCGCATGGGCGATCAAGGCCTGATGAAGGCGCTCAAGGACGTCAGCGCGGACGGCTTCATCGTGAAGATGGTTCAGCGCCGCGCGGGCGCCAAAGAGGCCACGATGACCATGGAGCTGGTGAAGGTCGAGAAGAAGAGCCTCCCCGCCGCCCTCTTTGAGATCCCGAGCGGCTACACCAAGCGTGAGGGCGCGATGGCCGGGATGCCCCCCGAGGTCGAGGCCCAGATGCGGGAGCGCATGAAGAACATGACGCCCGAGCAGCGCGAGATGATGAAGAAGGCGATGCAGGGGAAGATGAACCCCCCGCCGTCGCAGTAGAGAAGGCGCAGTAGCGAAAGCCGTCTCAGCAGCGAAAGCCGCTGAAGAAGCCGGACGCCATCCAGTCCTGAAACCAGGCCATCACGTCGACCTCGGCCGCCTCGCCTTCGTCCAGCTTGGCCAGCGCCGCGCCGAGTGTCTCACCGCTCACCAGCGCACCGAGCAGCTTCGCCGTTTGGGGGCCGAGCGCCATCCTCCAGATCCGATCCCCCTGCCGGTAGATCGCCAGCGCCTCGAAGCCGGGGCTCGGCGGCGGTGGAGCCTCACCCGCGCCTTCGCTCAACGCCTTCAAATAAGCGTTCAGCGGGTGATCGAGGAAGAGCACCCGCAGGGTCGGGCTCGGCAAGAGCACCAAGCGCTCCTGCTCCTCCGCCGAGAGCGCCGCGATGCGCGCGAGGTCGAGCGGGGCCGGCGCCGGCGCGTGCATCACGCCGGTCATGGCCCACTCCACCCGAGCCAGCTCGATCCACGCCGGATGGACGCTCGGCTGCGTCGCCAAGAACGTCGCGAAGTGCCGGCCAAAGTGCACCAGGTTCCGATGATCGGAGGGGTGCCGAGCGATGTACTCGCGCGCCAAGCCTTCGAAGCGTTCGCCTAGGGCCCGGGCCAGGAACGTGAAGTCATCGACCAAACACTCGACCAGCCGCGCGAAGTAGGCCTGCCGATACACGCCGAGGCGGGAGGCGGCGTCGAGCCGGGGCGATCGCGTCACCAGCTGCTCGAGCGAGCGGACGCCGAGGCGCGCTTCGATCTCCTGGGCGCGGGTCCGGCCATCCTGCACGCTGAGCGGGCTCATGATCACCTGCGTGAACCAGTCCTCTACGGTGTGGAGGTCGGCCTCGACGGGCGGCAGACCTACGACGTCGGTCTCCGCGCGCTCCTCGATCGCTCCACCGGGCGTGGCGCTGGCGCGCTCGGTCTGCCAGGTCTCGGCGGCGCTGCCGAGGGAGAGATGCTCCGGGCCGCTCATCGCGGGCTCATCCAGGCCTGGGCCTTCTTGGCCTCGGCGTGGGTCTGTTCGAAGCTCGGGATCTGGGCGTCCCACTCCAGCATCGTCGAGGTCCCGCCGGTGCGTCCGCATCCCTCAGCGCGTTGCTCGGCCAGCCGAAACAGCTCCCAAACGGGGTCGGTGACCGGGCCGATATGGGTGTCCACGACGTGGGTGCCGTAGTTGGTGTGGCCGGCGAGGTGGATCTGCACCACCCGATCGAAGGGCAACGCGTCGAGATACTGCCGCGGATCGAAGCCGTGGTTATAGGAGGAGACCCAGACGTTGTTGACGTCGAGGAGCAGCCCGCAATCGGCGCGCTCGGCCAGCTCCGCCAGGAAGGCCCACTCCGGCAGGGTCGAACCCGCGAACTCCACATAGGTGGAGGGGTTCTCGAGGATCAGCGGGGCGCCGAGCACGTCCGACACCCGGCGCACCCGATCGACGACGTGATCGAGCGAGGCCTTGGTATAGGGGATCGGCAGCAGATCGTGGGTGTTTCGGCCCAGGACCCCGGTGAAGCAGAGGTGGTCCGAGACCCAGCGCGCCTTCAGGTGATCGCGGAGCCCGCGGACGGCACGTACGTAGTCGAGGTCCAGGGGATCGGTCGAGCCGATCGACAGCGAGACCCCATGCAGGACCAGCGGGTAGCGCTCGGACAAGATCTCCGCGATCTCTCGGGAGCGCCCGCGGGTCTCGAGATAGTTCTCGGTGATCAGCTCGAACCAATCGACGTCCGGTCGGTGCTCCAGGATATGCGCGTAGTGCTTGCTGCGCAGCCCGAGCCCGAGGCCGAGGTTCTCTAGTCCAAAGCGGTTCATGAGGTCCAAACGAACAGCGGCGCCGGAGCCCGCGAAGGCACCGGCGCCGCCCAAAAATGCAGAGCCGAACTCAGAGGCTCTTGCAGGAAGCCTTTTCGCCGCCGCCCTTGCAGGAGGCCTTGTCGCCGCCTTCGGCGCCCTTGCAGGAGGCCTTGTCGCCGCCTTCGGCCGCCTTGCAGGAGGCCTTCTCCTGAGTTGCCGGAGTGCTGCTGGTCTCGGCGGCCTTGGAGCTAGCGCAGGCCGAGCCTCCGAGGATGAGGCCGGAGATGGCGGCAGCGATGAGAGGATTCCGTTTATTCATGTGGTCTGGTCCTTCTGGCGGTAAAGCCTTCGGCGCCAGGGCGACGCGCCCGGGCCGAGTCCTTGCGTGTCTACGAAATGTACGGCTGGAATTCCAGTCGTTACACGGCGTCCGGTTCAGCGCTTTCTCGACCGGGGATTATTGCCCTGCTCCCTCGGTCCGGCGCGGCGCCTCGGCCGCCCGAGGAACCACCTGAATCCGCGCCGCGGCGATCGGCACGCGGGGCCCTTCTCCCTCGAGGATTCGGGCCTTCCCTTCAGGGGCCGTCAGCTTGCCCAGGAGGCGAAAGCGGAGCGGCACGTCGAGCACGGTCCCGACCATGGATGCCGGCGCGCTCAGCTGCACGACCAAGAGGCCCTCCCGCTCGATGGCCCCCGGGCTTTCCTCCGCGAGGTGAGCGCCCGGGGGCAGCGGCAGCCGAAGCTCCACCCGCTCGGCGGTGGCCCAGGGGTTCTTCACCTCGAGATGGAGGATCGCGGAGCGACCCAGCTCGACCTTGGCGGGCCAGGTCGCCACCACGCCGAACGCGGGGTCCGGCGCGACCACCGGCCTCCACCACGAACGCCAGATCGGCTGGCTGATCTTGGCCAGCGCGGGGCCGGTCGTCGCGAGCTGAACCATGGTCGTCTCCCGACCAAAGAGCACGCGTCGCCGCTGTCCCGGGGCGACCGGCAGCTCCAAGCGGTGACCGAGCTCGTCGTCCAAGGTCGCGCTCACCTCGGCCTCTTCGACGAGGCCGCTCCCCGCCAGGGCTTCGATCGCCGCGCGCGTGGCGACGACGGAGCCGAAGCTGCCGCTGGGATCTTGTAGGGCCGCCAAATGCCCGAGGAGCCGCTCGGGCGCCATGCTCGGCCGCTCACCGAGGCGGGCGGCGCGGAGCAAGCCCGCCGCTACGAGCGCTCGCCCCTGCCGATCGCCGGCGCTCAGCACCAAGAGCTCGGAGCGGTCGGCTGACAGCCAGCGCTCGCGCAGCCGATCGACCACCTGGGCGGCGTAGCTCTTCCGATGCGGGCGGCTCACCAGCGCGAGCAGTCCGCGGGCCAGATCGGCGGGCCGATTCTCTCGATCGAGCGCGCTCACCGCCTTGGCCACCGCCACGTCCCAGCAGGCCAGCACGCCCTCTTTGCCCGGGCGCGGCTCCGCCTCGAGCACATCGACCGGGACCGCGGTGTTGTCGGGGCAACCGGTGGCCTTCTGCACCGACGCGGGGGCCCGCTCCATCGCCAGGGCGCGCAGTCGGTGGTCGAGCAGCCCGGGGCTCTTTCCCGAGCGCAGGTCGCGAAAGCCGATGGCCCGCGCGATGGCCGCGCTCAGCGTGCGCTCCGCCTCGGGGAGGATCGCTGGCTCGGCCCGCTCGGCCCAGCGGATCACCGCGCGCACTGCGCCGATGGCCTCCAGCTCGGCGTCGAGGGACCCCAAGCGATCGGGGTCGAGCGAGCCGAGCCCGCGGCGCACCATTTGTCCCACGCCGCGCTCGACCTCGACCGCGCTGAGCCCGGCGGGGCTGTCGCCGGCCTCGAGCTTGGGCAACGCGAGGGTCGCTTGGCCGTCGACCCAGGCCCCTGCCCAGCGCGTCACGCGTTCGGCCTCCGGGCGTACCTCCAAGGTGTGGGCGACGCGATCGGTGGGCAAGCCCGCGGCGCTGACCTCGACCTCGATCGTGGCGCGCCCGGGGCCGATCGCGCGCAGCGGCAAGAGCACTGTGGTGGCCCCGTCGGCCGGCACCGCGACCCTGGAGGGCGCGGCCCCAGCCAAGGCGATCGCTCCCTGAGCTTTGGTCAGCAGGGCCGCGGTGATCGGCTGAGCGCTGCGGTTGCGCACCACGATCTCGGCGCTGAGCGCGTCCTTCTCCGACCAGGCGGTCCCCGCCTCCACCCGCACCGAGAGCGGCAAGGCCACCGCGACCTCGGTATTGGCTGCGGCCGTCGGGCCGTCGTCGGGGGTGGCGATCAAGCCGATGGAGTAGGTGGTCTCCAGATCCGGCAAGGGGATCCGAATCTGCAACTTACCTTGCGCATCGGTGCGTTGGGGCGGGATCCAGATCCCCACCGACGTGCTCCGACCGGAGCTGCCGCGCGTGGCGAGCCCACCGCGGGCGTAGGCCGACGCGCCGCCGCCGCCGGCGCCGAAGCCGCGCGTACCGAGCCCGCCCAGCCCCGCCGACTGCCCGAAGACCGAGCCGGTGAGCTCCTCGAACAGGGTGCGCCAGGCCGCCACGGTCTCATCGCCCACCACGACCTCGTAGCGCGCGTCGACCAGGCGATCTTCATCCACCGCCCGGGCGTAGGGCGTGTCCGACGCCAGGACCCGCTCGAAGGGATCGGCCACATCGTCGCTGGTGCCGGCCCGGCCGTCCGGTCCCGGTGAGACCAGGCGGAAGCGGCGCACCACCGCCAAGTACGGCACGTCGAGCGCGTCGCTGCGCACGAACTGCAAGGTCCCGCCCCAGGGATCGAGCAGCATGGAGGGATCCAGCGTGCCCTCTCGGACCAGACGCCGTAGGATCGAGCCGGGCTCCTTGAGGGCCAGCTCATCGGGATACAAGCGGTGCGCGTAGACGTGCTCCCGCACCGCGTCGAGCACGCGAAACAACTTGAGCCGGGTGACTCGGCGCGCGACCCGATCAAAGCGCACCGCGCCATCCATGTTCACCAGGTCACCGAGCTCGATCGGCTCGCCGCCCGGGGTCTCCGGGATCTCGGCCATGGCGTCGGTGACCAAGGTGAGCAGCTCCGGGTTGAGCTCGTAGCCCTGCGCGGTCTTCCTCCGCGCGTTCTCCAGCTTGTCGGGGTCGGCCGTGGACTCGAAGACCGCCCCTTCCAAGGAGCGCACGATGCTCTTGAAGGTGGCCTCAAACCGCTGCTCCGCGTCCTTGGCCGGATCGAGCCAGGGCTCCGCCGTCGTGCGCGGGAGCTCGGCCAGCGCGGCCCGGCGCCAGGGATCTTTGCTCCGGTCCCCGTCAAAGAAGCCATCTACTCGAGCTTCGCCGCCCTCCCCCAGATTCAGGCGATCGGTCAGCGCATGGCGGGTGTCCTCGGACATGACGGCGGCGCGCCCCCCGCCAAAGCGATCGATGACATGACCGCTCACTTTTCCCGGGATTCCTCGGCCATTCTCGTCGGTGAGGGCCACGTCGAGCACGATCTCTCCGCCGGGCGCCAAGCGGCCCCCGACGTTGCTGATGCTGAGGCGGGGCAGGACGCGGGGGATGACCAGCACGTGCCCGGAGGCGCGGAGCGCGGCGCCTTTGGTGCCCGCGGAGTAGACGTCGAGGTCGATGACGCCGCTCGCTTGGCGAGGGATCTGGATCTCGCCCTTGCCTTGATTGAGCAGGGTGATCGGCCAGGTCCCGAAGCGGTCCCCCGTGAGTAAAGAGAAGCGCCGCCCCTGGGCCCCCAGCACCTCGAGGCGCAGCTTCTCGCCGGCCCGCACCGTGGGGCGCTCGGGCACGACGAGCAGCGGTTCGGCGTCGATCTGCACGCAGCGCGAGAGGCGCTCCTTGTCTCCCAGCTTCTGAATGGCCTCACCCTTGGGGCGGATGACGACCGTGGCCGCGACCCAGCCCGCGCAAGGTCCGCTTGGATGATCGGCGCCGAGCTGACTTGGCACCTCCCAGCGCGCCTCTCCTTCGCCGAAGCGATCGGTGCGCACGGTGGTCTTAAGGTGATCTCCATCGATCTCGAACTCACCAGCGATCGGGGCGCCTTCGGCGTCGAGAGCCCGCAAGAAGAGGCGCTGGCTCGAGCCGGGGATGAGCTTGCCGGCCTCAGGGATCAGCTCCAGGGTGGGATCGAGCGAGCCGACCTGGGCTTCGGCGCTCGACTTCAGGTCGTAGCCGTCCTGCTGAGCCTCCGCTTGGAGCACCACGGCGGCGCCGCGGGCCGAGATCGTGGTGGGCGCGGTCGAGGTCAGCACCAGCTCTCCGCCGCTGCCGGTCTTGGCCTCCTTGGAGAGCTTGAGCCAGGTGTCAGGCTTGGGCTCGGCGCCGCGGGGCCCCAGCCAATAGCGCAAGGGCGCGGCGGCCAGCGGGCGACCGGCGGCGTCCTTGATCCGCACTCTCCCCACCACGGGATCGCCAGCGCGGACCCGGATCTGATCGAAGGCCGCCTGCATCTGCGGCCGGGAGGGCGTCTCATGGCGCACCGAGAGCGTGGCCCAGGCGGTCGCGCCCTGCTCTTTGCCCGCGATGATCCGCGCGTGCAGCGTGTATTGCCAGGCGATCTCCTCGGTGTAAGGGACGGGCAGCGACGCGACTACCGAGCCCGTCTCATCGCTCAAGTACTCCTGGTGCACGCGGGCCAGGCCGCCTTCTCGCAGCTCGATCTCGATCGGCACGCTGCGCAAGGGGGCTTGCGTCTTGCTGTCCTGCGCGCTGACCCAGGCGGTCACCCGCCCTCCCGGGACGACCTCGCGCTCCGACACCCCGAGCGACAGCGCGGTCTGGATGTGCCGGCTGACGGAAAAGGCGCGGGTCCGGGCCTTGCCGCCGAGCGAGATCGACAACAGCAGGCTGAGGCTGCCGCTGGGACCCTCCGGCATGTTCACGCTGAGGATGGCGCGTCCATCGCTGCCGGTGGTGACGATCGCGCTCGGCAGATCCTCACCGACGGACTCCGGATCCCAGCGGGCCTCGACCCGGGCGCCGCTGAGCGGCAAGAGCTTGGTCACCTCCGGGAAGCCATAGGCCACCACTTCGAGCGGAAAGCTGGTGCCCGCCGCCGCGCTCTTCGGACCTTGCGCGTAGAAGTCGAGGCCGCGGCGCACGCGCGGATCCGTAGGAGCCGCCTCCGCGCTCGTCGCCGCGAAGAGCATCAACGTCAAGCCCGACAACCAACGCTTCATGGGCCGAGCTTTGGCCAAAGCAGGCCGGGGCGCACTCGGCTGATGTGCCGACCCAGCTTAGGGAATGGCGGGGCCTCGCGCGCGGGTACTACGTCTGCGTGCCTTCAGGCGACGATCCGCGCGGCGAGCAGCTCCAGCGCCCGGGGCAGGTTCGGCTTCTCGCGCAGCACCCCGGCCATCGGATCTTGCCCCCAGCGCTCGAGGCGTTTGCGGGCGTTCAAGATCGTGTGTTTGGCCGGGTCCAGGCCGCGCTTCACCTCGCTCCACGCCAGCGGCATCGAGACTCGCGCCCCCTCGACCGGCCGCACGCTGAAGGGCGAGACGATGAGCTTCCCTTGCCCGTTCTGCACGAAGTCGAGGTAGACGCGTCCACCGCGGGCCGCCACCGCGCGTTCGCAGGTCGCAATATCGCTCGACTCCGTGGCCACCACTCGGGCGAGGAGCTCGGCCAGGTGCTTGGACTGCTCGAAGCTGAGTTGCCCGCCGAGGGGGATGAGGATGTGCATCCCCGTCGAGCCGCTGGTCTTCGGATAGCTCGGCAGCTCCAGCTCCTCGAGGAGTGCCCTGAACTTCTGGGCGATCTTGATGACGTCGCCGAAGGGCGCGGTCTTGGGATCGAGGTCGAGCACGCACCAATCGGGGCGCCCCAAGCTCGCCACCCGGCTGGCCCAGATGTGCAGGGGGATCGCGCCCAAGTTCGCCAGATAGAGCAGGCTGTCCTGGTCATCGACGACGAAGTGATCGACCTCCCGCGCGGCCTCTTCGCTCCACATCCGCTCGGTCCGGAGCCAGGTCGGCGCAGAGGGCGGCGCATCCTTTTGGAAGAATGACTTGCCCTCGAT